>Ga0302193_10003993_pt1 | contig 11766 bp, 7 predicted proteins | sample II_Bog_E3_3_FD_200228 | JGI IMG/M metagenome (GOLD analysis project Ga0302193, IMG submission 200228) | Peat permafrost microbial communities from Stordalen Mire near Abisko, Sweden - II_Bog_E3_3 | ecosystem: Environmental > Terrestrial > Soil > Wetlands > Peat | place: Sweden: Abisko, Stordalen...
CTGGTGGAGGCTGGTCCACGCGCTTCCTGACACGCGGTGGCATGCCGGTGACGATGTGCCGTCTCAATCTTGTCAAAGGGCTTGGTCCCGTTCTGCAAATTGCCGAGGGGTGGACGGTTGATTTGCCGGAGGAAGTTCACTCCATCTTGGATGAGCGTACCAATCCAACCTGGCCAAGCACCTGGTTCGCACCGCGGCTTACCGGCGAAGGTGCCTTTCGTGACGTTTACAGCGTGATGAGCAACTGGGGTGCCAATCATGGTGCGATCAGTCACGGGCATATTGGCGCGGATCTCATCACGCTCGCCGCCATGCTTCGAATCCCGGTGTACATGCACAACGTCGGAAATGAGCGGATCTTCCGTCCAAGTTCCTGGGCTGCCTTCGGCACTCAGGGGCTGGAAAGTGCCGACTACCGTGCGTGCGCAAACTTTGGTGCCCTCTACGCCTGACTTTCATGAACAATCATCTCGGTAAAATGGAATCCCTCCTCGCCTTGTCCCATGATCTTGGAGCGGAGCATCGCCAATTGGCCATCCTGGGGGAGGGCAACACTTCCGCCAAAATCGACGATGCCTCCTTCCTCGTGAAAGCCAGTGGCAGCAGCCTGGGTACACTCGGTGAAAACGACATCGTCGCGTGTCAAAGCACTCCGCTGTTGGCGATGCTTGATCGTGACGATTTGAGTGATCAGGAAATTGAAGACGAACTTCTTGCCTGCCGGATTGATCCCGTCGCGAAAAAACCTTCGGTCGAGGCCCTCTTTCACGCCTATCTCCTCTCGCTTCCAGGTATCGAATTTGTGGGACACACACACTCGATTGCGGTGAACAGCATCCTTTGTTCCCCCAGGGCACGCGAGTTCGCGCAATGCCGGACATTCCCCGATGAAATCGTCTGCTGCGGTGGAGCCAGCGTTTTTGTTCCCTACACGGACCCCGGCCTTCGTCTTGCTCAAATCATCCGCACCGAAACGGTGCGTTTTCTTGAATCATTCGGTGTACCCCCCCGGGTTATTCTGCTGGAAAATCACGGCATCATTACCTTGGGTTCCTCGTCAAACGCGGTGAAGGCGGCAATGTCCATGGCTGACAAGGCAGCGCGGATATTTCTTGGGGCGGCGATGCTTGGAGGCCCTAATTTTCTGGAACCGGCGCAGGTGGATCGGATCGCCAATCGTATCGACGAGCATTATCGTCAGCGGGCCTTGAAACTCTGAGGACATCCACGATGACTATCGACGCCCATCATCATTTTTGGACATATGATACCGTCGACTACGACTGGATCGATGATTCCATGAACGCGATCAGGAGAGATTTTGGTCCCGAACACTTAAAGGATGAAATCCGCCAAGCCGGAGTCGATGCCGTCATCTCTGTGCAAGCCAGGCAAACCTTGGGTGAGACAACCTGGTTGTTGGAGAATGCCCGTGAGAATGACTTCATCAAGGGAGTCGTCGGCTGGGTCCCCCTCGTCTCGCCAACTGTTACTGAAGACCTGGATCGATTAATGACAGAGCCAAAGCTGTGCGGTGTGCGTCATGTGCTGCAAGGCGAGCCCGATGGTTTCATGTTGCGCGATGATTTCAACGCCGGGATTCATGCCTTGAGATCACGTGATCTCATCTACGACATTCTTGTTTTCGAGCATCAGTTGTCCGAAACGATGAAGTTTGTGGATCGCCATCCAGCACAGGTTTTCGTGCTCGATCACATTGCAAAGCCACGCGTCAAGGCGGCCCTCCTCGAACCTTGGAAGGCAAACCTCCACGAACTTGCAAAGCGGGAAAATGTCTTCTGCAAACTTTCCGGTGTGGTGACAGAAGCCAACTGGACGGACTGGTCGGTGGAACAACTGCGACCCTATGTCGAAACGGTGATCGAGGCCTTCGGACCATCGCGGCTGATGTTTGGATCTGACTGGCCCGTTTGCCTGCTCGCTACCGGATACAGGCAGTGGGTGGATACCGTGCGGAATCTCACCCGTGAACTCTCCCCTGCGGAGCAGTCTCAGATTTTTGGAGAGACAGCGCAGAAAGCCTATCGCCTTTCCTGAACAACCTTCTGAAACTTTATACCTAAGGAGTCGGCGTGGCTAAGATGGTGAAGTAGGTCTCCGTGGAATAGCCGGCACCTACCAGGCCGTTCGTGATGGAGAGAGAGGAGGCCAGGAAGTAGTTAATGCTTCCGATGTAGGTTTGATTGATGCTGAGAGAGTTGGCCGGGATCGTGAACGTATTAAAAGCAGGGGCATTGTTGCCGCTGATGCCGGCTTCCGCATTGGTGGAGAATCCACCGTTGTTATTCTGGATTTGAAACTGTTCATACCCTCCGGTTGCAAAGATGAAGCTGCTATTGGTTCCGCTAAACGCTGTCCAAGTCAGCGTGTTGTCGATGCTCGGATCGAGGAGTAACTGACCCTGAGCATTCCAGAGTGGCGTCGTTCCGTTGACAAGTGTGACCTCGGGAGGGTTAGTTGCATTGGGATAAACGCTGTTTGTCAGTTGAACCACCTGGCTTGGGGAGACCTTGTAGGTGCCATCCTTATACGAGGCATTCAGCTTGTTGATCGTGGCGAAGGGGGCGCTCAGATAGCTGTAGGAGACGGCATTGTCACCGGTTGAAAAAGCGAGAGTATAGGTGCCGCTTGGCCCCTTGACCTTTGCGGCAACGGGATTCTGAATGGAAAAATTATAGGGAGCCGGATCACCGTTGATATTGCCTGATCCACCCACCGGGGCATTGATGGAAGTTTGTACCAGGACATTCTGCTTTTGGATGAGCGTCGGGCTATTGCTTGCCGGATTACTAGGACCGGTGGTGATGAAAAAACTATTCTGCACCTGATAGCTGGCGTTGGAATTCTCCCCGGAACTGGCACTGAAGCCGAGGGTCACCTGAATCACCGAACTCTCCGGGAGAGTCCTCCCGGGAATCGTGTAGCTAGTGTTTGTACCAGTGGCGGGAAAGTTGGTGTTAAATCCATTTTCACCTTGGATGTTCAGGCTAATGTAACCGTTGGTTGCCTTGTAGCTCGGCCAGACAAAGGTGACCGGATTTTGAGTGTTAGGAACATTCAGATATCCGCCGCTCCAGGAAGCGTTCGTGGCTCCGGTGATTTTAGGAACCGGGGAGGGGTAGTGATCTGAGCCGAGGAGGGTTTGGGAGATAAAGGTATTGGGCTGCGTGGTCTGGATTACGAAGGAGTACGCTCCGGCGGGAAAGGCCGCATCGAGGGCTGTTTTGTTCGGGAAGTTCTCGCCAAACCACAAACCGTTAGGACCTGACTGGAAGGCCACGTTGCCGGTGCTGCTCTTCGCGGGAGGTGTGAGCGTCGAAGTGGAGAGAAGATTTCCATTCGTGCCGGGATTGACGAAGCTTTGAAACTGGTAAGGCTGCGAGGGATCAAGGGTGGGTACTGCCGATCCTGACTGGTCATAGTTGATGACTTTGGAGATGCCGTAGTTTGCCGGGTAAGGCAGCGGGAGCACCTGCATTGCCACGCTGAAATTCTGATAGAACCAGGTATCGGGCGTGAAGGGGAGGATTTGGACGCCCGGAGGTGGCAGGAAGGTGGTCGTATTGTTGCTCGTCAGTCCGTTGGGCAATCCCGTGACGGAGTTGATATTGGTGGTGTTGAAGATGGCCGGGGTGTTGTCGTGACTGCTAATGATCAGGGGCACCGTCGAGGGCTTGCCGTTGACAGTGCTTCCGTAAGTGCCGAGCCAGACCACGACATGGGAAATGTTCGTGGGAGCTCCCCACATGTAGAGCAGATCGCCGGGGCGAAGTTGTGCGATGACAGAGTTCAGGGAGCCGGGGCCATTGAGGAGGCCGGTTCCGAAATTGGGGCTTTCGATAAAATTGGGAGTGATGACGGAGCCATCATTTGCCAGGATTGTCGCGGTCGGAATGGCGTTGGTCCCGAGAAGCACAGGTGTTCCTGCCGAGTTGGTAAATTCAACCTGTGTTGCCGTTCCCGAATACATCTGAATCCCGAGCGCGAGATTGTAGATGTAGGAGGAGAAATCGGTGCAATCGATGCCATTGGTCGCTATGCCATAGGTGGCGGCGTAAGGATTGATCACCGTGCTGGTGTTTCCAAAAATCAGTTCCCGGGAGGTCTGTAAAAACTGGTTGGTGCTGACTCCGGACCATGTGTAGTCGTTTGTCGGCACCTCTGCGGCATTGAACGAGGGGAGGTGAATGTGCTGGTAATGGGTGCCGATCAGGCTGCTGGCTGCCGCGAGGAGGCGCTGCTGCTCCCAGGTCAGCGGATCGACGCCGGGGGGAGGGGTATTGATCGCGACATCATAGGTGGCCGGTCCGCGATCATACCGTAGATCCTGAACGATATTGGTGTTTGCCGTGTTGCTGGAGGAAGTCGAGTAGAGCTCGGGATCAAGCGGTCCGTAACTCCCCGGATAGCCGCTGTTATAGTCGAAGTTGTACCAATTGTTCGTCGCCGGGTAGGAATTCGCGGGAATGGCGGCAGAGCGTGCCCCAAAATCTGACGTCCAGGACTTGATCGTGTTTGTCAGGCTGATGACGAATGGGGATTTGTACGTCAGTGCCTGCCCAATGGCAGCCTGCGTAGTACCGGCAACAAGCAGGGGCAAGGTGAACACGATGAAGATTTTTTTCAGCATACAGACTCCATAAAGTTTATTTGAATGATTGCAAGGTTCCAATTTAGGGGGTCAGATGAAGTTCGCGCCTTGCATCAAAAGGTGATGATAATTTTTCAGAATTAAGGGAAGAGGCCTTCTGGATTGCTGCATCGCTCTCGTGAGCGCAGAACGGTGTACTATTGCAGATTGTTCTTGGACCCAGGCATCCCCAACGCTTGTGTGGCTTTTCACTAACCATACCAAAGCCTGCTTGCGATGAATGAATTTTCAGTTTCCTGAGTTCTTCAACTGAGATCACACGAGAGAAGAGTATTCTCTCTTCCGATCAAAAGTTCTCAAATTTCCAATTTACGCGAGGTTTTCATCTGCGTTTGTTCCCCCCGGTTCGGCGCCTCGACATCACCATCACCAGGGCACCGATACCCACGCCAAATAGTGCGTAGGAGGAAGGTTCCGGTACCGCCTGAACGTCAATCTCTCCTCCAGTTGGATTACCCGATGTGGGGAGGGTGAGATCTTCCGGATTGAACACGATCGCGGGCTTCACCGAACTAACGATCACGTCGATGGAGTTTGTGATGTTGGTGAAAGTATAATAGAGCCCCGCATAATTCGTGTCTGAGCCGAGAGAGAGGATGTCTCCTCCGATGAAGGAACCTGTTAGTTCCAGCGACTTCAGACCGCTCCCTGCAAGCTTGGTGCCGGTGACTAGCGGATAGGTTCCGATATTGGTCCACGCTCCAGAGAGATCGATGAAATTATTGGTTCCAGTGATGGTGACTGCTGCGTTGGTCGAGCGGATGGTTGTGTAAGGGTTTTCCAGATCGATCGTTGAGTTTCCACTTAATGTCAGCGCCCCAAGATCCAGAGTGCCACTACTCAGGGTGTCGCTGAAGCTGGCGTCACTTCCATTGGAAGGTTTGATCAGGAGTGCTCCGCTTCCCAGGGAACTTGCAGCAAGATTGCCAAGAGTGATGGTGGTTCCTCCACTAAAGGTATTGCTTCCTGAAAGGGTCACGCTACCGGCTCCAGAATCGGTTAATTTTCCCTTGCCGCTGATGCTGCCGGTAAAGGTGCCACTGCCACTCTGGCTGAAGAGGAGCGTGCCATTGTTGGTGATCTTGCCTGTAAGGCTTGTCGTTGTGCCGGCCAATGTTCCTGCGCTTACCAGAGTCCCGCCCGAGTAGCTATTGGTACCACTCAGGGTCAGGGTAGCGGATCCCGACTTGGTCAGCTCTCCCGTGCCAGTCAGATTGCCGCCATAGGTTCCAGTCTTGGTCTGATTAAAGACCAAGGATGCGTTGTTGGTGATAGTACCCTGGATAGTGAGGGAACTTCCACTTAGACCCCCCGCACTGATGAGTGTGCCTCCAGAGTAGTTATTGGTTCCGCTCAGAGTGAGGGTTCCGGCTCCTGTTTTGATCAGTTCGCCCGTGCCGCTCATAGTGCCTGCATAGGTTCCCGCATTGGTCTGGTTGAAGTCCACCGAGCCGTTGTTGGTGATGTTGCCCTGAATGGCCTTAATGTTGCCAAGAATTTCACCTCCTGACTCAACAAGAGTCCCTCCCTTGTAAGTGTTCGTTCCACTGAGGGTGATGGTTCCTGATCCGATAAAGAGGGCGCCCGTGCCGCTCATGGCTCCCGAGTAGGTGCCGCTGCCAGCTTGATTGAAGCCGACCGCCCCGTTGTTGGTGATCTTGCCTTGGATGCTCTCTGTGCTACCTGAGACAATTCCCTCAAGTCCCGATGAGATCAGGGTGCCTCCAGTGTAAGTATTGGTTCCACTCAGGTTCAACACGCCGTTGTAAAGGCTCAGGATTTTCACGCTCCCGTTGCCACTGATGTCGCCGGAGTAGGCCCCACTCCCGATCTGGTTAAAGACCAGAGTCGTTCCCTTATCAGTGGTGATGTTGCCTTGGAGGCTGGAGGCGTTGCCCGCAAGTGTTCCGGCGCTCAAGAGCGTGCCCCCTGAATAACTGTTGCTTCCACTCAAAGTCAGGGAACCTTTTCCTGTCTTATTTAGCCCCCCACTTCCCCCAATCTCTCCGGAGAGGGTGAGGGTGGCAGCGTTGGAAATCGTGCCTCCTCCGGTTCCAAGGGTGATCGTATTGGCGAGAGCAGTAACGGTCTTGTTCAGCGAAAGAATACCGCTCAAGGAAAGGCTTCCCTGACCGAGGGAGAGATTGTTACCGAGAATCAGCTTACCGCCGGAAATGTTCACGCTCCCCACAATATTCGTATTAAGCAGGCTTATGGTACCGTTGGTGGTCACTTCGATGTCGTTGGTGATCACCAGAGAACTATTGGCAACAAGGGCTCCCTGACCGGAAAACGTGAGTGAATCTGCGTTGAGGATTCCCTTGCTGAAGCTGACAGTGCCGGTGTTGTTGCTCACGGTGACATCGTTAGCAGAGATGCCGGAATTGAAAATCCCGTTGGTGATCGTCACAGCGGCAGCATTTGTAAAGAGTGCGTTGGCACCTGAGACAAATGGTTCCTTGGCCAAATTGGTACCAGTCAGCCAGTTGGAGGAATTGGTGTCCCAATTCCCCTTGGAGCCTGCCGACCATAAGAAGGGCACGGGGAGTGATCCGATGGCAATGCTATAGGGATTATTTAACCCAGTGATGAATGAGGCATTATTTGTGGCACCGCTCGTGGCGCTAAACTGGCCGATGGAATCGCCATTTTGGTTTGCAACAAAGAGGTTGGTCCCGGAGAAGGCAATGCCCCTAGGGTCCCTCAACCCAGTGATGAATGAGGCGTTGTTTGTGGCTCCTGTCGTGGCGCTATACTCGCCGATGGAGCCTAAGGCGCTTGGAACAAAGAGGTTGGTCCCGGAGATGGCAATGCTGTTAGGAAAACTCAAGCCAGTGATGAATGAGGCGTTTATTGCGGTTCCGCTCGTGGCGCTATACTCACCGATGGATGCTAACGGATGGAGCCCGCTTGAGGTAGTTACAACAAAGAGGTTGGTCCCGGAAATAGCAATGCCATTGGGTTGATTCAACCCAGTGATAAATGATGTATTGATTGGGTCACCTGTTGCGGCGTTGTATTCACCAATTGAGCCGGTATTGTTTAAAACAAAGAGGTTGTTCCCGGAGACAGCAATGGCATCGGGTTGATTCAACCCAGTGATAAATGAGGCGTTGATTGGTTCTCCTGTCGCGGCACTATACTCGCCGATGGAGGAGCTGCCGTAGTTTTGGACAAAGAGGTTGTTCCCGGAGATGGCAATGCAATTGGGTTGATTCAACCCAGTGATAAATGAGGCGTTTATTGCGGCACCTGTCACGGCGTTGTATTCACCAATGGAGCCGGTACCATTGTTTACAACAAAGAGATTTTGTGCGTGGAGGGTCTTGATTCCAAAGAGAACAAGGATCGCAAGAAGGTGTGCAGAGAAGAGTTTCGATTTGAACATGGTGCCGAGTGTATTGAAATTTGTGTAGGGGGTCGCTTTTCAAAGCTAAAGCACTATGAAGGCCACTTAGCACGCCAAAAATATTTCTACTCAACATATCTTTCACGTATTCTGGAGAGTGAAAGAGCAATAAAAAAAAAGAAAAGGGCACGGGTAGGGTTTCACTTCAAATGAAGGAGAAAAGGGGTAGCCCGCGCCTTGCATCAGAAATCGATGATAATTTCCCAGACCTAAGGGAAGAGTCTTTCTAAACTGCTGCATCGCTCTTGTGACCGCCGAATGGTGTCCTATTTTCAAATCATTGTTGGACCCAGGCATCCCCACGCTTGCGGGGCTTTTACTCGATCTGAAAGTACGCCAAACCTCAAATGGTGTGTGAGTCCAACGGCTGAGGCTCTTGGACTGAAAATGACCTGACTCTGTGCAGGAGGGGCTTTTTTTCAGGTGTCAGGGGCTTGTGCGAGTTGACAGTTCGATGATTGGATGGCCTTAGTCCGCTTCGGGATGCGAATGTGCTTGCTACAGGCCTTCATCCGTACGAAACAAGGCTTCCTTTATGGCACCAACCCCTGAAAATACCCGGCGACTCAATAAAGAGGAACGCATTCGTCGCATTGCCGGGATGACCAATGGGAAGTTTGTTTCCTCGAACCAGGTTGCCGATGTTCTCAAGCTGATTATCGAGCCGGACGACATCCTCTGTCTTGAGGGGGACAATCAGAAACAGGCCGATTTTTTTGCCAACCAGCTGGCGACACTCGACATCAAGGATCTTCACGACATCCACCTCGTGATGTCCTGCATCACGCTTCCGGCACATCTGGAGCTCTTCAAGAAAGGAGCCGTGAAGCAGGTGGACTTTTGCTACGCCGGACCGCAGGGACAGGCGGTTGCAGAACTGTTGGCCGAAGGAAAATTTCCGATCGGAGCGATCCATACCTACAACGAACTTTACGCCAGGTATTATATGGACCTGACGCCACGGGTCGCCCTCATTGCGGCTGTGCAGGCGGATCGTGCCGGTAACTTGTACCTGGCTGCCAACACGGAGGATACGCCTGCCATTGTGGAGCCCACCGCATTTTCGAACGGCATTATCTTTGCCCAGGTCAATGAGATAGTGGACTCGATTCCCCGCATTGATATTCCAGCCGATCAGGTGGATCTGATTGTGGAGGCACCCTATCCGATGCACCTGACCGCGCTCTTTACCAGGGATCCGGCGGCAATCACCGAGGTACAGATCCTGATGGCGATGATGGCGATTCGCGGCATCTACCAAGAATACGAGGTGCAATCGCTCAACCACGGTGTCGGGTTCAACACCGCAGCGATCGAATTGCTGCTGCCAACCTACGGCGAGGAACTCGGACTGAAGGGTAAAATCTGTAACTATTGGATGGTCAACCCCCTGCCAACGATGATCCCTGCCATCGAGTCCGGCTGGGTCAAAAGCGTGTTCTCGGTCGGGGGTGAGGTGGGCATGGAACGCTATACCGCTGCCCGCTCGGATATTTTCTTCACCGGTCGTGATGGCAGCTTTCACTCGAATCGCCCGATGGGCCAGCTCGCCGGACACTATGCCATCGATATGTTCATCGGGGCCACTCTTCAAATCGACATCAACGGTAACTCATCGACCGTTTCAAAAAAGCGGATCACCGGCTTCGGCGGAGCACCGAATATGGGGTGTCAGCCTATGGGCCGTCGTCATCCAACAAAAGCATGGCTCAAAGTGGGAGCGGAGTCGAATCCCGGTCCGGGTGCGATTCCCGGACGGAAACTTGTCGTTCAGATGGCCGAAACATTCCAATCTGGTCGTGTGCCGACATTCGTTGAAGAACTCGAAGCACAAGATCCTAATATCAAAAAGGCGTTGCACGGGGTCGCTCCCGTCATGATTTACGGGGATGATGTTACCCATGTTGTGACCGAAGAAGGAATTGCCAACCTTGCAGCCTGCCGGACGATTGAGGAGCGCCAGGCTGCTATCCGCGGAGTTGCAGGCTATACCCCGGTGGGATTGAAGCGCAACATGAAGGAAACTCAGGAACTTCGTGCCCGAGGCATCATCCGTTTGCCAGAGGACTTGGGAATCGCTCCTTCGAGCGTGAGCCGAAGCCTTCTTGCCGCGCAGGACATCAAGGGACTCGTCCGCTGGTCGGGCGGACTCTACGACCCTCCATCGCAATTCATCGACTGGTAACCAGACAATCTTCATGGAAAAATTCGACAAAACCTTCCCCTCAAAGCCCTTCTCATGGCCTCCTGACAAGGAGTGGGCGATTGCCGGCGTTGTCGGTTCGGGCAACCTCGAAGTCCTTTTTGAGCGCAATATCGAAAGCCCCAACACCATGGAATGCCATGTGGAATCTTCGATTCCCGGTTATGAGGATTCCTGGCTTGCCGCACTGGAAGACTTTGCCGCCAACTATTCGGCGGGAGGCACGAAGGTGACCATTCACGATCAAGGAGCCGCTCCCATCGTCGTGACATTCAGACTGCGACAGGCCTACGACCATCTCCTCCAAAAAATTTCATGAAACGCGCCAGTCTCTACCACGAACAAACCGCACGGCAGCGCATCGCTTCACTTGTCGATCCTGGTTCGTTTGCAGAATTGCTTCCTCCTCCGGAGCGTGTGATGAGCCCCTATCTTCCGCTGCTTGACATCCCGGTTTCCTTTGACGACGGCCTTGTGATCGGGCGCGCCACGCTCGGCGGCAAGCCGGTTTATCTGGCCGCCCAGATCGGACAATTTGTCGGAGGATCGGTCGGCGAGGTTCACAGTGCCAAACTCACGGGGATTCTCAAAGCCGCTGCGCGTGATGCCATTCCGTGTCTCCTTCTTGTCGAAAGCGGCGGGGTGAGACTGCACGAAGGCTCTTCAGGGGAAATTGGGATTTCAGAAGCAATGCGTGCTGTCTTCGAGTGCCGTGCCAAGGGCGTGCCGACAATCGCCGTGATCGGTGCCGATATTGGTGCCTATGGCGGAATGGGCATTCTGGTGACCTGTTGCGATTTCCGCATCATGACCGAACATGGTCGTCTCGGGATCTCCGGTCCCATTGTCATCGAAAAATGGATGGGCAAACAGGCTTATGATTCCTCGAACCGTGCGCTGGTCTGGAAGACAAGTGGAGGAAAAACCAAGTATCTTCTCAACGATGCCGATGTGCTGACCCATGACGATTCCGCCTCTGTGGGAGCTGCCATCGGGGAACTTCTCTCCAAGTCCCAACCGATCACCCTGGGGGGCCTTAAAACCCGTCAGCAGGAGCTTGAGAAGCGACTTGGTGATTTCGGAAAGACGAGTGATCCCGAAGAGATCTGGAAGGCTTTTGGGATTGCGGATATCGGAGAGGCCTCCTTGGCTTCCGGTCCAGAGTTTGTCGCACTTGCCAAAAGAAAAACCCCATGAACACGAGCAATCCAAACGACCTTCTGGCGAGATTTTTTGGCGAATCGGGCAAGACCCTTCTTGTCAAAGATTCCTTAATTACGGGATACGCCCAAGTCCTCACGCAGAATGTCGCTGTGATTGGCACTTGCGACGGCACCTATATTGACAATGCCGCCGCATTGCGGTTGGCATCCCTTGTGATCGATTGCATCGAAAATCATCCTCAAATGCCGATTGTGATGCTTGTGGATAGCGCCGGCCAGGAACCGAGTCGAACTTGTGAAATGCTCGGACTGGCCAGCT
>Ga0302193_10003994_pt1 | contig 11764 bp, 10 predicted proteins | sample II_Bog_E3_3_FD_200228 | JGI IMG/M metagenome (GOLD analysis project Ga0302193, IMG submission 200228) | Peat permafrost microbial communities from Stordalen Mire near Abisko, Sweden - II_Bog_E3_3 | ecosystem: Environmental > Terrestrial > Soil > Wetlands > Peat | place: Sweden: Abisko...
GCATCAATCTAGAAATCACGTGGTTTAGGCAGAGCTTTTCGTAATTCGTAATTCGCAACGGTGGCGCGAACCTCGGCCCAGATCTTCACTATATATGGTAGCTAACTGACACATCTACATAAGCGTCAAATTTTGTCCCTGTCCTACGAAGTGTCAGAGACGCCCACGAGGCGGCCAGTGATTGTATTGAGCGGAAACGTTTTCATGCTTAGCCTCGTGCCGGTTAATGGAATTATTTATAGCACGAATTAGACAGAAATTAAATTTATTCTTGCTTACCAAACTACGTTATTTATATGCACAGTGTGGTTGCGATATGCTAATTACGCCAAACCACAGCAGTTCTTTGGTAGCTGAGAAACCAGACAAAGATCTTGGCTGCCGTCCGTTGGGTGGTTAGCGGAATGCTGCTTAGCTCGTCGGCGTGCCGACGGTAGACCGACGCCAGCGCCCAGAGGAGGGTCTATGTTTCAGCCGAACCCCGCTCGCGGGTAAACATGGACGACTTCTTCAGGGTGTCGGTTGCTTCGCCGATGACCTCGCGCATCGCCGTCACGTCATCCGTCGATGCGGCTTGGCCTAGCGATACGCACAGATCGGCGTGATCGCATCCGGCGCCAAGCCGAGTTCCTTGAGGACAGCACGCTGGAGCCAGGATGCGACGGTGATGCCCTCGGCAACTGCCATCACCGCCAACCGCGTGCGCTCGGCGCGGGCCGACCTTGTCGCATCGATGTCTGCTGTACGCATCTCATTCGTTCAAAAACGCAATGACACCGCATCAAGAAACGGACGCTCGCTAGCCGAGCTTCTCCGTCATGTGACTGTTGCTGATTGGGCGGAGCCCCGGAGCACCGATGCTCGGTGCCCCAGCGCCCTGCTTAAAACGCCTCCACTCTGCTCGTCATGCTGCGCTGCTGCTCGACCGCGCTGAAGACAATGCGCCGTACCTCCGCCATGAACTGGGCCGACACGTCAGTCATCGCGGCACTTGGTATCGGCGCAGCGTCCTCGTAGATGTCGCGAATCTTTTGCGCCCGCGTGAAGGTCGAACCCTTACCCTTCAGCTCGAACGCGTTTCGCCAAGTTTCGAGTTGCTCCTGCACGAGCCGCCGCGATACGAGCGGGAGGCACTGTGTGTTCACCCTCTGCCGGATGAGGTCGAGCGCCGCCTCGGCGCCTGCCTCATCCGGCGTGACCGGCTCCCACCCAGCCGGGTTCGAGAGAAAACGCGACACTTCTTCCGTTAGCCGAGCGACGAGCTCTGCGACCGGCCGCAGGCTGTCGTATTCGATACGGAGCCCACCGGCCATTCGGCGGTTCAGGGCCTTGATCCGCGTCCAGTGTTCCTTGGAGACCGAGTCATCGTGCAGCGCGAGACCGAGCCTTGCAAGCCACGGGCGTTGGAAGGCCCACGTAGCCGCCTGTACTACGAGCGGGAGGCTATCGTAGTGGTAGATGGGGTAGGCCACTAGCGGCGCGGGCGGCTCAATGGCTCGTATGCAATGCGTGATCAGTCTCCCAAGTTCGCGTTGGGAGCCTGTCGGCAGGTCCTTGCTTCGGCGGTCGAGCCCGCCCAGCATGAAGCACCGGTCGGCGATCGTACGCTCCACAGCGCGCACAATGGATGTCCCACCGAGAGCGTCACGGAGATTGCTGAGGCCATTGGTCACCGACGCCATCACGTGCGCACGCTTAGCTTGGAAGTCTGGGAGGTTCGCGCCCTTGACGGCGTCGAAGTTCGTGAAGGCAATAGCGAGCTTCTGCTGATGACCGCTGGCCATGAGCGAACGCATCACGGACAGCGAACCCGCCTGTATTGGCTGCTTAGCGTTGTCGACAAGCAGGACCACGTCGACGTCGCTAAAGCGCTTCGTGATCTGGGTCGTGACACTCGATGACGATTCGGGCGTGTGACCCAGTCCCTGCCCGTCCATCAGCACGAGCCTGGGCTTGACCTCACTGAACGTTGGGAACAGCGGCCCACGTACCCGGATTCCGTCGACTAGCGGCGTCAGCAGGCGGCCAAACTGCGTGGCATAGTTGCTGGCGAACCAGCGGACGGACCGGATAAACTCGTCGCGATCCTCGCTCGCGATGGTCCAGCGTTCGGGCCATCCTGATCGGTTTTGGACCAGACTACCGTTAGGAATGCGTCCAAAGCGTGAGCGAACCTCTCCGAGGACGTCCTGGACGATGTTGCCAAACTCCTCGGTTTCCCATAGCTCGCCCTCGAACAATTCCTGAACGGCATCGCGGTCGGCGCCGGTGAGCTTGGCGATGTTTTCGCCGAGGTCGGTTGAGACCTTTTGCTCGACAGCGGCACGCAGATCGCGCAGACGCCTGACGTGGTTGCGCAGCCGCTGGGCGTTCTCCGTGCGCTCGTCGCTCGGCACGGCATCTTTATCGTCGTCATCGATTTCATCGTCTTCCGGCTCGTCGGAGCCGAAATCGTCGTAAGTCGCCGGTGCCGCGGTGCCCTCAGAGAAGTTGCCGAGGGTGTAGGAGAGGCGAAATCGTTGATCCCGGTGGTTAAGCAGGCGGTCGGCGACATCAGAGTCCGGTTTGCCTTCGAACACGGCGACGCAAGCATCGGCGACGCACTCTTCAATGTTGGCGAGTACCACATGCTCGGAGAAAAACGTGACAACTGCTTCAAAGCCGCCATCGGCAAGGACGATCTCAATGTCCGACACAGTCGTCTTCGCCGCAGATGTGGATGGAAAGCGGTCCTTTTTGGGGTCTGATCCGATGAGGTGCCGGAGGATGGTGGTCTTACCGGCCCCCGTGGTGCCTACGAACAGGACCTTGGCGTAGCCGTCGTCGCGGCCAGGCAGGGGGATTTGAGCCTCGCGGGCGGCCCACGTATCAATCTGACCGGCTTGAATCTCATCATAGAAGGCAAGCACGACCGGGGCCGCGAACTGTCGCTCGGCTTCCGTTCGTCGGGTGGCGTTCCACCAGGAGGGATCGCTCAGGATCGCATTCATCTGCTCGACAAGACTGTCGGCCTCCGCCTGATCGGCGGTACCGAGACCTCGCCGCATCTTCAGTCCAGGCTTTCCGCGCGAGTCTTTCCGAAGAGGATGCCTGAAGCTGACCACCCAACCGGGGCGGCCCTGCGCCCGCGTCTTCGATGCCGTATAGATCTTAGACATGCGTTGTACCCCGTTGTTCCAGCCTTTCATAACTGCGCTGCAATCGCCCGTCAAGGGCTTGGAGCAACGGGGTACAACATATTCGTTGCAACGTATCGCGGCTGTGACGGCCATGACAGTGCCCGAGGTGATCGACCAGCGCATGTCGAAGCGCGTGCAGCCGATTTGGCGGTCGTAGACGTAGCTCTTCGGATCGCCGCAGCGCGGGCGCGCGAGTGGCTCGAAAAGTACGGCAATCATCTGGTAGAGAAATATTTTGGTGCCTTTCCAGAAGCTGGCGCTTCGGCTCCAACTGACTGACCCCCCTCCCGGTACGAGCTACGGTATGCACACAATTCGGCTCCAACTAACGAACTGCCCCTTTGGTACGAGTTTTGCGACGAAACGAGAACATCGGTTTCCGAAGGCGGCCGCTGCACCTCGGCGGCAACGGCGGCGGCCAGACACAGCTTTGCCGGATAACAATCTGAGTCCGTTATCGATCGACGAATTATGGCAGCCACTCAACAGGCGCGGTAACCATACCTGACGCCGCCATCCCCCTGCTCGCCGGGCATAATCGTTTCGGCCAACGTGCCGCACAGGCCAGTCTTTCGCTGGATTCGGAGGGCGTGAAAGGGGAGCGATACGGCTCGGGCGCGTCTGCAAACGGTGGTTTGTGGGTCACTTCCTTGATTGTAAATTCGGGGCGCCTGCCTTGGCGGCTGGGAAAGCCGACGGCGGCGTTCAAAAAGCGCATGGTCGGCTACGCCCGCGTGGCAACCAAAGAACAGCATTCCGATCCGCAGGCGGACGGGAGGCTGAGGCCGCTTCGGACCCTCCCCACACCGTTCCCCAAAAAGGCCAGATGTTCTTGTTGCGTCGCAAAACTCGTGCCGGAGGGCTGGTTTGTTGGATGCGCTGCAGCCTTCGGAGGCTGATGTTCTCGTTTCGTCGCAAAACTCGTACCAGAGGGGCGGTTCGTTAGTTCCAGCCGTCCCAGAGATCCAGCTCCTGCGACCCGTCGATCACCACCAAATGGTGGTCCGATCCGGTCGAAGGCTGCGCCCCCACCGGGATTCGGAACGACACCGGGGCTTGGCTCCCCCAGGTGGGATTGATCAGGGTGTAGACCTTATCGGTCGCCGATGCGGTAACGACGCTGATGCCCCAGGCGGCGCTGTTGTCCAGATTGGCGCGGGACTGATAGGGTAGGATCGATGTCGAAAGCATAACCGATGAATTTACGTCAACCACAGGAGCAGACGGAATAGCAACGTTCCAAAAACTGCTCGAAGCGTAAACAGGTAATGTCTTTCCAGACCGAAAGTCTGTCGTGGCCGATCGGCGCTCCGTGGGAGGCTTATCCCGTTGACTCAGGTGCGTCTGCATGTAGTAGCTCCTGGGTGCGAGGCTGAGCAGCCGTCCTGCGAAATTCCCCGAGTGCTCGCCATCAATGTCCGCCGTCGCGGCCAGCCTGACCGAAGCCACTACATATAGAGCTACCTGAGCCAACGGGATAAGCCTTCTCCGTGGCATCTGCGTGTGCCGTGGGGATTGAACGGGTGCAGGCCCAAAATGCCGGCAGCGGAATGGCTGCGACCTCTGCTAGGCAAATCCCCGCAGCGACAGTCGAAAGTCCAATTGCGCGCCCCATAACATCGACCTTGCCCTATTTAACGGAACGTGTCAATTACTTTGAGACGCTCGGCGGTTTAATTTAGGCTTGTAGGTTCAGCCCATGCCTATCCGGTTAAGACCCATACCCACTACATCTAGTACACCTCGCCGGAAGTGGCGACTCCGTTTCCGGCGGCCGGATCGGAGGGGGGTGAGTCTGGTCTGCCACAGTGCGGCACCAATCGTCAGCGGTGGGGGCAAACTTGGCGGTTTCTCCCGAGTCAGCGTCCGGGCGGATATGGCAGTGGCGCGTTTCGACGCCTCGTCCTGATTCGCCGGAGCCTGTGCATGCCCCGTCTGTCCGCCGCCCCGATCTCCCTGACGCCTGCGCAAGAGGAAGAACTGCAACGGCTTGCCCGGGCGCACAAGACGCCGCGCAAGCTGGCCGAACGCGCCGAGATGATCCTGCGTTCGGCCGCCGGAACGCCGGTGCGCGAGATCGCCCGCGAACTCGGTGTCTGGCCGAAGACGGTGCGGCACTGGCGCGCCCAGTGGCTGGCCAGTTCGGCGCAGACCCCGGTGGTGGCCCGGCTGACCGACGCACCGCGGCCGGGCGCGCCGGCGACGTTTTCCCCCGAGCAGGTCTGCGCGATCATGGGTAAGCGTCCGGCGATGGCCGCGGTTTTCGTGCTCGGCCGTGGCGCTGGCGGCGGGTTACCTTCCCCGTGTCAGGGGAGCAATTCGTCGATCGAATGGAAGGGACGGTCAGTGGTGCGGGCGAGCACGTCGGCGGGGACGGCTTGCGGATCGCTGTCGCTCATTTCGGTGGCCTTCGCCGGCGACGTATATGCAGACGCACGGCATCCGCCGTGGGTCGGCCTGCGGAAGTGGGACGTTGCCGATGGCCGCGAATTACGAGCTCGGCAGAGGTCCCGGCGTTGGGCTACTTCTTCCAGCGCCAGGGGAGCAGTTCGTCGATCCGTTGGATGGGGTGGTCAGCAATGCGGGCGAGCACGTCGGCCAGATAGGCCTCGGGATTGACCCCGTTCATTTTACAGGTTTCGATGATGGTGTACATGCAGGCGGCGCGTTTTCCGCCGGCATCGGAGCCACAGAAGAGATAATTTTTCCGTTTATGGAGATCTCTCCATAAACGTGTTTATGCCGATATCGGCATAAACACGTATCCTGAACCTACCCTTCCGTCGTGTGTTCGAGGAGGAGGGCGAGCTGTCCGCCATGATCGAGCTGCGCCGGTACTTTCCGGGCATCACCGACAACGCCAAGGCACGGGAATGCGCCCGGACTATCGCGGGGTGGAAGCCGGCGCTTGCAGTGTCCCGTCCGGTGGCGCGGTTGCAGCCCGGCAAGCGGCGATCGGCCGGATAGCCGGTGCCCATTGGGGCCGGTTCGCTGCTACAGCCGGCCTGCTCGGACACCACGACGTGCTACAACGCGGGACGCGGATGCGTTATCATTCACCCATGAGCAAGCCGGCACCGCTGATCGAGGACGACGAGGCCGAAGATGAGGCGCGCGCACTGGCCGCCGCGATCGCCGAGTCCGACGCTGACCCGCGTACCGCGCCGCATGAAGAGGTCCGTGCATGGCTGCTGAGGCTCGCCCAGGGCGAGTTTGACGCACCTCCGCCCGAGCCGCACTGACCTGTGCCCGTCATCTGGCGCGCCAAGGCGCTGGCCGATGTCGGCCGGATCGTACGCTACATTGCGACCGAAAACCCGGTTGCCGCGCGGCAGGTTGGTCGCGAACTGCTGCTCGCCGGCGACAGCTTGGTGATGTTCCCGCGCCGCGGCCGGCCCGGTCGCCAGGTTGGAACCCGCGAGTTGGTCGTGGTGCTCCCCTACATCATCGTCTACCGCCTCAAAGACGAGGACGTGGTGACGATCCTGCGCATCTGGCATGGCGCGCAGGATCGCGCCTGACCGATCCTTATCTGGTGGACCATCGCGGCATCGCGGCATACCATCCTTCCGTCAGACCGTCATCACGTGATGACGGTATAATGGGAGGACGGCATGACGGGCCGCATTCTGCTGGTGACGAAGTTGAAGGGCGGCGCCGGGGCAACGACAACGGTGCGCGAACTGGCCGTCGCCGCGGCCGCCGTGCCCTTGCGTGTCGCCCTAATCGACCTGGACGGCCAGGGCGGCATTACGCGCTGGTGGAACCGGCGGAACGCCCAGCCAGCCGAGACAGTCAACCCCGACCTGCTGCAAATCGCCGCCGCCGACCTGCCCGCCAAGGTGCCCGCACTCCGGCGCGCGTACGATCTGACGCTGATCGATTCGCCGCCTACCGTCCATGACACCATCCGGGCGATCGGTGCTGCTGCCGATCTGGCGTTGGTCCCGAGCCGCCCGACCACCGACGATCTTGACGCGGTCGGTCCCGTGGTGCGGCTGCTGCGCGGAGCGGTCGACCTCGGTTTCGTTCTGACGCAGATACCCGGTGGCGGGCGCAGTCGGGACGCTGCGGAGGCTCATGAACTGCTGGCCCGTCTCGCACCCGTGTTTGGCCGGATGACGCTGCGAATCGACTATCCACGCGGCGCAGGAGCTGGCCGGACCGGGTTCGAGGCTGGGGGCACCGCGCAGGAGGAAGTGACTGCATTGTGGCAAACGCTGGCCGAACGGCTCAGTATCCAGTCACCCCGTCATGACGGCATCAAGGCATCCCATGATGCCGTCAGTGCAGTAGGAGGCGGCCGGTGACTCGCAAGCCTGTGCTGGCCGTAGACCTGGACCTACCAGACGAACCGCTGCCCCGAGCAATACCAGGCCAGGCCAAGCCGCCGCTGGCATTCCACGAAACGCCGGTCCGCTTCGCAGCGGCGCCTTCACTCGGCGTGAAGGAGAGTACCATCGCCACGACGTTCTATCTGCTGCCCGACGATCACCGCCGACTGCGACGCCTCGCAGCTGACCGTGGCGTGGCCGCGCAGCAGATCATGATGGATGCCCTCGACACGCTGTTTGCCAGCGCGGGCGAGCCGCCGGTAACGCGCTGGGAGACCCGCCGACGGCAGCGATGATCTTTCACGGCATCGTGATATCACGTCATCACCTGATGACCGCATAAGAGAAGGGCTTTCCATGCAGCGGCTACCACCAGATCGCCGGTCTGCTACGATTGGTTTCGGTTGCCCCCGAAAGCGTGCCTTTTTGCGAGGCTCTACCGGATGCTGACCAGACGGGGTGCAACAGGTGGACGTGATGGCTTCAGAACAATGCCGGCATCCACAATTTCCACGTTTGCGTCCGGATAGACCGCTAGCGCCAACCGGACGGCCTGTGCAAACCGCGGCTTGAAATGGAATAGCTCCCGATAAGAATTACCAAACTGCGATTTCAGCGCCTTCCATGTGATGAGCTTGTCTCCGGTTAGCACGTGCAACCGGTAGGCAAGCCACAGATAGGCATCGAGGGCGGCCGAGTTGTTGGCGAGCGCCCGCACGGCGGCCTCCTCGACAGGAACCGGGTGGCGCTTTAACTGATCGTAGAACCCTTCTGAGAGTTTCGCCGTCTCCAACGATAGCCGGCCTTGTCGACCGTTTTCCTGTTCAAAAAACAGGGCACGATCTACGATCGACTGGTTGACTAGTCCGATTCGTCCCGATCCCTGGATATGGAATGTAAGTCGGCACCGGCTGATTCGCTCGGCCTGATCTCGTACGGCGCGTGCAGCCGTTCCACCTATGCTAGTCCCGATGCGCTCCAACCATTGTCGTAGACTCCGCCCGAGTTCTACTTCCCGTGAGTTGGTCCGCAATGCCTCCGTCTGAAGGTAGAGAAGAATCAGCCGTGCAATGCTGCCGTAGGGCACGCCAACGTGTTCCATCGGGCCATTGTTGACGGAGGGGCGGAGTCCAGGCTCGACCACCAGACGTACCCGCTCACCAGAAATTTCCCAACGTGCATCTGCCGCAAGCTTCCGGTGTGGCAGCGCGCATTGCGCCCACCCTGAGAATACGAAGCCTAGACCAGCATCTTCGTCAGAAGCATACAGTGCCGCAGCTTCTACCACTGCACGGTCAATGCCCGCCTGAAGTGCGCCGGTCCGTCCCCGAGCCATCAGAACGTCATGCACCTCACCCATAACCGCTTTTTGCACTGTTTTTGGGCGGCCGTCTCTGTGCCTTTTTGCGATGAAGCTATTAGCAGAGAATCTTACTTCTAGTTTGCTCGCAAGATGCCACGGGATAACTCCGTAACCCATTGAAATTCCACGTGTGGCGATTGTTCGCGAGGGCGACGGCCATCGCAAGAAGGCACACTTGGCCTGTAGACGGTCATCGCAAAAAGGCACGCCGACTCGGCGGCCCCTCCGGTATCTTCAGGCACGGAGCGGCCAGGCCAGCTTGCCCACACCACCACATCCAACCCGGAACAGAAGCCGACAGTGCAGACTGCTCGGCATTGCCTGTCAGCGGAACGGCCGGAACTAACCAACAGGCCTTCTGGTACGCATAAGGGGACGGAACGTGAACATCATGCCGCCTTCCTGAGCGCCTCGGGAGCGGCGCGCAGCGGCCGCAATCCGTCATGGTTTTCCGACAGGTCTTTTGAGGGCGACCAGACATAGTCGCCGGTCAGGTTGATGTGCTCCCAGCCCAGCGGGGAGAGGTGCGCCAGAAGGCTGTCCGGGACATCTTCTGTCTGGCGCAGCGTGGCAACGGCGCGTTCGAGGTATCGGGTGTTCCACAAGATGATCGCGGTGATGACCAGGTTGAGGCCGGACATGCGGTGTTGCTGGTTCTCATAGGTACGGTCACGAATGTCGCCGAGCCGATGAATAAACACGGCACGTGCCAGGCTGTTGCGGGACTCTCCCTTGTTCAATTCCTGCCCGGTCTCACGGCGAAGTTCGGGGTCCTCGATCCAATCCAGCGTGAACAGCGTGCGCTCCAGCCGGCCAAGCTCCCGCAGCGCGGCGGCGACGCCATTCTGCCTTGGGTAGGAGGCGAGTTGCCGCATGATCACCGAGGGGGACACGGTGCCGGCCCGGATGGACGCGACGATGCGCAGGATTTCCGACCAGTGGGCGCGGATCAAGGCGACATTGATCCGCCCGCCGATGAGCGGCTCCAGGGTCGGATAGTCCGACGGCTTGCCCAAGCTGTAGAGCCGCCGGTGCTTCAGGTCGGGGATGCGGGGGGCGAACAGAAAGCCCAGCAGCGTGCACAGGGCGAAGACATGATCGGAATCGCCGCCGCCATCGGTGTGGTGGCGGCGGATCGTGACCTCGCCCTGGTGGTAGACCAGCGCGTCCAAGACATGGAGCGCCTCGCTGGCTGTCGCCGCGATCAGCTTGCTGGAATAGGGTCCGTAGCGGCCAGAGATGTGCGTATAGACCTTGAACCCTGGCCGCTGGTCGTAATGGGCATTACGGCGGCCGGAGTCGCTGCCGAGACCGGCCGCCCGGAAGAACTGGCCGTCCGACGAGGAGACGCTGCTGCTGCCGAAATTGGCGGCGAATGGCTCACGCTCCTGCTGGCTGAGCAGACACCGTAGCGCCGCCGCGTAGGTTTCCTCGCGGATGTGCCAGTCCGATGTCCAGGCGAGTTCCCCCAGGCTGGCTATGCTGCAGGCCTCGGCCATCCGGGTCAGTCCGAGATTGAGCCCTTCAGCCAGCAGCCCCGCCATGAGGATTCGGCTGTCGGACGCCGTTTCGCCGGTGCGCAGATGGGTGAAGCAGTCCGGGAACTGGGTCCAGCGCGCCACCTCGGCAAGCAGGTCGGTCACGCGGATGCGCGGCAGCATGGCGTAGAGGCGCTTGGCCAGCGCTTCTGCCTCATACCAACCCGCGTAAAGGCGGACTCATCCCGAGGAGAGGGGGGATTCCCATGAGAGCGCATCTCTGGTTCGATTCCGGGTATGGAATCGAACCGGGGTGGCAGGCAGATGGGATCACCATTGAGGGTGACGCGCGTGGAACATACGCCGCTGGAACTGCGGCAGATGGCCTCCGAGATGAAGGAGGCCGCGCAGGCCCGACGGGTGCAGACGATTTCATTCATTCTGGAGGGATGGACACGGGGCGAGGCGGCGGACTTCGCGTGTGTGGACCGCCAGACCGTTCGCGACTGGGTGGAGCGCTATAATGCCGAGGGCGTGCGTGGCCTGGCGACGCTCAGTTCACCGGGCAGGCCAAGGCTGCTGACCCCACGCCAGGCCGAGGAACTGCGTGAAGTCGTGGTTGCTGGGCCGGACCTCAACAAGGATGGAGTCGTGCGGTGGCGCTGCGAAGACCTCGTAAAGCAAGCCTCCGTGCGTTTCTGCGTACGCGAAGTGCATCCCAGCACCATGGGAAAGTGGCTCGGGCGCATGCGCCTGACAAAAATGACCGCGCGGCCTTTCCACCCGCAGAAAGATGAGGAGGCGCAAGAGGCGTTCATGCGAAACTTCCCGGCTCTTGTGGAGGCAAAGTTGCCTTTCGAGGTGAAGGAGCAAGGCCTTCCCCTCGAGTTCTGGTTCCAGGACGAAGCGCGGGTGGGGCAGCAAGGCACGGTGGCGCGGGTTTGGGCGCCGATTGGCTCGCGTCCCGCCATGGTGCGCGATAACCGCCGGGCGAATGCCTATCTCTTCGGCGCCATCTGCCCCTGCCGCCGCGTCGGCGCCGCGGTCGTCATGGCCGCGGCCAATACCGAAAGCATGAACGCTCACCTCAAGGAAATCAGCTCGCAGGTGGCTCCCGGGGCGCACGCCGTGCTTATCTGCGACGGTGCCGGATGGCATGCCAAGAGCAAAGACATCGTAGTCCCGTCCAACATCACGCTGATCACCCTGCCGGGCTACGCCCCCGAACTCAACGCCATGGAAAACGTCTGGGAGTACCTGCGCGCGAACCGATTGGGCGCACAGGTCTGGAAAACCTACACCGAAATCGTCCGTGCCTGCGCCAACGCCTGGAACTGGTTCGTGTCCGACGCGCCGCGGATCGCATCCATCGGCGCCCGCAAGTGGGTGATTCTTTAGGCGGATTGGTAT
>Ga0302193_10004001_pt1 | contig 11755 bp, 10 predicted proteins | sample II_Bog_E3_3_FD_200228 | JGI IMG/M metagenome (GOLD analysis project Ga0302193, IMG submission 200228) | Peat permafrost microbial communities from Stordalen Mire near Abisko, Sweden - II_Bog_E3_3 | ecosystem: Environmental > Terrestrial > Soil > Wetlands > Peat | place: Sweden: Abisko...
GGCCGCCCGCGCGCAGGCGCATGGCGGCCTTGTGCAAGAGCTTGTGAGCCACGGCCCAGGCTTTTTCCGGCGTGCGCATCTCCGGCCCGAGGACATGCTGGTGGCTCAGCGACTTCGGATGCTCGGTCTCCGACATGTCGAAGTCCTCGCCGCGAAGCCAGTGCCAGAGGCGCTCGCCCCAGACCGAGCCCCAGAGTTCGCCGGCCTGCTCACAGGTGAGCGCCAGGAGGGCCTCCATCGATTCAATGCCCTTCTCGTTGAGCCGCTTCTCCGTTTGCGGGCCGACCCCCGGCAGATCGCGCAGGGTGAGCTGGCGCAGGGCCTCGGGGAGAATGTCCAGCGGCAAGGCCACCAGGCCGTCGGGCTTCTCCATGTCGCTGGCGACCTTGGCCAGATAGCGGCTGGTGGCCAGCCCCACCGAGCTGCGCATCATGGGGCCGACGCGCTCCAGAATGCGCTGCTTGACCTGCCGGCCCAGCGCCATGGCGGCCAGCAGCGGCCGTTCCCGGCCCATCAGACGGCAGGCCATCTCGTCGATCGACTGCACCGCCGTCACCGGCAGGCAGCTCTCGACAGCCTCGACGATGCGGTGATGGTATTCGACATACAGCTCGTGGCGCGCCTCGACCAGAACCAGGTCAGGGCACATCCGCTTGGCGTCGGCCACCACGGTCCCGGTTTTCACACCGTGGGCCTTGGCCTCGTAACTGGCTGCAATGCAAACAGTTGTGTCGGCCATCATGGGCACCACGCCCACCGGACGGCCGCGCAGCTCGGGACGGGCATCCTGCTCCACCGAGGCGAAATAGGAGTTCAAATCGACAAAGAGCCAGTTCAGATGGGGACCGGCCGCCGGGAGAGGCTCAGGCTCCCGCGGGGGGCCTGCCGGCTGCTGGTCCTGAGGCAGCTCGGGTGCCCGAAGCTCCTCCGGCCACTCGTCGGCCGCAAGCTCCGGCGCCGAATTGGGACCGATGACCATGATGTAATTATTTTCGCCTTTTCTTCTCTTGAAAACAAGGGGGGAAATGTGAAAGATTGCCGATAACCTCTCCTGTGCGCCGTGATTCCGGCCAAAAAGGGATCAAGAACGGGTGTGCCGCATGATACATTCAGCGGCGGCGCGGCGGGAATACCTTGTTCATGGTGATTGACGATGGAAACGCTGATTCACTGGTTTGCTTTTGACGGAAACGCCCTCGACCTTCTGGTCACAGTGGGCGTGACGTTTCTGCTGGTCTGCTGCCTGGAATGCTCGAAGTGCCCCAGCCGGGAGAAGGACGACATCTTCAATCGCCACGAGGGTTGAGTTCGGCGTGTGCGCCAAGAGGATGGGCGCGGAGCACGAAGCACCGTCCCTACAGGACTCCGGTTCTCTTCTTCTATTGCTCCTTCCCAGCGCTGAAGCGCTGAGCTAATCTACATTGCGCCTACGGCGCGGGTGACAAGTTGCTGCCGGCATGGAGCGCTTCTACACAATGCCCTTTTGAAGGGCCAGCAGCCATGAAACTTCCGGCACAGCCTGAGGATACTTACTAGGTCCTTGACCGGATGAAGATGTTCTATCCAATGAGTGAACGTAGGCCGGGAGGCCCACGCTACAGCCGGCCAGGAGGCCAGCGCTACATTTCCAAATAGAACATTTTCATACGGCCAAAGAACTAGTGGATTCGTTCACGCACCGCTGTTGGATATTAGGAGGCTGATTCGCGCTCATTGAACCGGCGGCTTCAGATACTCCTCAAAGTGCTCCAGAATGCTATTGAAGAGATGCGTGCGCACATCCGGGCCGATGATGGAATGCGTTTTGCGCGGATAGATCTCCAGGTTGTAGGGAATATCCGCCTTGATCAGCTTCTGCACAAATTGCACCGGATTCTCCATGTGGACGTTGTCGTCGCCCGTTCCCTGCGCCAGCAACAAGCGGCCCTTCAGGCTGGCCGCCGAGTTGACCACCGAGAAATCCTTGTAACCCGTGGCAAAGCCGGCTGGCTCGCTCATGTAGCGCTCGGTGTAGATGGAGTCGTAATTGCGCCAGTCGGTGACCGGCGCCACGGCAACCCCGGCGCGGAAGCGGTCAGAGTGCGCCATGGCGTAAAGAGTGAAGGTCCCGCCCCAACTCCAGCCCCACCAGCCGAGGCGTTTCGGGTCCAGTTGCGGATACCGGGCCAACGCCGCGTCCATCACCGTCAGTTGATCTTCCAGTTGCACCGCGCCGAAGTTATGCCAGGCCGCCTGGGCAAAGGCGCGTCCCCGGCCGCCCATGCCGCGATTGTCAGCGTGCAGCACCGCAAAGCCGTGCTGGGCCAGCAGTTCGTCGAAGAGCAAGCTGCTGGTCCAGCGGTTGACGATGGTGGGCGCGCCGGGCCCGCCGTAGGGGTTGACGATCAGCGGCACGCTCGCCGCGCCAGAGGCGCCCTCAGGCAACAGCAGCGTTGCGTAGAGCGTTGTCCCGTCTTGAGCCTTCACCGTGAGCTGCTCGGGAGCTCGCAGATGGTAGGGTTCCAGCGTCCGCGCCGACCAGAAGGCTTTGCACTTGCCCGCGTCCGCGCACAACCAGAGAGTCGGCGGCACCATGAGCGAGGACTGCCTGTCTACAAACGCGGTGCCTGTGGGAGCGAAGTTGCCGGCGTGGTAGCCGACGCCCGTGCTTAACTGCTTCCGGTCGCCGTTGAAACCGACCTGCCATAATTGCTGATCGAGTTGGCTGCTCTCGTTCGAGTCGTAGTCAACGAACTTGCCTGCGGTATCCACGCGCAGCACCGCGCCCACCTCGAAATCGCCCTTGGTCAGTTGCCGGACCAATTTAGCTGTCGCGTGGGCCGGGTCGGCAGAGTCATAGCTGTAGAGATAAAGATGGTTGTGGCCGTCACTCCAGTTCGTCAGCACGATGCTGCCGTCGCCCACCGAGAGGTCGTAGTTGTCATCGAGGAACTTATCGTCAGTGAGTTCGAGCACCGCGCGCGCCCGGCCCGTGGAGGCGTCGGCAAAGTAGAGATCGCGATGCTCCTGGTCGCGGGCGAGAGTCTCGATCCACAGCGTCTTCGCGTCTAACCAGCCGAAGCGCGGAATGTAGTCCTGCCCGGCGCGAATGGGCAGCTTGACCCAAACCGTCTTTCCGCCGCGCGCGCTCACCACGCCCACCCGCACATCGGGGCTGGGGTCGCCGGGCTGCGGATAACGCTGCATCTCGACCTTTGCGTGCGTGGGAATCCAGTCGGTGATGGGATACTCCGGCACGGCGGTCTCATTCATCTCGAGATAGGCCAGGCGCTTGGAGTCCGGCGACCAGAAATAGTTGCTGCGCGCGTCGAGCTCCTCGAGATAAATCCAGTCAACTTCGCCGTTCAGGACTGCCTCGCCGTTGAGGGTGTTTGCGCCGGGCGCCGGAGCGACCATCTTCATCGGCATTCCAGGCTCCTTCAGGCGCACAACCGCCAGCCCATGATCGCGGATGCAGGCGATTGACTCGCCGTCGGGCGAGAACTGGGGGTTGTCGCCCGAGGCCGCCCCGGCGGAGCCCACTTCAACAGCTGCGTCCTTGCTCAGGTCATAGAGCCAAAGGCGGCCAACCTCGTCGAAGAGCAGATGCGTCGAGTCCGGCGACCACAGGTAGCTGGCCATGTCGTAGCGGGCGCGATGATCGCGGTCCTGCTCGGTGTCAGGCCCGGCGGTGAAGGAAGCCAGCTTGGCCCGGCTGACCAGCACGCGCGCCTGGCCTGTCGCCGGGTCCATGTCCATCAGATCGTCGTCCATCATATAGGTCAGGTGCTTCGCGTCCGGAGACCAGGCAAATTCATCGGGCGGAGTCCCAGTCAGCGGTTCATGACCAAAGATTGCATCGACGGTCAGAGGCTTCGCGGGAGCCTGGGCGCCCAGCGGAAGAGTTGAAAGCGAGATGGCGGTAACGGTGGAGATCAGAAGATCTGTTGCGCGCGTCAAGGAGTTCCTCCGGGAGCGGAGCGCGGCCTCGCGCCGACGCGAAGCCGCATGAAAGAACTATAAACTCCGCGCCCCTGGGCGACAGGCAATGCACCCTTACCGCATCGCCGCGGCGCGCTTGCGATAAGAGTCCAGAATCATCCGCCCGCTTCCAAAGAGCAATTGCAGAATGGTGATGGCGCAGATGACGATCGCGCTCCACTGGATCGAGAGGTTGATTGAGGTCAGTGCCGCGCCATAGCGCGCCTGGTCGAGCCCTGGATTCCTAAGGAGGACGAAGGCATGATTCGGGACGGAGAGTAGAATCGCCAGCGGAATGAGTCCGATGGCGCTGATTACCATGTTCTGCGCGGTGCGAGGGCGCGGCCAGCTTCCGCGAATCAGATCCGTCGAGCGCCAGACCAACTGCACCACGTTGACCACCACCACCCACCAGTAGAACAGGATCAAGACCGGGGCCAACTGGAAGGGAGAACTATGCCAATAGAGGACCCCCGGCCCAATCAGCAGATACGGATGCCGAGGAACCAGCAACCACCAACCCAGGAAGAGAGAGCCAAAGACCACTTCGGCAACGGCATGAGCAAAGCTGCGCGGCTTCTTTCCGCCTGCGGCTTCCGTCTCCATCGGCGGCAGCGTGCCAGGCGTCCAATCGGCCGAGACCCTGGCGAACGCCGGGCATTTCGCAGGATAGTGCGTTGCAGTGAACTCGATGGCGGCAAAGGTGAGAGTGACCCAGGCGGCAGCGATCATGAGAACGCCCGGCACACGAAGGACAGCTTCAGACACGGCAGCCCAACTGGGAGTCTGTGCGGCGATCTGCGCCGCGCTCCCGATCAAATAGGCGATCGTGGCCCAGAAGCACGCCAGCCGCAGAACGAGGAGATACGTGGGGAAGACGGCTGGCCCGATCAGGTACTTCTGCGGCTGATAGCGCGCGGCCACCCGCATCGGCGGCCCGATTTGCCGGAGCCAGTCCTCCGCTTCGCCCACGCTGAGCGGCCGGCCCAGCGCGGCCTCCTTGTCCTCAAGCTGCGCTTCGAGGTTGGCCCGGAGTTCGGCGATGATATCGTCCTGCCGCTGCCAGGGCAGGTGCTTCTTCACGGCTTGCAAATAACGATCGAGAAGTTCCATGGCGTCTTCCTTCAGTGCTTACAGAATGTTGTCAATGGATGTGTTGATGGCCCGCCACTCTTGGAGCAACTGGCCGAAGATCTGCTCGCCGTCGCTGGAGAGGCGGTAGAACCGCTTGTTGCGCTTGTCTTCTTCGCGCCATTCGCTGGTCAGCAGTCCCTGGGCTTCCAGGCGCCGCAGCAGCGGATAGAGCGTGCTTTCATCAATCTCCAGGCCGCGTTCGGCCAGAGCCTTGCGCAGCGAGTAGCCGTAGTGCTCCTGGCGAAGCTGCGCCAGCGCCGCCAGAGTCAGGCAGCCGCGCCGCAGTTCCAGGCGAAGGTTCTCGAAGAGGTTCTCGGAGAGGGTCATGCTGTACCTCATACACTGTACATCGAATACTGTATTATATACAGTGTATGATGTCAAGTGTTATTTTGAAGTTCCTTCGGAGGCGCAAAACTTCCGGCCGGTCAGCCGTGGCCTGGCTTCAGCTAGTTATCAGAAAGGGCAAAGACTGACGGCGGAGGAAATAGGTCCATTGTCCGGCTGAACAACAACTTGCGCCGCGTTGGCCCAGCGTTGTATCTTCCCTCTCATGCATTGGGCAACTCCGAAAGAGCGTCGGACTTTGGGCCAGGCGCGGCGCAAGCAGGTGGGCCGCCAGGAACACAACCAACTCAACCCCAAGGCGCGGAAGACTCCGGCACCGGAGCTGCTGGCCCGGTCGATGCACGGCCGCATTCCCGCGCTCATCAAGCTCAAGTACATGCTGATGGTCCAGTCGCCCTTCGGCTACTTCCGCGGCGCGGTGCCGGTGATGGCCGCGGACCTGGCCGTGCTGCCGTCGACAGGCATTGCAGCCCAACTCTGCGGAGATGCTCATGTGCGCAACCTGGGTGCCTTTGCCGCGCCCGACGGCCGACTGGTCTTTGACATCAACGACTTCGACGAAACCATCCGCGGACCCTTCGAATGGGACTTGAAGCGCATGGCGGCCTCGCTGGTGCTGGCCGGCCGCGGCTCCGGGCACAAGGAGACCTCAGCGCGGCGGGCCGTGGAGACGTGCATCGAACGCTATGCCGCGCAGGTGCGCGCCTTTGCCAAGATGCCCTTGCTCGACGTGAACCACTATCAGGTCCACCGGCTGGGCATGGTTGCGCCTGTCCACCAGGCGCTGTTGAAGGCAGAGCGCGCCACTCCCATGCACGCATTGGAGCAGCTGACCGAACCCACGCCCTGCAAGCCCGGTGAACCGCGCCGCTTCAAGGTGATCAAGCCCACGCTCACGCGCGTCACCACCTCTCAGGCCGCGGCGGTTCTGGCCGCGCTCGGCCCCTATCGCCAGATGCTCGAGCCGCAGCGGCAGCACCTTTTGTCGCTCTACCGTCCGGTCGACGTAGCCTTCAAAGTGGTTGGCACCGGCTCGGTGGGTCTGCGCGACTATTGCATCTACTTCGAGGGCAATGGCCCCAACGATCCGTTATTCCTGCAGATCAAGGAGGAGCCGGCCTCCGGCTACGCTCCCTATCTCTCCGACGCCGCGCCGCCCCACCACAACGGCCAGCGCGTAGCCGAGGGGCAGAAGGCGATGCAGGTGCAGTCCGACCCGTTCCTCGGCTGGACGCACTTTGGCGGGCGCGACTACCTGGTTCGCCAGCTCAACGACCACAAGGGGTCGATCGATTTAGAGGATCTGGCCGGTGGCGGCCTTGAGGCTTATGCCGAGGTCTGCGGCGAACTGCTGGCCCGGGGTCATGCCCGCTCCGGGGACCCGCAGATTCTGGCGGGCTACATCGGCGACGGCGACGGTTTTGCCGAGGCGCTGGCCAAGTTCGGCTCCCTCTATGCCGACCAGACTGAAAAGGACTGGAAAGAACTCTGCCGCTCAGCCAAAGCGAAGGCGGAATCCTAGAGGGTTTTCATCGCGAGTGAAATGTGGGCCGCCAACCCAAGTTCAATCAGGCCGAGGGTTGCAGCGCAGCCGCGCGCTTCCGCGTCTCGGCGACGAAAGCTTCGTCCTCCGGCGATTCCGGCTTCATTGAATCGAGGTTGACCGCGACGTTGGCCAACGCGCCTTCAAGAGCGGCTCTTGCCAGGGCGATCGCGGTGGTCAGATCTGACTTCATGTTGGGGTTGGTGATCGGCCTGAGCGAAGCGGCGATTCGCGCAGCCTCGACGGCCTTTTCGGCGACACCTAGAGGCACACTGGCTGCCTGCCGGAGTGCTGCGTTGATGGCCGAGGCGGCGGCGGAAGACTCTTTGGCTGCTCTGTAGGCCTTCATCACGGCGTTGTAGGATTCGGCGTCGGCGTCGATGGCGGACTTCAGCTCCTCGCGCAGTTGGGCGAGCCGGGTGATGGCTTCGCTAAGCTGGTTTTCGTACTGCACGTAGGCTTTTTTGCCGCGCGACATGGAGGCGACCATGCCGGCGAGTCCGGCGGCCATGGCTGCTGCTGCCGCTGCCGCACTGCCTCCGCCGGGGGTCGCTGTGGGGGCGGCGAGTTGTTCGATAAAAGGCTCTACACCGGCGCGAAGTCCGCCGACGGCCAAGTTGCCGCTCATCGTCTTTTCTCGCACTACGGCGGCGAGGCGGTTTTCCAGGATAAGGGAGGAGTCGAAGTTCTCCACTTGCAGGAACCACTCGGCGGCCTGCTCCAGCGCCAGTTTGGGAATCAGCCCGACGATCTCGCTCGAAACCGGAACGACGCCGTAGCGCGCGGCCTCGCGTTTCACGAATTCGAAGACGCGGTGGATCGGCGTCTGCTCGAAGTCGGTCAGGTTCATGGAAACCTGAGCCATGCCGCGCACCAGGAATCCCGCGCCTTTGACGTAGCGCAGGCCGCCGGAGGAAAAGCGCACGGCCTTGGCGATCTTCTTGGCGATGGAGAGATCGGCCGTATTGAGGAAGATGTTGTAGGCAATGAGCGGCTTGCGCGCGCCGACCACGGTAGCTCCGGCGGTGGGATGAATGCGCGGCTCGCCGAAGTCGGGCTTGCGGACAGGGTTCGTCGCGATTTCGTCGCGAATTCCCTCGAACTGGCCGCGGCGAATGTTCTCGAGATTCTGGCGCTCGGGCGTAATGGCGGCGGCTTCGTAGAGATAGACCGGAATCCCGAAGCGGCGCGCGATCTCGGCTCCCACGTGGCGGGCCATGGCGACGCAGTCTTCGAGGGTCACACCGTCGATGGGAATGAAGGGAACCACGTCGGCTGCGCCCATGCGCGGGTGCGCGCCCTGGTGCCGGGTGAGGTCGATCAGCTCGGCGGCCTTGCCGACGCCGCGGATGGCGGCCTCCTGAATGGCTTCGCGGTCGCCGACGAGAGTGATGACGCAGCGGTTGTGGTCGGAGTCCATCTCCCGGTCGAGAAGATAAACGCCGGGGAGCTTCATGGCTTCGACGATGGCATCGACTTTGGCGGCGTCGCGGCCTTCGGAGAAATTGGGAACACATTCTACGAGAGTGTTGGGCACGACAAGAAGGATAATGAGCGGCGGGCGGTTTGGGCAAACTAGCTCCTAGCTTTTAGCTTCTAGCCTCCAGCTTTTGGCCGGGGTAGGTGCGTGGGCTCCCACCCTTTCCGCGGTGAGCTGCGGAAAGAAATGGGGCACCCGGAAGCGCCCGGCGCTTTCTTGTTGACCGGGGCAGGATGGCTGAGTAGTCTTGCGAAAGTTTCCCCAATTCTGCAACTCGGAGGTTTTGAAAATGAAAAAGGCATTACGATTCGCACTGGCAGTGCTCGCCGTTTCATTGGCGACTGTAGCAGCCGCGCACGCTCAGGTTCCCTACAACGAAGGGCCAGTGGAACGAGTGGTCCTGCTCCATGTAACGCCGGGCCACTTCGACGCGCTCATGGACGACTTCAAGAAGAACATCGTCCCGATCTGGGAGTCGGAAAAGAGCGCCGGGCTGATCGTCAGCTACGATATCTTCCTTAACACCACACGCTCCGGGCCTGACGACTGGGACATCGGCTACTCCCTCACCTACAAGAACATGGCTGCCCTGGATGGCCTACCCGACAAGGTGTATGACATCCGCATGAAGCAATATGGCGACCAGTCCGCCGAGCAGAAGGTCATCGACAAGCGGGTTGAGAATGCGCATGTAGTCAGCAGCATGCTGCTGCGGGACATTACCCTGCGGTAGCTTACTTCCTATCAGCAAGCATGGCGGCGCAAGGGAGCTTGCGCCGCCATTTTTCTTTTTGCGGAGCGGGGCTGGGTTCGTGGTATCCCGGGGTACCCGACAGTGGGCGTTTGCTCTTCAGAGAAATGCTTCCAATCTTCCGCGAAGGGAGTCAATATCTCGTGTCCAGCATTCCCAAATGACAAGCACCTCCCAGCCATCCTTGCGGAGAGATTTAATGTGCTCCCTGTCCCTTTCTTTGCTTTTATCGCGTTTGCCGTTCCAATAGTCTGAGTTAGTAACCGGCGAAATGCGTCCGTGACGGCATTTGTGCTTGTGCCAGAAGCAGCCATGAACGAAGATAATCTTTCGGCGGGAAACGAAAACGAGGTCGGGCTTCCCTGGCAGACTCTTGGCGTGGAGTGCATAACGATAGCCCATGGAGTGAGCTAGCCTTCGGACGCGCATTTCCGGCGTTGTGTCCCTGTCCCTGACCGCTTGCATGCACACCTTGCGCTGTTCCGCAGTGAGGATGTCAGCCATGCAGCAGCAAAACCCACCTCCGAGTCCACAAACCTTCGCATCAGGCTTGCGGAAGTTCAGAGCTCCGTTACTGTGACCTTGATGCCTGTCCCTCCGCTGGGTTGTTGTCTAGGCTTTGCTAATTCCGCCCGTATGTGGGCAAGCTGTCTAATGGCTTCAAGAATCTCATGGTTGTCAATGGGGCACATTCGGTAGCCCCATATGTCTCCGTCCCTGTAGTCTTCGAACCGGCCTAAGGGCAATCGGAACTCGGAGGCACCGTCCTTGCGCAACTCAATTTCCGCAAAGGCATACCCCCAATCTGGGCCAAATACCGACCCAACCAATGGAGGCCCTGGGCAAGCCAGTAGTTGGCCATCTTCCAAGAACTGTCTGCTTACCGCCAGTAACGAGTTAAGGATTGACCTACTCGACAAGAGGAATACGTCAGGCGGCTTTGGCTCCTCGCTACGCTCCTGACATATACGCTCTATATCCACGTTGGGCTGCTCAAAGCCGATGACCGCGCACTTCTCCTGTGCTGAAGAGACACAAGCTTCTAACATTCTGTTTCCTCCTCAATTCTTACCGCTAGACTGTCGTCAGCCAAGAGACTTGAACCATGACTCTCTCGGTCTTTCTGAAATGGAGATTACCGGATAGCGGATTCTGGAAAATCTGGTGAGACGGCAATTCTCGAAACTTTTTTACAACGAAAAGAAAGAATCGCTCCCTCATTATCGAGGCAACATCGTATTCCTTCGGTGTCATTGACAGGCTTCCAGTTTGATCCTTCAGGCCTTTGACCTCTACGGCTAAATAATCCTTGTGATTTGGTTCTGTACGCAAACGGAAGTCGTATCCGCACCCATAGCGCGTCGTATTCTCCACGGAGTAGCCTGCGAATTCGGGGATCTCTGTATGTACAGACTCAAAATATCGCTCGGCGGCGAGACCTGTAATCAGTCTCTGTGCAAACGCGGATGCGCCCGCCTCCTGGTCCATGGGCGCAGGTTCAATCCATGCGTTTTGGTCAAACCCAAAAAATGACTTCACGAAGCCGGTGAAAGATTCGATGTCGAGACCTTTGTATTCTTCGAAGTGGGGTAGCTGCCTGAGTACAGTAGACTCTACATATAGTGGTTGCTGATCCTTCAACTCCGGAAGTTTACCCTCCCTATCCGGGAACATGGCAGGAGTTTTGCTCCTGGTTTGCTGATGAGCAGGCCTGCGCCGCTTATCTGGAGCGATTGCGATGGCCAACCGGGGTTCGTTGTCCAAAGTGTGAGCAGGGAAAGGGCTGGCGGACGGCAGATGGGCGCTGGGCTTGCTCGGGTTGCGGCCGCAAAGTATCGGTCACGGCAGGAACCATCTTCGACCGCAGCCGGATTTCGCTTCAGGAGTGGTTTGCCGCCGCCTGGTACATGACCAATCAAAAGCATGGAGTGAGCGCTCTCGGCCTCCAGCGCTTGCTGGGGCTGGGCAGTTATCAAACGGCCTGGACCATCTTGCAGAAGTTGCGCACGGCCATGGTGCGGCCTGGGCGGGATCGTCTTCATGGCTCGGTTGAGGTGGATGAGAGCTATGTGGGCGGCATAGAGCAAGGCGTTCGCGGGCGCGGCGCTGAGACCAAGTTCATTGTGGTGATCGCCATTGAAGTGCTGTCGCCAAAGGGGTTTGGCCGTGTGCGTATGCAACGTGTGGACGACGTTTCCGGCACCAGCCTACTTCCGTTTGTCGCGGCGGCGGTTGAGACCGGCTCAGAAGTTCACACCGACGGCTGGAAAGGTTACAACGGCCTATCCAAACAGGAATACCGGCACCGAGTGACGAACATTTCCAGCAGCGGCGATCCGGCGCACGTTTCCATGCCGGGGGTGCATCGCATTGCCGCGCTGCTCAAACGCTGGCTGCTCGGCACGCATCAAGGATCGGTCACAGCCGCGCATCTTGACGCGTATCTCAACGAATTCGCCTTCCGCTTTAATCGCCGCCACTCTCGCCGTCGCGGTTTGCTTTTTCTGAGGCTTATGCAACACGCGATGGTCACTCAACC
>Ga0302193_10004009_pt1 | contig 11742 bp, 12 predicted proteins | sample II_Bog_E3_3_FD_200228 | JGI IMG/M metagenome (GOLD analysis project Ga0302193, IMG submission 200228) | Peat permafrost microbial communities from Stordalen Mire near Abisko, Sweden - II_Bog_E3_3 | ecosystem: Environmental > Terrestrial > Soil > Wetlands > Peat | place: Sweden: Abisko...
TCCCTGAGGCCTGATCATATGCGACGAATCAATAAACAGAAGATCTCCAGCATTCAATTCATTGCTCCAATCAATATCACAGTCTTCAATTCTCTTTCTTATAACTGTTACCTCGCTCAATTCTTCCAGCCACTTCATTTCATAAGGTTCAACACATACATGAACGGGTTTCTGATTGGACAATGAATAGTTTTTAAGCAATGCAACCCTGGCAAGCTTTGTGGAATAACCGCTTCCTACTTCAATAATTTTTGACGGTTTGATGGCTCTTATAAATTGATACAAATAATCCGCCTCACCTGGCCCATAGCTGGGATTATTCAAACAAAAATCGCTGGACGAACGAGGTGCATCATATAGATGCATCGCTATAAGCTCAGCAGAATAAGTAAATTGACTTAAGAAATGTAACTGCCCAGATTCGTTCAAATCGATACCGGGCAGATCGCGGTCCTGAGAAAGAGGCTTTGTTAGAAGCGAGCTGTCAAATAGTGGTTCATAATAGTGGTTTTTTATAGGAAACAGCCCTATACGCTTCAATTCTTTGGTTGTTAATGGTAGCCGTGCGCTTCCAATGCGCCTGTAGCCGTTAAGCACCAAGGCTGCAGGTAATGCAGCTATTGCAAAGAGTACATCAATCGGTTTGCCAATGATTGAGAACAGTTGTTTGAGAAATGCTTTCACAATAGCCTCGCTAAAAACGGGGATGTTGATACCTGCTTCACACCACTATCACCAATATAATATATTGCGGTTGACGGCAAACGACAAATGCGTATACACGATACTCCCTCATCGAGAGTTATATATTTAAATGTGCGGAATTCTACAACACGGCGTATAAATGTTATCAGTCTTGTCGGTACGTCATGTAAACATGCAGATAAATGGGTTTTATACTTCCTGACTTCTTTTATTGTAGCATTTCGGCCAGTGCCCACTATGGCTTCTACCGGATCATCCTGGGTATCCTGGAGTAGGTGCTGCCAATCGAAAGTTGGTGCGCGCATCGACTAGTTTGCTTAATTTCTTTCGAGTTGTCAGAGTATTGAGCTTGGCGGTATACACCGTCAGCGTGGGGGCCAGAGACGCTCCCGAAGAGGTCCCGTAAACTAGAGAGTTTGGTGCCGATCAACCACGGAGTTGGCCGAGCGGCTACTGCCTGGTGACCATCAGCAAACACGCTGCGAAGACAGGAATAGAAGCTTTATCAATCGTTTCAGTAAAAAAGTATTGCCTATAAAACCGTTTAAGAACAGAATCCAACGCCTTATGTAGACACCATCATAAATCTATGACTGACACACTCATAAACTTCGTGCACCTCGGATGCCTGCTCATGCTCCTTGGAAATTTATGAGATGGCTGCTCGTACTGTTGCCCATCTTCTGTGGCCAGCCACGAGGTCGCAATCACTCGACGAAAAGCCCGAAATCTGACACGCCATCCAGTTACGATCAGGCATGAAAGTGTTCTAGAGTGTCTGGCGTCAAGCCGCCTATCTCACGCATCTGTGCAGTCCACGAGCGTGCATAGAGCCCGTCCAGCGCAACAAGCTCTGTGTGCGTGCCAGATTCAACGACGCGACCATGGTCAAGCACATGAATCACGTCGGCGTGCATGGCGGTTGTAAAGCGGTGAGTGATCATGAGGCCGGTGCGGCCTACGGTGAGCGCGCGAAAGCGACGCAGCCAGTCCTGTTCGGACCAGGAGTCCATCGCGCTGGTCGGTTCATCAAGAATCACCAGATCGGCCTGGCGAAAGAAGGCGCGCGCCAGTGCAACGCGTTGCCACTCGCCGCCGCTCAGCTCTTCACCGCCGAACCACTTGCCCAGCCAAGTATCGAAGCCTTTGGGCAGCTGACTGAGAAAGGAGACCGCTCCGGCCGCCTCGGCCGCGGCCATGATCCCTGCTTCGTTCTCCTGACAGTCAACCTGACCAAAGGCGATGTTGTCGCGGGCGCTCGCCTGGTAGCGCACCGGGTCCTGGAAGAGAACTGTGATTTGTCGGCGAAGCGCTTCCGGATCGAACTCGCGCAGATCCTTGCCGTCAAAGAGAATGCGTCCCTGGTCGGGATCGTAGAAGCGGCAGAGCAGCTTGATGAGAGTAGTCTTGCCCGCGCCGTTTCGCCCTACCAGAGCTATCACCTTTCCGGCAGGAATCTCAAGATTGAAATTATCGAGGGCCAGGTGGCTGCTGCCCGGGTAAGCAAAGCTGACCTGTTCAAAACGGATAGCCGTGCGCACCGGCAAGCCTGCGCCCGCTCCGTCGCCGGCAGTGATGCTCGGCCGCAGCGCAAGAAAGAGATCAAGGTTCTCAATGAACAGCAGACTGCGGAAGACCTTGCCACTGCCCTCGAGCAGTGTCCGCAGTTGCGATTGCGCCACCTGAAAAACTTGCAGGCAGAGCAGCAAATCGCCCATGCCTACGAGGCCTACCTGGGTGCGGTGCAGCATCCAACCTAGACCGGCGAGTGTGCCTGCCCAAGCGATTGCACCAGCGATCCACTCGGCCGTGGCGGCTTGTGCGGCCAACCGTATACGCCCACTACTCAGCCCGGAGCGCAGTGACTGGAAGCGCTCACGGAAGGCCGGTCCGAGGTTGAAGATGCGCAGCTCAGCAGCGCTGTTGCGATCAGTCAGCATCCAGTCCAGATAGCGGACATGCCGTTCCTGGCTGGTGTGTGCGTGATTCCACTGATGTTCGCGCAGGATCTGGCGACCGACAAGCAACAGGCCGGGCAGACTGCTGGCTAGCAGCAGCAGCGGCATCCACATGGCATAACGCGCCAGAATGCCGGCCAGAACGATAAAGCTCAAACTGTTCTGAAGAATTGCGCCCAGGTTCTCGATCAGCGCCAGAGGCTGTGAGAGCGCATCGATTCGTACACGATGCAATAAGTCATAGGAGCTGGCCTGATCATAAAACGACAGGTCGAGGCTGATTGCCTGCTCGTGTAGTAGTTCATGCACGAGATCCTGCACCTTCTCAGCCTGCACAGAGCGGACATAAGACAGCGCACTGGCGGTCAACGGCGCCACCAGCCACATCAAGGCAATGCCCAGCGCGGGCGCCATTACCTGGCTCCATGGCTGCCCATGGGCAAGTCTGTTGATCAGGGAACGCAACAGAAGCGCTACCCCGGCCGGGATCAATCCCTGGCAGAGCAGAAGAACGGCCCAGGCAATGGTCCATCCCCAGGCAGCCTTCCATACCAGGCCAAGGGCCCTGAAGCCCGCTGGGACCTGTTTGACTGCCTGCGCTAGCTTGCTGAGTAACACCCGCTCGACACCCCCTCCCTACCTTACTGAAGAACCCTGATTTGGCCAAACGGGATGGTTTTAGCCGCGCTCCACCTGCCACTCCATGCTCTGCGGCCATTTATCCTGAATGCACCGATGAGCGTATCCAGCCCCCAGGTCTCCCGCGAGCAATCCATTCCACCCGGAAGGCCACGGAGACGCGCTTCTTTCCTGGTTCGTCTCTGGAGGCGACGGCGTGATCTGCCGGTAGCCTTGTGCTCCGTGGGGTGGCTCTTTCTGGCCTGGATGGCCATCGACGTGCTCCCCTGCAAGCTATACCGCAAGATGCTGAAGCCCTCCGTAGCGCCCCAACATCCTGGCGCTGAACAGGCCACCGCTCTTGTCCAGCGTGTAGCCTGGGCCGTCACCGCCACGGCCAATCGGGTGCCTTGGCGCGCAGTCTGCTTTCATCAAGGCATAGCCGCCCAGCGCCTTCTCTGCCGCGCCGGCATCCCTGCAGAGTTGCACTATGGTGTAGCTAAATCATTCGAAAAAGGCTTGGAAGCCCACGTCTGGGTCGTTGCCAACGGCGTCACCGTGGTCGGCGGCAAAACCAGGAGTCAATTCACCCTGCTCGGCGTCTTCGCGGAAGAGATTCCGACCAACCACCTGAGCTTCTGAGCGCAGCGACGCACTTGCGATGACTGTTTTCCGTCTTACTCCAGAAAGACCAAAATCAGTCACGCACTTTGCGGAAGATCACTTCGGGACACTGATTTTCGCTCAAAAGGCAATCGTCTCGCCCATAGAGTGGGATCGACCCGTTCAAACCGAGGCGCAGCACGACTTCGAATTGCCGTGCCACATCGGTATCGGCAAAGCGAAACATGGAGTGGCGCAGAATCAAGAGCCCACCCGGCTTGAGGCAGCGGGCAAAATCCCGCACCGCCACCTCGAAGTCAGCAAAGTGAATGCGATGATCGCACCGCACCGGATACGGCTTCTGGTTTAGATCGCCATGCCGGAAGACCGCCATAGCTAGAATGGCGTCGCAACTGGCATCGACCAGCCCTGCGGTCGAACTGGCCACGGCGAACTCCACACCCACATCGGGATGGCGGCGCAGCTCACTTCGACAGACCGCAATGCTATGCGAATTCACATCCAGCCCCAGAATCCTCGCCTGGGCAAAGCGCCTACGCAGAGAAAAGACTTCTTCCCCGGTAGAGCAGCCGAAGCTGATCACTCTCCGCTCTGGACCGTCCTCCAACAGCTCCGCCATCTTGCGAAAGATGACCGGATAGCGTTCCGCGCTGGTATTGCCGAAGGGTTGAAAGAGCTCTTTGGGCGGGCGGCGCAGCAGCAGGTGCGTACGCACAAAGAGGCCCGTCTCCTTGCGCGAGCGCAGAACGCGAAACAACCCGTAGAGGAAACGCGCCGGCTCGAATCCCGGCCACTGACTGAACCTTGCTTTTAGACGTTGCTTCAGGTTCGGTGGTGCGGGCATGGCGGTCTCCTGCGGGCGCTGTGTGCCGTGTTCGCGACGCACACCTTTCCATCATGATGCAGCATCGAGAATGCAGATGTCATCCCGGGAAGTTCATGACTCGATGAGCAGAAATATCGGCATTGCGGGCTGCCTCGCGCAAGGGCGCCAGCAGGCTGCCATCTTCCAACCGGCGCAAAAAACGACCGAGACTGACGCCGCTCAACATTTTTTGCAGATAGATTGCGCGTAAGGACGCGTCTGAAAATGAACCCGCCGGCCAATCCTCAATGAGCTTTTGAATGGCCGCGATATCCATGTATTTGTTGGCCAGATCGCTTTGTTGGACAAGCTGAAATTCGGCGATGATCATCTCCCGGTTTCTGGCCAGCATATCGGTGGAGTCGGCGGATTGCAGTCCTTTGCGGCGCTCTAAAAGTACCTTTTCGGGCAAGCGGCCCTTCATGGCCTGGTGGATCAATGAACGATCCTGGCCATTCTGGCAGTAAGCTTCTTCTGGAATGGAAAAACAATATTCCGCCAGCCTTCTATCCTCCAGAGGTGCAACAATCCTGAGTCCAAAACACCGGGCATTGAACTCTTCAATACCCCGCCGCCCGCGCAGAAACAGAGTCGTGCGTTTTTCCTGAAACGGAAAGATCGACCGGCGGCTGTCCTCCAGCACTTCTTCCGGCAAATTGAGAGAATACAAAAATTGAGGGTGAATCGGGCTGAAATCGAAGAGCCTTAGCCTGCCTGCCCCCGGCTTTACCCGTCCGCGGAGTCGAAGATAGGGATCCCAGAGTCCAAGACGCAGCCCATCCAATAGCCAGGCCGGCGCCAGACCATGCTGGATTGAGAGTTGGATGCTGCTGCGAATCGAAAGCCCAAGCTTCTTTCTGTCGCGAAGGAGCTGCAGCCACTCTCCCATTCTTCCTTGCATAAGAAGCTGCGAAAGCGCCATTTCGCCCGTATAGCTAACGGTATTGTTACCGCCATCTCCCGAAAGCATGGTGCGTATGCCGCGGCGCTGAGCTTCGGCATAGATAGCCATGCCCCACCGCCCATTCGCCGGATGCAATACCGGAATCAATCTCTCATTGGTGAAACGATCAATCACATCGAACAACTCGACCCGATTGTTCGCTACCCGGACATGTTCCATGTTCGGATGGCACTCGGCCACACTGGCGGCAAGCGGGCCTTCATCCGTTATAAATCCATCGAAGGACTCCGTTGGGATGCCAGGTACTGAGGTAAAAGCTGTGATGGCACGGCCTTCCGCTGCCAGCATCTCGGCGGCGAGCACAGAGAGCGAAGTGCTGTCCAAGCCACCACTCAGCAACGAACCGATAGCATCGCCCGAACGAAGACTATTGCGAACAGACCTCTGCATCTGTGCCAGCATGCCCTCGGCGTATTCGCGGGGATCGGCACAGTGAATCGAGCTAAGGCTATCAAGGCTCCAATAGCGTTTCAGATTGCATTTTCCATCTTCGACGAACAGCAGATGGCCTGCAGGAATCGTCTTGATTGAACGATAGACGGTCCTATCCTTGTTCTCGACTTTTCGGATCAAAAGCCGTGCAAACTCCTCGTCATTCAGCTCAGAAGAAACTGCGGGATCCATCAAAAGGCCGCCCGGTTCCGATGAGAACCTTAGACCACCATTCTTTTCGGCATAGTAGAAACTGCCCCTGCCCGCCGGAGAACTGCCGAGGATCATCCTGCGTGGATGCGCTTCATAAATGGCAAATAGATAAGAGCCATCCGCATGCAGGGGAAAACTCTCCCGGTAGCGCAGCCAAAGGCGCAACAAAAGGTCCGCCTCGTTCAGGGTTTTGCCTTCTTGCAGGTTGAGTTCATCCAGAATCTCAGCACGATTAAGCACTCTGCCTTGCAGAATCAGGAGCGTATCGGGGGCATGGCTGACCGCGCTCTGCGCATCACAGCAAATGCCCATTTGCCCGCCTGTGAAATTCCAGATGCGCACCTCGTCCAGGGCGCATCGAATCGCACCGCGGTTCAGGTAGACAAGACCAGATTGAATGTTACCAAAACCGCCAACTCGACCGCAGATACCCATGTAGGTTCATCCTGAGCAAACGCACATCTTTGCAATCAAAAGAAGGGATGCGCTCTCGATGTTGGCCTGCTTGCAGGACACATTGAAATACGCGCAGGCATGTTTTCAGAAAAGTTCTGATTCTTTAAGAAAAACTATCAACCATAAGGCATCGCATCATGGAAAATCCGAGATTGAAAGCCATGCGCCAAGTGCAGGCAGGTTGAATCTGTCTGCACTTGGCGCATGGCTTTCGATCCTAAGTTTTTTAGAACCTTCGTTGATGCTTCAATAGTAGCTAGAAGCAACTCCAACTAAGAGTGGGTCGCAGCACTAGGAGTTCCGTCAGGGTTTACTCCTCCGCCCGTTTCCGCGTTGGAAGCGTCGAAAACGGTCAATTCCGGGGCATGCCACTTGGGCAGATCCTGTTCCTGCATCGATTCGTTCATGTTGATTTTTCTCTCCATCTTCATGATTTCACACCTGCATCGCAGTCAGCCTGTTTGGATGCTTAGAAACTATCCTAAGCCAGAATTTCTTGAAATCAAATAAATTATGGTCCTTTCAAACAGAAAAGATCAAAATGAGATAATCCCTTTCTATACCGAACCTCATTTCGTAAACAGATCGAAGCAAAAGCTTAAAGGCAGCCCAAGCCCCGTATTGCCGCGTCGTGATCTTCATCGGTCTTCTGGAGCAGTGCAACGAGTTGCGTCTCGCGTCTCTGGCCGGTGCGCTCACTGCGGAAGAAGCGCCCGGCCAGCGTGGGCTTCTCTCCTTGAAGCACTTTTCCGCTTCCTGAGCAAGCAGGTTCATGGCTTGGGAGGATAGGTCATAGTTGGCGGATACGGCGGCTTGCCCGCGGTAAAGTCCTTGTACGTCTCGTCACCTACTTGATAGGCCAATTGAATCCAGTGCAGCAGGTATAGCCCTTTCTGAGCAGCCTTGCTGGGGCGCGGTTGAGAGTTCTCGGGTTTCCTGTAGACCGAGTGGAGATACTCTTCGGCAGCCTCCAACGCTGGATCAAAGGTGTACTGGTCGGATGGTCCCAGCTTGCGCTCATATTCGGAGCAACCCCGCTTGATGACCGCTTTGACCGACGGTCCCAGCTTTTCATCCGCATCCAGACGCGCACGAATGATGGCATAAGCCGAACGTGCCTCTTCCAGACCATGCAGATAGAAATAGGTTGCGTAGATGCCCGGAGTGGCTTTGACATGCAACTCGTTGCCGCTTTTGGAGATATAGGGAAGCGATTCGGCGATTGCCTTTACCGCCATCATTTGGCGCAAGGTAGAAGGGAAGACCTTCACCTTGTAGCAGTTCTGGCAGGCGTGGGGCACAGTCGCCTGCTGATATACCTGTTTAAAGAAAAAAGTGAGCAGTTCCATGCAAGGATACAGACCAGGATCTTGTTGTACCGTCCCGTCTGGCTTCAACCTGCCAAAATACATCTCAAAGGACGCATCCTTGAAAGGCGCTAGCGTTCTAGTTGCACTGTTTCCCAAAGTCAGATAACCGTCTTCCGTCAGGCGCAGATCACCCCTCTGCAGAGCCTCCTCGATATGCTGCCGAATGCTCTTTCCCCCAACAATCACCGCCAACCGCGCATCCGATGGATCAAACATATTGATAGACTCCCTCCGCAGATTGATTTCAGCTGATTGATCCGATTCTGCTATATCCAAGGCGTTCCATCACCGCGCCGTGATCTGCCCCACTCTTTTAAAGCAGATTGGCTGGTAGCGTCTCGCATCCATCGCCGGAGCGTCTGTTGCGACAAAAGCGAGCAGCCAGCGTGGGCTTCTTCTTGAAGCTCTTTTTCTGTTCCTGAGCGCGCTGATTCTCAAATCTGGCGGCAGCGGCGGACACGTTATCAGAGCGCTACAGTCGCGCCCGATCTGCACATAAGGCGATGTAAAAACGGGATCGATCAACGCCGTTGAAGCTTCGCCAGCAAGAAAGTGTAGTTGCGGAACAGTCGTCTCTTGCCCTATCGGCCAGAGCGGCACAGTAGCCAGTGGAATCGCCGAGCGCAGGCGGAATCCATGAAAATAGTAGTCCGACAAAGCGCTCCCAACACTCATAGGCTCTGTTCTCGCTCCCCACTCTGGTCGAGATAAGCCAAAACCAGTTCCACCACGTTTCCGGCGCACTGATCGATGCTGAGGAGATCAGTATTGAGGTGCAATTCCGGCTGCAAGGGGGGCTCGTAGGGCGCATCAACCCCGGCTATCTGGCTGATCTCACCCGCACGCAGGCGGCGATAGACCCCCAGCGGATCGCGCTGCTCACAGATAGCCAGCGGAGCATCTACATGCACCTCGGCGAAGGATCCTATACGCTGGCGAGCATCGCCGCGAGCCTCACGAAAGGGCGAAATAGCGGCGACCAGCACCACCACACCGTGACGCACCAGCAAGCTGGCCACATAAGCGATGCGGCGGATGTTCTCATCGCGGTCCTTCCTGGAGAAGCCGAGGTCGCGGTTGAGATCCTTGCGCAGGTCGTCAGCATCCAGCACCTCGTGCGCGATGCCTAACAGGCTTAACTGCGTGGCCGTGGCCCGCACCAAGGTGCTCTTGCCTGAGGCGCTCAGGCCTGTAAACCAGACCGCCAGGCCTACTGCCGGGCGCGGGGCTGAGCGCGAAATACCCGTTTGTGTTTCCATGAGTGAGGCAGTTTGCAAGGAATTGCTCATGCGTCTGCAACGGTAATCAACTGCTGTTCCAGCAACCTGTTCAGTAAGGTGAGCACGTCACTGGTAACAACTTCGATATCGGCCTTGTATTGCATGGCCATCGACTGGCAAAGCTGTTCAACCACGATGGGCTGTTCGATAGAACGCCAGATCCGGCTGCCGATGTCATCGAGGCCATAGTACCGGCCTACCTCAATATTCATGAGGATGACCTCGCCACCGATATCCGAGGCCAGTTGCTTACCGCTCCAGGAGACGGTGTTTGTCAGATAAATCTCTTTGGATGCTTCTGTCATTTTCTTGGGTCCCGTTGTATTGAAATGAACAACATACAGGTAAGGCAAGTGTAACGGCGGCGGCAGAGAGCGTCAATCGCCACAAGGAGCCGAAAGCCCTTGTGTACGCTCCAGTATCTCGATAACGGCATTCATGCGGTCCAGGTCAAAGCTTCTACACAGGCGACGAACAGGCGTCGATGCGGCGATCTGCGCGGCGCTTTGGAAGAGGGATTGCCGTAGGCCAAGCCGCATTGCCATCGCGCGACGGAAGATCTGGCTTTGCAGCAAAGGAATCCGGCCCAATCCGCCAACCTCGATAATGTGGTCCGGCTCCTCGCCGTTGGCTTCTTCCAAAAAATAGATGGCGCCCAAAGGGACCGGGTCGTGGGCAAAGCTCTTGACTGTGTCAAAGCGGAAATGATGTTTACCCAGATGGCCAATCAGTTCCTGCGATGGCTCATTGCCGAAGATTGCGCGGAAGGCGGAAGATTTCAGCTTAACGCGAGGAAAGGCCGGCCATACCACCCAGGCTCCATCCTTCCGGGTCAGCACGCAAACATCGTCCGCAATCAGCCGGTATCCGCGATGGGTCAGCGCCGCAGCCAGTGTGGACTTTCCCGCGCCCGATTTGCCAGAGAAGATGACCGCCTTGTCCCCCATCTGCAGGCAAGAGCCATGAAAAGGGAAGACCCCTCGCTGATGGCAGAGCAGGCCCAGTCCTGTGCCATAGAGATAGTTGCGCAGTTCCACCGAATCGGCAGGCAGAATGGGATCAATGAGCACGTCACGGCCTTCGCGCACACCGAGGGTAGCAACACCCGGGATCGCAATACGGCAATGACCTGCATTCTGGATGGTAAAGCGTTTGGGGGCGTTCTCCATTCCGGGGAACGCCGGCGTCTCGCCAATGCGGATGCTGATATCTACGTTCATTCCTGGTTCATTCCACTCCCTCAATTCGGGAAGAGGAATCTCCGACTCGACATGCCAGCCACAAAGACGATAACGATACACAGGTGGTTCAGCCTCCTCCGGCACGCTCGATTTCCAGGAACAAGATCTTTGCTCCCAGTGGATTGTACTAGTCCAAACCCTTTGATCCGACAGCTGTCGGGCTGGCTAATACTCACCGCTGGATGAGGCCATGGAAGTTTGACAAAACGATATTTTCTCCCAGAAAAAGAATCCAGACCCACAAGGCAAAGCGCAAAGGGCGGCGGGGGATGCTCCGGCTGAGCATGGTGCCCACCACCGCGCCCCCAATGCCTCCTTCAATCAGATGAAGCAAGAGCGATTGCTCCATGCCCCATGAGAACCAGTGCGCGCCACTTCCAACCAGCGAGAGGATCAAGCCGAAGACAATATCTGTACCGACGACCTCGGACGGGGTTAGCGGAGTCAGGCTGAGCAGTGCGGCATTTCCCAATGCGCCGGCTCCCGCGGAAGAGAACCCGACTTCCGCTCCAACCGGCAGCATCAGCCAGGGCATCCAACGGCTGCGGTCCTTGGCTTTTTCCAGATCTCTGGTCCTATAAATCATGAAGACGATCTGCCAACTGGCGATGGTGACCAGAATCAGTCCCAGAATTACATTGAGCAGGCTTTGCGAACCTGCCGAAACCATCTGCTTCAGCAGAAACGAGCCTACCAACACGCCGGGAACTCCACCCAGCACCATATAACCCAAGGTAGGCCAGGCCACATTTTTGCGCGCAATCTGCGCCGGCGCGAGAATCAGCTTCACCACCGCGGAAAAGGTCAGTCCCAAACCCACCGCTACCCGCGCCGGAACCCCCAGAATGAGCACCAACACGGGAACTGTAATAGTGCCCGCCCCCACGCCTGTCAGAGAGATAAAGAACGCAATCATGAAACCGATGAAGCACTCCATCTCATCTCCTTGCCACAATCTCACACAAAGACCAACAGGCACTGCCGCACAGATCGCACATCTTAGAAAAGGATCTCCC
>Ga0302193_10004026_pt1 | contig 11713 bp, 9 predicted proteins | sample II_Bog_E3_3_FD_200228 | JGI IMG/M metagenome (GOLD analysis project Ga0302193, IMG submission 200228) | Peat permafrost microbial communities from Stordalen Mire near Abisko, Sweden - II_Bog_E3_3 | ecosystem: Environmental > Terrestrial > Soil > Wetlands > Peat | place: Sweden: Abisko, Stordalen...
CGCATATTGTGTTGCGGGCGGACTGGCCGCGGATCGATGTGACGACGGTGGATGTTTCGATCAAGGCTCCATTTACCGAGGCGATGGTGAAGGAGATTGCGCAGAGCAACTCGCCGACGGCAAAGTACATTGCGGCATGGAGCCAGGACCGCTACTACCTGTGGGACGAACTGACGGCGTGTGCGTGGCTGGATCCGGGGATTATTACGAAGGAGCGGGTGCTGTATATGGATGTGGACCTGAGCCACGGGCCGACGTATGGAGAGACGCTGACGTGGGATGAGAAGTTCAAGCCGAAGACGGGGGTGAAGCTGGTGCATGCGCAGGTGGATCTGGATTTGGGGCGGTTTCAGAGGGAGTTTGTGGAGCTGATGAAGCGGTGAGCGTAGGGGTTAGGGGTTAGGGGTTAGGGTGTAGAGTCGTGTGATACGATTTGTATATACATCATGCGTTACGAATGGGATGAGCGGAAGAATCGGCTTAACCAGAAGAAGCATGATGGGATCTCATTTGAGTTGGCTGCACTGGCATTCGAGGATGAGTGGAGATTGATTGGCACGGACCGCGTGGATGAGTTCGGCGAGCAGAGGGGGCACCTGCTTGGCGCTGTCTCGATCGAGCCGGGGATCGGTGTGGTGTTGCTGGTGGTGCATGCGTGCAGAGAGGACATCGAAGATGGCGAAATCATCAGAATCATCTCGGCCCGCAGGGCTGAAAAGCATGAACTCCGCAGATATCAAGAGCAGAGTTTGGAGTGAGCGGGAACGGCAAGCTATGCGGAACGCGAGCCGAGCGCAGGCTTCGGGGACTGGAGTGGACTTGTCTGAGATTCCGAGGCTGACGCCGGAGCAGCTTGGGAATCTTGTTCGCCTCCGTGGGCCAAAGCGGAAGGTGGCGGTGAGTGTGCGGCTCGATCCGCAAGTAGTGGAGTGGCTACGTGGAAAAGGCGAGGGACATTTGACCCGCATTAACGATATCCTAAGCAACTTGATGGAAGCCGAACGACGCGTAAGCGCGAGGAGGCCGCGATGACGCGGGAATCGATGTTAGGGGCAAGCAAGCTGGTGGCGTTTGTGCCGACGATTGATCCGGCGAAGGCGCGGGCGTTTTATGAGGGGGTGCTGGGGCTGCGGCTGGTGGAAGACGCGAAGCCGTTCGCGCTGGTGTTTGACGCGAATGGAACAATGCTGCGGGTGACGACGGTGCGGGAGCTTGTACCTGATCCGTTTACCGTGCTGGGGTGGGATGTGGAGCGGATTGAGGCGACGGTGGACAAGCTGACGGCGGCAGGGGTGGAGATGCTGCGCTTCGAGGGGATGAACGACACGGAGCCGCGCGGGATTTGGACAGCGCCGAGTGGGGCGAAGGTGGCGTGGTTCAAGGACCCGGATGGAAATGCGCTGAGCGTGACGGAGTTTGCGAAGGCGGGATGATCGGAGTTATTGATGGACAAGCGAAAGGCCGCGCGGGACGCGGCCTTTTGTGTTGGAGCTGAGAAGCCACTCGACAAATTGGTTCTTCATTCAACAGAGATTTGCAGAGGCTAAAGCCCAAACTATTCTGTTTGGCCTGATCGGCACGACTGAAGTCGTGCCCTGTTACAAAACTGGCGTGAGTGGAGCTTGACTGAGTGGCATTGCGGTATCCCACCCTAGCCGCAAAAAGCAAATACCCAGCGAGGGTGCACCCGGCCTGTTGAGAAAATCGTCCCTCAGGGGCTAAAGCCCAAACTATCTTGTTTGGCCTGCCCGGCACGACTGAAGTCGTGCCCTGTTACAAAGCCGGCTCGTGTTGGCCAGCAAGCGAAGGACTTAGCCGTTGAGCTGTTCCTGAAGCTTGTTGACGGTGCGGTGGAGGTCCTTGTCGGTGCGGCGCTGCTCGTCGATCTTGGCGATCGAGTGCATGACGGTGGTGTGGTGCTTGTTGCCGAACTGGCGGCCGATTTCAGGAAGGCTGGCTTCAGTGAGCTGCTTGGCCAGATACATTGCGATCTGGCGCGGGACAACGACGTTGCGTGAGTTGTTCTTCTGCTTAAGGTCGGCGACCCTCATGCCGAACTGCTCGGCGACAGCGCGCTGAATGGCCTCGATGGTGATCTTGCGAACCTGCATGTCAATGAACTGCTTGAGGCACTGCTGCGTGGAGGCGAGGGTGATCTCCATGCGGTTCATCTGGCACCAGGCGATGAGGCGGGTCATTGCGCCCTCAAGCTCGCGCACGTTGGTGCGGACGTTGGACGCGACAAAGAGCGCAACGTCAGTGGGCAGGTGAACCTGCTCGTTCTCGGCCTTCTTTTGCAGGATGGCGACCTTGGTTTCAAGATCGGGCGGTTGAATGTCGGCGATAAGGCCCCACTCGAAGCGCGAACGGAGGCGGTCTTCGATTTCGGCGAGCTCTTTGGGCGGACGATCGGAGGCGATGACGATCTGCTTCATGCTTTCGTGGAGAGCATTGAAGGTGTGGAAGAACTCCTCCTGGGTGCGCTCCTTCTGGGCGATGAACTGAATGTCGTCGATGAGCAGGACGTCGACGGTGCGGAAGCGATCGCGAAAGCTGGTCATGCGATCGTTGCGCAGCGAGGTGATCATCTCGTTGGTGAACTTTTCAGCGGAGACGTAGCAGATGCTGGCGGCAGGCTGGCGGCGCTTCACTTCGTGGCCGATGGCGTGCATGAGGTGGGTCTTGCCCATGCCGACGCCGCCATAGAGGAAGAGCGGATTGTAGGCGCGGGAGGGACGCTCGGCGACGGCAAGAGAAGCGGCGCGGGCGAACTGGTTGCCGTTGCCAATGACGAAGGCATCGAAGGTGTAGCGCGGGTTGAGCTGGGCGGCCGTGGACCAGTCGAACTTGCCCTGCTCCGCTGGGCGCGAGGGAGCAGGCGGCGCAGAGGGCGCGTGGGCCGGCAGAGGGCCGAAGCCTCCGTCTTTGCGCGGCGGAGGGATGGAGGGATCCTCTTCCGCAGTGACGAAGCTTACGTCATCAAAATCGAGGGACTGGAGGTCGATGGCTTCCTGGATGAGGTCGCCGTACTTGTCGCCGATATGTTGGAACTCGGGCGAAGGCACGCGGACATAAAGCGTGCGACCTGCGGCGTGTGAGTAGCGGGTGGGTTTGAGCCAGGTCTCGAAGGACTGGCGGATAACTTTCTTTTCCAGCGCGGCGAGGATCTGGAGCCATGGGTTAAGAACGGGAGCCTGAGAGGTTGCAAATGCCATCGATCAAATCCTTGCCCGCATCACCTGTTTTGTACGCCAAAACGATCTTATCCGGTTCTTCAGGCAACGACTCACTCACGGCGCAGAGCGTCAGCTCTGCGTCCAGACGAGTTTTGGCCGAGTACCTGAATGCCGCTGGTCTGCCCCTGAATTGACCTCGGGGCCGAGGATAAAATCGTCTCGCGGGACGCTTGGGAACATTCTTTGGAACGGTCCCGATAGTAGCACATTTGCAGATCATTGCAATGCCTGTTTAACAAAGTTTTCTGCGGTCGTTTGGAGTTGCACCAGTCTTGGTGAAAGTGCTGGTTTCGGTTACCGGAGTTACGCCGGGGACAGCTCACTTGAGGGTTTGAAAGAGGTGGATACGAGAGCAGCTATTGTCGCATGAGACGGTCTGGTTGAGGAGGGGCGAAAGCAGAAGGCGCTGGATTCCTGGGCGAACCTGAGATAAACTAAATACTTGCCGTCAAGGCACAGAAATTAATAGAGGAACAGGAGCGCATTTCTATGCCAAAGCGCACATTTCAACCAAATCGCCGGAAACGGGTGAAGACGCACGGTTTTCGTGCCCGCATGAAGACCAAGGCAGGCGCAGCTGTGCTGAGCCGGCGCCGCGCCATTGGCCGGAAGCGCGTCTCGGTGAGCGCGGGATTCCGCGACTAATCGCCTGAGAGTTGAGGCCGGGGCAAGTGGTCTCCGGCAGCGACGCCAGCGGCAACGCAGATGAACACCCTCCCTCCCAGCTCTCGACCAGCCAGGCAAAGGCCGGAAGCACCCCCGCAAATAAAAGAAGAGAAGCCTCATTCGCTGACAGGCTGGCGCCTGCGCAAGCATGCTGACTATCAGCGGGCATACGCGGCAAGCCGGAAGCGGCAGTCGGCGTCGATGAGTTGGTTTCTTGCGCCGCAGGATAGGTGCGAGGGCGGGTCTGCCAAGGTTCCGCGGGTGGGGTTGACCGCGGGCAAGGTGCTGGGCAAGGCGCACGAACGGAATCGGATCAAGAGGCGCATGCGCGAGGCGTTGCGACGGCATGTTGAGCTGCTGCCAGCGGGGTGCGATCTGATATTCCATCCACGCCGCAGCATACTAACGATCGAATTTGGGAAACTTGAAGCGGAGATCGTGCGTATTCTTCAGCAGGCACAGGCAGAAGCAGGTCGGCTGAAGAAGCCGCACGGCGAGCCTGCGGAGGCGCATGCGGAAGTAAGCGTGGCGAAGCCTGCACTATGACACGAATACTGCTTGCGATTCTCGGCTTTTATCGGCGCTGGCTTTCACCGGCGCTCCATTCGCTTGGGCCGGGCGGGTGCAAGTTTGTGCCAACATGCTCAGAGTATGCAGAGGCGGCAGTGGCGATTCATGGGCCTCTCAAGGGCTCGGCGCTGGCGTTCTGGCGGCTGCTGCGCTGTCATCCATTTGGGCGGGGAGGGTTTGACCCGGTGCCGCCAGCGGCAGGAGCAAGACCTTTCCCGCATGAACCGTTACCATAGATAGAGCGGCGACCGGCCGGACACGAAGATTCCAAGGCGGCCTCAACCGGTCACAACCAGCCTCAAACCTCAATTCAGAACTGACCACGACAGGAAGTATCCTTTGCCCGAAATTCGCAATCCCAACATACAAACGCCGGGAACTCCCGGAGGCAGCGGTGGCGGCGACCTGCGCTCAACCTGGGGCTTTGCCCTGCTGTTCATCGTGATTCTGCTTGGATACCAGTATTTCTTCAAGCCGAAGACGGAAACGACGACGCCCGCGACCCAACATAGCCAGAGCCAGACAGCGACGGCGGGGACGGCAGCCAGCACGGGTGAGACGGCAACGACGCCGGCAAGTGCGAACGCGGCAGGTGGGGCTGGGCAGTCTGCGAAGGGGCAAGCGCCGGGCGCAGTGCCTGCCGTAGTGGCTACCGCGGAGAGCGAAACGACGGTTGAGAACGAGCTCTACAAGGTGGTGCTGACCAACCGCGGCGCTCAGGTGAAGCATTGGATTCTGAAAAAGTACAACGACACGGCGGGGAAGCCGCTTGACCTGGTGCAGCCGCAGACGTCGGCGAAGTTTGGCTACCCGCTCTCGTACTTCACGTATGAGCAGGGGCTAACAACGGAGCTGAACCAGGCGCTTTATCAGGTGTCGGGTGTGCAGACCTCGGCGAGTGGATCGGTTCTTGCGCCGGCGGCGATTACGTTCCACTATGCGGCGAATGGGATTGACGCGGTGAAGACGCTGCGGTTCGACTCGAGCTACGTGGTCTCAGTGGAGACTGAGGTCAAGCGGAACGATATGCCGGTGCGAGCGCTGATCCAGTGGCCTTCAGGGTTGGGCGACATGGAAGAGTTCCTTCCTGCGTCGCTGACGCGCGGGCCCACGGTGACGCCTTCGTTCTTTGCGTGGTCAGTGGACGGCAAGCAGGACACGCTGGCTGCGGCGAAGGTGAGCAACGATGCCACGTTGAATGGGGACTACGGCTACGCGGCGATTGAGGACCTCTACTTTACGTCGGCATTCCTGCCCGATGATCCCGGGAACACATCGGTAGTGACGCTGCACAACAGCATCGATTTGCCGAGCGTACTGAGCGACCCGAACAGCCAGAAGAAGCCGGCACATGTTCTAGGCGTGGCAGTTGGGGATACGAGCGGCTACACGCGGCTGAGGCTCTATGCGGGTCCGAAGGCATTGGACGTTCTGGCGGCGATTCATGCGATGGGCGCGGACGGCAAGCCGACGGGTCAGTCGCTGGAGCCGCTGATCCAGTTTGGCTGGATGACGGTGATCGCGAAGCCGCTGTACCTGGCACTGCGCTTTCTGAACGAGCATGGAGTGCCGAACTGGGGCTGGGACATCATCATCATCACGGTGATCTTCAACCTGCTGATGCTTCCGACGCGGCTGATGATGATGAAGTCGTCGTTGAAGATGATGCGGATCCAGCCGAAGGTAGACGCGCTGAAGCAGCGCTATGCCCATTTGAAGGTGAGCGACCCGAAGCGGGCCGAGATGAACACCGAGATGATGGCGCTCTACAAGACAGAGAACGTGAACATGTACGGCAGTTGTTTGCCTCTGCTGATCCAGATGCCGCTGTTCTTTGCGTACTACCGGGTGCTGGCGAATGTGATCGACCTGAGGCAGGCGCACTGGTTCTGGCTGAAGGACCTTTCGGTGGCCGATCCGTTGTACATCCTTGCGGCGATCATCATTGTGAGCATGTTCCTGGTGCAGTGGCTGACGCCCTCGCCGGGAATGGACCCGAACCAGCGGCGCATGATGGCGATCATGATGCCGGTGATCTTCGGGTATTCGATGTCGCACTTTGCGTCGGGACTCGCGCTCTACTGGGGCACGGGCAACGTGATCAACCTGGGAATCCAGATGGCGATCAACAAGTCGAAGATGGGCAAAGAGATGCACGAGATCGCCGCGAAACGCCAGGCGCGCAAGCTGGGCGGCGGCAGTAAGGGGAAGACGATTCAGGGGCGGAAATAACGCCGCTTTCAAACAGGGATGAGAATCCCGCTTCGGCAACCGAACTAAGTTCGACGCGGAGGTGATCGTTGGGATTTCTCCAGGCATCCAGGGAGAAAATGTCATTGGTTGCTTACTTGAACCCACGTCTAAGCCCACCGTATGGACTCTTGGTATTCGGGGCGTTCTTATTGGTTCTGGCTGTTGCCGGGACGTGCACCGGAAAATTGTGGGGACGCGGTGGCCCGGTCTACCGCGCTGAAAAGCCAACGCAGTTTTGGTGGGCAACTGCACTGTACTATTTCGGTGGTGTTGGTTTCGTCGGGTACTTCTTGTATATGGCTTACGGACCTTCGAACTGAGCTGATTACCATGCGGGGTCTTGGTGAAGTTGATCTAAAAACAACCGCAGATCCTTCGACTCACCACCCCCAGGCTGAAAAACGCCTGGGGCCCCGTTCGCTCAGGATGACAGCCTCTTTGGGGGAGTGAGCCTCGGTGCGAGGGACTCGATGAATCGGGGGGCGATCCTGTATCGTCCAACGTGTATGGTATCGAATGTAATGATCGCTCCGCACCCCGCGCCTGAGGCGGAGGAAGTCTACCGCCGTTGGCTCCAGTTCCTCGACGATGAGTTTGTGCGCCACAGTTCGCCGGAGAGGCGGGCGGAGATTGTACGCGACCAGCTCTACCAGATTTATCTGGGGCGGCCGCACGGCGGAAAGCTGAATTTGACGCTGACCAGTGAGCTGCCGGGGAACATTATCGGGCTGTCGCTCGACCCGACCAATGTGACGCTGGAGGCAGAGCACTTTTCCGACGCTGACAAGGAGCGCTACGAGCGACGCAAGCCGCTGCTTTGGTTCTGGCAGATGTTTGACCGTTCTCCGATTGGACTGAATCACTGGCTGGGGCTGCGGTTCCGGTGCATGCTGGGGCGGCACATCTTCGATCACCTGGGCGAGAAGGTGAAGATTTACCACGGGGTCGACCTGACTTTTGGGTACAACCTTTCAATTGGGGATGGTGTAGTGATCCGGCAAGGGGCACTGCTGAACGATCGCGGCGGAATCAAGATTGGGAAGAATGCGGTGATTGGGTCGTATGCACGCATCTATTCGCACTCACATTCCAGCGAAAACTTCGATGAAGTGACGCTGGCGCCGACGACGATCGGAGATGGAGCGCGCATCGCGAGCCATGCGATTGTGCTGGGGGGCAGCAACCTGGCGCCGGGCGAATCGATCGGGATTTTTCCGCTGAATAAGGCTTGAGGCTGGAGCAATTTCGGCTGCTCGAGTTAGATGGCACCGCCGTGAATGACGAACCTGGCGAGATAGTCGTTGAGTAGTTGGCGATGGTCGTTGCGATAGGCCGCGTAGTCCTGGGCGATGCCCTGGTCGGCGCCGTTGATGAGGATCCAGCAGTCGAGCATGCCGGCGTCGCTTAGGTCGAGGAGATTGCGCAGGCTTTCGTCGAGCTTGTTGCGATCGACCTTTTGCTCTTTCAAAATGGCTACTACGCTGGTGAGTGCATCCGACTCTTCTTTGAGGGTGTGGCGATAGGTCTTTTCGGCGGGAAAGTCCTTTGAGAACTTGTCGTTGCGATAGCTGGCGCGCGCGATGGAGTAGCCGAGCCAGGCGGCGCTGCCTGGGTGCTTACTGTTGTCGATGGCATTGGGATCGATGTTGATGGTGATGTTGCCGGGCTTTTTCGGATCGGCGACTGGCGCTGAGGGACGTTCGATCTTGGGCGCGAGGATGACGGCCTTTTGGCGGACGGCCCAGTTTGAGATTCCCTGCCACGCAAGCTTGTTATAGGGATCGGCGACGAGGGCGTCGATAAACTTTTCCTTGGCGGCTGCCGGATCGTTGCCGACGCGCAGCAGGGCATCGCCCCAGTAGCGATAGGCGGTTTCGCGGGAAGGATCGATGGAGATGGCGCGGGCAAACCAGAGAGATGCCGTCTTTAGATCCTTCATGGAATAGGCGGCGTCTCCGGCGTAGAGGGGCGGCTCATAGGCGGTTGGGTCTGCGTCGGCAGCAGCCGCGTATTTGGCGATGGCGGCTTTATAGTCCCCGGTTCCGAAGAGTTTTTCCGCCTCCTGGAAGAGCGCCTGCGCCGAACCGGGTGCGCCGGGAGCGGGGATAGCGGCGTCGGGGTCGATATTTGCGATGAGCTGCATGAAGTAATTGGGATCGCCATCGGCAACGGCTTTTTTTGCCGCATCGCGCTCGCGGGTCAGGGATGCTTTGATCTGGGCGGGATCGGTGAGATGCTCGGCCTGAACTCCCTGGGCGACTGCGAGTCGCTCCTGGTAGACCCATTCATCAGGATGAGCGGCGGCGAGCTGATCGTAGAGCTGAAGAGCCTCAAGGCGGTTGCCGGTGTCCCAGATGGCTTGCGCGCGGGCGGCAAGGTCTTTCTGGGCAACGAGAGGCAGGGCTGCGAACAAAAGGATTACAAAAACGAGATGAGATTTCCCAAGCCGTATCATGGGTCTCCTCCTGAGGCACGACACCTTGCGGCCCCTTAAATGCTTAGACACCGCGGCGAGGCAGATTGCGCACACCGGCGGGATGAAATACGCGGGACCTACCATGCTAACCTGAAATTTCCACCAAGAGGAGAGGGTCTTGCAGTTACAGTTCCTGGTCGGTGTCTTTGAGTTTGTGCTGCTGATCTTTTCGCTGAGCTTTCACGAGTGTGCGCACGCGTGGATGGCGTCGCGGCTGGGGGATCAGACGGCGCGGTTGCAGGGGCGGGTTACGCTGAACCCGATGTACCACATGGACCTGGTGGGAACGCTGCTGTTTCCGGCGCTGGCGATCTTTGGGCCGATGATTGGATTTGGGATGTTTGGGGGCCTGCTGATTGGGTGGGCCAAGCCGACGCCTGTCATCACGCGCAATTTTAGAAAGATTGTGCGCGACGACAACCTGACGACGCTGGCGGGGCCGTTCTCGAACGCACTGATCGTGCTGGTGGCGTTTGTGGTGCTGACGGTGATTTCGATGGCGACGCCGGGCGGCCACGCGATGGTGCTTGGCACGTTTGAGGGCGGCCTGAATATGGCTGCACCGTCGGGGTTGCAGGCGTTTGTGCTGATCGCGATCCTGGCGATTGAGGTGAATCTGAGCCTGTTTGTGTTCAACCTGCTGCCGATTCCGCCGCTGGACGGAAGCCGGATTGTGCGGAACGTGCTGCCCTATAACGCGGTCCAGGTTTATGACCGGATTCCCTTGTGGGTAAGCTACCTGTTGATGATCTTTCTTGGGCGGTTCATTATGGGGCTGTTCCTGGCGCCGCTGTATGCGCTGGTGTATTTCGGGTTGAAGCTGGTGTAGTTCGAGGCTGTTGAGGCAGCTTCAGGGAACCTTCGCGCGCATAGAGGTTTCTGTTGAGCTGAGATTTACAGGGGCTGAACAGGTTGCGGAAAAAGGGCGAGATTCCCGGGGCGCACGAAAAACCGCCTCTCCGCGGATCTTGCGGGCGTTGGCCACGATGACCTGGTGGCCAGTGCGGTTAACAAAAGACTGACCCAGGGCGAATGCGTGCCGCATTCCAGGGCGATGCGCAGACAAGGCTCGCCTTCGAAATGCCTCCGCTGCGCAGCCTCGGTGCTTTGCATGCGCCCTTCCTCCACCACGTCGCCCTGCTGATTCAGCAGACAATAGTGGCTGTAACGATCGCCCATATCCAGGCCCACGGTGATCTCCGGCTTGTCCTTGGTAACTTCCATACGTCGCGGTTGTTTGCTAACCTTCTTCATCGGCTGGTCTCCTATTGCAGCTTCGAGTGCGTGCAGATTAGGCTGATTCGCGAGACCAGCCGTCTCATACCATCTAAAGCCGCGCCCTTTCTATTGGCCTGGGCAGCACCCTTCGACTGCGCTCAGGGCAGGCTCTGAAGCCGTGCCCTTTCAAAGCCTCGGCGCGGCGGAGTTTTCCGCAATCTGTAAATGCCGCTGAGGGATGCTCTGGAGCTTATTGAAAGCCTCAGATCGCTTTCACCGCCGCGGCACCCGTCCCTGCCGTCACCTTCCAATCGAGCACCCTGGTCTCCCCGTCCAGGGTCAGCGCCAGCTTCTCGATCGCCAACTCGCCTTCGATCATCTGCACGCTCACCGACCGGTCATCAAGCCCGACGGCGCCGAAACCCGAGGCCGTCGAGAAAAAGCACTTGAACGGCCGCACCTTGAGCTGCGGTCCAAACCAGAGCGTCTTCTCAACGGCCGAGTAGCGGAATGCCGCCAGAGCGCCAAGCAGCGAATAGCTCGACATGGCGCGGGCATACCAGTTCCCGCACTCATACTCATTCCACGGATTGCGCGTCTTCCCCTCGTACCGGCTGCGCACAGCCTTCACGATGGTTAAGCCCTCATCGACAAAGCCCTCCTGGATGAGATGTGATGCGACCTGATATTCAATCCCCGTCCACACCTCGTCGGAATAGATAAACGGCAACGTCGGCTTGTCGCCATGTGGCCAACTGCACAGCAGCAATCCAGGCTCGTGTCCCATCGCATAGCCCGGCCGCTGCGCATTGGCATGGCTGCTCAAATCCGTCTTGAAGTTGTGTTTGAAGATGGCTTGGAGCGTCGACCGCACATTCTTCTTCGCAAGCGGCGTCTCAATCCCATAGGTCCTCGCCATCCATGCCCCGATCACGCCATCCGAAAGGCACCCACCCCCGTACTGGTATCGCGGTCCCTCCCTCTTCAGCAGTTGCTGCAGCTCGCTGCTCTTGTCGTCAACATGCGCCACGGATTTGGCAAATGAAGTGTCCCGCAAATCCGTGTACTCCACCTTCTGCTGGTAGTACTCGCCATTGAAAAGCTGCTCATCCATCAGGCGCGCACACTTCTCCGCCAGTTCCCCATAGAATCCCGCGTCGGAGTCCTGACCCACTGCCTTCGCCATGCGCGTCATAGCCGAAAGCGCGCCCAGGTAGATGCTGGTGCACATCCCATCCGGCCCCCAGAACTCAATGTCGTAGGTATTGTGGTGCGGCTCAAAGAGGCCCCCGCG
>Ga0302193_10004027_pt1 | contig 11711 bp, 10 predicted proteins | sample II_Bog_E3_3_FD_200228 | JGI IMG/M metagenome (GOLD analysis project Ga0302193, IMG submission 200228) | Peat permafrost microbial communities from Stordalen Mire near Abisko, Sweden - II_Bog_E3_3 | ecosystem: Environmental > Terrestrial > Soil > Wetlands > Peat | place: Sweden: Abisko...
TCCCAACGTGACGTAATCGGAAATCCTGCTTCCCCCTTCGAGTACTGCTGCAGTTCTAGCCATAGTGTGCCCGCCTATAAAAATAGGCAGTATCTACGCCTTGTCAAGGCTTAAGTGAACCGTATTGGTGCTAGAAGCCGTCAGGTCATTTCCTGCTTCGCCATGGCCAGCAGGCGCTCGCCGATGCGCCCCAGGTCCGCCATCATGCCGGAGATGCTGCCCGTGGCCTCGCTCTGTTCCCGGGTGAGCTGCGCGGATTGGTCGGAAAAGGCGAGGACCTTGGCCATGGAAGCCTGCAGTTGCCCGTGGGTGGCCTTGATCGCCTCCGCGGACTGGCCGCTCTGGTCCGAAAGCTTGCGCACAGCTTCCGCCACGATGGAGAATCCCCGCCCCAGTTCCCTTGCGTGGGCCGCCTCGATTGCCGCATTCAGCCCCAACAGGCCGGTCTGGGCGGCGATGGCCTGGATGGTCTCGATCACCTCCTCGGTGCTGTTCACGTCCTCGGACGACCGGGCCAGGAGCCTTTTCACCTCCCCCATGTCGGTGGCCAGACGGGCCTGGGACGTGTCGAGCTCCTTGATGGTGGCGGCGATGGTCCCGATGGCTTGCTGCATCTGCCGGGCCTGTTCGAGCAGATGGGCCTTGTTCTCCGCCTCCTGCAGCTCCTTGCCGATGATGCCCGCGGCGATCTTGGCGATGGGCACGGTATTGCCCAGATCCCCGGTGATGCCGAAGGTGCCGATCCACTCCCCCTGGTAGATGATCGGCAGGCTGACGCCCATTTTCATCAGCCCGCCGGAACGCTCCGCCTCCTCCGCCGTGACCGTGATGTGAGGCAGTCTTTCCCGCAGCAGTTTCTGGGCGCCGGCATGGGTGGTGCCGATCCGGGAGGCGACCTTGGCGGCGATGACCAGGCCCTCGGCGTCGCAAACGATGGTATACAGGCCGGCTTCGTCGAAAATGAATTCACAGATCTTGGTGGCAATTCCGATATCCATGGCCGACGGTCCCCCATTCACCTACCGTAAGCGTAGTGCAGGGCCTGGCGAGACACTTGATCAAATCATTTCCCAGGGGGCCAATGGATAAAGGTGTGCCCTTTTCGAGGCGGTCACCCGGTACTCGGTCCTGGGGGTCACCTCGGTCGGCATACCGCTGATGACGCCCGGGGTTGTTCTGCAGCCAATTACCTTGTGAACAACAAGGGGAAACCCAAAAGGGACCCGGACCACCCCGTGGCCGGGTCCCTCAAAGGGTATTGGAAGACTATTGGACTTCCGCGGGCAGGGGCACGATTTCCAGCGCCGCCGGAATGTCGGTCTCGAGGCTATCGGCCGCTTCATTGGTCAGGTGCAGGGTGTCCAGCAGGTGGAAGAACAGGCTGAGGACCATGGCGACGATGGTCGCGAGCACCATGCCCTTGAGCTGGGTGTGGCCGAAGTTGATGGTGACCCCGGAAATGCCGACCACCAGGACGATGGCGGAAAGCATCAGGTTGCGGCTCTTGGAATAGTCGACTTTGGCTTCGATCAGCATGCGCAGGCCGGAGGCGGCGATGACCCCGAACAGCATCATGCTGACGCCGCCGATGACCGGCACCGGGATGCTGCGGATGGCGCCGCTCACCTGGCCGAAGAAGGCGATGATGACGGAGATGACGGCGGCGCCGCCGACGACCCAGACGGAATAGACCCTCGTGATGGCCATGACGCCCATGTTCTCGCCATAGGTGGTGGTGGGGCAGGAGCCGCAAAAGCCGGAGAGCATGGTGGAAAGCCCGTCGCCCAGCAGCGAGTTGTGCAGGCCGGGCACCTTCAGCAGGTCGCGGCCGACGATGTTGCTGGTCACGAACAGGTGGCCGATGTGCTCGGAAATCACCACCAGGGCCGCCGGCATGATGATCAGGATGGAGGGCCAGTCGAAGATCGGCAGGATGAACTTGGGCACCGCGAAGAAGGCGGCGTCATGCATCGAACTGAAATCCAGGGTCCCCGGATGCGAGACATTGAGGATGGCGGCCAGGCCATAGCCTGCCAGCACGCCGATGAGGATCGGAATGGCGGCCAGGAACTTGCGGAAGACCAGGGAACCCACCACCACTACCAGCAGGGTGAACATGGAGATCAGGGTCGCCATGGCGACGCTGATGTGGGCGGAGCCGGAGAAGGCCATGCCGGTGGCGACCGGAGCCAGCTCCAGGCCGATCAGGGCGACGATGGCGCCCATGGCAGCGGGAGGCAGGACGATGTTCAGCCAGTTCCGTCCGGCGAACCGGATGATGAAGGAGACCAGGGCGAAAATCACGCCGGCCATGACGAAACCGCCCAGGGCGTGCTGGAAGCCCACGCCGGGAGTGCTGGCCAGGGTGATACAGGTGATGGTGGGCGCGATGAAGGCGAAGCTGGAGCCCAGGAACGCCGGGGCCTTGCCCCGGCAGACGAAGAGGTAGATCAGGGTGCCGATTCCGTTCATCAGCAGCACCAGGGCCGGATCCACCACCTGCGTCTTGGCGGCGGTGTTGAACAGGATCGGGACCAGGACGGACGCGCCGAACATCGCGAACAGATGCTGCAGGCTGAGCGGTATCCCCTTGAGCAGTGGCACTCGCTGTTCGACCTGGATGATCTCTCGGGTTGCCATGGCGGCCCTCCATTTGTCTAGGCCTAGTCGGGGGACTCCGCTTTGTCGTCCCGGCGCTTTCGGCGTTAAATGCATTAACCAACTATTGTAGCCAAACCCTGACCTCTCTGGCCGTTGGCTTTGGGTCGGTTTTCAATTCGCTAGGGGACCGGTACGCCACCTTTCCGGAACTGGCCCGTTGGAGCATAATTTGGGCATGGATACCGCCAAACCCCGGATTCTTTCCGCATGGGATCTCGCCTTTCTGGCCGGTCTCCTGGCCTTGGCGATCTTCTACGGCCGGATCCTGCCCCTGTTGCCCGATCCGGTGCCCACCCATTTCGATGCCATCGGCCGGACCAACGGCTGGACACCCAAGGCCCAACTGCACTGGCTGGTGTTCGGGGCGCCGATCTTCCTGTGGACCGTGCTGTTCCTCATCGGTGCCATCGCCAGCCTGATGCCCGGCGGGGGCGGCCGGGTGGGCATCAACCCGCTGCGTGGACTCATGGGCCTGGGGTTGTGCCTGCTCATGGCCGGCTGCCTGCTGGTGCCGCTGGATGGGATGGCTGCCCTGCAGGGCGGGATCCTGGGGTTCGGCATCTGTCTGGTCCTGGGGATCATATTCATGGTTCGGGACGGCTGGCAGGCCGTGGCCCGGATGCCCCGGTCCCCGGATTTCCGGGCTGGTCTCTTCTATGTGAATTCCCAGGATCCCCGGTTGTGGGTGGAGAAGCGGGTGGGGGTCGGCTGGACCCTGAACTTCGCCCGACCCGCTGCGTATGGGGTGATGGCCCTGCTCGGGCTGGTGATGGTGGGACTGGCCCTGGTGGTCCTGGCCACCGTGCGCAAGTAGTTCGGACGGGCCGCCAGGAACGGCGGGATCCAGCCGAGGCGTCGGTTGGACGATGTGGCAAAAATAGTGGGAATTTACAAACATTTTATTTGCTGTTGTTGTCATGACAAGTAATGATGAAATGTCAAGAAATGCCAAATTGGTTTTTCCAAATTTCGCCCTTACCGTCGAGGTCGTGCATGTCTGGTTCCTGGTCGAGCAACCTCCCGGTAAGAAGCAAGCTCCTGTTGCCACTTGGCTTGATGGCCATTGCCCTGATCGCGGCCGCCGGGCTCGGAATCCTGGGGCTGTCGCGGCTGGCCGTTGCGGCCCAGGCCAGTCCGGATGCCGTGGCCTTGGCCGGGACCTTCGAGACGCTCCTGGCCGTGGGGTGCGTCCTCACCCTGGTGGTGGTGGGTTTCATCGAAGGCTCCATTGCCAAGGCCTTGGGCGCTTCGATCAAGGAGATCCGGTCGGCCCTGGACGCCCTGGGCAGCGGTGACCTGAGCCGGCTTCCGGAGGTGGAGGGGCGGGATGAACTGGCCCAGGTGTCCCGCGGCCTCGGCACCGTCATGGAGGCGTTGCGGGCGGATATCCGGCGCATGGCCGAGATCAGCGGCCGGACCGCCTCCAGCGCGACCGAACTGGCCGCCACCACCGAACAGTTGAGCGCCACCACCCTGGAGATCAGCACCGGGGCCGAGCAGCAGCGGGTGGCCATGGCCCAATCCTCCGCCACCATCCGGAAGGTCTCGATCTCCATCGGCGAAGTGAGCGCCAAGGTCGACCGGGCCAACGGATTCTCCAAGGACTCCCTGGGCATGGCAGCCACCGGCCAGGCCGACGCCCGGCAATGCATCGTCTCCATGGACGCCATCGATGCCAGCTCCGCCAAGGTGGGGCGCATCAACGCGGTCATCGCCGACATTGCCCGCCAGACCAACCTGCTGTCCCTGAACGCCGCCATCGAGGCCGCCAAAGCCGGCAGCCAGGGCAGGGGCTTCGCGGTGGTGGCCGAGGAGGTGCGTAAGCTGGCGGAACGGAGCGCCGCGGCGGCCAAGGAGATTTCGGCCCTGATCCAGGAAAGCGCGGAGCGGGTCCATGACGGCGTGGCTTCGGTGGCCGGGGTGAGTTCGACCCTGGAAGCCATCGGAAACAACATCCGGGAACGGGCCGAGGGGGTGGTCTTCATCGCCGCGGCCATGAAGGAGGACACCCAGGCCAGCGCCGAACTGGCCGAGGCGGTGGGTTTCGTGGCAGGACAGGCCGAGCGCAGCGCCTCGGCGACCCATGAGCTGGCCTCCACCATCCAGGAGATCGCCCGGACCACCGGAGAAGTGTCGGAGATGGCCAACCAGCTCCAGGCCATTACCGCCCGGTTCGCGCTCTGACCCGGAACAGGGGCCGGTTCAGGCCTTGCGTGCCGCTTTCCGGACCGAGTAGTTGGGTTTGCGCTTCTCCAGGAAGGCCAGCTTGCCCTCGCTATAGTCGGCGCTCTGGTAGACCATGCGCCGGAGGCCCTGGATCCGTTCCTGGGTTTCGGGGCTCATGGAGTAGGAGTTGCCGAGAACCCGCAGCTGCTCCTTGAGCACGCTGATGGCCAGGGGCGAGTTCTCGACGATCCGGGACACCAGATTGAAGGTGAACGCCTCCAGTTCCTCCGCATCCACCAGGTGGTTCAGCACCCCCAGCTCCCGCGCCCGGGCCGCGCTGATGGGCTGGGCGGTGAAGAACAGTTCCTTGACGATGTGCATGGGCATGGCTCCGATGAAGCGCATGAGCCCGGTGGTGGTGTAGGGCACGCCCAGCTTGGCCGGGGTGATGGCGAAGGTCGCGCTGGGGGCGCCGATCGCCAGGTCGCAGGTGACCGCCAGATCGCAGGCGCCGCCCCAGACCGAGCCCTCGATCATGGCGATCACCGGAACCGGGCAGTTCTGCACCGCCCGCAGAGCGACCGCCAGATCGTCGTTGTAGCCCAGGGGATCGATGCCGGGGTCGGGCAGTTCGCGAATGTCGAAGCCTGCGCTCCAGACCTTGCTGCCCTTGGGGGCCCGGATGATCACCGCCCGGGCCCGTTTCTCGGTCAGGATCTGGATGGACTGCTCGATGCCGTTGAGCATGGCTTCGGAAAGGCAGTTCCGGCGCTCCACATTGTTGAGGGTGATGGTGCCGATGCCGCCCTTCAGATCCGTCAAAACCAGTTCCATGCCCGCCCCTGTCGAAGGTTATTGCTCCAGCTTGGCCGGAAAAGGAGCCGAACGAACGGCTTTTTCCCCGCTCCGGGCCGGCTCCGGCCGGTCCGGAACGGTCACCTGCCGGGTGATCTCGAGTTTGGGCAGGCCATGGCGGAAGGCCTCCTCATAGCGGCCGAGTCCCTCTTCCAGGGCCTGGTCGGCATTGCCGGGCACCCGCTCGTAGGGCCGGATCCTGCAGGCCAGGCGCCGCAGCATGCCGCCGAACAGGGCGTCCACCACGGTGGCGGCGCAGGAATTGTTGCCGCGGGCGTCGCTGTACTCGCCGTCCGGGTCGAAGGTGATCAGCCCGAAGCGATTACCGTTGGCTTTTCCAGCTCGACGGGCAAAGTGGCCCTACCCGGGATGTGAGATATAGTGGTCGATGAGGAAGCCGGCCAGCAGAAGCAGCAGGAAACAGGTGCGCTTGGCGAAGGTGACGGCTTTCAGGTTGGTGGAGATCCCGCTGAATTTCCCCTCCGGGATCAGCATGACGCCGATGGCCGTGACATCCAGGGCAAGCGAAAGAATGACGCTTCCTTTCATAATTCACCATCCAGTGAGGTCAGGATATCCGAGCCGTGAGGCTATCCCTAGTACCGTGGGGTCCTGGTTCGGCTGCTATTGGATCCGCAGCAAGGCGGAGCCCCAGCCCAGACCCGCGCCGAAGGCGGCCATCACGGCGTAGCCGGGCCGCAGCCGTCCCTGGGCCCGGGCTTCGGCGGCAGCGATGAGGATGGATGCCGCCGAGGTGTTGCCATACTGGGCCAGGTTCAGGAATACCCGGTCCTCGGGGATCTTGACCGCCTGGGCCACCTGGCGGAGCAGATTGCCGTTGGCCTGGTGGAACAGCCAGAGGCCGATGTCATCCACCCGGAGCCCATTGCGGGCCAGCAGTTCCTCGATGCTCTGGCGCAGTTTGCGGTTGGCCTGGACCAGGATATTGTGGCCATGCATCTGCAGGGTGCCTCCGAATCCCAGCGTCAGGTCCTCGGCGAAGGTGCCGTCGGACTGCATGCGGCAGTCCTGGATGGCGATGGGGCCTTCCCCGGGCGCCACGATGCAGGCTCCGGCCCCGTCGCCGAACAGGATGGCGGTCTCCTTCCTCCGGGGCGGACGGGCCATGACGCCGCTCATCCGCTCGGCCCCGACCACCAGGATCGGTCCGTAGCTGGGGCACATGGTCACGGCAGTGGCCAGGGCGAAGAAGCCCCCCACGCTGGCCAGGTGGATATCGAAGGCCGGAATCCCCGCCGCCCCCAGGCGCCGTTGCAGGCCGGCGCTCACCCCGGGGAACTGGCGCTCCGGGGTGCCGGTGCCGACGATGATGCCGCCCAGTGCTCCGGCCGGCAGCCCGGCATCGGCCAGGCAGGCCAGGGCGGCCCGCTCGGCCAGGTCGACCACCGTCTGGTCCGGAGCGGCCACCCGGCGCTGCTCGATTCCGCAGGCGTGGAGGATCCAGGCGGGCTCTACCCCCAGTTCCGCCGCCAGCGCGGCGTTGTCCAGAATGCCGGGCGGCAGGAAGGCCCCGAATCCGAGAATCCGGGTCATGGGCAGCCAACCTGGAAGATGATTTCGATGGTGGCTCCCTGAGCGATCCGTCCTGGATCCTAACACCGGAAGATCACCTTTCGCAGAGGGATCCGTGCCGAACTCAGACAGTCGTGACCGGGCGGAGCCAGGTGAAAAAAAGTTTATTGAGATTGTTTATAAGAAACCTTATATTGAGTTTCAGAGGTAATCCCATGCCGAGACCCAATCGTGTCAATCACGCCTACGAACTGATCGGTTACACCCCGGTCGTCCGCCTCAACCGGATCGTCCCCGAGGGCGCCGCAACGATCTACGTGAAGCTGGAAAGCGCCAACCCCGGCGGCAGCGTCAAGGACCGGATCGCCCTGAGCATCATCGAGGACGCCGAGGCCAAAGGCCTGCTGAAGCCGGGTCAGGTGATCCTTGAGGCCACCAGCGGCAACACCGGCATCGGTCTGGCCTTCGTGGCCGCCGCCAAGGGCTACGCCATCACCCTGGTCATGCCCGACACCATGACCCTGGAGCGCCGGTCGCTGCTCAAGGCCTATGGCGCGGACCTGCTGCTCACCCCGGGCTCCGGCGGGATGAAGGCCGCTGTGGAAAAGGCCGAGGAACTGGCCAAGACCGACCCGAAGTATTTCCTGGCCCGGCAGTTCGACAACCCGGCCAATCCCGCGGTCCATCGCCGCACCACCGCCCTGGAGATCCTGGAGCAGGTGCCTGAGCTGGACGCCTTCGTCGGCGGCATCGGCACCGGCGGCACCGTCACCGGCGTGGGCGAGATCCTGGCCCAGAAGAAGCCCGGGACCATCGTCGTGGCCGTGGAGCCCGAGACCTCCCCGCTGCTCACCAAGGGCACCGCCGGTCCGAACAAGATCCAGGGCATCGGCGCCAACTTCATCCCGTCCATCCTCAACCGGGACGCCTATACCCGGGTCGAGGACGTCTCCTACGAGGACGCGGTGACCGTTGCGCGCCTCCTGACCCGGAAGGAAGGCCTGTTCTCCGGCATCTCCACCGGCGCCATCGTTCATGCGGCGATCAAGCTGGCCGTGGAACTAGGCAAGGGCAAGACCGTGGTCGCGGTGCTCTGCGACACCGGCGAGCGCTACCTGAGCCACCCCCTCTATTCCGAGATCGATGGCCCGACCGCCTAGGCTCCTTGGTCAAAGGGTCTTGAGGTCCAGGACGAACCGGTAGCGGACGTCCCCCCTGAGCATTCGCTCGTAGGCGGTGTTGATCTGCTGGACCGGGATCAGCTCGATATCCGAGGTCACATGGTGCTCGGCGCAGAAGTCGAGCATCTCCTGGGTCTCTTTGATCCCGCCGATGAGCGAGCCGCTCAGGGTCTTGCGGCCAAAGATGAGGGAAGTGGCGGCGATGGGGGTGGGCGCGGGGGGAACCCCCAGCAGCACCATCGCGCCTTCCAGCCGGACCATGCCCAGATACTTGTTGTAGTCGTGGGGCGCGGAGATGGTGTCGATGATGAGGTCGAACTGACCGGCCAGCCGGGTGAACGTGGCGTCCTCGGAGGTCAGGCCGAAGCCGGCGGCGCCCAGACGGCGGGCGTCCGCCTCCTTGGCCTTGGAGGTGCTCAGCATGGTCACCTCGGCGCCCATGGCCGCGGCCAGCTTCACCGCCATGTGGCCCAGGCCGCCCAGGCCGACCACCCCCACCCGGTCGCCCTTGCGGGTGTTCCAGTGGCGCAGGGGCGAGTAGGTGGTGATGCCGGCGCAGAGCAGCGGCGCCGCGGCGGCCAGGTCCAGTGCGGGGGAGATGTGCAAGGCGAAGGCTTCGTCCACCACGATCCGGCTCGAATAGCCGCCCTGGGTCGGGGTCTTCCGATCCATTTCCGTGCCGTTGTAGGTGAAGGCGGCGCCTTTCTGGCAGAACTGCTCCAGGTCCCGGGCGCAGCTGGGGCAGGTGCGGCAGGAATCCACCATGCAGCCGACGCCGGCCAGGTCGCCGGGCTTGAAGCCCTTCACCCGGGCTCCCACCTGGGCGACCCGGCCCACGATCTCGTGGCCGGGAACCATGGGAAACATGGATCCCCCCCATTCATTCCGCACCTGATGGATGTCCGTGTGGCAGACCCCGCAGAAGGCGCTCTCGATCAGGACGTCGTGGGGGCCCACGTCGCGGCGGTGCAGTTCGAACGGTTCCAGGGGCAGGTTCGCGGCGGTCGCGGCAAAGGCTTTGGTGAGGTGCATGGTTCCTCCAGCGGGGAATGGCCCGGCAGTTGGAGCCCATGGTAATGCGAACCGGTCCCGATTGCAGGATGTCGCCGGGGAAGGGGGCGCAACCGCCTGGACCCGGGAACCAGGCCCCGGGGCGGCCAGGCTCACGGCAGATAATCCATACATGTTTGAATGAGATGTCCGGCTTTCCAGAATTAATGAACATCGCATTTATGCCTCCATCGCCCGCCCAGGTCGGGCGGTTCAGGGCGACTCCGCTTCCATCCGCACAGGATTCCTTCGATTTCGTTGAAAAGAAGCGGAAAGAAACTGGCACGGGATGGCCGGTTGGACCATCATGGCAGTGATGGGGCGGGCAACAAAAAAGATGAACTACTCGTCAAAAATAGTATGGATTTATCACATAAAAAACCGATAAAGATGAAGAGGCTTAAGTTTAAACGGGCACGAGAAAAAGAATACATTAATATTACTACAAAGGTCGGGTAATCCGAAACCGGGACAGGGAAAGGGACCAGTCGAGCAACAATTCAACCAAGGGAGAGCAGCCATGTCAGTCTTTGATCGCTACCTCAACCGTTATTCGACCGCGCGGGAGGAGGAGATGTCGGTCCAGGAATACCTGGAACTTTGCAAGAAAGATTCATCAGCCTATGCCAGCGTGGCCGAGCGGATGCTGACCGCCATCGGCGAGCCGGAGGTGATGGACACCCACCTGGTGGACCGCAATTCTCGCATCTTCGCCAACAAGATGATCCGGATCTATCCGGCCTTCCGGGGCTTCTTCGGCATGGAGGAAGTGATCGAGGCGATCGTCTCGTACTTCCGTCATGCGGCCCAGGGCCTGGAGGAAAAGAAGCAGATCCTCTACCTGCTCGGCCCGGTCGGGGGTGGCAAATCCTCCCTGGCGGAGGGGCTGAAGTCCCTGCTGGAGAAGGTGCCCTTCTACGCCATCAAGGGGTCGCCGGTCAACGAGTCGCCCCTGGGGCTGTTCAACCCGGTTGAGGATGCGGGCATCCTCGAGGGCGATTACGGCATCCCGCGCCGCTACCTGGGCACCATCATGAGCCCTTGGGCGGTCAAGCGGCTGCACGAGTTCGGCGGGGACATCACCCGTTTCCGGGTGGTCAAGCTGTTTCCCTCGGTGCTGTCCCAGGTGGCCGTGGCCAAGACCGAGCCGGGCGACGAGAACAACCAGGACATCTCCTCGCTCGTCGGCAAGATCGACATCCGCAAGCTGGAGACCTATTCCCAGAACGATCCGGACGCCTATTCCTATTCCGGCGGGTTGTGCCTGGCCAACCGGGGCATGCTGGAGTTCGTGGAGATGTTCAAGGCGCCGATCAAGGTCCTGCATCCCCTGCTGACCGCCACCCAGGAAAGCAACTACAAGGGAACCGAGGGTTTCGGAGCAATTCCCTTCGACGGGCTGATCCTGGCCCACTCCAACGAGGCGGAATGGACGACCTTCAAGAACAACCGCAACAACGAGGCCTTCCTCGACCGCATCTACATCGTCAAGGTGCCCTACTCGCTGCGGGTCTCGGATGAAGTCAACATCTACCAGAAGCTGCTGGACAACTCCTCCCTGACCCAGGCCCCCTGCGCCCCGGACACCCTGCGCATGCTGGCCCAGTTCTCGGTCCTGTCCCGGCTCAAGGAGCCGGAGAACTCCAGCGTCTACTCCAAGATGAGGATCTACGACGGCGAAAACCTGAAAGACATCGATCCCAAGGCCAAGAGCTACCAGGAATACCGGGACTTCGCCGGGGTCGACGAGGGCATGACCGGCCTGTCCACCCGGTTCGCGTTCAAGATCCTGTCCAAGGTCTTCAACTACGATCACCGGGAGGTGGCCGCCAACCCGGTGCACCTCATGTACATCCTGGAACAGCAGATTGAACAGGAGCAGTTTCCGCCCGCCACCGAGGAACAGTATCGCCGCTACCTCAAGGAATACCTGTCGCCCCGCTATGCCGAATTCATCGGGAAGGAGATCCAGACCGCCTACCTGGAGAGCTACTCCGAATATGGCCAGAACATCTTCGACCGCTACGTGACCTACGCCGATTTCTGGATCCAGGACCAGGAATTCCGCGACCCCAATACCGGAGAGATGCTGGACCGGGTCGCCCTCAACGAGGAACTGGAGAAGATCGAAAAACCCGCCGGGATCTCCAATCCCAAGGATTTCCGTAACGAAGTGGTGAACTTCGTCCTGCGCGCCCGGGCCAAACACGATGGCAAGAACCCGCTCTGGACCTCCTATGAGAAGCTGCGCGCGGTAATCGAGAA
>Ga0302193_10004039_pt1 | contig 11700 bp, 12 predicted proteins | sample II_Bog_E3_3_FD_200228 | JGI IMG/M metagenome (GOLD analysis project Ga0302193, IMG submission 200228) | Peat permafrost microbial communities from Stordalen Mire near Abisko, Sweden - II_Bog_E3_3 | ecosystem: Environmental > Terrestrial > Soil > Wetlands > Peat | place: Sweden: Abisko...
ATGAGCCAGGATGCGCCGTCCGGCTTCCTGTTCCGCTTCATCGCCGCCAGTGCCGCAACCGATGGCACGGCACTCGATTCCGGCACGCTCTCCGTCGCCCAGATCATCGATAGCAGCATCACCTGGGTCGATCTCAGCACGGATGTTCCCAGCCTGGTCGGCGCCACCAGCGCCGCCGCGGCGGCAAGCGGTTCAGCCTTCGATGCGCCGGGCGGCATCGCCATCGCCCCCGGCAATACCGCCATCTACCTCGCCTGCGCCGGCAACCCCGCCCGCCAGCCGGAAGACACCAACGCCCTCAACCCCCGGGCCAATGACGATAACGGCCATATCCTCGTCTTCGCCCCGCCGAATGGCGACGTCACGGCCAAATCCTTCCCCACGACACTCGCCATCGCCGCAGGCAATCCCAGCACCGCCCAATTCACCCAATACACGCCTGGCTCCAACGCCTGGCTGACCAAACCCCGCACCGTGAACCTGGACCCGTCCGGCCAGCTCTGGATCGGCACCGACCAGAAGGGCGTACCCTCCGCCACGGCAGACGGCGCCTTCATCATGCAGACCGCCGACCCCAGCCCCTATCTGCTGAACACCGCCTATCTCGCCCCGATCGGCGCTGCCATCGGCGGCGCGGCATTCGACGCCGCCACCAAAACCATTTTCGCCGCCGTCCGCCACCCCGGTGCCACGCCCAGCGCCAGCTTCAACGCCCCCGCCACGCGTTGGCCGACCCTGCTCCCCAACATGCCCCCGCAAACCACCATTATCGGACTTGTCGCCTCCTAAATGCCCCTCGAAATCCGCCAGATCACGTTTCAAAACCTTGAATTTGAAGCATGTTTTAAAATCCGCCTGAAGGTCTTCGTCGAAGAGCAGAACGTCTCGCTGGAAGAAGAACAAGACGAGCACGACCCGTCAGGTCTGCATTTCCTGGCCCTGCTAAACGGCACGCCCGTCGGCACCGCCCGCGTCCTTATGAAAGACAACGGCGCCACCGCCAAAATCACCCGCGTCGCCGTCCTCCAACCCGCACGCGGCCAACACATAGGCGAAGCCCTGCTCACCCATATCCACAGCACCATCCCAGCCCAAACCTACAAGCTGGACGCCCAAACCCACGCCCTCCCCTTCTACGAACGCCTCGGATACCACCCCCAAGGCGAAACCTTCCTCGAAGCCAACATCCCCCACCGCCACATGACCCGGGCAGGGTCGGCGCGTTAAGGAAGTAAGGCCAAGGGCTCTGCCCTGGCCTTACTTCCTTAGTGCCTCAAACCGTTCCCGGATCGTGCCGGTGATGGGGGTTGGTTTTTGGGTTTTGGCGTTGATGAGGACGAGGGTGCTGGTGGCGGTTGCGGTGCATTTTTCGTTTTGGAAGAGGGCTTGGGCGAAGCTAATGGAGGTGTTGCCGATTTGGGTGACGGCGGTTCCGATTTCGACGGTTCCGGGCCAGAAGATTTCGGCGCGGTAGTCGAGGGTGAGTTTGGCGATGACGAAATAGCAATCCGCGTGGTAGGCCGCTCCGGCGGCTTCCTGGAGGAGGCTGGTTCGTCCGGTTTCGAGCAGGGTGACGAAGACGGCGTTGTTGACATGGCCGAGCTTGTCGGTGTCGCCGAAGCGCAGCTTGTCGTAGGTCTGGGATGGAAAGTCAGATAGTTTTGGCAACTCACTCATTTTGAAATATTTTCCTCTGGAATTAACTTACCCGGATTAAAGATGCCCTGCGGGTCCAGTGCGTGTTTGAGGGCGCGCATCAGATTTAGCTCGGTGGATGATTTATGGGCCTTCATGCCGGGCAGGCGCATCTGGCCGATGCCGTGCTCGGCGGAGAAGCTTCCTGCATGCGCGACGGCGAGGGTTTCGACATCGGTGGTGATCCCGGCTTTGCGTGCGGCGAGGTCGTCCAGTTTTTGCCCGGCAGGTGGGCGAATATTGATGTGCAGATTGCCATCTCCCAGATGCCCGAACACGCTCAACCGGCAATCCTTGTATTTGGCGGTGATGAGCGCTTCCACGGCGGCGACCATGTCTGGCACGGCGCCGAGCGGCACGGCGATATCGTGCTTCACCGCGCCGCCCTCTTTCAGCTCGCCTTCCGGAACGGCTTCTCGGAGCGCCAGAAGCTCCGCCCGTTCCCGGCCCGATTGCGCGATGACCGCGTCGGTTGCGGTGCCATCCTCCAGCGCTTTTTCCAGCATTTTCTCCAGAACACTGCTCACCGCTTCGGCTTCGCCATGGGCGGAGAGTTCCACCAGCACATAGGCTTCGGCCGGGAATGGGGCGCGCCCGGCCGGTACATGGGCAGCACCCAGCGCCATTGCGGGGCCGGACATGAATTCGCACAGCGTGAGCGCCGCACCCGCCTCGCCGCGCAGGCGCTGGAACATCTCCAGCGCCTGCGAAACGGAAGCGACACCGACCAGCGCGGTCGCCTGGGCTTTTACGGCCGGGTGCAGGCGCAGGCAGGCGGCGGTGATGATGCCGAGCGTGCCTTCCGCGCCGATGAACAGCTGTTTCAGGTCGAAGCCGGTATTGTCTTTGCGCAGCGCCCGCAGCCCGTGCCAGATGGTTCCGTCCGCCAGCACCACCTCCAGCCCCAGCACCTGGGCGCGCATGGAACCGTAGCTCAACACCTGCACGCCCCCGGCATTGGTGGAGATTACCCCGCCGATCTGCGCGGTGCCTTCCGCCCCCAGGCTCACCGGAAACAATCTGCCCGCTTGCGCGGCTGCTTCCTGCACCGCTTGCAGCGTCACCCCGGCTTCCACGGTAATGGTATCGCCGATGGTATCGACGCTACGGATGCCGCGAAGGCGTGAGAGGCTCAGCACGACCTCACCACCGGCGGCAGAGGGCACGCCACCGGCGACCAGACCCGTATTGCCGCCTTGCGCGACGATTTTTGCGCCATTTGCGGCGCAGATCCGCACGGTTTGCGCCAGCTGAGCCGGGTTTTCCGGCAGGACCACGCAGGCAGCGGGGAAACGATAGAGCCCGCGCCAATCCGTCTCGAACGGCGCACGATCCGCCGGTTCGGTCAGGATGGCTTTTTCAGGCAAAGCGGCGCGCAGGGCTTGGATGAGGGTGCTCATGCCAGCCCTACGGTCGCTATCCGCTATTTCTTGTTCAGCTTATGGGCCAGTGCTTCCTCAGCACTGGCAACGCCGCCATGGGCGGCGGACCAGGCCATGGGGTTCTCCAGGAATTTGCGCACGCCGGTGAGCGCGGCATCGGAGAAATAGGGCTGATTTTTGGCGGCTTCCAGCACATCCCACCAGGTGCACAGATGGTGCAGCGAGATATCCATGCTGGCCAGGGTCTCAAAGCTGCCGGGGAATACGCCGTAGAAGAACACGACGAAGGTATGGTTGCAGATGGCCCCGGCATCGCGCAGCGCCTTGGCGAACTGGATTTTGGAGCCGCCATCGGTGGTCAGGTCTTCCACCAGCAGCGTGTTCATGCCCTCCGGCACGTCGCCCTCAATGAGTGAGTTTTTGCCGAAGCCTTTGGGCTGTTTGCGGATATAGGCCATGGGGGTGCCCATGCGCTCGGCGATCCAGGCGGCGAAGGGAATCCCCGCCGTCTCCCCACCGGCGACGGCCTGGATGGCCTCATAGCCGATATGGCGGGAGATTTTTTCCACCGCCAGGTCGCAGATTTTGGCGCGGGCGCGGGGAAAGAAGATGATTTTCCGGCAATCGATATAGACCGGGGATTTCCAGCCCGAGGTGAGCGTGTAGGGCTCCTCCGGCCGGAAGTTCACCGCCTTGATCTCCAGCAGCAGCTTGGCGGTTGTCAGCGCGGCATCCCTATCCCAATCGCTCGCCCATTCGATGCGTGCTGCAATCCGACCGCTCATGACTCAAAACTCCTCAATATCCAGAGGTTTTCCTATCGCGGCTTGGGCAGCGCGTCCATGCGTTTACGGCAGGGTTGTCTCCACGGGCGGGGGTGATAGAGAGTGGCTAATCATTAAGGAGCGAAGTGAATGGCGAAGATCAAGGTAAAAACCCCCGTCGTGGAGATGGACGGCGATGAGATGACCCGGATCATCTGGGGCTTCATCAAGGAAAAGCTGATCCTCCCCTATCTCGACATCGACCTGAAATACTACGATCTCGGCATTGAGTACCGCGACCAGACGGATGACCAGGTGACGCTGGATGCCGCACTGGCCACCAAGCAGTACGGCGTGGGCGTGAAATGCGCGACGATTACCCCCGATGAGGCGCGGGTGACCGAATTCAACCTGAAGAAGATGTGGCGCAGCCCGAACGGGACGATTCGAAACGTGCTGGACGGTACGATTTTCCGCGAGCCGATCATCTGCAAGAACGTGCCGCGGCTGGTACCGCACTGGTCCGAGCCGATCGTGATCGGGCGCCATGCCTATGGCGATATTTACCGCGCGGTGGAGACGAAGATCCCCGGTGCGGGCAAGGTGGAGCTGAAATATACGCCGGCCGATGGCAGCACGCCGCTGGTGCTCGAAGTGCATGACTTTAAGGGCCCGGGTGTGGCGCTTGGCATGCACAACACGCTGGCCTCCATTGAAGGCTTTGCGCGGGCCAGCTTCAATTATGGGCTGCTGCGCAAATTCCCCGTCTATCTCTCGACCAAGAACACGATTCTGAAGGCTTATGACGGCACGTTCAAGGATGCGTTCCAGGCGATTTTCGATGCGGAATTCAAAGAGCGTTACGATGCGGCGGGGCTGACCTATGAGCACCGGCTGATCGACGACATGGTGGCGAGCGCGCTGAAATGGAGCGGCGGTTATCTCTGGGCCTGCAAGAATTACGACGGCGATGTGGAGAGCGACATTGTGGCGCAGGGTTTCGGCAGTTTGGGGCTGATGACCTCCGTGCTGCTGAGCCCGGATGGCAACACGGTGGAGAGCGAGGCGGCGCATGGCACGGTGACGCGCCATTTCCGCGACCACCAGAAGGGCAAGCCGACCTCCACCAACCCGATTGCCAGCATTTTTGCCTGGACGCGGGGGCTGATCTATCGCGGGCAGTTCGACGGCACGCCGGATGTGACCGCCTTTGCCGAGACGCTGGAGAAGGTTTGCGTGGAGACGGTGGAATCCGGCTTCATGACGAAGGACCTGGCGCTGCTGATCTCCAAGGATGCGCCCTGGCTGAATACCCAGGACTTCTTGGACAAGATCGACGCCAATTTGCAGATTGCGATGAAGTAAAAGGCGGGGTGCGGGGGCGTTGGCCCCCGCATTTGCGGCTGGCTGAGGGTGCCGGGGTGTTCCACGTGGAACAACTTGGGAGGAAAGCCAGCTAACGGTTTGTTAGTGCGGGATTGTTTTTGCGGGGCGCCCAATTTGGTTGGGTTTTTTGATTGTGACCTGAAATACTTTGTGATTTCAGCAAGTAAGAAATAAATTCCTTGCGAATGCCTGCGGCCAACTTTCGGCCGATTTTGAGCGCCGGATTGGGGTAGGTGAAGTGGCCGGATGCGCGTCGCTTTTCCGCCCTATAGTCGCACTATAAATTTGAGCCGGTTTCACAACAAAAAAAATACGGGCCTGCGGAGTGGCAGGGCTCGATTATAATAGTTGAAGGCCATTAATGGATTGGCAGCAATGCAACAACTATTTTTTGTTTTGATCGTTTTGGCGCCGGAATTTATATCTTACACACAGGCCGACAGCAAGCGTAGGATGGGCAAGCAAAGCGCTAACCATCCTCTTCTCAGCCTGACCAACCGCAGATGGGTTACGCTCCGCTAACCCATCCTACGCGGGGCATCCGATAAAATTCGGGGCGGTACGCGGCGGAACATATTGCCCGTCAAATAATCCGCGTGCGCACCACGCCCACCCCCGCAATCTCGCCAACCAGCACATCGCCGCGATGCAGGGGGCCGACACCTTCCGGGGTGCCGGTAAAAATCAGATCGCCGGGGGCGAGGTGGATGAGGCGGGATAGAGCGGCGATGATTTCGGGGACGGGCCAGATCTGGTCCGCGAGGTCGCCGGATTGGCGGGTTTCCTGATGGATGGCGAGCGTGATTTTGCCCGAGGATGGATGGCCGATGGCCGAGGCCGGGGCGATGTCCCCGATCGGGGCGGAGGCATCGAACCCTTTGCTCATGTCCCAGGGGCGGCGGGCGGCTTTGGCGATGTCCTGCAAATCCCGCCGCGTGAGGTCCAGCCCGGCAGCGTAGCCGTACACATGCGAGAGTGCGGCGGCGGGGGAGATGTTGGCGCCGCCAGTGCGGATGGCGACGACGAGTTCCATCTCATGATGCAGGTTTTCGGTCTCAGTCGGGTATGGCGTATCCGCCCCGCCGGTAACCAGCGCATCAGCGGGTTTGGTGAAGAAGAAGGGCGGCTCGCGCGTCGGGTCCGCGCCCATTTCACGCGCATGGGCGGCGTAGTTGCGGCCGACGCAGAAAATGCGGCGGACGGGGAAACGCACCGCCTCGCCCGTCACGGGCACGCTGATGACAGGTGGCGGGGAGAATACAAAATCATTCATCAGGGCTGCTCCGCTGGCTCCGTGCTTGTGACGGCGTGGGGGGATACGCTATGTGCTGTCGCATGAAATATGTTGTCGCAGCACTCGTTTTTGTCATCCCCGCCATGAGTTGCGCCGCCGGTGGGCCGGTGGCGCTGGGGCCGAATGGCGGCAAATTCGGGGATTGGACCGCCGCCACCTATGGCAGCGGCGATGCGAAGGCCTGCTATGCGTTTACCGATGCCGTGAAGTCCGCCCCCACGCTGAACAAGCGCGGCGCGGTGATGCTGACCGTGACCGAGCGCGCCGGGGTGCATGACGAGGTGACGATCGGCGCCGGGTATAACTACCCGAAGGACGCCAAGGTAAAGCTGAGCGTGGGCACCACGGGGATCGATTTTTACACGCAGGGCCAAACGGCGTTCACCACCGGCGGGTCCGATGCGGTGGCGGCGTTCAAAAACGGGGCGAGTGCAGAGGCGGTCTCCACCGGGCCGCACGGGCATGATGTCACGGATGATTTTTCGCTGACCGGGTTTTCCGGCGCGTATAGCGCGATTGCCAGCGCATGTTCGTGAACGAGCTGACGGCAGCGGATGCCGAACGGATTATGGCCAAGGCGGCGATGTTCGCGCCGCCGGGCAATGTGCTGGCGGATGGGCGGACGGATCTGGTCGGCCTATCGCGCGAGGAGCTGGCGGCGGAGGTTGCGGCGGCGGGCGAGCAGCCGTTCCGCGCCAAGCAACTCTGGCATTGGATTTATCATCAGGGCGTGCGGGATTTTTCCGCGATGAGCAGTATTGCGCGGCCATTGCAGGAGAAATTCGCCGAGCGCTTCGTTGTTGGGCGGCCGGACGTGGCGCTGGACCAGCTCTCCAAGGACGAGACGCGGAAGTTTCTGTTCAATTTCCGGGACAATGAGAAGGTTGAGACCGTTTATATTCCGGACCGGGTAGAAGATCGCGGTGCAGTTTGCATCTCAAGCCAGGTGGGCTGCACGCTCTCCTGCCGCTTCTGCCATACGGGCACGCAGCGTCTGGCACGAAATTTATCGGCGGCCGAGATCGTCGGGCAGTTCATGGCCGCGCGGGATGCCTATGGCGAATGGCCGAGCCCGAAAGGCGAGACGCCGCGGCTGCTCTCCACCATCGTGCTGATGGGCATGGGCGAGCCGCTGTATAATTACGAGAATGTCGCAAAGGCGATGAAGATCGTAATGGATGGCGAGGGCATCGGGCTGTCCCGCCGCCGGATTACGCTTTCCACCTCCGGCGTGGTGCCGATGATGGACCGTGCGGGGGCCGAGCTGGGCGTGAATCTCGCCGTCTCGCTGCATGCGGTGCGCGATGACCTGCGCGACGAGATCGTCCCGCTGAATCGGAAATATCCGATCAAAGAGTTGATCGCGGCCTGCAAACGTTATCCTGGCGCCTCGAACGCAAGGCGGATTACGTTTGAATATGTGATGCTCAAGGGCATTAACGATTCCGAGACGGATGCGCGGGCGCTGGTTTATCTGATCGCGGGGCTGCCGGCGAAGGTGAATTTGATTCCGTTCAACCCCTGGCCGGGCAGCACGTATGAGACGAGCACGCCGGCGGCGATTAAGAAGTTCGCGGATATCGTGATGGCGGCGGGCTACGCATCGCCGGTGCGCACGCCGCGCGGGCAGGATATTCTGGCGGCTTGCGGGCAGCTGAAGAGCCTGGTGCAGCCGGCGGCCTGAAGGCCCCCGCTTATTGCGGCGGGGCGAAGCGGGTTAATTCGGCGGCGATAACGGCCTGGATCAGCGGCTCGTCCGCTTCGATCATCCGGTCCAGCGCCAATACGGCGAGGCCGTGGACCGCCCGTCGCGGAGATTTTGCTGCCGCATCGCGTGCCGCCCGGATTTCATGGCAAATGGGTTGCGGCGACGCCTGCTTGAACTAAGGCAGGCGCGCCAAACATCTTGTCTCTGAACATTGCGGAGGGGCGAAATGGCCGTGTTTCTGATAACCGGCGGTGCAAAGGGGATCGGTGCCGCCATCGCGGCGCGGCTCGTGCAAGGCGGCGCGCGCGTCGTGATCGCGGATCGCGAACGCGCCGAGCTTGCAGGCGCGCGCAGCGAGATTTGCGACGTCTCCGACGAGGCGCAGGTGAATACGCTGATCGCCGGGATCGAAGCGATTGAGGGGCGGCTGGACGGGATCGTCTGCAATGCGGGTTTCATGATCCGTAAGCCGGTGGAGGAACTCTCGCTGACGGAATGGTCTTCGGTGATCGGCACCAATTTGACCAGCACGTTTCTGCTGGTGAAGGCCGGGGCAAAATTGCTGCGGGCGGTGAAGGGCGCGGTGGTGACCATCGCCTCCACGCGAGCGCATATGTCCGAGCCCGATACGGAATCCTACGCCGCGAGCAAAGGCGGCCTGCTGGCGCTGACGCATGCGTTGGCGGTCAGCCTGGGCCCGGACGTGCGGGTGAACTGCATCTCACCGGGCTGGATCGACACGCAAGGCGGGCAGTTGAGCCCGGCGGACCATGCGCAGCACCCCGCCGGGCGGGTGGGCCGCGTGGCGGATGTGGCGGCGATGGCGGCGTTTCTGCTGGGGCCGGAATCCGGTTTCGTGACGGGGGCAGAGTTTGTCGTGGATGGCGGGATGACGCGGAAGATGATGTACGAAGCATAATTTAGATTGACTTTTGATGTGTTTCGATATAACTAAAACCTGTCGAAAACATGGGAGAGACAATTTATGAGGTTATTCAGACGAGAACACGGACATTCCAGGGGCGAGCGGCGCTTTGCGCGGCCTGACCGGGAGGACGGGCCACACGGGCACCGCATGGGGCGTGGCGGCAGGCTGGCTCGGTTTTTGGAGCATGGCGATCTGCGGATGCTCGTGCTGCATCTGATCAGCGAGAAGCCGCGGCATGGCTATGAGATCATCAAGGCGATCGAGGATCTGGCCGGGGGGGCATATGCGCCAAGCCCGGGGGTGATTTATCCGACGCTGACGCTGCTCGAAGAGCTGGGCCAGGTGGAGAGCACCGTGGAGGGCACGCGCAAGAGCTTCGCCATCACCGCCGACGGCGCAGCGGCACTGGCCCAGAACCGGGCAGCGGTCGATGTGCTGCTGGCAAAGATTGCCGCTGCCCAGCCGCGTGAAGTCCCGGCCCCGATCATCCGCGCGATGGAGAATTTGCGGACCGCGATGCGGCTGAAATTCTCCGGCAAGGACGCGGCGGCGGAGCTGTTCCGCAAGGCGGCGGACGTGCTGGACGCAGCCGCGCGCCAGATTGAGGAGTTGTAGGAAAATGCAGGCCATTTCAACAATCGAGACGGCGAGCGCGAAGCGCTATCTGGGGCAGTTTGCGAAGCATTTCGCGCATAAATTGCCGGTGGAGCTGGCGGAGGATAGTTCAAGCGCGGTGGTCAAATTCAGCGGCGGCGCGTGCCGGATGAAGGCGGATGCGGCGCGGCTGCGGCTGGAATTGGATGCGCCGCTGGCGGCGATGGACACGCTGAAGGATGTGGTGGCGCACCATCTGGTGCGGTTCGCGTTCCGCGAAGAGCTGACGGTGGTTTGGCGCCATGTGGTGGTGTGAGGCGCTGGATGCGTCGCCTGCCCAACCCTTCCGGGCGGGCAGGCGAATGAGCGTCAGTGTTTTATTAGACCTGGGGTTGGATGCGTGACGCAGTGGTGTCCTTGAGCGCGCCGCGGGTTTCCACGCGAAAGGCCCAGGTCGCGACGGCGCCCAGCAGCGAGGAGAAAATCAGCAGGATTAGCAGGGTCGGCGTGCCGATCGCCTTCAGCAGGATGGGAAAGCCAAACGCCGTCGCCACCGCGCCGATTTTGGCGACGGAGGCGGCAAAGCCCGCGCCATAGCCGCGAATGGCGGTGGGGAAGACCTCGCCGGCGAGCAGATAGGTCTGCGCGTTCGGGCCGATATTGGTCATGAAATTGAACAGCATGAAGCCGGTGAAGAGCAGCGCCATGTTATGGCCGCCGCCGACCATCGAGAGCGCGGCGAGGCCGAGCCCGACGGCGCAGCCTATAAAGCCGAAGACCTGGAGTTTGATGCGCCCTGCCCGCTCCACCAGCAGAATGGCGGCGATGATGCCGATGACCAGCAGCACGTCGAGCATCATGGTGCCTTGTGCCGAGAGCACGACCTTATGCACGATGCCCGGCACGTCCGTGACCGCGCCGGCGGTGCCGATGGTGGCGGCCAGGATGATGGGGGTAAAAATGCCGATGCCGTAGGTGCTGAGATCCTGCAGGAACCAGGGCACGCAGGCCAGCAGCGTAGCGCGGATATGCTCGGCGTCGAACAGGACGAAAAGATGGTTCTCTGGGTCCTTGCGCGTGCCGGTTTCGGACATATGCGGGTCGTGCAGCTCAACGATTTTCGGGTATTGCGGCTCGCGCTTCAGCAGCATGTGCGTGGCAACCTCCGCCTCTTTCATCCGGCCGCGCGCGACCAGCCAATGCGCGCTGTCGCAGATGAAAAAACGGCCCGAGACGACGGCGATCGCAGGGAGGATGGGGGCGGCAAACATCCAGCGCCAGGCGTCGATTTGCGGATAGAAGGAGAGGATGCCGTAGCTCAGCGCGGCCCCGCAAATGGCGCCCACGGCCTGGAAGGCGAAGGCGCCCAGCACGAGGCTGCCGCGGCCGCGGCTGGGCACCGTTTCCGAGATGACCATATGCGCGGTGGGATAATCGCAGCCCAATGCCACGCCGATACCGAACAGGCAGGCGGCAAGCCAGTAGAAATTCTGCGCCAAGGTGAGTGCCGCCAGAAACACGGTGAACAGAACCATCTCGACGATGAACATCCGCTTGCGGCCGAAAATATCGGCCATATGGCCGAGCACCGTGGCGCCGACGAGGATCCCGAACAGCGTAATGGAGCTGACGATGCTCTTCTCCCAGGTTGCCAGGGCGAAGGAATGGGTGATGAGCGGCAGCGAAATACCGAGCAGGCCGAGCACGACCAGCCCCTCAAAGAACTTGCCCGCGATGGCGAGGCCCCAGATGCGCCACTGCATGCCGGTCATCGGCAATTTGGTGAGTTGCGTGCCGTCCGGCCACATCGGGATTTCGTCGATATAGTCCTGGACGGTTCTGCGGGATTTAACCGCCGGATTGCTGCCGATTTCGTTCATTCTTACCCCCTTGAGGATTGTGCATCGTTACGCAAAGCCGAGGATGGCGTTTCTCACGGCAAGCCTGCC
>Ga0302193_10004051_pt1 | contig 11678 bp, 10 predicted proteins | sample II_Bog_E3_3_FD_200228 | JGI IMG/M metagenome (GOLD analysis project Ga0302193, IMG submission 200228) | Peat permafrost microbial communities from Stordalen Mire near Abisko, Sweden - II_Bog_E3_3 | ecosystem: Environmental > Terrestrial > Soil > Wetlands > Peat | place: Sweden: Abisko...
GTGGGCTGCGTGGCGGATGCGCCGGAGGCTGGTTCCGGCTGCACTACGACCGGCGCGGCGGAAGAGTCGGCCGCCGGTTGTGCGGCGGGCTGGCTGGCAAGGCTGCCGGCGGCGGGCTTGGCGGAGCCGTTGCTGGAGGTGTCTGCGTTGGCGGCTGCGGTGTCGGCAGTGGCGGACTGGGCGGACTTGCGGCCCATGGTGTAACCGAAACCGAAGAAGCCGGCGCAGAGCAGCACGAGCGCGAAGAAGATGCCGAGGATGGCCGGAGCACCGAGCGAGATCTCGCGGTCGGCACTATGGCCAAGGTCGGAGCGTCCGGAATCGGAGCGGCCCGGGTCGCGGGAGTAGCCGCGGCCCGGCGGGCCATCCTCATCGTCGTCGTAGGGACGATTCAAGGTTTACTCCTTCGGCCCCGCATCGGGCGCGGCAGCGGGCGCGGCGATGGCGGCGATGGACTTGTTGAACATGTTGACCAGCTCCATGGGCAGCGGGAAGACGATGGTGGTGTTCTTCTCCACGCCGATCTCGGTGAGCGTCTGCAGGTAGCGGAGTTGCAGGGTCATGGGCTGAGTGGCCATGAGCGCGGCGGCGTCAACCAGCTTGGCGGCGGCGTTGAATTCGCCCTCGGCGTGGATGATCTTGGCGCGGCGCTCGCGTTCGGCTTCGGCCTGCTTGGCCATGGCGCGCAGCATGTTCTCCGGCATGTCGACCTGCTTGACCTCAACCGAGACAACCTTGAGGCCGAAGGGCGCGGTGTGGCCGTCGATGATGACCTGGATGCGCTGGTTGAGGCGGTCGCGGTGGGCCAGCAGCTCGTCGAGATCGACCTCGCCGAGGACGGAGCGCAGCGTGGTCTGCGCGAACTGCGAGGTCTGGTAGACGTAGTTGGAGACCTCGATGACGGCCTTGACGGCATCGACCACGCGCATGATGATGACGGCGTTGACCTTCAGCGTGACGTTGTCGCGTGTGATGACGTCCTGCGAGGGGACCTCCATCGCCTCCTGGCGCAGACTGACGCGGACGATCTGGTCGATGGGGCGGAAGACCAGGATGATGCCGGGGCCGGAGGCGTCGTGGCGGACGCGGCCAAGACGGAAGACGACGGCGCGCTCGTACTCCTTGAGGATCTTGATGGAGTTGAGGATGTAAAGCAGGACGATGGCGACGGCGATGAGGTACGGCGTGTAGTCGGGCATGAGGCGTCAGCTTTCCGGCTGGACGGAGTTTGGCAGCCGCAGTGATTGTAAATCGAGCGAGGCCCGGCGGGCGTAAACCGCGCAACTCTGCGCGGCTGAGTTTCCATCCTGGTATTAACTACTTTGTACATACCCCCCCCCTCCCCCCCCAGGGGTATCTTTGGACGGAACTCTTTTGAAATCTTTGGATTGCCGGTGGCTAGCGGCTGTCCATATAACATTCCAAAGGAGTTACAGTTAAATATTACAAAACAAACTGCTTGAAGCATCTTCGGGAATGGCGTTGACCATTGTGAAGCAAGCAAAAGCAGATTCCTTCCCCTTCGACTTCGCTCAGGGTACGGAATGACAATCACAATTGGTCTATAGCAATTCCGAAGATGCTCCAGAACATATAGATTGAAGCCCCCTATTTAATTGTAGCAGGATGGGGAGACTAGTTTGTCAGTTTATCTCGTTTGGATATAGTGAGTTGCGCGATTTTTCTTGACAAGGTTTTTGACAGCTGGCGCATTGAATAGGGCAACCGACGGTTCACTTCGTTCTTGTAGATTGCGGTGGTTCGGACTTTTTGGTGGATACCTTCGTTTCAACGTAGGGGATTGTGTGCAACAGGCTGTACTGGCCGTCACGCAACCGATACTGCTTAGTCCAGTTTGCCTTTCCCTTGTCATCGGTGCCGCGCGACATGGCAAGGATGTCGTAGTAGTCGCCGTCGCCGACATAGACGAACTTGAATGCCACCTCAGCGTAATACAGTCTGTGTTGGCCAGATTTATCGTTGGGGTCGAACGCTCCCGAATCATCCTGCTCATCGTAAAGTTTCCATACTTCATCGACACTCGATCCGAGCGGGGCTAGCAGATATTTCACCGACTCGTGGTATCCCTGACCCGAAAATCCAGACCACAGAATTACACCATGTAGCGCCGGTCCAATCGCGACCAACTGGGATGTCGCCGCACCGCCCCACTCGCCGAACCATCCGACTGCTGCTCTTGCGCTCTCCAATTCCCACCGCATTTCACGCCACGCAAAAACCGCGACCCCGATAGCTGGAGCGCATGAGTGGCATTCGAAATCGTGCGAGTCACCGGACGGGATGGCGCTCGCAACCAGGTATGTCTTCTCTGTCCCGTGCTCAACCACCTGTGTCGAAAGCTCGACCGTCACTGAGACCTTTGCGTATTCCTCGGAGCAAGGCCATCCCTCATGCTGTTCTTGTTGTTGGCCCTTCGTGCAAATCCAGTGCGCAGTTTTTGTCGCGGGATCGTAGTCCCGGTAGAGCTGCTTCAAGGCTTCGTCGCGCGACATCGGTGTTTGCGATCGGACCGGCGCGGCGAAAATCAAGCATGTAAGGCACAGGATAAGAACACGAATCACAGCACACCTCGAACTACGCCCCAAATTATACGGTAGGCGTCTCTGCCGAATGACTTTCGATATCTCCTGGGCAATGCGAAGGGGGGCGGGTGACCAAGCCTTTCGCAGTCTCATCGCGGAAGGGTGGGCCTACGCGCGGACGGGCGAAGCTGTTGACTAGGGCGGGATCAGCTTGCCTGGTGTTCGTCGAGCCACTGGCGGAGGGCTGCGTCGACTTTGCTCTCCCACTCGGTGCCGGTGGCCTGAAAGCGCTCGACGACGGAGCGGGAGACGTTGACGGGAACCTGCTCTGCGTCGGAATCGGAATCTGAATTGGAAACGGGATCGGGATCGGGGCGGAAGTTGACGTTGCCGCGCTGAATCTCGCGCAGCGTGTGCTGCAGGTCGGGCGGGAGCGAACTGAAGGGCTTCATCCGCTTGAAATCTGCGGCGGTCAGTTCGCGGACTTCGCCGTCGTCGTCGGTCCAGTCTGCGGTGTCCTTCACCTCTTCGAGCACGTCATTGGGGAGAACCATTTTTGCTTTCATATTCCCTCCGCTCCTTCCTCCCAACCCGGTGAAAACTGATAACGCGAATGCCGCCTGGCCTGTCGAGAAAACAAAGCTTGTGCAACAGGCCGTCCAGGTGTCCTATGGCAACCCAACGGAGTTCGCCATGCCGCTCGACAAGCTTTACGATAGCGGTTTCGAACTCGAAATCCGCGGCGCGGTCGAAGCTCAATTGGCGCTCACGAATGTTCTTCTCATTCTTCGCCGGGTCGTACGAGATATTCACAAGACGATTCTAGGCGCAGGGGGCGAGGTTTGCCATTGCAATGTGACAGGCATCCCAAATCTCAATACTGAACGTGGCACCCGCCGGGGCTAGGCGGTGGCGTCGGCGGGCTGGCCTTTGCGGGGGCGGCGGTTGGCCTGGAGGACCTGTTTGCGCAGGCGGAGGGACTTGGGGGTGACCTCGACGAGCTCGTCGTCGGCGATGAACTCGATTGCCTGCTCGAGGGTGAGGCTGCGGAAGGGGACGAGGCGGGTGGCTTCGTCGGCGGTGCTGGCGCGCATGTTGGTGAGGCGCTTCTCGCGGACGCAGTTGACGTCGATGTCGTTGTCGCGGGAGTGCTCGCCGATGATCATGCCCTCGTAGACCTCGGTGACGGCGGGGACGAAGAGCGTGCCGCGCTCCTGGATTCCTTCCAGTGCGTAGGGCGTTGTGGTTCCCTGGCGGTCGCTGACGATGGCCCCGGTGGTGCGCTGCGGGATCGCTCCCTGATACTCGACGTAGCCGTCGAGTATGGCGTTCATGACGATGGTGCCGCGCGTCTCGGTGAGCATTTCAGAGCGCAGGCCGATGAGGCCGCGGCTGGGGATGCGGAACTCCATCCTTACGCGGCCCGACCCGTGGTTGGTCATCTTGGTCATCTCGCCCTTGCGCGGGCCGAGGCGCTCGATGACGGTGCCGACAAAGTTTTCGGGGATGTCGATCATGAGCTGCTCGACCGGCTCCATCAACTTGCCGTCGATGCGCTTGGTGACGATCTCCGGGCGGGAGACCATCATCTCGAAACCCTCGCGGCGCATCATCTCAATGAGGATGGAGAGCTGGAGTTCGCCGCGGCCGAGGACCTTGAAGGAGTCTGGCGAGCCGGTCTCCAGCAACTTGAGCGAGACGTTGGTGAGCATCTCCTTGTCGAGGCGGTCGCGCAGGTTGCGCGAGGTGACCCAGCGGCCCTCGCGGCCGGCAAATGGCGAGTTGTTGACGTTGAACTGGATGGCGATGGTGGGATCGTCGATGGCGATGCGGGGCAGCGGCTGCGGGTTCTCCACGTCGCAGAAGCTCTCGCCGATGGTGATGCCGGGAATGCCCGCGATGGCGACGATGTCGCCGGTCTGCGTCTGGTCGATGTCGGTGCGCTTGAGGCCGGAGAAGCTGAAGAGCTTGGTGATCTTGTGCTTGGAGAAGGTGTCGTCGACGCGGGCGACGTTGTACTCTTCGCCGGTGCGCATGGTGCCGTTGAAGACGCGGCCGATGGCGAGGCGGCCGAGGTAGTCGGAGTAGTCGAGGTTGGTGACGAGGATCTGCAGCGGGCCGTCGGGATCGCCCTTGGCGACGGGGATGGTCTGGACGATCTGCTCGAAGAGCGGCTGGAGATCGACGCCGGGGATGGCGAGGTCGAGTGTCGCGGTGCCGACCTTGCCGTTGGTGTAGAGGACGGGGAAGTCAAGCATGTCTTCGTCGGCATCGAGGTCGATGAAGAGATCGTAGACCTCGTCGAGAACCTCCTGCACGCGGGCGTCGGGACGGTCGATCTTGTTGATGACGACCATGGGGGTGAGCTTGGCTTCGAGGGCTTTCGAGAGGACGTAACGCGTCTGCGGCAGCGGGCCTTCGGAGGCATCGACGAGGAGGAGGACGCCATCGACCATCTTGAGGGCGCGCTCGACCTCGCCGCCAAAGTCGGCGTGGCCGGGGGTGTCGACGATGTTGATCTTGTTGCCGTGGTAGTAGAGCGCGGTGTTCTTGGCGAGGATGGTGATGCCGCGCTCGCGCTCCAGATCGTTGGAGTCCATGACGCGATCGGCGACGGCCTCGTTGGCGCGGAAGGTGCCGGACTGGCGGAGCATGGCGTCGACCAGCGTGGTCTTGCCGTGATCGACGTGGGAGATGATGGCGATGTTGAAGATGGGCTTCAGGGCCGGCTTCGCGGTTGAGTTGGCGGCGGAAGTCTCTGGATTCGGGATGGTTTGGGGGCTGCTCACTGCTGGTTGTTGTCCTGTCTGTGCGCGTTGGGATAAGGCCGAAGGGCGAAAATGCGCGTCACCTCTAGTTTAGAGCATTTTCACAGTATCCGTTGTGTTGGAGAGATCCTGCGAGGTGGTTTTCTTTGAGAGAAAACCACGCAGACTTCTTTCGTCCCCACTGTATATCTACCGTGAAAATGCTCAACCGCACTGCGGGCTAAGACGGACACGGTCGCGCGGAGTTAAGCACGGCGAGATGCGCAGGCGGCGATGAGGTTAAAGACCAACGCGGCACACCTGGCAGGCGGCCGCGTGCATTCTGTCTGCGTCGAATGCCGGATGCATCCGGCAACTTCTTTGTCATCCGATTGGAGGTTCTGAGGAACTTTGAGAAGACCTCAGAACCTCCTCCGTCGGGTGCGGATGGTTTGTGAGCATTGGCCCTGCCTCACAAACCGAGGATCGGCGCGCATTGGCCCTGCGCCACCAACCTTGAAACGATGCAACGTGGTCTGCGCGCATTTGCCCTGCGACACCAACCTTAGACCGGCGCGCATTTGCCCTGCGACACCAACCTGGAAGCTGTGACTATTTTTCCTGAATTGAGTGGGAGGCGCTGTGATGCTTATCACATAGCATCGGTCCGACGCGGTAGGTTGCTTCGCAATGCTTCGGCGGGGATTCGCGGTGGACCAGGGGCGCGGCGTAGAGGTAGTGGCAGCGTTGAACGAGGCAAGACTTACTGCGCGGCGGTGGTGGCGGCCACGGGCAGCGGCTTGACTTGAAGGTTCACGCCGCTGGTCTCTCCCTTGACGATGAGGGACTGGGAAGCATCGGCGTAGGTGCGGACGGGCTTCTGGTCGCCCTTGCCGGGAATGATGTCGGAGGCGTTTGAGACTTTGAGGGTGTATTCGCCTTCGGTGACGTACGGAAAACGGAACTGGCCGGTGGCGGGGGTGATTTCAGTTACCGTGCAGGTGGAGTCGTCGTCGGCGTTATGCAGTTCAACGTTGGCGCGGTCGATGGGGTTACCGGTTTCGACGCTGAGGACAGTTCCCGAGACGGAGTGGAGCCGGGCGAGGGGTATCTCGATGTTGTTGCCGTTGGATTCCTCGCCGTCTTTGAGCTTGATGGACTTCGCGTCACTCGGACGGACGCCGTCACCGAGATAGATGTCCCAACGGTAGTCCGGATCGTGAGGCAAGTCCGTCCCAGGGGTCTTCACCTCGCCGCCCTCCAACTTGAGCGTGGTTCGGAGGAGGTATTCTCCGGCGGGAAGGCCGGTGAGGCGGAAGTTGCCCTGGTCGTCGGTGCGCGCTCCGGAGGAATAGAGGGCTTCCTGGGTTGCGAATTCGGTCCACTTTCCGGACTTGTCCTTGTGCAGTAAAGAGACGACGGTCTGGGAGTCGGGCTCGCCATCGTCGAAGCGGACCGTGCCGGCGATGATTGCGCCCTTGTTCAGGACGATGTCGGACGTTGACGTGCGATTTGCGGCAACAGCGACGGGAGTGAGCGCTGCGGCGAGTGCTTCCTTGACGTCTTTGGGAGCGTCATCGTAGGCGTCGGGTTCGACGTAAATGAAGGGAATGGGCGAGACGTAGCCAAGTTTTACAGCGATGACGTAATAGGCGCCGGGAAGGATATTGGGCATGACGTAGGCCCCGTCCAGCCCGGTCTGGACCGTAGCGGTGCTTACAACTGGCTTCGCGTTGCCTGCTTCCGCAGCGGTGAACGGCAGCAGGGTAACGAAGGCCATGCGCGCGGGCAGATGCGAATCGCCAAGGATGACGTGGCCGGTGATGCTGCCGGTGGCGGGCGGCTGTGCAGCCGGGGCGGATTGCTGCGCGGGAGCTTCGGGGGGTGTGGATGATTGGGCGTCAGGCTCGGACGATTGCGCCGAGATCATGCGCGACGCGAAGAGGAGCAAGGCGAGTAGACGAAGGAGTTTCAACGCGATCCCTCAGCCCGCAGATGCGGCGTAGAGATTGTAATCTCGGCGATGGATGGCGCGCAGGCAGCGAGGCTTACTGCGCAGCGGCCACTGGCTGAGGCTTGACCTGGATGCTCACGCCGCTGGTCTCTCCCTTGACGATGAGGGGTTGGGAGGCATCGGCGTAGGTGCGGATGGGCTTATTGGTGCCGGGGTAGACGTAAGGGTGAATGTCGCGGGCGTTCGTGACTTTGAGTGTGTATTCGCCTTCGGCGACGTACGGGAAGTGGAACTGGTCTTCATCGGCACTGATGCCCGCCTCCGCCACCAGGCTGTCGTCATCCGCGTAGTGGAGTTCGAGTTTGGCTGAGTTGACTGTGGCGCCGGTCTCCATACTGACCACGGTGCCCGAGACGGAATGCAGCTTGCTGAGCGGAATCGTGATATTGTCGCCATCGGATTCCTCGCCATCTTTGATCTGGATGGTCTTCGCGTCGCGCTGGCGCATGCCATCCCCGAAGAAGATGTCCAGCGAGTAGTACATGGCGTTCGGAGATTGCGGCGAAAAAAGCACGAGCGTGGTTCGGAGAAGGTATTCGCCGGGGGAAAGGTCGGCGATGCGGAAGTTTCCCTGATCGTCGACGGTGATTCCGCTATCAGCGCCGTCCCGAGACTCATCCCATTTGCCTGACTTGTCTTTGCGGAGAAACGAAACCCTGGCCTCGGCGGCGGGCTCCCCGTCGTCGAAGCGGACCGTTCCGGCGATGACTGCACCCCGGTTCAAGGTGATATCGGCCACAGTTGTGCGGTTGGCGGCAACCGCGACGGTCAGGAGGGCATCCTTCACGTCCTGGGGAGCCTTGTCGATATTCGAGAAGTCGCCGTTTAAATCGGGAGCCGGTAGCGAATAGCCGCGTTTCGTGGCGACGATGTAATACGAGCCAGGCAGGACATGGGGCATGAAGAAGACCCCGTCCAGCCCGGTCTGGGTGAGTTTGAGGGCCGGCTTCTTGTCGCCTGCATCCGCAACGATGGCCGGCAGCAGCGTAACGTAGGCCATGCGCGCGGGGAGATGTGAATCGCCGAGGAAGACGTGGCCGGTGACGCTGCCGGTGGCTGGCGGCGGTGCGGAGGATTGGGCCGGGAGCTTTATCGAAACGGCAAGAAGGATGGCAAGGATCGACAGACCAACACGCATTACGGGCGTCCTTCCGGCTACCCAAGAAGTATAAATACAGAGATTCTGGCTGCGCCAGAATGACGACGTTACGGAGGGTTGGCGCTGGTTACCAGAGGCCCCAGGCGCGGCTGATGTAGTCGGAGAGCGTCATGGTGACGAGGACGAGGAACATGAAGAAGCCCGCGCCGACCGTGACCTTGATGAGCTTCGACTGATACTTGACGTGCATGAAGAAGAGGATGACGATGACGCCCTTGAAGCTGGCGATGGCCAGCGCGATGATCGGATTGAAGACGCCGAGGTTGATGTCTGCGGCAAAGACGGTGAGCGCCGTGCATGCGAGCAGCGTGGCGAAGACCATTGCGTACTGCGCCGGGGAGACGATGTGATGCGAGGCGTGCTCCGGGTTGGTGACGTTGGCGGGATCGTGGTGCGAGGGATGATCTGTCATCATGGTTGACTCCTGTAGATGAAGGCCCGGGGCTAAAGCCCCTTCCTGCTAAACCTGCTTACCGCGGGCTAAAGCCCGCTGCTCCCTCCGAAAGGCAAAATGGGAGTTTTTCCGCAGCCTGTGAACCCGTTCCCTTAAGCAAAACAGAACAAATACGGTGATTCTTCGCTACGCTCAGAATGACAATTCTTGTGACACGCTACGCTCAGAATGACAATTCTTGTGGCAAGCTACAGCACTGCGAATCCGAAGGCTTCTAGTGCGCCAGCGGGTGACGGTTGATGAGGTAGAGCAGGGGAAAGAGGAATATCCACACAATATCGACGAAGTGCCAGTAGAGGCCGAAGTTCTCGATGGGCGCGACGTAGCCGGAGCTGAAGTCGCCGCGCTGCGCGCGAATCATCAGCCAAAACAAGATTCCCAGGCCGAGCACCATGTGCAGCGCGTGCATTCCGGTCATGGCGAAGTAGAGGAAGAAGAAGAGCTGAGTCTTCTGCGCGGCGTCGGGAGCGAGCGGCTTCTCGCTGAGGCCGTAGGCGGCCGGGTTGATGAACTGCGACGTGTCGAAGCTGGCGCCGGGGATGTGGTGCTTCTCGAACTTCTCGTGGTACTCGTCGGCCTTGATGCCGAGGAAGGCGAAGCCGAAGAGCGTGGTGAGAACGAGGAAGAGGACGAGGAGGGATTTCTTGCGGACTTCGGCGGCCCAGACGGCGAGCGCCATGAAGAAGCCGGAGGAGATGAGGATTGCCGTGTTGACCGCTCCCAGCGGCACGCTGAGCTGGTTCGACGCGGTGACGAAGGCGTCGTAGTACCAGTTGCGGAAGAGCAGGTAGGCGAAGAAGAGTCCGCCGAAGAACATGATCTCGGTGAGCAGGAAGAGCCACATGCCGAAGCTGCCCGCCTCGCGCTGCTGCTCCGGGGTGGCGAAGTGATGGCGGTGCTGCGGCACAGAGACGTGCTCGTGCTGCTGCTCAGCTATGCCCTGCTCGGCCTGCGTGGTTGCGATCGCGCTATCCAACGTGGGTCACCTCGTCTGCGGTCTTGTGCTCCAGCCAGTCGTAGTCGTATGCCTCGTGGTCCATGATGGGGATCTCTATGAAGTTTTCGGTGAGCGGCGGCGACTGGGTCTGCCACTCCAGGCCGGTGGCCTGCCAGGGGTTGTCGCCTGCAATCGCTCCATACTTCAGCGACCATGCGAGGTAGATCATCGGCATCAGGTATCCGATGCCGAGGATGGTTGCGCCCGCGGTGGAGAGTACATTGAGCACCTGAAACTCCGGCGGATACGCATGATAGCGGCGCGGCATTCCAAGATAGCCGAGGACGAACTGCGGCATGAAGGTGAGGATGAATCCGATGAATGTGACCACGGCGGCGAGCTTGGAGAGCGACTCGGGATACATGCGTCCGGTCATCTTGGGCCACCAGAAGTGCACGCCGGCGAGGAAGGCCATAAGCATTCCGCCGACCATCACGAAATGAAAATGCGCGACGATGAAGTACGTCTCGGTGAGCTGGATGTCCATGCCCAGCGAGCCGAGGAAGACGCCGGTGAGGCCGCCGATGGTGAAGAGGCCCATGAATCCGAAGGCGTAGAGCATCGGCGTCTCGAAGGTGATGGAGCCCATCTGCAGAGTGAAGCACCAGTTGAATATCTTGATGGCCGAGGGAACGGCGACCAGCATGGTGAGCAGCGAGAAGATGAGCGCCGAGTAGTTGGAGACGCCCATGATGAACATGTGGTGCTCCCATACGAAGAAGCCGAAGAGGGCAATCGCCACGGAGCTGAACGCGACCGCGGTGTAGCCGAAGATGCGCTTGCGGCTGAAGGTGCTGACGACCTCGGAGATGACTCCCATGCCGGGAAGAATCATGATGTAGACGGCGGGGTGCGAGTAGAACCAGAAGAGGTGCTGGAAGAGCAGCGGATCGCCGCCCTTGGTGGGGTCGAAGACGCCGATGCCGACGAGGCGTTCCAGAATGACCAGGACCAGCGCGATGGCCACCACCGGCGTGCCCAGCACCATGAGGATGGAGGCCGCGTAGTGCGCCCACACAAAGAGCGGCATGCGGAACCAGGTCATTCCCGGGCAACGCATCCGGTGGATAGTAACGATGAAGTTCAGCCCGGTGAAGATGGAGCTGAAGCCGGCGACGAAGATTGCAGAGGCCGTGGTGATGACGTGGGTGTTGAGATAGTGCGTGGAGAGCGGCGCGGTGAAGGTCCAGCCGGTATCGACTCCGCCCAGCACCAGCGCGGTCAGGGTCAATGTGCCGCCGATTACATATAGATACCAACTGAGCAGATTGATCTTGGGGAAGGCGAGGTCGCGCGCGCCGATCATCATGGGGATCAGGAAATTGCCCAGCGTTGCGGGAACCGACGGCACCAGAAAGAGAAAGATCATGATGATGCCGTGCATGGTGAAGAACTTGTTGTAGGTGTCCGAGGAGACGAGGTCGGGCTGCGGCGTGAGGAGTTCCAGCCGGATGAGGCCGGCAAACGCGCCGCCGATGAAGAAGAAGAAGGTGATGGAGATCAGATACAGGATCGCGATGCGCTTGTGGTCGCTGGTGAAGAGCCAACTGAGCAGGCCGTGCTCCGCGTTGATGAAGTTGCGGCGGGGGAGCTGCGCGGTGCTCTGGTCGGGAAGATTGAGAATCGTGGGACTCGGTGCGCTCATGGTTTTACCACCCCTGACGCCTGAGGCGCCGCCTGGCCGGACTGCGATGTGGTTAGCGTCTGCTGCACGCGATCATTGGTGTTGAGGTTCTTCAGGTACTCGACCAGGTCGATCAGGCC
>Ga0302193_10004063_pt1 | contig 11655 bp, 17 predicted proteins | sample II_Bog_E3_3_FD_200228 | JGI IMG/M metagenome (GOLD analysis project Ga0302193, IMG submission 200228) | Peat permafrost microbial communities from Stordalen Mire near Abisko, Sweden - II_Bog_E3_3 | ecosystem: Environmental > Terrestrial > Soil > Wetlands > Peat | place: Sweden: Abisko...
TCCACTTCGCCAATCTTCACGCAACCGACGACCGGAACGCGGGGCCGGAACTTCTCGGGGAGCTTCGAATCTCCATGCTGCATTTGGTGAACCCTCCAGGACCGATTGAATCCGGCCATATCCCTTCGGGGTCTTCGGCGAAGAGCAATTGCATGGTGTGGCGGTGGGCCTGCCGGCCCGCCGGCCTGCAAGCGGGGGAGAGTGACCAGCACCCTCCCCGGCAAGCCATCATCTGGGCGTCACGACCTCGCTGAGTTCCACCTGGCCATCCTCCAGGGTGATCATCAATGCGTGAGCGTCGATGAATTCGATGACCTGGGCAAGGTCCAAGCCATGCGCCTGGGCTGCCTCCTTGACTTCCTCCACCAGGCCATCCGTCTCGACGCACTCCGCAAACCGCTCTGGCTCTTTCAGGAGGGAGCTCAGGAAATCGCCGCCATGGAATTCCTGCTCAACCTCCTCGGGCTTCCCGCCGGTTTCCGAAGGGAAGGACCAGACCAGTTCCATCGAGCGCTGCGCGCCTTCGCAGTCGCACAGAAAGGGCGTCACCCGGACGAAACCGATCTGGAGGAGGAAGGCCGCCAGTTTGGGGGCCAGGGCCGCCTCGAGCTCATCGAGTTGCTTCCAGAGTTGGTCCCTGGTCGCCCTGGCGGCGGCGATCTGCTCGTTCAAGGTCTCAGGCATCCTCACCCTCGCTGGCTTCGACCCATTTGGAAGCCCTCCTTGGCCGCGCGGCCACGCGCTGGGCCAGGAAAACCCTGTCCGCCAGCGTGAGGCCCACGCCCGGGAAGTTGTTGTAACCGGCGCGCACGGCCGAGACTTCCGTGTTGTCAGCGTTGGCGTACCCGGGCGCGAGGCGCTCATCCTCCTTGCATGTAAGGCAGATCCAGTCGAAGTTGAACTTGCTCATGGTCCAGGATATGGACTTGTCATCGCAACGAGAGCACTTAGGCTGTTTGGAACTGGGATCACCGGGTTGGGCCATGGCCACCTCCACCACCAAGGATGGCTTGGGGGATCTCAACGAAACCCTTCGGCGAAGAGCCTTCTCAGGAAGCCCTGCTGGTCCAACCCAGTACCGGGTCAGAGCCAGGTTTCCAGAATGACCGGGTCATCCTGAGGGTTGCGGGCTATCCGGACGAGCCCGCGGGGCAGCAGGTCCCGCAATTCGGCAAGGGTGCCGGCCCGCTGGACCGCAGCTGTGGGCAGGGTCCGGCCGTCAACCGCCAGGTGGAGGCGCGCTATGAAGCCCTCGGGGAAATCCTTGGGGTGGTTGTACACCACCCACATTGGAAGGTGCTGCCCCAGCTTCGAGAACACGGTTTCCTGGCCACATAGGCAGGTTCCCGGAACCAGCGGCAGCTGCAGCAGGTCCGCCTGCAGCCGCACGATCTCGCCGCAGGCGCAGCACCGGTGGGTCGCGGCCCTGGTTGGCTGGCCGGCGCCAGGCTCACAGGGCTGGGCCATCGCCCGAGGCGTAATCCCCGGAGGTGAGCATGGTCCGGAAGCTGGGATAGGGTGGGGGTTGTTTTTCATGGGCGGCACGGGAGGGATCAGTCCGCGTTCTGGTGGACGGCGGAACCGTTGGGCAACAGGATGGGCTCGCCCTGCCCGATGGTGAAGATGAGGGCCTTGGCCGCGGCCGTGCGCGGATCCACGGCCCCATCCTTGATCCGCTCCAGGACGCTACGGAAGTAGTGGGCCATCTGGGAATCTTGGTGCAAGGCATCCTGGTAGGAACCGGGCACCCCCTGGATACGGTTGAGGGAGTGCAGGCCATCAAGGGTGGTCTTGAGGTTCGTGGTCTTGTCGTTCGCCATCGTGGCTCCTGGGGAAAAGGAAGGACTATCGCTCGGCCTTGACCACACCGATCTGGTAGTTCAAGGGAGATTTTCGGCGCTTGGCTTCGCGTTTCAGCGCCGCCTCCAGGAAGGCCACGGTCCGCTCCCTCGCGGTTGCATCCTGGAAGGTGGCGGGGAAGGAGAAGTCGATCTCAGCCCTCACTGAAACGGTTTCTGTCTCGCCAGTTGCGGAGGGCGAACCGGCCCGGCTGCCCAGCCTACACATCGTCGTCCCCGAAGGAGGCGTGGATGAGCCCGAGCTTGTGCATGACGCAGTTCCGCAGGACCTCGGCGTTCACCGTGCCGCCAGGCTGCAGACCGTTCATTTTGGCCCTCAGGGAAGCCAGGATGCCGCGGGCCTCGATCTCGGCATAGTCCTCGGAGAACCCGCCGCTTGCGAGGTTCTTGACGAGTTCCAGCATCTGGAAGGCGCCGGCATAGACCACGGCCTCACAGAGGGACTTGATGTTGTTCTCCTCGTCGGTGGGGACCACCGGCCCGGTGATGGCGAGCATCCCGCCTGTGTCCTCGTCCATCACGGCGATGTGCTCGCGCTGAGCCTGGAATTCGGCGGTTGGGACGTAGAACCCGACGCCGGTATGGGTGGCAGGCTGGTAGGGGTCGGAAACGATGGCTTTGGCCTTCTCGCGATCCATGCAAATCTCCTTTGCGTTGACGCCCAGTCTCACATAAAGGGTAAATTCGGATCTTCGACGAAGCGATTCAATCTTTGCAAACACAAGCCCCTTCAAAGAAGGGGCGTCAGCCAAGGGGCTGAATTACTCCCCATTCCCGCCGTTGCTTCCTCTGGCTACCCAACCGAGGGCTCCCCCAAGGACCAAGAGGAGCAGCTCCCGAACCGACCTGGCAGCATCTTCCTTCCCTGCGATGTAGAAGGAGCGCATCCAAAACCCAAGGAGAATTGAGAAGGCGGCAGGTCCAGCCCACTTCAAAACGTTGATTGCTGAGGAAATATAGAGCCCCTGGCGCCCGTCCTTGGCAATGCGGGACTGAGCCTCGAGCTCAGCGTCCAGCGCATCCTTTCCCGCCATTCTCGCTAGTCTCTCCGTCTCCAACTCCCTGACCCCTTCCTGCTCCAGGTGGGAGATCAGAGAGGCCTTAACCGTCGGGTCGGTTTCGGACTTTAGGACTTCGAGGACTTGGAAGCGGTACTCGCGGAGTAGATGGTTGCCCTCTTCTGGGGCAGAAGGCTCTGGCCTGACGCGATCTTCTGCAGCCTCTCCATGCTCTTCTTGGTGGTGGCCTCCACGGCCTTCCGGGCTGCCTTGAGGCTGTTCATTGGACTCCCCTTCTCTATGTTCATTGTCGGTCATTTTGGCTCCCCGCGCGAACGATTGTCACTTCATGATGGGATATCCCAGATCTTATAGACTTGTCATATTTTAAATATTCGATTTGAACAAGGTCTTCGACGAAGAACTAATTGTTGGTTTCCCTGGCCTCCCTTTTTCCCCCAACCCAACATCTGGATTGGGGGGTGGAAGGCCGGCGCGGGTGCCCGTTTGCGCTGCGCCCTTCCAAGGGGGAAGGAACCCGCCCCCGGGAGGGGGCGGTGCTTCCTAGAGACTGGTGCCGGTCATGCGCTGGGTGGCCTCCCAGAGGGCGTTGAACTCGTCCTTGGTGAACGCGGCCTGGGCAGTGGCCGAGAACCCTTCCTTGTAGGACTCAAGGTCCAGGCTGTTCTCCGCGAAATTGATGGCATGCCGGGTTCCCCAGGCCCCAACCACCGTCCCGGAGGCGATCATGGAGCGGATGGCCCCGGAGGCCTTCACGACCTTGTCAGCTACATTCTTCGCGATCCCGCGGCTGGTCAGAATCTTGGTTTCGGTGGCGGCATCGTGGTAGTCCACGAAGATTTGCATGCCGCAACGAGAGAGCAGGGCGGCGTCTACCGCCTGACTGCCAGAGTAGATGCCGGCCTCGTCGTGCAGGCCGAGCGCATTGGCCGTGAGGAACATGGAGAAATCGGGGTTCGCTTCCAGGGTCCTCGAGTCATCTTCCTTGATGGTGAGGGTCGGTACGTCCTCCATGGCCGGGAAGAGAACCGCGCCGATGGCGGGGTCGGCCCGGTCGACCTCATCCACGACCAGGATGTACCCATACGTCATCGCCAGGGTCAGAGGGCCAGGGACGAAGATGGTCGCCCGGTCCTTGACGATCATGTGGCCCACGAAGTCAGCCACGGTGGTTTGTGGGGTGCAGTTGATGCGCAGGAAAGGCCGGTTGGTGATGGCCGAGAAGGCGCGGACCATGGAGGTCTTGCCGGTCCCGGTGGGGCCGTAGAGCATCACCGGTTTGCGGCGGCGGAATCCGGCCGCAATACGCTTTGCGTGGCTCTCGTTCCACTCCAGCCGTTCCATGGGGGGAACGAGGGAGTCATCCTCGCCCACACGGACGTGGGGCGCGAAGATGGCACGTACCAGTTCGTTACCTTCCGGGGGCGCGGCCGGCGCGGCAGCGGCTGCAGCCGCGGGGATGGTTGGCGCGGAAAGGTCGACCCCCATATCAGCGGCCACCGCCGCAGTGAAGTCCTTGCGCTCCTGGCTGCGAATATAGTCCTTGCCGTGATGCTTGATGACACCCACAAGGTGCTTGCAGGGGGCAGGCGAGGAACCGCGGAACGAAGGGCAGTCGCAGGTCATCGGGTTGAGGGTCACCCGGTACACCCCGGATTCACCCAGGACCCGGAAGGCATCGCCATCAGGGGTGATCGCCCCGGGGAGGACGCGGCCATCGTGCACACCGCTCCGCAGGATTCGGCCGAACTCCGCTTCCAGGTCGGGCAGGTCCATTTCCACCGGTTCGGGGGGGTCCACCGAAACGGGAGGGGAGCCAGCGGCGGCGGCCGTATCCGGCAGAACCGAATCGTAGATGGACGAGGGAGTCATGGGGATTGCCATGTTTTCTTCATCCCCGGTCAGGCCCACGGTGCCCCGCTTGGGCTTGTAGCCCTTCATCAGCTTTTCGGAGAGCAGTTTGCTCGCCTCCATCGCGGACACATGCTTGTAGGTCAGGCGGCTCCCGCGCCGGCCCCATCCCACGAAGGATGCTGAGGAACCTCCGCGGTCGAGTTTCTCGACCAGGTAGACCTTGTCGCAGGTACCTTCTTGGTTGTGGAGAAGGTCTCTGCAGCTCACTTTCGGAGTCATTGGGCACCTCAGACCCCAATCTTCGGAAACCCGTTTTTCAGACTCTCTTCGCCGAAGAAATAGCCTGTGGGTTTCTTGGTTTGCTTGGGACCTGGAGGGTTCCGATGCTGTATGCAACCAAGCGAGAGGATCTGTTGGGCGGCCTGGTTGACGTTCTGACGGGGGGCCGGGTGAAGAAGGTCACGGTCTCCGACCATGCACACACCGGCATTACCGAGTACGACACCCGCACCGGCAAGGTCCGGAGGATCGTTATGCCTCGCGAGGAAAACCTGCCGGCCGGTTGCACCGTCGCCGCAGCCCGGGGCCTGCTGGACCATGAGTCCGGGCATGCTAATTTCACAGAAATCGACACGGTGAACCCGGGTACCGGGCTCCTGCACACGATCGAAAACATCCTGGAGGACCCCAGGATCGAAATTCTGATGATGGACCGTTTCGCCGGTTGCCAGGAGAACATTGCCGCCCTGATCGAACTGGGAAACCAGCTGATGGTCAAGGGGATCACCGAGGGCAAGGATACCCTGGCCCTGGCCCTGATGGGCCTGAGCTATGTGGCCTATCACCACGATCCCCGGCCCCTTTTCTTGGGAAAGCCCAACGGCGCGGAAATCCTTGCCTTCCTGGAACATGCCCAGCCGCACGTTGACGAGGCTCTGGCCTCTACCGATACGGCCGGCGTCACCCGGGCGTCCCGCGCCATCCTGGCTCTGCTCAAGGACGCTTCCAAGCACCAGCCGAAGCAGGAACCGAAGCCGGATAGCAAGCCTGCGCCCCAGGAACAAGGCGAGGGAGGCGAGGGCGAGGATCCGGCCGAGGCCGAGGAAGGGGGCACCGGATCTGGTTCCGGTTCCGAGGCCGGCGAGGACTCGCCCGAGGACGAGGAAAAGGGTGATGTTACCCGGGACGGTTCCGAGGTGGAGGAAGGCGAGGACAAAGGGGAGGACGAAGGCGAGGAAAATGGGGCGGGCGAAGGGAAGGACGAAGGCGAGGAAAATGGGGCGGGCGAAGGGAAGGACGAAGGCCCTGGCTCCAAGGAAGGCGAGGAATCCGACCCCAAGGGTCCGGAGGGCGAGGATGAACCGAACAGCAAGCCCCAGGCTGGCGAAACCCCCGAGGGCCAGGAACCGGAAGATGGGGAGCCCGAGGGTTCCGAGCGGGGTAGTGGGGACCCCGAAAGCGAGGAATCCCCGGCCTCCTCTGCCCTGGCAGATGCCGCTGAGGAAGCGGAAACGGCCGGAAGGAGTTTGGCCCCCATGACCCCAGCCGAAATGGTGTTGGAGAAGCTGAAAGACGCGATCGCGAAGGAAATCAAGGAACAGATGAGGGTCGAAGCCGCGGAACTGCTGAAAGCGCAGCGGAGCGGCCTGCTCTGCCCGATCGGTACCCGGCCCATCGATTGGCGCGACCAGGAATGGGAAGAAAAAATCCAGGTAGATCAACAAATGCAGAAGGATTACCGGGAAAACGTGGAGGCGCTGAAACCCATCATCATGGGTATCCGGCATGGCCTGCGAAGCCAACTCCTGGCCGAAGGCCGCACCAGGATTCGCACTGCCCGGGAAGAGGGGGAGTTGGACCCCCGAGCGCTTTTCCACGTGGCGCAAGGAACGAGCAGCGCCGTGTTCCGGTCGATTACCAAGGGGAAGTCGACCAGAACCCACATTTCGTTCCTGGCCGATTGCTCCGGGTCCATGAGGGGATCGAAGGAGATCCAGGCCAGACGCGCAGCGATTGCACTGAACGAAGCCCTGCAAGGCCTCCCCGGGGTCACGACTGAGATTCTTGGCTTCACCTGGAGCGGGTTTCCCAATGGCGGGTATGGGTGCCTCCATCGGATTGCCAAGAGCGCCAGGGAACGTGCTGCCGCTGGCACCATGGACCTCACTGCAGGCGGCGGCAACTGCGATGGCTCCGCGGTTCGCTGGGCCACTCGTAGAGCGCTGGGCGTCAAGGCCGATCGCCGGATTCTGATCGTGCTTTCGGACGGGTGCCCGACCGATGGGCCGAGGCCTGAGCAGGATCTGAGAGCCGCCATCGATGCGTGTGAGCGGCACCAAGTGGAAACGATTGGCATTGGGATCCAGGACGAGTCCGTGACCCGGTTCTATCCCAAATCCCTGGTCATTTGGGACGCGCGGGAACTGACCGGGGCCGTCCTGCAGGTCCTGGCGAACTTGCTCAAGCCCAAGTCGGTTGCCATGGCCCGGGGCATGGCTTCGAAAGCGGTATAGCTCCCGCCAGGCCGGAAGGCTTTCGGGGGGAAGGGTTCACCCCCCAGGGCCGCCGGCCTGCCGGTTGGCCGCAAATCCCCTGCTGGGGAGCGCCAGCCGAATTGAAGGGTTCTTCGCCGAAGGGCTTGAAGATTGGCTGTTTGAAAAGCTGGAGCTTGGAGGTGGCCCATGGCTATTACAACCACGGTGCTCGATTTCAAGACGCTGGCCCCCGGCGGCGGCTTTGCGATGGATCGACCCAGCACGTTCAGGGAACTGATGCGGGCTCTCAAGGCGCGGGTGCAGGTCGCGGAAGAAGCCGGCGCCGCAGCCGAGTACTTCAGCAGCAACGGCGATGCCATGTCCGATGAGGTGGCGGACAAAATCGTGGAATCCTGCCGCTGGCTGGTGGCTTTCCCGGTCGTCGGGAATTCGGAGGGCTACTACATCCACGTCGCCGCCCTGAATGACGGACGGTACACGAACCTGGCCCTGATCAAGGTGCTCGGCACCCGCGAGGACGTGCAGCGGATCACCGCCGAACTCAACGAACTGCTTCTGAGGATGTAGCATGGCGAATCACCTGGAAATGCTCCAAACGGTCCGCGCGGCCTACGACCTGTTCGCCGTGGATGGCAACCACCAGCCCCTCCTGGAGGCCTACGCGGCCTCCTTGAAGGCTGACGTGCCGGCCATCACGGCCATTCGCTTCGATTGGGTAGATGGTCCCTGGATCTGGGTAGATGCTCCGACCGAGGACATCGAAACCAGCATCGAGAACGAAGTGATCGAGAACTGCCTGCCTGACGCTGACAGCGAATTTGGTTTCTTCCTGATGGGGCTGATCGGCGGGGCGGAATTTGGTTACGAACTCGAGGTCCGTTTCGACGCCAAGGCCTGAACCGAGAATGCGGCCGGAAGGTCCCTGCAATCCAAAGGGGCCTTCCGGCCCCTCATTGCCCGTCGTTCTTCGATTCTTCGGCGAAGAAATACGGTTTTGTGCCTACCGGCATCCTGAACCGGAGGGAAGCCGAAGGTGCGCTGGCCCTCCGCCGGCGCCGTTCTCCCTGAACCAGCCGTGTTGGTGACAATCCCAATCATTTAGGAGCGAACGTGGAAATGACGGAAGCCAAGACCCTCACGAAATTTGATGTCGGGGTCTGCAGGATCGGCTATGGGTTCGGGTCGATCGAAGTCCAGGCTTCGAGCCAGGAGGAAGCGAACGAGAAGGCCTTGGACGAGGCCGGCGACCGCCTGTTCAGCGAGAAAACCTCGGAGTACGTCCTGGAAGGCGAACCCAGCCCCTACCAGGCCCTGCTCCTCTCGCAGATCGAGGCCTTGGCCGCATCGCTCCAGACCTGTGGCCGGGCCCTGCGGTTCAAGCCGGGTGGCTTGTCGGGCCAGGATCACGAGGCGTTGAAGAAAGCGGAAGAAGCGCTGGTCTTGGCCGGGATCAAAACCAGAATCTTTCTATAGGGGTGGGTGGATGACCAAACTCTCCAAGACCACCGTCACCATTGACCTCTACACCATGGCCAAGCCTTTCCCTTACGACGAGGCCTTCTGGAACAACCTGCGGGAAGCCTTGGGGCAGGACTGCCTGTTGGCCGGTGTTTCCTGGGAGGAGAAATCCCTCACGAGGGGCGAGTGCGCCAAGGAGGTCGAGAACCTGGACGAGTTGCTGGAAGGGGTGGAGAATACCTGCGCACTTTGCGGTGAGAAGTGCGAGGCCGCCAAAGCCCATGTCCATCATGGATGGACCATCGGAGATGAGTGCTGCTGGGACGAGCGCCTGCGGTCGGTGGAGTAGGCCGTGGGGCCGAAAGTGCGCTCGGCCCCGGGCCCCCAACTCTGGAAGCTGGTGCTCCAACACTATGGCTCCGATCCGGAGGCCGCCATGCACGCGCTGCGGCTTGCTGGGGCCGGGGCCAGGACAAGGGCGGTCCTGGCCATCGAGACCTGGCCTGGCAACGCGGACCGGGCCGCGGCGCTTCTCACCCTGCGGAGCCCCGCGGCGCTGCTTGTTGCCTTCAAGAAGGCCGGCTGGGATGTGGAGGGTGGCCTGGAGGTCCCGGGCGTTGCCGGGGACCTGGTGGATGCGCTGAAGAAGAGGGCAGGGCTGGACGGCTGTTGACCGGCCCAGCCTTGGTCTTCGACGAAGAGTTGGCCCCCGGGCACCCGTGGGAGCGTTGGCCGGGAGGTCTGGATTGGAAGCGAAGGTTCGGCAGATGAGCGAGGGAGAGGAGCAGCTTCTGGCCCAGGCGTTCCGGTTTCTTCGGAGGCTCGGCCTGGCGCGCCGGCTTCGGGAGAACGGTTTGGCCGCTGGCTTGCGCTGGGGAACAAGGGTGGTCATGCGGGACTATGTGAATGACGGGGTCCGGGAATGGCTATTCCGGCTGCCCACCATCCCATTCCCCCGCCAACTGTCGGAACCAGAACTCGAGCGCCGGTTCCAGTGTGAACCCTTCCGGATCGGCGCAAGGGCGGCGGAAAAAAGTGGCTGGATCCGGTTGCCCGGGGATCTCTGGCTGACGGCCTGGAACGTGGAACTGGCTCTCCAGGAAGCCAAGCTCGAATACAACCGGCGGTGGGTAGCGTTCAGGGAATGCCTTGGGGACCTCATCGGTCCGTGGCAACTCGACCGGACCCCGGCCCTGGTCGAGGAACACCTCGCGGAGCGCTACCTTTGGCGCCCCAGGTCCCAACTCCGCAATGGACTCAAGTGCGAACTTCTCCGCCTCTTCGGGGACCGGGAGATAGAACGCCTCGATTGGGCCGTCACAGACCTGGCGCGCTACGACGCCTGGTGGCGTTCCGTTGAGTACGATGTCCGGGCGCCGCGGCGAGACAGGACCGGGAAGATCATCGCCGAAGGGTAGTGGAAGCAGCAGTGCGGAAAGGCTGAATGATTCAGGGAGTGGGTATGGCTCGACAGAAATCCGCCAGCTGGGCCCGGCATGGGGCCGCACGACCCGGGCGCACCCGCACCCGCCGCGGGGTGAAGATCCTGCACAGCTGCGGCCACGGCCAGCTGCACCATCTCAAGGGACCGGCCTGGAAAAGGACGCGGGAGAGGGAGTTTCTGGCAGGGAGACCCTGCACAACCTGCTGGGCCGAGAGCCAGGCGGAGGAGATGGAACTGCTCTGCGGGGTTCCAGACCTACCTGAAATGGTCGGGACGGTGGCTCAGATTCTCTGGGCCAGGTCGATCCGCGGCCGGTCCCTGAGCTTGATCCGGGCCGAGGCGGCCAGGCTGGATCTCACCCGCCGGCAGAAAAACCTTGGGACCGTCTCGGATCAGTTCCTGGCCCTGGCAGTCCCGGCCGCCCTCAAGAAGAACAAGGCGAAGTGGTGGATCGACCGGAGGGATGAACTGGGACCGGTGGATCTGTTCCTAGGGAAACGCGAGCTGAAGAAGATCCAGGCCCTGCGCAACGAGACTGAACTTGCGCCGCCGGCGCCGAAAACTGATTATCCGGAGGACCCGACGTGTCCCTTTTGACTGGCCCCGACCCATACCTGCTCGTTGAAAGCCCCGAGGGCGAACAGAGGTGGGAGCACAAGAGAACCACCTTCGTCCCGCCCAGCGACTGTTTCAAGGCGAGCCGGGCCAAGGCGGAGGTGATCCCCTTCCGGCTGGCGGCAGACTTCGTAGCGACCCACCACTACAGCGGGGCTATTGGCACCTGCAGGCTTGCGGTGGGCCTGTTCTACAAGCCTTCTCCCTTCGAGAACGATTTCCTGGGAGGGGTTGCGACGTTCGGCAACCCGATTCAACCTGCCTCCATTCGGTCCTACTTTGACGGGCTGGACCCTTCCCTGGGAGTCGAGATGAACCGACTCGTGCTGCTGGACGCGATCCCCTTCAATGGCGAGAGTTTCCTGATCGGCCGCGCGCTGCGCATGCTGCGCAGGAAGAGTCCCCAGCTTCGCGGGGCGTTGAGCTACTGCGATCCGATGGCCCTCTACACGGCGGATGGCCGGCTCGCGAAGAGGGGGCACTGCGGGACAGTCTATCGCTGCACCAACGCTGTCTACCGGGGCCAGTCAAAGCCCCGGATCCAGTATCTGAACGCAGAAGGGCGTGTTGTCAGCGAGCGCTCCATCAGCAAGCTGCGTCTGGGGGAGGCCGGAGACGATGGGATGTACCGGCACCTGCTGGCCCTCGGGGCGCCGGAGCGCCGCTCGGATGAAACGGTCGAGGACTACATCAAGCGGGCCATGGCCGAAGGGCCCTTCCGACGCCAGCGGCACGCCGGCAAGAACGTCTTCGCCTGGGAACTGGGTGGGCCCATGACCCTTTTGCATGGCGTTGTCCAGGATGGTCGATGTCGTGTGTGAACTCGAGGCGGGGGCGGTACACGGACCAGCGGTACTTGCGGTCCGGCCAAAATGAGACAGGCAGCGTTGGGGACTAAAATCTGTTGACCG
>Ga0302193_10004078_pt1 | contig 11633 bp, 17 predicted proteins | sample II_Bog_E3_3_FD_200228 | JGI IMG/M metagenome (GOLD analysis project Ga0302193, IMG submission 200228) | Peat permafrost microbial communities from Stordalen Mire near Abisko, Sweden - II_Bog_E3_3 | ecosystem: Environmental > Terrestrial > Soil > Wetlands > Peat | place: Sweden: Abisko...
CACGACCGTAATCACCCTTCCTTGTATAGGCTACCCCGCGGTTGTTGTAGTTATTTGCATTATTCGGGTTCAGTTGAATCGCTCGGTTTAAATCCTGAATTGCGCGGTCGTATTCCTCCTTGTCTATGTAGGCGTTGCCGCGATCGTAGTAGGCTCTTTCAAAAGCCGGGTTCAGGCGGATTGCTTCATCGAAATCCTGGATCGCCCGGTCGAAGTTTCCCTTCTTTTTGTATGCCAGGCCACTCGTGTAATAGAACGATGGTTCATTCGGGTTTAGGCGAATCGCTTGATCGGTATCCTGGATTGCGCGATCGTAATCACCCTTGCTGTAATAACCGACACCGCGGCTGCCGTAAATGACGGCCCGATTTTTGGTCGTCTCTTGGTCTGCCTTGAGGAGCGCCGTGCATCCAGCTATCTTGACGTCTGGGTCAACCGACTGGCAATTGTTCTGGTTTTCTTGCCTGCTCTGTCCCAGCGCGACCATCGTCGCCCCGAGGAAAAGGCAAGTGCAAAAAGACGACTTGCGAATCACGTTCGATGCTCCTTGCTCACGGATTGGCAGCAACCCCATTATTACAGTCGCTCACACCGAGAACATTCCGACGAGCGGAGTACCGGGAGCAGTATGAGTCTTAACGGTCATCGTACAACCATTCGCAATCCCACTCAAAGCGGCTCACGCGATCTGCGCGGCGACGAAGGGCCAGCAGGAAAGACTTGCAATTTGCCCAGATTCCACATAATGCACCGATCCCCGCTGCTATAAGGCAAAACTCGCGGCGCACGTGGCGAAAGCCGTTGCCGCCAAGCCGAGCCTTGTACAGATCAGCACGGCCTATGGCGGGCAGAAGGAGGGCAGTGCCGTTTTGCCGCGCAACAAGTACACCGCGATCCGCGACGACAAACCCCAAAAGAAGGAAGATGCCCAGCGCCCCGAGTTCAAGGTGTGCAAGTTCGCTACCGATGCCATCATCACCGAAGGCAGCGACATCGGCACCATTCACAAGGTGTGCGCGAATCCCGATTGCCCGATTCACCATGCCAGCAAGCAACGGCCCGCGACCGATGCGGCATTCAAAGCAGAGCAGGAGAAGCGCCGCCGCGAAGAGGCCATCGCCCAGGCAACCGGCCTTCGCGTCTTGAAAGCAACCAGCGACGCGGTTCCCGTCCGGCTGATGAAGCGCGACCTGCTCTTTGTCACCGAGCGCCTTGCCGCCGTCTTGGACGAGCGCCGTCTGGCCATCGTTCTCCGCCAGCACAATCTCGGCAAACCCGACAGCGCCACAGACGCCCCGGCCAAGTTGCTTGCGTCCTTTCTTCGCAAGTCCGACGAAAGCACCCTCGGACGGCTATTGGTCGAAGTGGCCATTCTGCAAACGGCGCACTCGCCCAACGAATCAAGCAAAGCCCTGCGCGAAGCCGCCGAGTTCTACAAGGTGGACGTGGCCGCAATCACGGCAAAGGTCAAACAGGAGTTCGCCGCCAAAGACAAGGCCAAGACAGTAAAGAATGCCACGCCGCAGCCAGCAGCAAAGGCGGCGAAAACTTCCAAAGCAGCATAACCCCATCCAGCATCCCGGCGGAGTCAACCCCATAGGCTCCGCCATTTTTATTGCTTTCCTGCCCGTCTTCCCGCCCTGCATGAGGCTCCTGCCATCCAGCAGGAGCGCCAGTTTGGTCCCGCCCGACGGGCACACGCCTGCACCGCTAGAAGTGAAGTTGATCCTCGTACTCAGCGCAATAAATATCGAGTCGAGTCAGAATCATTTTGGCAAGTTCCTCTGTGACCAATGTCTTTCCCAATTGATCGACAAACGAAACGAGCCGACCACCCGCCGTTCTGGTTTCCAATCGCCAGATCACCTTGTCAGGATCGTCTGACACGTTCATAGACGGCAGACGGGCAAATGCGATCGCGTATTTCCTGAGTCCCGCAGCAACGGCGCGCAAACGAACTTGCTCCAATTGCAGGCTGCCCGAAGGAGTGCACACATAATCATTAGTCCCGCTTTCTGCCATGGTCCGAATATGCTCTCGCAGACGCTTCCATTCGCTTGCAATTTCAGTCATTGCTTTTTCTCCATTTGTGAAGTCGGTCGGGCCGTTTTTCCCGCCACGAATAAAGAGTAGAGCGCAATGAACACTAATAGCCAGTGATAAGAATGGGGAACATTAATGTTGCGGCGGAGCCGCCTAATCGGATTGAAGCTCCTTCAGGAACGCACGCAGTCGAGTAACGGCCTGCTTTAATTTAGCGGTGCAGTCGGAATCCCAGTTGTGCACATTGTGCGACTTGCATTTGAGCAGTTGATCGGCAACCTTCGGCCAGGTCCATAACTTTGGGTTGCTGTCGTGCAATTGAAGCGCAAGTACGGCCACGCTCTCGGAATCATTCGACCCTTTTGGACGACCACGCTTCTTTTTAGGCTTTTTCCACTCTTCGAGAAACAAGGCAATCGCCTCGTCGCTGTCACCTCTTTGGATATTTGTGCGAATCAATTGCGCTGCGCTTATGGCGGATAGAGTGTCCGAAACAGGTTGATTCTGGCCCGGCGAAAGATAGCTTTGAATGAGGCGCATACGAACTGTAAGAAACTCATTTCCGAGAACAATCGCGTTAGCTTGGCGCTCACGCTCTAACGAGTATGGAGTGTCTTGATTCAGTGGAGGGCGATTCTCTGAAGTCCCTAAAAGAGCCTTCAGGCGTTCTCGACTACGGAGCCAATGAAACCAAAGAAGTTGCTGTGTGGATAGCCCTTTCGGCAGAACACACGAATGTTTGCTCTTCACCTACTACCTCCCGAGAGGCATCCCGGTAGTAATGATCGGCGGGGCAGGCCGGGAAAACCCGCCCATTCAGGAGCGACCCTAGACGAATTAAGGAAATGTTAACCCATGCGGGCAATTGCACAGTGTGAACCCAATGTAGGACACACTCGATCCGAGAGGCTACCCATTCTCAGGATGTACAATTTCTCACTTAGGCCGCGTTGAACCCGCCAGCGGCTTTTTAGATGCGCAAGGATCAGCGTCCCTGTTTTGTTTGTTGATTTCCTTCTCTGACACTATCTTGTAACAAAGTCCGATCCCAGAACAGATGTGCTCGTCCGTTGGGCCGGAGCCGAGGCTTGCCTCGTAATCGCTATATGGATGAAATCGGGGACATTTAACTAACACGGAATCCTCGCGTACAGGTATTGGTATCCTCTGAACGCATTCCAGCACATACTCTGTAAGGCGCGAATCCCCTTTTACATCGGAATAACCTTCTACCGTGAACCTTGTTGAAACACAATCATTGTTCGGACACTGGTCACTGCTCGCGTCTCCAGTGCGAACAACTGTGACGTGGAAGATTATTTTCTGTTCGCTCTGCCCTTGTCCAAGTAAATGGACACTCAGCGGTAAGCTCAGAAGAACAACAATGGCGAATACCCTCTTCATTGCAGGCTTCATGCGGAATTCCCCTTCTCACCCCCAAACACGGGTTGACATTACTCACCTATTCGCTTTGATTTCTTTCTTGCTTGGCAACCTAGTTATTGAAATGGTGCAGCCGGATTGCTTGACGACAGGCTCAACGCATTCTTGCCAGAAAGCTCCATCATATAACTCAACTGTCTGGTACTTCCCATCGTATTCAAGTTCCAGCAGGGCGTGACGAAACCCACCAGCCGGTCCTACAGTAAGTTCAGCAACCCCAACGGGTTTGATTGCTTGGTCAAATTCGGTTCTACTCTGAAACCTCCCAATACAGAAGAGTTTTCCAGAGTAGTGCTTTGAAACCTGACCGTCGTCCCACCGCACCGTAAGCAGAAGGTCGCCAAGAAGTCTCGTGTAGCTGTTCTCTTGAGAGGCTGTAATTGTGCCGCCCTGATTCGGGGCGATGTTAACCTTTGGACCGTATTCTGGTCCGTGATCGCGGTATCCGCTTGCGGTCCACACGCGGTTGCCGACGATCAGTCTTGGTGGAAATGTCGGACTCTCTCGTTGTTCAATCAAAGTGGTCCTCTCCATCGTCGTCGTATCTACCAATTGATTCACCGCAGCTTGTGAACGCCGTAGCGGTTGCCAGTTCGCCAGTTGTTGTAATGGCCGTTCCGGTGATGGGAATTCGTTGCGCCGGGATACTGGCCACCGTGCGGTGTTGCGTGCATGCCCCCGCCATAATACGGTCGGCTAGACGAGGGATGACGCGCCGTGCTGAAGGTTTTCGCATGTGTTCCTGTTCGGTACTTGGGAGTGCCTGCATAAGCAGCGGAGGACAAAGATACGATGATGCCAAGCAATGCAAGCATAAAGGCAAGTCGTTTCATGGGTCTTTCTTCTCCCTTCTCTTGAACGAATGAAATGGTCATTGTGGGTTTGTCTGGACGGGGCGTCCTTCAAACCATTTGCGCGCACGTTCTTGCGCTTGCAATAATACCGTCTTGGTTAGGTTCGAAGTAGCATCATCTCGATCCTGTCTCAGATGTTTCATCAGTGAATCTTCTAGCTTGCTCGACGCGGCAATGTCCAGCCAAAAATATGCTTCCGCGTAGTTTTGCGGCACACCTTGACCGTTGTAGTATGCATAGCCAAGGCTGGAGTGTGCGGCTTTTGCGTTCATTTACCCTTGCTCTCGCCGTAGGGATCCTTGTTCCACTCCGGCGAATTCTTGAGAACAAATACGTCCGTATAGGGCTTACTCGCCCCCCATGTTTCGCAGGCTTCTGTCTTCTCCTTTGGCAAACTCTTCAACATCCCTGAAATAGAAATGGCCTTATTGGGAGAGGAGATGAGCAGTGTTCTCTGCATACAGAGTGCATCAGATGTGGCGATGATCCCGTCTGCGTCCCATTTCAAAAGCTGGAAATATTCGATTGAAACGTGGGGGTGGCCGGAATAATATTCTGCGGTTGCCGCGATACAGGTTTTACTTTGCCGATCGCAGTTAATCTGAGTCTCACTAGGAAATAGGGATTTCTCGGACTCTCTTCCATCGGCATAGAAGCTGGTCCGATCAACACTGAAATGAACGTGGGGGGCCTGCGAGAAAGCCGATGCTCTGATTCCAAACACTAGTACCAACGCCATCCCTGCATACTTAATAAGTGGCACTTGCAAGCTCCTTAACTGACATCTTGTGACCATCTCAAATGATCCCTCTCGATGTTCCATTCCGCAAGGCGGCCTACTGCCCGTTGTTCATGTTTCTAAGCTCCGTGCAACCCCCTGCGGCACCTAATTTGCACGCCTTGGAGGGTTCCTAAGCCCAAGCCGTAGGAATTGATCTGGCTAACCATCGCTGGTCTGTATCGGATCAAGGGGCACCTGCCCTCCTTTTCTCTCTTTCGTCCATAGAACTTTTCTAGATTCACAGTCATATATCCAAATCTTGTCAAATTGGCTGCTTTGGAATCGCTCTTCAATTTCTCGGCTATTTCTGAGCAGGTATTCGTCGATGATTTCCTCGTACGGACTCTGTCTCCAGTAATAGAGCAATAGGTCCACTGGAGAGCCGCCTGTCTCATACCTTTTTGCGCACTTCTGCTCCAACATCTTCGCAAGCGGATCGTCTTGGGAGAACGCACAACCGGAGACCGTTTTCGTTTTGATTGAATGTGCGACGCCCCTGGGGATTGCTTCGTCCGTGATCTCCCCGAGTTCAAAGTAATAGTCGAGACCATCAATGGAGGTGCGAATATCAGGCCGTTCCGGATTCTCATTGCTGTGCTTAAACGGATCGGGTATAAGTCTCGTCGCATCAGCAAAGCTAATGAACACGAGACTTTCATTCGCTTGTTTCCGCTCGTCGGAACTGAGATTATTCAACAAGGCGGCTCTTGCGGCTTGTGTCGCCACCCCCTCGACCATCAGCCTCACCAGCTTTTCGACATTACTATTCATAGCCCGTAGTCTCACTTTCGTTCCATGCCCGCAAAGAAGAAAAGACCGGATTCTTCGGATGTCCGATGCCCCAACCTAGGCCATCCCGCTACGGGAGGAATCTAAAGGTCGTCCCAGCGCCACCTTATTTGTGAGTCAGCTTCCAGGGAAATGAATTCTCGCTGAATCGCTGCGGGCCACGCTTCCTGAAAACCGAGTCCGTCTTTTTCCCCTATAGTGCCGGATAGAGCGCTCCACAGTTTGGCTACGACCTCCTCTGTACTTGTTCCTTCAGGGATTTCTACAATAAACTGCTCGGCATTTTCCAATCCTGGAATGTTGGGCGTGGTCGTCCATCGTGCAAAATTCATCGCCTTCCTCCTTCTCTGGCCTGTTCGTCCGCCGTCTTTGGCGAGTCGCTCTATTTTTAGGATTACCGTAGCGGTCCAAGCCGGGAAATTCTGAGTTACGGTATCTTCTTCAACTGGCCGCAACCCCAATAGTCCTTCATCGCGCAACCCTTTCTCAGAAGTTCTCTAGCCCTTTCTATGTCTTGGCCAACTCCCGAGCCATTTCGGTAATTCCATCCAAGTGCGCTGCAAAATAGAGCAGTGCCCGTGTCGCATCCTTTTGCGAAGATGGCATTTGCCCGTGAGTAGTTCATGGAAACGACATTGCCGCTCTGGTCGAAAGCACTGAGGACGTCGCAAGCGCGTTTATCGCCTTCATCGCAATCATTGAGGAAGTAGAGCTCTGCCCGCGAAGCGTTTTTAGGGAACCCTTCGCCGTCCAAGTACATGTATGCGAGAGGCCAGCAAGCTGTGCCTTCGCCAGCATCGCAGGCTCTGACAAAATAGGTGCCTGCGCGAGAAGAGTCCATTTGGACGCCGTCTCCCTTTTCGTACATATCGCCGAGGACAGCGCAGGCGCTTGATTCTCCAGCGTCGCAGGCTTTGGAAAAGTAGGCCGCTGCCTGAGAAAGGTCCTTTCTGACGCCGACACCATCTTGGTACTTAATGCCTAGAGAGTTGCAACTTACGCTGTCGCCTGCACTACACGCTTTGGAATAAAGCGCAAATGCGCGGTGCTCATCTTTTACAACTCCGTCGCCAACCTCGTACCTATAGGCTAGAGCCGTGCACCCGTTTGCATAGCCTGCGGTGCAAGCCTCGGAGAAGAGAGCTACTGCCCGACGGAGATCGATTTCGACGCCGTCGCCATTGGCGTACATGTAGCCAAGATCCCTACACGCCTCCGGTCTGCCGGCTGTGCAGGCTTGATCTAAAAGCGGATTAGCCTCGGAATAGCGCCCCTGGATGTAAAGAGCGTGAGCCCGCTGGCTAGTTCCGAGGCTAGGTCCGTCCATGATTCCAGGTTCGCGGACACACATCGCGTGATGGAAGTGGCTTAGGCCGGCGCGGCTATGCAACGTTGAAGCCATCGTGAAGCTGAAAGCCCAAGCCCCGTTCTCAAGAGAAATATTCTCCTTCCAGTTGCTCCATTCCCACCCGGACGGTTGCATGTTTCCCTTCACGTGCAAAGTGGCATCTTTTCCACCGCAGCAATGGCCAGGGACATTGACGTTGGAATCGTAAACGCGCTGCAACTCGTCGAGCGCCGGCAAGCGCCAGTCAGAGTGGCCGACCAGTTGCAGATTTCTGCAAAAATCTGCCGCCTGCTGCCAAGTCACGTCACTGCCGTTGTCCTTCTTCGTCCACATCAATCCAGTTTCCTGATCGGCCCAGACCTCGGCTGACGCTTCGATTGCAGCTTTGTCTCGTGCCGTCTGCGCAAGGGCCTCCGCACCTGTTGTGAGCAAGGCTGTCACGACAAGCAACAGAATGGACGGATTTCTGAGCAAGTGCATTGTTTCCGCCTTTCTGAATATGGGCTGGCTAGGGATGGTAACGCCAGAGGTCGTTGAGTTCGCCCCATGTATCGGTTGAATCGTAGCCATAACCACCAAAGAGCCACAGGTTGCCGCTAGAGTCTGTCCAACTGACTGCGTTAGTTCGTGCTCCAGGGGCATTATTTGTCGAGGCTTCGTCTAGTGTTCCGTAAACACCCTTTGCATTCTTTGTATCGCTACCACCCACCCACGCCCATTCATCAGACGCGGGGCTATACTCCCAGAGATCGTTGAGGTTTCCATTAGCTCCTGTCGAAAAATTGCCGTCGCCTCCGAAGAGCCAGAGATTACCGCTGCTGTCAGTCCAACTGACTGCGTTCTCCCGGCATCCAGGTGTGTTGTTTACAGCAGCAATGCCTTGTGTACCGTAAACGCCGCTTGCATTTTCAAGATTGCTGCCGGTAACCCAGGTCCAGGTATTCGCTGTTGGATTAAATTTCCATAAGTCGTTGAGACAACCAACCGTCGCTCCCACTCCGAACGTGACTGAATCGAGACCGCTGCCTCCGAATAGCCAGAAGTTTCCGCTGCTGTCAATCCAAGAGACGGGGTACTGCCTACTTCCGGGAGAATTGCTGGTGGAGGCGATACCTTGCGTACCATAAGTACCGTTCTCACTCTGAAAGTTAGCGCCGCTCACCCATGTCCAGGTTTTTGTTACAGGATTGAACTTCCAGAGGTCATTGTATCCACTGCCTCCAAAGAGCCAAAATATGCCGTCACTGTCAGTCGAAGCCGTAGCACCGTACCGCGCGGGTGGGACATCGTTCGCAGAGGCGACGCCTTGTGTTCCGTAGACACCGCTTGCATTGGCTGAATTGCTGCCGCCCATCCATGTCCATTCTTTAATTGTGGGGTTAAACTCCCAGAGGTCGTTAAGAGAGCCTCCTGCCCCAGTTGAATCGAAGCCATAACCCCCGAAGAGCCAAAGATTCCCGCTAGTGTCCGTCCAACTGACGGAATCGACTCGCGCTCCAGGTAGGTTTTTAGTTGAGGCTAAGCCCAGCGTACCGTAGATGCCCGCTGTGCCAGAGGCAGCATTTATATTTGCGGTGTCGCTACCGCTCACCCACGTCCATTCCTTGTTATCGGGGTTAAATTCCCATAGGTCGTTAAGTACGCCATTCGTTCCTGTCGAATCGTAGCCAGAGCCTCCAAAGAGCCAAAGATTCCCGCTAGTGTCGATCAAACTGACGGAATCTATTCGGCCTCCAGGAGCATTACTTGTAGTGGCAACACCCAAAGAACCATAGACGCCATTCGCACCCGCAGTATTGCTTCCGCTCATCCAGGTCCATTCATTATTCGTAGCGGGGCTTTCAACCCCTATAGACACGGTGCCTGATTTTGAGGTGTCCTGTGTCGAGGTCGCCGTTATGGTCGCGGTGCCTATGCCAGCGGGTGTGAATGCCCCAGAAGTCGTGATTATGCCATCCGATGCGGCCCAGGTGACCGCCGAACTATATGATCCAGTCCCTTGCACGGTTACCGTGCAATTGGATGTCTGCGTGGTCAGAATGGATGTCGGGGAACAGACCACTGAAACCGAAGTGATTGTGGACGGCGCGGTCACTGTCACCGTTGCATCGCCGGATTTGGTCGAATCCTGCGTAGATGTAGCGGTGATAGTCGCCGTCCCCGTACCTGCCGGAGTTAGGACGCCAGCACTACTGACCGTGCCTATGCTCGTGGGGCTGACAGACCAGGTGACCGACGAACTGTAATTTCCAGTCCCGCTGACCGTCGGCGTGCAGGTTGACGTTTGATTCGTATTGATCGAGCCTGGCGAACATGCCACCGCGACAGACGTGATCGCGGGCGTACTGCCCCCGCCGCTGGTAGCGCCCGAACCTCCGCCACAACCGGACGCGAGTAGGGCGATCGAGATAAGAAACGCGAAGGCAATATTTCTGTGCAACAGCATATTGGCCACCTTTCCAGCCCGGAGAGTGTATGCACTAAATATAGCGCATGGGCTAACCCGATGATGAACACATGGCAAAGGACATCTGCGCGGCGACGGGTGAGCGGATCAGGAAGCTGCGCCGCGCCCGGAATTGGCGGCAGATTGACCTTGCCGAGCAGTCCGGCGTCCACGAGGTGCATATTTCGGACCTGGAGCGTGGCACACGGGAGCCGGGGCTGCGCACCCTCAGCAAAATCGCCTCTGCTCTGGAGACAACGCTCTCGGAACTGCTGAAGGGATTGTAACGCCGTCCGGTCCCACGTGAGCCGCAAAGGGCTGTAAGCGGCTTTCCCGGACCTCTTTCGGCAACTGTAATTCTGCGCTACGATCTGCGCACTTGGCACCTTCAGATGCCGGGGAAGTGGCCTGGATTATTGCGTTAAGCTAAGACTCTGGCAGAATATCGATTGCGCCGTCATCATTGAGAATCGCCTTCTGAAACGTGACATGAGAGAGTTCAGTATTCACGCTTACGGTGCTCTTCAATTGCTGGACAGATTCCTCTGTGGCCTTATACCCAATAACAACACTCTTGATACTGGAAGGGGGAACTGCAAACAACATAACATCCTTGCCGTATCCGTCAGGTCCGACTTTAACGGCAGCGTCGTTAAAGTTGCGAATAATGCGCCATTCTTTCTCGTAGCTCCATTCGATGCCCTTGGTATATAGAGCAATCTCATCCGGAAGATTGAGAAAATATGCTGGTGCTCGTTCAAGGTATTTCACCCGCCGAAGATGGCGAAATGAGTCTCGCTCCTCCCTCTTATCCCAAAACCAGGTGTGCTCAGGGTGAAATTCAATCAAGAATCCCCGACCTCCATCCCCATAGTGAGACCACATTAAAGCACTTTCAGGGGTTTCGGACAGAGACAAGACTCCAAAGTTTTCGTCTAGCAGCCTGTATACATCTTTGACGCTTTTGTCATAATTTGCATGTGACTCCATCAGGTCAGCACCTTCAGACACTATATCTGAGATGATCTGAGCCGCTTTCTCGGGCGCGTAGCCAGCCTCTATCCGAACGAAAATATCCGGAAACCTTGTCAAAAGCATCTCACGCACACCCTGCTCCAACTCTGCACGTGTGCCCATGCCCTTGAGCGCAGGTTTGAACTCAAAGGCGTCGTTGAGTACGGAGGCCTGGCTGAAGCGCATCAATAATTTCTCAAGTATGCTACCAGCGCGCTCGGAGTGAAGATACTTGTAGACGCACTTTGGTCTGTCGTCCATGATCGTTGGAAACTCGAAAGGCACGCTCATCCGTTCAGCGTATCAACCAGAGATAAGCAATTGCAAGACTGATTGGCACAGTACGTTGGTGCGCGGTTCAAACTCGATTGAGACAGAAATCATGAGTGGCTGGTCAGGTTGAAGGATATTCCCGTCCTTCCCAATACCGGTCTTCCCGCCCTCATTCGCGCTCCCGCCCAGTGGCCCGACCGTCATCATTTTAATGCCGCTCTATTGATTTCTCCCGGCACCTTCAGTTGCTATCCTCACCCTCATGCGTCAAACACGATACCGCTAGCCGTTGAAGCGGGACACTGGAAAGAAACGAGGGAAAGATGGCAAGCGACTCGGATAGGTCTCAACGCGAATTGTCGCACTTTCATGCGTGCGTTCATTGTGGCAGCGTCTCTCGTCGAGATGAATTCGACGGTACGGCTGTCGCCACCGGCATTTATCCCTGCACAAAGTGCGGCCATGATGGACCGCTCAATATCGTCATTCGAGACGTGGATGCCGCCGCGACTGGCACAAATGATCCTGGCCCCAGCGGTTCAGCAGGCTGACGCGGTGCTTCGCCGTTGCGGATGTTGCATCTTGACCAGCTTGCGCCCAGCGGCGCGAACGAACTCGCTCGTCAACCGCTTTTTATCGTCG
>Ga0302193_10004081_pt1 | contig 11630 bp, 10 predicted proteins | sample II_Bog_E3_3_FD_200228 | JGI IMG/M metagenome (GOLD analysis project Ga0302193, IMG submission 200228) | Peat permafrost microbial communities from Stordalen Mire near Abisko, Sweden - II_Bog_E3_3 | ecosystem: Environmental > Terrestrial > Soil > Wetlands > Peat | place: Sweden: Abisko...
GATCAAGCTGCTGTTCGGTTTGGACTATGTCTATGCCGTGGTGATCGTCGGCGTGCTGATGATGATCTATGTGACCTTCGGCGGCATGAAGGCCACCACCTGGGTGCAGATCATCAAGGCCTGCCTGCTGCTGTCGGGTGCCACTTTTATCGCCATCGCGGTGCTGGCTCACTTCGGCTTCAGCTTCGAGGCTTTGTTCGCCAAGGCTGTTGAAGTTCATCCCAAGCATATGGCCATCATGGCTCCCGGTACTCTGGTCTCCGATCCCATCGAAGCCGTGTCCCTGGCCATGGCCCTGATGTTCGGCACCGCCGGTCTGCCGCATATCCTGATGCGCTTCTTCACCGTTGCCGACGCTAAGGCTGCCCGCAAGTCGGTGTTCTATGCCACCAGCTTCATCGGTTACTTCTACATCCTGACCTTCATCATCGGCTTCGGCGCCATCACTCTGGTCAGCACCAACCCTGAGTACCTGGATGTGGTCAAGGGCGGTCTGAACCTGCGTGGCGGCAACAATATGGCCGCTATCCATCTGGCGCACGCCGTTGGTGGCGATCTGTTCCTGGGCTTCATCTCGGCCGTGGCTTTCGCCACCATCCTGGCGGTGGTGTCGGGTCTGACCCTGGCCGGCGCTTCGGCGATCTCGCATGATCTCTATGCCAATGTGTTCGCCCGTGGTCGCAGCAACGAAGTGACTGAAATTCGCGTCTCCAAGATGGCCTCCATCGGTCTCGGCGTCATCGCCGTGCTGCTGGGCATCGTCTTCGAGAAACAGAACGTCGCCTATATGGTCGGTCTGACCTTCGCCATCGCGGCCAGCACCAACTTCCCGGTTCTGGTGATGTCGATGTTCTGGCGTGGCCTGTCTACCCGGGGTGCCGTGTTCGGTGGCTTCATCGGTCTGGCTGCCGCCGTCATCCTGACGGTGCTTGGCCCGACGGTCTGGAAAGACGTGCTGGGCAACCCCGTCGCGATCTTCCCCTTCAAGTATCCGGCCATCTTCTCGATGCCGCTGGCTTTCTTCTCGATCTGGTTCTTCTCGATCACCGATGGTAGCGACAGCGCCAAGGCCGAGCGTGAAGGCTTCGATGCTCAGTTGGTCCGTTCCGAGACCGGTCTGGGTGCCGAAGGGGCTCATGCTCACTGATTAAAAAGCACCTTAGAGTACTTCATCGATAAACTGGCCGCCGGGTTCGCCCGGCGGCTTTTTCTTTGTGGTGGCTATGGGGCAAAACAAAAGGCCCGGCGGTTTCCCGCCGGGCCTTCGTTTGTTTGAACCGATTAAATCTTAGTCGGCGTAGACGTACTTGCCGTCCTTCCAGACGTAGAAGACATAGCCGGGAGCGGTGATGTCTCCCTTGGCGTCAAAGCCGATATCGCCCAGCACGGTGTCGAACTTATTGGCCTTCAGGCTGGCTTCGACCTTGACGCTGTCGAAGCTTCCGGCCTTGGCGGCGGCCTGGGCCCAGGCCTGGATGGCGCCGTAGGTGTAAAGGGTATAGGCCTCGGGTTCATAGTTCTCGGCGCGGAAGGACTTTACCAACTCGGCGTTTTTGGGGTTCAGGCGCGGATCGGGGCCAAAGGTCATCAGGGTGCCGGCGCCGGACGGGCCGGTGATGGCCCAGAACTGCTCGGTCACCAGGGCGTCGCCCGACACCAGAGTGGCCTTCAGGCCCTGGTCGGCGGCCTGGCGGACGATCAGACCGCCTTCGGTCTCATAGCCGCCGAAATAGACGACGTCGGCCTTCAGTTCCTTCAGCTTGGCGATCAGCGGGCTGAAGTCCTTGTCGCCGACGGTGATGGCGTCATAGGTGACTTCCGTCACGCCCAGGCCATTGAGAGCCTTCTTAAACTCGTCGGCCAGACCCTTGCCATAGGCCGACTTGTCGTGGACGATGGCGACCTTTTTGCCCTTGAAATGTTCGGCCACATATTTGGCGGCAGTCGGGCCTTGAGCATCGTCACGGCCGCAGACGCGGAAAGTGTCCGGCATGCCGCGCTCGGTGAAGGTCGGATTGGTCGAGCCGGGCGAGATCTGGATGGTGTTGCTCTCCACATAGACGCCCGAGGCCGGGATCGACGAACTGGAGCAGAAGTGGCCGATCACCACGGCGGCTTTCTTGCCCACCATGTCATTGGCCACATTCACCGCCTGCTTCGGGTCGCAGGCATCGTCGCCTACTTCCAGCTTGAGCTTCTGGCCCAACACGCCGCCCTTGGCGTTGATGTCGGCAATGGCCTTCTCGGCACCACGCTTGTACTGCTCGCCGAAGGCGGCGTTGCTTCCGGTCATCGGTCCGGCGACGCCGACCACGACATCCGCGTGGGCGGTTACGGTCAGGGCGGAGACGGCGACAGCCGCCAGAAGCACGGTCTTGAGACTAGTCATGGATAGAGAACTCCCTGCAGTGAGTGAGCATGGCGGCCCCAAAGGGGAAACGCCTGGTTATCCCCGTCGCGATGGCGGCGGGGTAAGGGGAAAAGAGGCTGGCGGCGGGGCCGCTCAAGAGGCGGGGCCTTCCACATCGCGCCAGGAAAAGACGCCGGTGCGCTGATAGAGCCAGGGATATTGGCTGACCATCTGGCTGGCCCGGGTGGCGCGAAAGGCGGCGACGGAAATGACCATCAGCACGGCGACATCCAGCAGGTAACCGGTCAGCGACAGCAACTGATCCTGGAATAGAGCATAGCCGAGAAAGCGGTCGGCCAAGCCTAGTAAGAGGGCATAGGGCACAGCATTCCAGACAGGCCGCCATGTGGACGCCAGGGCTTGGCCGGTCATGAAGGAGCAGCCGCCCATGAAGATCACGGTAATGCCGATGAAGACGCCCAGGCTGCTGCCGGTCAGGCTTTCAAAGCCGCTCATTCCTCGACCTCCAATTCTTCGTCGGGGACGTCGTTGCTCTCGATGGTCGCTTCGGCGGCATGGCCACCTTCCAGATAGGCGGAGCGAATGGCCGGATTGGCCAAAAGCTCGGCGCCGCTGCCGGTCATGGCGATGCGTCCATTGACCATCACATAGGCGCGATGAGCCAATTTCAAGGCGTGAAAGGCGTTTTGTTCAACCAGGAAGACAGTCACCTTCTGCTGGCTGTTGATCTCCTTGATGATCTCGAAGATCTGCTTGACCACCAAGGGGGCCAGACCCAGCGAGGGTTCGTCCAGCAGCAACAGGCGTGGGCGGCTCATCAGGGCGCGGCCAATGGCCAGCATCTGCTGTTCGCCGCCCGACAGAGTGCCGCCGCGCTGCTCGATACGCTCCCTCAGGCGGGGGAACAGGCCCAGCACTCGCTCCAGGTCTTCCTCGAAGAACTTGGGGTCGACGGTGACCGCCCCCATCTGCAGGTTTTCCAGCACGGTCATGCGCGGGAAGATGCGTCGGCCCTCGGGCGAATGGGCGATGCCCTTGCGCACGATCTGATAGGTGGGCAGGCGGACCAGCTCCTCGCCCTCGAACAGGATGCTGCCCTCGGTGGCCCGCGGCTTGCCGCAAAGGGTCATCAGCAGGGTGGTCTTGCCGGCACCGTTGGCGCCGATCAGGGTGACGATTTCACCGGCTTCCACGTCGATGTCGATGCCATGCAGGGCCTGGATGCGGCCATAGCCGGAATGCAGGTTGCGGATGGTCAGCATGCTCATGCCGCACCTCCGCCCAGGATGATCTCGTCGTCGTCGGCAGCGCCCAGATAGGCGCGGATCACGGCGGGGTCGTTGCGCACTTCCTCGGGCGAGCCGTCGCTGAGGGGGGCGCCATGGTCCAGCACCACCACATGGTCGGAAATCTGCATCACCACGCTCATATCATGCTCGATCAGCAAGATGCCGATGCCCTGTTCCTTGCGGATGTCTCGCAGCAGGGTGTTCAGCTCCAGGGATTCCTTGGGGTTAAGGCCGGCGGCGGGCTCGTCCAGGCAAAGCAGGACCGGCTGGGTGCACATGGCCCGGGCGATCTCCAGCCGACGCTGGGAGCCGTAGGGCAGATTGCCCGCCGACCAGTCGGCTTGGGCGGTCAGACCCACCTTGTTCAGCCAATAGCGGGCCAGTTCGACGGCTTGTTTCTCGGCCTTGCGGTATCGCGGCAGCCCAAACAGCCCGGCCAGGGAATAGGCCGAAGCCTGCATCAGTGCGTTGTGCTGGGCCACCACCAGATTTTCCAGAACGCTCATGCCCGAGAACAGGCGGATGTTCTGGAAGGTGCGGGCGACCTTGGCGTCCTTGGCGATGCGAAAGCCCTCGGTGCGTTCCAACAGGAAGCTCTTGCCATTGTCTGGCGTCAGGGTCAGCCGCCCTACGGTGGGTTTGTAAAAGCCAGTCAGGCAGTTGAACACCGTGGTCTTGCCGGCGCCATTGGGGCCGATGATGGCGGTGATCTCGCCCTGATAGGCGGTGAAGGACAGGTCGTTGACGGCGGTCAGTCCGCCGAAGCGCATGGTCAGATGCTCGACGGTCAGCAGCGGGGCGCGGCTCATTTTGCGGCCTCCGGGCAGTCGGAGAGCAATATCGTAGGCTCGCGGCTGGACAGCAGCCCTCGGGGCCGCCACAGCATGATCAGCACCATGGCCCCGCCGAAGGCCAGCATGCGGTAAAGCTGCAGGTCGCGGAACCATTCGGGCAGGCCCACCAGCAGCACGGCGGCCAGGACGATGCCCACTTGGCTGCCCATGCCGCCCAGTACGACGATGGCCAGAATAATGGCCGATTCGATGAAGGTGAAGCTTTCCGGGCTGATGAAACCCTGGCGGGTGGCGAAGAATGAACCTGCGAATCCAGCGAACATGGCGCCGATGGCAAAGGCCGACAGCTTGGTCTTGGTGGGATTGATGCCCAAAGACCGGCAAGCCGTCTCATCCTCGCGCAGGGCTTCCCAGGCGCGGCCAATAGGCAGCTTGCGGATGCGCAGGGTGAAGAGGTTGGTGGCCAGAGCCAGCACCAGGATCAGGTAATAGAGAAAGATGATGCGATGTTCGGGCGCGAAATCGATGCCGAAGAACTGCGAGAAGGTGGGCTTGCCGTCCATGGAAACGGCGGTGAAGGGCAGGCCGAAGAAGCTGGGGCGCTTGATGTTGGCGATACCGTTGGGGCCGCCGGTGAAATCCTGCCAGTTCAGCAGAATGACGCGGATGATCTCGCCGAACCCTAAGGTGACGATGGCCAGATAATCGCCGCGCAGGCGCAGCACCGGGAAGCCCAGGGCCATGCCGAAGCTGGCCGAGAACAGCCCGGCCAAGGGCAGACAGATCCAGAAGTTCAGGCCGAAATATTGCGATAACAGGGCATAGGAATAGGCCCCAACCGCATAGAAGGCGACGTAGCCCAAATCCAGCAGCCCGGCCAGACCGACGACGATGTTCAAGCCCCAGCCCAGCATGACGTAGATCAGCAGCAAGGTGGCCTTGTCGATCAGATTGCGGTCGGAAAAGGGCATCAGCGGCAGGGTCAGGGCGATGGTCACCATCACCCAGCCGGCGATCTTGCGCCAGGGCCGGGGCTTGGCGGGAGCGCCTGTGATGCTTTCAGCCGAGGTGGTCTTGCGCGCACTCATGCGCTTGCTAATAGCGGCTCCGGCAAGCGACAGGCCCAGCCGACCGCCAAAGACGACCAGGCCGGACCAGAGCACCAGCGGGAAGCGATAGTCCAGATGCAGCCCCTGGGCCGAATCCAGCAGATGAAAGCCCAGCAGCGGCAGGGCCAGCAGGGCAGCCAGCAGGCCTGCGGCAATGCTGTCTTTGACCATATGGCCGAAGCTGGGGTGATGATGATGATGGCCGGCGGCAGCGGCGGGAGGCGTCGTCGTCATCGGCTTAGACCTTCTCGATCTCGGGGCGGCCCAACAGGCCGGTGGGACGGAAGATCAGCACCAGTACCAGGATGGAGAAGGCGGCGACGTCCTTATATTCAATACTGAAATAGCCCGACCAAAAGGCCTCGATCAGGCCGATCAGCAAGCCGCCCAGCATGGCTCCGGGCAGGGAGCCGATGCCGCCCAGCACGGCGGCGGTAAAGGCCTTCATGCCGGCGATAAAGCCGATATAGAAGTCGATGACGCCGTAATAGAGCGTGACCATCAGACCCGCCACGGCGGCCAGAGCCGCGCCCATGACGAAGGTGGTCGAAATGATGCGATCCACATTGACCCCCAACAGCGAGGCCATGGTCATATCCTGCTCGGTGGCGCGCTGGGCGCGGCCCAATGACGTGCGGGTGATGATCCAGGTGAAACAGCCCATCAAGGTCACGGTCAGCAGGAAGATGATGATCTGCAGATAGGAGAGATTGGTCTGATGCCCGGCGGTGACGGAAACATCGAAGCCGCCCTTGATGATGGGCTGCAGCGGCTTGACCCGAGCACCTTGAGCAATCTGGACATAGTTCTGCAAGACGATGGAAACGCCGATGGCCGAGATCAGCGGCGCCAGCTTGAAGGAGCCGCGCAAGGGCCGGTAGGCGATGCGCTCGATGGCCCAGCCGTAAGCGGCGGTGAAGACCATGGCGATGACCAGAACCAGGGCCAGGGCCAGCGGCACATAGGTGATGCCCAGAACGCCCAGCAAAAGGAAGCCGATCATCGAGACGAAGGCGCCGATCATGTAAATTTCGCCATGGGCGAAATTGATCATGCCGATGATGCCATAGACCATGGTGTAGCCGATGGCGATCAGGCCATAGATGGCGCCAAGGGTCAGCCCGTTGATCAGCTGCTGAAGAAAGTAATCCATGAAGCCGCTTTTCTCATGACAAATTGCTTATGAACGAAAGGCGGATAGGACAGCTTTCCAGACCTAGTCTGATGCCGTTTCCACCCAAGTTCCCCGTAGAAAACCCTAACCCAACGGCTTGCTCTGTCAAGCAGCTTGATCGAGCGGACAAGATGCCTGTAAGTCCTTGTAAACTGCCTGTTTCTGCGCCATTTGCATCAGGTTTCAGCAGTGGCTTTGGTTGTCGAAAAGGGTGGTAGTGACAAGAGTCTGCCCGACGGCCAAAGCGTTCCTAGGAGTTGGCGACGATCCCCCTTCCGCTTCAAGGGGCAAGGACCGAAGGCCTATGATTTTCTGTGGCGCCCTTGATATTGCTTAAATCGTAGGCATATGTGCAATTGCCGCACTTTTGATCAGAGTGTCAAGTCTGATTATTTTTTAAAAACTGACGCATAAGCTTGAAACCCTTGGCTGTTCGGTCCCAATATCTGCCGACCAGGGGCTGGCGTGATTTTTGCTGGATATCCAGACAGTCTCGCCGGGCAGGTGTCGCAAGGGTCGGCTGACGGTGTCGCAGGGGCGCGGACAGAGGAGTTTTTGGGATGCCGGACAATAGGAACAGCTCGGCGCTGTCGCTGATCAGTATCTACGAGATCAGCAAGATTCTGTCGTCATCGCTGAATCTGGAAAAGACCCTGCGTGAGGTGGTCAATCTGCTGTCTTCCTATCTGGAGATGCGCCGGGGCATGGTGACCCTGGTGGACGAAAAGTCCCAGATGGAAGTGGTCGCCGCCGCCGGCATGACGCCAGACGCCCTGAAGCGGGAAGGCGGCAGCAAACTGGCCTCGGCCCTGGTGGCTTTGATGAGCCGGGTGGTCACCACCGGCATGCCCATCGTCATCCCCAATCTGTCCGAGGAACCTTTGGTGTCCGAGGCCGACGGCGGTCTGGCCATCATCGAGGACGAGGTGGTGTCTTTTATCGGCGTGCCTATCAAGGCGGCGGAAAAGACCATCGGCGTGCTGTCCATCGACCGGGTGCGCGACACCGAACATTCTGACGTGAATTTCGAGGCGGATGTCCGCTTCCTGACCATGGTGGCCAATCTGATGGGCCAGACCGTGCGTCTGCACCAGTCGGTGGCCAACGAGCGTGATCGCCTGCTGCTGGAGCAGCATCGCCTGCAAAAGGCCGTGCAGCCCGAGGCCGAGCCCGGCCGCTTCAATATCGATAACGTCATCGGCGTCAGCCGCCGTATGCAAGACGTCTATGCCGAGATCCACCAGATCGCCCCCAGCCGCTCGACCGTGCTGCTGCGCGGTGAATCAGGCACCGGCAAGGAGCTGATCGCCCGGGCCGTACATTTCCTCAGCAATCGCAAGGATGGCCCTTTCATCAAGGTCAATTGCGCGGCTCTGCCCGAGACTTTGCTGGAATCCGAACTCTTCGGCCACGAGAAGGGGGCCTTTACCGGGGCCAATGCCGAGCGCAAGGGCCGCTTCGAACTGGCCCATACCGGCACCCTGTTCCTGGACGAGATCGGCGAGATTTCCGGGCCCTTCCAGGCCAAATTGCTTCGCGTTTTGCAAGAGGGAGAGTTCGAGCGGGTCGGCGGCAATCGCACTTTGAAGGTGGACGTCCGTCTGGTCTGCGCCACCAACCGCAATCTGGAAGAGATGGTGGCCAAGGGCGACTTCCGCGCCGACCTTTATTACCGCATCAATGTGGTGCCGTTGTTCCTGCCGCCCTTGCGGGAGCGCAAAGAGGATATCCCGCTGCTGGTGGATCACTTCCTTCAGCGCTTCAACAAAGAGAACAGCCGCCATGTCCGCATCGCCCCGGAGGCGATGGAGGTGCTGCTGGCCTGTTACTTCCCCGGCAATGTCCGCGAGTTGGAAAACTGCGTCTATCGCGTCGCTACCCTGGTGCGCGGCGATGTGGTCAGGGATGTCGACTTCGCCTGTCAGCGCGGGCTCTGCCTGTCTTCATCGCTATGGAAGCAGGGCAAGCCGGAGATGCTGATGTCCGGCTCTCAGGCTGCCGGCGGTCATGTCGCCGTGGGCGGATTTGTCTCGGCGCCGTCGCCTTGCGCCGCCAATTGCGTCGATCCCCACTGTTCCGAGGCCAAGCGTCCGGCTCTGCCGGGGCTGGAGCCCATCGAGATTCATGGCGAGGAAAGCCTGGAGCTGACCGACGATCTTTCCGTCGGCCAGCAGCGCGAGCGCCTGATGAAGGCCATGGAGAAAGCCGGCTGGGTCCAGGCCAAGGCCGCCCGCCTGCTGAACCTTACCCCTCGCCAGGTGGGCTATGCTTTGAAGAAGTATAATATCGAGGTCAAGCGCATCTGAGGGTGCGGGCAAAGCCCGCACCCTGCTTGCCTGTTCAGGCTCCCGTTACCAGCACCATGCGGAAGCGGGCCTCGTTACGCATCATTTTGTCATAGCCTTCAAAGGCCTGCTCCAGCGGCACCGTCTCGATCATCGGGCGGATGCCGGTCAAGGCGCTGAAGTTCATCGTGTCTTCCGAGTCCGTCGCCGTGCCGGAGGCATGTCCGGAAACCGACAATTCGCCGCCGACCAGGGCCATGGTGTCCAACTGGATGGGTTCGTGGGAGACGCCGACCACGACGATCCGGCCATGTTTGGCCATGCCGCCGACCATGGCCGTGATGGCCGGGCCGCTGGTCACGGTGGAGAGCAGCACTTTGGCCCCGCCCAATGCCTGAAGGGCGGCGGCGGGATCGCCCGCCTTGCTGTCGATATAGTGATGCGCCCCCAGCTTGAGAGCCAGGGCTTCCTTGTCGGTGCCGCGAGCGATGGCGACGGTGCGGAAACCCATATGGGCGGCGTATTGCACAGCCAGATGGCCCAAGCCGCCGATGCCGAGGATGGCCACGGTGTCGCCGGCCTTGGCTCCGCTTTGGCGCAGAGCGTTGAAAGTGGTGATGCCGGCGCAAAGCAACGGTGCCGCCTCTACCGCCGACAGATCGTCGGGGATGGCCGCCAGGGCCGAGGCCGGAGCCACCATGACCTCGGCATAGCCGCCATCATAGCTGATGCCCGACACCAGCGGCGTCATGCAATGCAGGAAGTCACCGCGACGGCAAGAAGGGCAATGGCCGCAATTGCCGCCGAACCAGCCGACGCCGACCCGCTGGCCGATTTCCCAGCCCTGGACGTCTTCGCCCAAGGCCTCGATGACGCCGGCAACCTCGTGCCCCGGCACGCGGGGATAGGTGATCCAGGGAAACAGGCCTTGGGCGGTAATGCTGTCGCTATGACAGATGCCGCAGGCCTGAACCCGCACCAGCACTTTGCCCCGCCCCGGCTGGGGGATGGGCCGCTCCACCAGATGCATGCCGCCGCCAGCCTTGGGAATCTCGATCGCACGATAGGTCGCCATGGAACTCTCCAATGAAAATCTCTCTGACGGCGACGATAGGCCTTCGTGATGAGTGGGTCTGTAGATACATTTGCCATGTACTACTGAAGATAGCTCACCAATGAAACGTAACGACCTGTCTGACCTGACGACCTTTTCCGCCGTCGCCAATCATCGCAGCTTCCGCAAGGCGGCGCTGGAGCTGGAGGTTTCGCCCTCGGCCCTCAGCCATGCCATGCGCGGGCTGGAGGAGCGTCTGGGTGTGCGGCTTTTGAACCGCACCACCCGCAGCGTTTCCCTGACCGATGCCGGGGCGCGGCTGCACGCGAAGCTTGGCGGCGCTTTGGCCGAGATATCTGAGATGCTGGACGAAATCCAAGGCCTGAGGACCGTTCCCAGCGGAACGTTGCGTCTTAATGTGCCGCGTCCGGCGGCGCAGATGCTGCTAAGGCCGATGATTTCCGGCTTTCTGCGCCGCTATCCCCTGGCTCGCCTGGAAATCCTCACCGAGAACGCTCTGGTGGATATCATCGCCGCCGGCTATGACGCCGGCATCCGCTTCGGCGGAGCCGTGCCCCAGGATATGGTCTCGGTGAAGCTGGGGAAACCTCAGGGCTTCGTCATCGTCGCTTCGCCCGGCTATCTGGCCGAGCATCCCGCCCCGCGCTTACCCCGAGACCTGAAAGACCATCCCTGCACCCGCCTGCGCTTTTCCAACGGCGCAGTGTTCCATTGGGAACTGGGAAAGAACGGCGAGGAACAAGTGGTCGATGTGGACGGCCCCCTGGTCTGCAGCGATTTGGAACTGTCGCTTCAGGCCGCCCTGGACGGAGTCTGCCTGACCTGGACCTTCGAAGGCCTGATTCTTGAGCATCTTCAAGCCGGGCGGCTGGTCAAAGTCCTGGAAGATTGGATGCCCAAACCCGAGCCGTTCCACCTCTATTACCCCAGCGGTCGGCAGATGTCGGCTTTGCTGCGCGCCTTCATCGACTTCTCGCATGAATTCTGGCGATAAATCTGTTACACCCGCCTCATGAGCGAGAAAAAAGAAGATCCCGTCCGTCTGTTCGTGCTGTCCGCGCTGGCCGACGGTTCCGTCAAGGCGACCCACGAGTTGGCCCGCGCCTTCCATGCCACCCGCGCCAAGCCCAGTGATGGACCCAGCGCCTGGCGCCGTTACCTGAATGCCATCAAGCAGCAGACGGTTTCCCTGGCCCGCACGGGCCGGGTGATTTTCGTGCGCAAAGGAACGGCGATCCATCCCGACGACATCAAGGGCGTGGTCAAGCTGCGGCTGCCTTTCCCGGGTGAAGGAATGCCCGAGCCCAAGCCCCGCGATGAAGAAGACGACGAAGACGAAGTGGTGGGTGAGGAGGAGTAATCCTCCCCATTAAAGCCCCCTCTCCCGCAAGCGGGAGAGGGTTATCAGCTCCAACTAACCCTTCATCAACCCCGCGACCGCCTCGGTCAGAGGCAGGTCGATGCGGGTGATGTTTTCCTGCTCCAGGAACTTTTCCTCGTTCTTGGTCAATTCGCCCGGCAGCACGGCCCAAA
>Ga0302193_10004089_pt1 | contig 11621 bp, 10 predicted proteins | sample II_Bog_E3_3_FD_200228 | JGI IMG/M metagenome (GOLD analysis project Ga0302193, IMG submission 200228) | Peat permafrost microbial communities from Stordalen Mire near Abisko, Sweden - II_Bog_E3_3 | ecosystem: Environmental > Terrestrial > Soil > Wetlands > Peat | place: Sweden: Abisko...
CGTAGTCCGCGCAGCGCGAGTGCATTCGCACAGTCAACAGCAGCGCGTATAAACAACGTGTTTTCATTGGCTTAAGCGTCTATCCCGTGCAAAATCAGCGCATTTTCCAAAAAAACGGCTAACTCTCCGCAACCCCCCTACCTCGTTCAGTCAAACTCTCTGCAACCGAAACATCTCGAAAAGGCTGCCCGCAAGGTACGTGTCTCAATGAATCGCAACCACAGGTTCAAACCTTTCGCGTGTTTTGCAACCTCCTGCGCAGCCTTTTGAGCTATGTAGTGCAACCCTCCGATTGATCCTTTCGCGCCTCCCGATACAATGAGAAGGTATGGAACTTGTGCAGATTATGCCGGCGCGGAAAGCCCCGGCATCGAAGCCCGAATGGCTCAAGGCGCGTGCGCCCATGGGCGAGAACTACCACGATCTGAAGCGCTTAGCGCGCTCCCTTGGCCTGCACACGGTTTGCGAAAGCGCGCAATGCCCCAATATCGGCGAGTGCTGGCACCACAAAACCGCAACCTTCATGATGCTCGGCAACCTGTGCACGCGCCGCTGCGGCTTCTGCGCCGTCCCCAAAGGCCGCCCCGACCCAATCGACTTCGACGAACCGCGGCGTGTGGCTGAGGCCGTAGCCCTTTTAGGTCTGCAACATGCGGTTATTACAAGCGTCAATCGTGACGACGATTTGGTGGGTGGGGCGCGTGCGTTTGCGATGGTGATTGCAGAGATTCGACGGCAAGCTCCGGGGTGCCGGGTCGAAGTGTTGATCCCTGACTTCCAAGGCAATCAGGAGGCGATTCGGATTGTTGTGGAAGCGAAGCCCGAAGTGCTGAACCACAACACTGAGTCAGTACCGCGACTGTATCGTGTTGTGCGATCGGGTGCGCGCTACGAGCGGACGCTTGAGCTGCTGCGCTATGCCAAGGAGCTGCGGCCGGAGGGAATCACCAAGTCTGGCGTGATGGTTGGGCTGGGTGAAGAGACACACGAGTTGCTTGATGTGTTCCGCGACCTCGCGAAGGTGCATTGCGACATTCTCACGATTGGGCAGTACCTGCGGCCATCGCGCGACCATTTGCCGATGGCTCGGCTCTATACGCCGCGGGAGTTTGCCGAGCTGAAGACCGAGGCGCTGAAGATGGGCTTCCGGCATGTGGAGTCGGGCCCGTTGGTGCGGTCTAGTTATCACGCGCATGAACAGGCCGCGTCAACCGGGCTTTCGGTTGCTTAAACCGAAGTGAATGCTGCCCCGAGTTCCTCGCGGGTTGTAGAATAACCGTTGGCAGTCTGGCACTTACGAGGGAAGAACCGATGGCATCGTTCATTGAAGGCAATCCGGCAACCAAGGGACTTTACGGCGACCTGAAGCGGCGCATGGACGGCACTGTGGCCACGTTTCAAGCGAACCTGGCTTCGACGCGGACTGGGCGCGCGAGTGTACACATGCTCGACCAGATCAAGGTGGAATACTACGGCACGCACATGCCGATCAATCAGCTTGCCCAGGTTTCGACGCCTGAGGCGCAACTGATTTTGATTTCGCCTTTCGATCCGACGATCGTGAAGGAGATTGAAAAGGCTCTTCAGGGCGCAGATCTTGGCCTGAACCCGCAGTCGGATGGCAAGGTGATTCGCATTCCTGTGCCGCCCATGACCGAGGAACGGCGACGCGACGTGGTGAAGCATCTGAAGAAGGTTCTGGAAGAGCACAGAACGGCGGTGCGCAATGTGCGGCGCGATGGGAACGATGCTTTGAAGAAGCTCGCCAAAGACAAGAAGATCAGCGAGGACGACGAGAAGCGGGCGCTTGACGAAGTGCAGAAGATGACCGATCAGGAGATCCTGCGGATGGAGGAACTCTCGGCTAAGAAGGAAATTGAAGTGATGCAGGTTTGACTTCCGGAAAAACACCTCGAAAACTGCCTGTTTTGAAGCGAAAAGTGCCATTTTTTGACACTAAATCGACGAAAAAGGCGTGTTTTTGAGGGTGTTTTTCTCCTCAATCGGACGATTTACGCCCTCTGAGAATCAACTATATTCTACTGATTACATAGCACTTATCCCCTCGCACCCAGCCACTGACCATCCTCAAAAATGCGTGTTTTCGGGGGGGGGAGGGGGTGGGGGTCCGCGTTTTTTTTGGGGTTCTTGCATTGTTCGGCCGCTCTGTTTCCCTATCCCATTGTGCTCTAAGAGAGAGATATCCTCTGCAATCCGGAAAAACGAATTTAGCCCTAAGAGCCCGAGTTGGGAAAATCGCCGCCGCCTGGGAGCGAGTTGTGCCAAATCATAAATATGGGCATAATAGGTTTGGCTTCGAGCGCCACTGCGCTCGCAAACCTAATCTCGACGCAGCACCGGAGGAAGTTATGTTGCCGATTGCACATAGTCCGATGACGTTGAGCCCGCTCGCCGCCGACTAATCCAGCCGGTTGGCTGGCTGGCTCCCTCATTCAATCCATTATTTAAAGCTGCAAGCGCACTTTTGCGTCTGCTGGCTCTGCGCGTCCGCGCGCAATAGGGGAGCTTTGTTTTGAGAAGGAAAAGTCGCAAAGGAAGAGGAGCGGAGTTCACAGATTCGGATTTCGCAGAAGCTCTCGACGGAGAGAGCAACACAAATCGGTCAAGCGAACGGCAGGCGCTCCGGAAAACCCAACAATTCTGCCGGCAGGTGCAGCGGGCGCTTAATCTGGCGCTCTCTGATTCCGGCGTGGAAGATCTCGGATTCGAGTTGTTTGTCGATCAGGTCTCGCCCGGACCTGATTGCGGTCATCTGCTGGTTCACATTGCTGTGCCGGATGGGCATTCCATCGCCGACGCGATGAATGCACTGCGTAGCGATGCATCGCGGCTGCGTTCCGAAGTGGCGATGGCGATCGCGCGAAAGCGGGCGCCCGAGCTGATGTTTATGCCAGCTTGGTCAGGAGGTGGAAGTGATGAGTAATTCATCATTGGCTTCCTTACGGAGTTGGTTGACCGCACCAATGGACCGGGATGTGTCGGAGGCGATTGACCGCCTCCGGCGCTCCCCGGACGTTCTTGAAGTCGCGGTAATGCCCGATGTTCATCTCGCAGTAGATGTGTGCATCGGTGTGGTTCTCGCGACGTCTCACCTGATTTACCCGCAGGCAGTTGGAGGCGACATTGGATGCGGGATGCTGGCGGTTGCGGTTGATCTGGAAGCATCCGCGCTTCGGAATCCAAAGACTGCCGCTCGGCTGCTCACTGCCCTTGGGCAAGCTGTGCCAGCACGCAGACGCAACCGGGACGCGTTGCTCGCTCAGCACCCGGACCTGGAGAGCGAGCGTCTGAGCGATCCAAGTCTGGAGTCGTTTTGCCGTAAGGAGGGAGAACTTGAGTTTGCAACTCTTGGCGGTGGTAATCACTTTCTTGAGTTGCAGGCAGATGAGGAGGATCGGGTGTGGATCACCGTGCATAGTGGGTCTCGCGCTCTTGGACAGGCGATCCGGGACCATCACATGCAGTATGCGCAAGCGACCGAGGGCAGGCTTCGTGTGCTCGATGCGGAATCGGACGACGGCAGGGCGTATCTTCACGACGTGATGTGGGCGCGGCGATTTGCGGCCGCGTCACGGAAGGCCATGGCGGAAGAAACCGGCAAAGTGTTGACTCGAACATTGAAGGGAGGCATCTGCTGGGACACGATGATCCGCACCGATCACAATCACGTTGCGTACGAGGTTCACCGCGGGCGTGGACTGTGGGTGCATCGCAAAGGCGCGATGCACGTGGAGGCCGGAGAGGTCGGAGTTCTGCCCGGGTCGATGGGCAGCAACAGCTTTCATGTAGAGGGGTGTGGGTGCGAAGATGCGCTGTGTTCAAGTGCTCATGGCGCGGGAAGAGCCATGAGCCGGGGCGCGGCACGGAGTCGGTTCAGCGATCGAGATCTGCAGCGCCAGATGGAAGGGGTCTGGTACGACTACCGTTTGACGGCCAAATTGAGGGACGAAGCTCCGCGCGCCTACAAGGACATTCGCGCAGTCCTGAAGGCGCAGAGGGAACTGGTGAAAGTGATCCGAACGCTGAGACCGGTACTGAACTACAAGGGCGTTTAACAATAGGCTGACTCCTGGGCTTCCTTGCGCGTGCTGGGAGTCAGCAATCAATACGAAGCGATTCAGAAATCTGTCCAGAGTGATTGCCCTAACCCTGATCTTCTACTTCCGGGGGCGTTTGTAGAAGGGGATGGGGACTTGTTTGGCGCGGACCTGGTTGGCGCGGCATTGGACGATTACGTCTGCGCCGCTGGCGGCTACTTCCGGTGGGACCAGCGCGAGGGCTATGTTGGTTTTTAGAAATGGGGCGGGGCTGCCCGACGTGACTGTGCCGATTTCTTTGCCCTCTAAATCATGGACTGTGTAGCCGTCTCGGGCGATGCCGCGGTCTACCATTTCAAGGCCTACAATTTTGCGTTTGGGGCCGCCTGCCGCCTGCACCGCGAGCAAGGCATCGCGGCCGATGAAGTTGCCCTTGTCGAGCTTGAGCCAGCGGTCGATTCCGCCTTCGAATACGTTGATGTCCTCTGAGATTTCGTGGCCGTAGAGGCTCATGCCGGCTTCAAGGCGCAGCGTGTTGCGTGCTCCCAGGCCGCAGGGACGGATGGCGAACTCCTGGCCAGCTTCCATGAGGGCATTCCACATCTTGACCGTGGTGGGCTCGTCGGCGGGGAGATAGACTTCGAAGCCGTCTTCACCGGAGTAGCCGGTGCGGGCAATGAGGACGTTGGGGATGCCGGCGACCGTGCCGAAGGTGAACCAGTAGTTCTTGATGGCGGCGAGATCGACCTTGGTGAGCTTCTGCAGGGTCTCAAGGGCGCGTGGGCCCTGGACGGCGAGCTGTGAATAGTAGGGCGAGTAATCGCTGATGTGGATGGAGGGGAATGTGCCGACCTGCTTGCGAATCCAGGCGTAGTCCTTCTCGGTGGTGCCGGCGTTGACGACGAGGAGGTAATCGTTCTCGCTGAGGCGATGGACGAGGATGTCGTCGACGAATGTGCCCTGCGGGGTGAGGAGCGCGGAGTAGTGTGCCTGGCCGTCTTTGAGGCGGGCGGCGTCGTTCATGGTGATGTGCTGAACGGCGGCGAGGGCGCCGGGGCCGCGGAACTGGATTTCGCCCATGTGGCTGACGTCGAAGAGGCCGACGCCGGTGCGGACGGCGAGGTGCTCGGCGATGAGCCCGCCGCCGGGGCCGGGGTACTCGACCGGCATGTCCCAGCCGCCGAAGTCGACCATTTTGGCCTTGAGTGCGCGATGGGTGGCGTTGAGGGCGGTTTTCTTGAGGGGAGCGGCGACGGCATCAGTCATTGGGATCCTTTGGGTGTTCCTGTACTCTTTTCACGATAGGGAGTGAGTGTGTCCGGGGTCAACCAACCTGCAGTGCGGCATTGGAAGAAAGGTTTGGAATTACAGTCGAACAGCCCGTGGCTAAAGCCAATTTGACGACGAGCTGTAGTCAGGGGCCTGAAGGCCCCTGCTCCCTCCGTTTCGCACCAGTGCGATTTGGAGAAAGGTTGAGGGGATGAATCATTTTCGGGGAGTGCTGATGCTCATTGCGTCCGTCTTTGCGTTTTATAAAGGGTGGAAGATTCATACGGGGTCGACTGCGCTGCTGGGGTATGGGCTGGGCGTGATGGCGCTTGGGCTGGCGATTTGGCATTTGACAAGGCCGGCGGCGCAAAGGCGCTTGCCCGGGCCGCACATTTAGGCTGGAGACGATGCCGACCCTCCATAACCGTATTCAGGGGCGAAGTCTGGAACCATTGGCGGCATTAAGCGATGGCAATTTTGCCGTGGCCATGAACTTTGTTTGCGGGTTGTTTTCAATTATCAGGGGGCGAGGAGGAGTCGAATCAGCGCGGGGAAAGGGCCGTTGTTGTTTGTTGCGTAGAGCGTCAAAAGAATCACGACCACTATTCCGATTACTTGTCCCCAAGGGAATCTGCGCGCTTTCGCTTTGGGCTCCTCGTCCACGCCTCACATTCTCTCATTGCCATGATTGGGCTGCAAGCTTCAAAGGGCGAACAGGAAACGCGTTATAGGCCCGCAAGATGCTGCGGGCGGCTAGCGGAAGCGCGTGGAAATTCGTACTGAACCCCCTAGGATTCTTTGCGTTCCGCTTGCCAGATTCCGGGAGTGGGGACTAGGCTGTTGGTATGCGTCGATGTCGCTAACACCGCCCTGGTGCCAGCCGCGATGCGAACGTGCGCTCGACGAGAGTACGCTTTCATAGGCCTGACAGCTTCAAATCTCCAAAAACGGGCCAAGCACTGAGATCAGGCCCCACTCCAAAACAGGCTTCACCCCAAAACATTTGAAAGACGCCGGAGCATCTCTCCGGGAAGAGGAGAACATTATGGCGCGCATTGCCGCGGACGTTACTGAACTGATTGGCCACACCCCGCTGGTGCGGCTGAACCGCATTGCGGCGGGACTGCCTGCAACCATTCTGGCTAAGCTGGAGAGCCAGAACCCCCTAGCGAGCGTGAAGGATCGCATTGGCCTGGCGCTGATTGAGTCTGCCGAAAAGGCGGGGAAGATATCGCCGGGCGAGACGGTGTTGATTGAGCCGACTAGCGGCAACACGGGAATTGCACTGGCGTTTATTGCGGCGGTGAAGGGCTACAAGCTGATTTTGACGCTGCCGGAAACGATGAGCCTGGAGCGGCGTGTGTTGCTGCTGGCTTTTGGCGCGGAGATTGTGCTGACGCCCGGGCCGAACGGCATGAAGGGAGCTGTGGCCAAGGCCGAAGAGATTCTGGCAAAGACGCCGAACGGTTTTATTTTGCAGCAGTTCAACAACCCGGCGAACCCGGCGATTCACTATGAGACGACAGGACCGGAGATTTGGGAAGACACGGACGGCAAGGTTGACATTCTGATTTCTGGCGTGGGCACGGGGGGCACGATTACGGGCGTTGCCAAGTACATCAAGGAGCGGAAGCCGGAGTTCAAAGCGATTGCAGTTGAGCCGGCGGACAGCCCGGTGCTTTCAGGCGGGAAGCCCGGACCGCACAAGATACAGGGTATCGGTGCGGGATTTGTGCCGGGAGTGCTGGACACGAGCCTGATTGACGAGGTGGTGCAGGTGACGAACGACGAGTCGATTGCGCTGGCTCGGCGGCTGCCGCTGGAGGAAGGGCTGTTTGTGGGGATTTCATCCGGAGCGGCACTGGCTGCGGCGTTGAAGGTGGGCGCGCGGCCGGAGAATGAAGGCAAGGTGATTGTGGTGATTCTGCCGAGCTTTGGCGAGCGGTATCTTTCGAGCATTCTGTTCGAATCGCTGCGGCAGAAGGCGCTGGCTTTGCCGACCGAGCAGATTGGGGTGGTTGCTACGGTATAGGCGTTCTGCATCCGGCGGGACGAGGTTTGTTTCGCCGGGTGCTACCGTGCGATTTGGTACGGCGAATGGCGGTCTGCAGGGGCTGAAGCCCAACTCAATTTATTGACTTTATCGGCACGACTAAAGTCGTGCCCTGGCACTTTTCGCGGCTCCGGACGCGTTTAGACAGTGCGGTCGAGACGCCCGCACGACAGCCGGTCTAGAGACCGGCGCTACAGATTGTGTAGTTGGGTTTGTGACGCCATGAACTTGTTCGAACGAATCAGCGAAGACATTAGCTCCATACGGGAGAGGGATCCGGCTGCGCGGTCCTGGCTGGAGGTGTTTTTTTGCTACCCCGGTTTGTGGGCGGTTTGGTTTCATGTTGTGTCGCATGCGCTGTGGCGGGCGAAGCTGCGGCTGGCGGCGCGAATTCTGTCGCAGGTGGCGCGATTTTATACCGGGGTAGATATTCATCCCGGGGCGCTGCTGGGGCGTCGCCTTTTTATCGACCATGCAACCGGAGTGGTGATTGGGGAGACGGCCATTGTGGGAAGCGACGTGACGATCTACCAGGGAGTGACGCTGGGCGGGACCGGTAAGGGACACGGGAAGCGGCACCCGACGGTGTGCGACGGCGTGTTTATTGGGAACAACGCCAACGTGCTGGGGAACATTACAGTGGGCGAGAACTCGCGGGTGGGGGCGGGATCGGTTGTGCTGTCGGATGTGCCGCCGAATTCGACGGTGGTGGGTGTGCCGGCGCATATCGTTTATCGCAATGGGGAGCGGGTGCTGATTACCGATCCGCATGACATCAAGGACCCACTTTCTGATGCGCTGATTGCGCTGTCGGCGCGGGTGGAGGCGATGGAGATGCGGACGGGGAGTGCGCCTGCCGCGGCCGAGCCGTTTGCCGCGGAGGCTGCGGAGCGGGAGGCTTACCGCGAGCAACTGGAGAGAATGCGTGAGTATGTTTCGATGGGCGAGGGGATTTAAGTACAGGGAATAGGGAACAGGGAACAGGGATCAGTTGGGTTGTTCCGGGCTCCTAAGCTCGGTTCGGTATGAATCTTTGGGTTCGACCTAGCAGGGGTGAGAGAGCTCGACGATTACATTACAGGATTAGCCATAATGCACTAAAGTGAATGGGTTCTCACTTTCAATATGGGGTTTCGCCTGTTGCTGGGTCTTCGTTCGCTTCTTGTAATTCTTCTCGCGCTTCCTTCTGCTGCGCATGCGGCGACCCGCGTTCAGACGGCGCCGGTTCCCACGGAAATGCGGTCGAATGCTTATACCGTGAAGGTGAATGGGCAAGCTGTGGACGTGGCCCATGCGGCCGCTAATTATGAGTGGGTTTCATTCGATATAACCGGGCCGGTGGATATTTCTGTCACTGCTGCCGAGGCGGGATTCTGGGATCGCGGGGTGGATGTTCAGCCTTGGCGGTTGGGCATCCGGCCGGTGCGCGAGGGGCAGACGATCCGGTTTCATCTGGCGGGTCCTGCGAAGCTTTCGATCTCGCGGCCGGGGGACTTTTTGAATCAAGCGAAGATGCTGTTTGTATTTGCGGGAACGCCGCCTCCGGCGCCGCCAACGGGTCCGAATGTGCATATTGTTCCGGCTGGGATTCATCGGGAGAGTTTGAACCCGAAGTCCGGAGATACCTACTATCTTGCGCCGGGTGCGTTCATCTTTGGCAGCCTGAACCTTTGGAAAGTTGGCGGGGTGAAGGTGCTGGGGCGGGGCACGATTGTGTATGAAGGGTCGCAGGATCCGACGACCGATGAGGGCTGGATGCAGAAGCCGGATTGGCATTGCATTGGATCGCTCGAAGCGAGAAACGTGACGATCGACGGGGTGACGTGCATTGTGAGGGCGCGGACGTGGTCGATCCAGATGAAGGATTCGAACGGATTCACGTTTGACGATTTGCGGGTGATTGGCGGGAATCCGGGGAACGCGAATCAGGATGGGATGGACTGGCTGGGAGGCGGGGGCACGATTGTGCGCGACGCATTCATCCGCGCGTCGGATGATGACTTTGGGATTCAGGGAAACTGGGACGGGTATACCGAGGAAGCGATTCTGGCTCCGGGCAAGGATGTTGAGAACATCCTGATTGAGAACAGCGAGCTGTCTACGAGTATTTCAAACATTGTGCGACCGGGATGGCCGCGAAAGACTTTCAACTCGCGGAACTTTACGCTCAGGGATTCGGACATTCTGCATGCGGGGATTGGGGCGTGCGGGCAGACGTTTGCGCTGCTGGGATTCTGGGGCGCAAACCACGCTCACGGGGAACACTCGAACTATACGTTTGAGAATTTGTTTTTGGACGATTGGTACTCGCTGGTGCAGATGCAGATGGACCAGGATGTGAGCTTGCCGGGGCTGCATGACTTTACGTTTCGGAACATATGGGCGCTGGATCAGCCGCCGCTTGCGAGTTCGACACTCATTGGCGATGTGTCTGGTGTGACGTTTGACAATGTGAAGATAGGACAAAGCGTAGCCCCATCGGATGCGACTCTGCCGCTGATTGTGTCGGCTGGGGCCAAGCTGCCGAACTTTGCGCCCAGACATAATCCGGAAGCGAGCTTCACGCTGGACCCACCGGTTTTTGGGCCGGGACAAAAGGTGACGTTTACCGCGAAAGACGAGCCGGGGGGGCGGTACATATGGCTGTTTGGCGACGGGACACAGGGCAGCGGACGCGTGGTGAGCCATCAATTTCCGGACGCTGAAGGCACCATGCTGGATGGTGCGGCGTTGGGGGCGGGGCGCTTCCGCGTGCTGTTGCATGTTGTCGACAAGGCGGGCAGGCAGGATTGGGCGGCGCAGGGGGTGGTTGCGGTTGGCAAATGGTATGAGGCGGCGAGTGCAGTGGTGACGACGGTTCCGGGGCTGGCATGGCAGATTTATCCGGGAGACTGGACGGAGTTGCCGGACTTGACGACGCAACATTCGGTGTTCAATGGCGAGTCGCTGAATGTGGCGGCGGATGCACATGGATTCGTGCGTTATACGGCTGCATGGGATGGGTTCATCGACATTCCGGCGGATGGGGGATACACGTTCCATCTTCTTGATCGGGACGGTGCGCGGCTGGTGATTGACGGGATGCAGGTGGCGAAGACGGGGCCTCCGTTTGCCCAGGTGTGCGGTGCGCCGGGGAATGCGATGCGGTACGATCGCGGTTCGCTGGGGCTGCGTGCGGGCAGGCATGTGCTGCACGTGGAGGGATTGCACTCTGCCAGCGATGGTGCTCCGCGCCTGCTTTGGGAGGGACCGGGGCTGCCGCTTACCGATGTGCCGCAGGCGGCGTATCGCCGTCTGCGGCAGGATCAGTTGACGCGATAAGAGCTCGGCGGTGTTCGGCTCAGATAAAGTCCTGCTTGCGGGATTGAATGTGGAAGGCGCCGCCTATAAGGAGCGCGATCAAGGCGAATTCGATTGACAGGGTGATAGTGGCTGTCGGGGTCCAATAGATCTGAGTCCCGAAGAGTCCTTCTTTGATGCCCGGAAGGTGGGCTACGAGGTAGCCGACGACGTTGAGGGCCAGGTTGCCGGTGACCATGGCGGAGATGGACCAGGGTTTGGATTCTGTGACCAGTGCGGTTACGAGCATGAGGCAGGTGCTTAACAGGATCTCGACGGCCATGATGATGGCAAAGGCGAAAAAACCATGAATGGCCGGCGTGAGGACAATCAAGGTGAGAGAACCTGCGAGCATGGTGAGCCAGAAAGGGATGAAAAGTAGGAGATTTCCCACGATCTTGGAAGTGGTGTACTCGAGATAGGAGATGGGCAGGGTCATAGCAAACGCGAGCGTCTGGTTTTCCCGCTCACCAAGGACATTACCCATCACCGTCATTGCGCTGATCATGACCATGACAGTGACCAGAAGAATGAGGCCGATGGTGAAACCAGCCTGTGTGCCGGTAAAGACGATGCCGAACGATACCGCGCCGCCGGCGAATGCGAGCAGAATTGCTGTGCGCTGAAAATGCCAATCCTTGAGAATCAGCGTTTTAATCATTGAATAGTTCATGCGGTGAGCCGCTCCCTTCTGCAGTGCACATTGGCAACGAAGATTTCTTCGAGGGTCATGGTGTCGACGGCCTGAACGGTGGCACCGAGGTCATTGCAGGCGGAGACCATGGCCGGCTCGAAACGGTTGGTGGTGAGGACGGGAAGACGGCCGCTTCCGCCCACTTCGACAACACCCGGCAGGCGCGGGAGGACGGTGTCTGGAGGAAGCAGGAGCCGCAGTCGACGCC
>Ga0302193_10004092_pt1 | contig 11609 bp, 10 predicted proteins | sample II_Bog_E3_3_FD_200228 | JGI IMG/M metagenome (GOLD analysis project Ga0302193, IMG submission 200228) | Peat permafrost microbial communities from Stordalen Mire near Abisko, Sweden - II_Bog_E3_3 | ecosystem: Environmental > Terrestrial > Soil > Wetlands > Peat | place: Sweden: Abisko...
TTGGGGTTCAGGTTGTGACTTCTCACTGTTAGAGGTCACTCCAACTGCATAAACACCAGTTATGTCAGTTAACCTCACTATAAGTGACGACGCTAGACGGAGGAAGTCTCCACTCCGCCCACCATCAGCTTGTAAATCCGCTCCAGGTCTTCCAGTGTCGCGAACTCGACCACGACCTTGCCCCGCTTGGCCGTCATGTCAACCTTCACCCGCGTGTTGAGGTGGCTCGAGAGGAGTTCCTCGAGCTCGAGGATTCCCGGTGGGGGTAGCTGACGGGGCCCCGTCCCTCCCCCGGTCGACGACTCCACCTCGCGAACGGACGGTACCGGGGAAGGTCCACTCCTCCCACCCTCGTCAACCGAGCCCGGCCCACCAACGGCACCGATCCCCCCGATGTCACGAACCACTCCGTTCGCTTCGTCGTTGTGGACCCTCACCAACTCTTCGATGGCCCGGACCGTCAGCCCGTCCGAGACGACCTGACGGGCCAGAACCTCCTGGTAGCCACGATCGGGTGTCCCCAGCAGCGCACGAGCATGACCGGAGCTGATCCGACCCTCGGCCAGGAGTCGCTGCACCCCTGAAGGGAGCTGCAACAGACGGAGGATGTTCGTCACCGCCGTCCGGCTCTTGCCGACCCGGGTGGCCACCTGATCGTGGGTGAACCCGAATTCTTCGATGAGCTGCTGGTAGGCCGCCGCCTCTTCGAGAACGTTGAGGTCCTGGCGGTGAAGGTTCTCGACCAGTGCCTGCTCGAGACTGTGCGTATCGTTCGACGTCTGGATCAGGACCGGGATCGTCTGTAGACCGGCACGGCGCGAGGCCCGCCACCGACGCTCGCCGGCGATGAGCTCGAACTCGTCCGAGGACTCACCGCCGATGCGGCGCACGAGGATCGGCTGGAGCACACCGAGCTCCTTGATCGACGCGGCGAGTGACGCCATCGTCTCCTCATCGAAGTTCACCCGCGGCTGGCGGGGGTTCGGCTTGATGTTGCCGATCGGTACCTCACGGAGCGCAGAGGTGCGATCGCCCGTTACTTCGGTGGGGATGAGGGCGCTCAAGCCCTTTCCCAGACCGCTACGACGTGCCACCGCTGACCTCCTTGGCTAGTTCCCTGTACGCAATGGCCCCGCGGGATGCAGGGTCGAACGCTGTGATCGGCTGACCGAATGAAGGTGCCTCCGAGAGCCGCACGGTCCGCGGGATCACGATCCGACAGACCTTGTTGCCGAAATGGTCGCGGACCTCGGTCGCAACCTGGTCAGAGAGCTTGGTGCGTGCGTCGTACATCGTGAGCACGATCGTCGAGATGTCCAGCCTCGGGTTGAGATTGGATGCCACCAGGTGCACATTGCGCATCAGCTGGCTCAGACCCTCGAGGGCGTAGTACTCGCACTGGATGGGAACCAGGACCTCATCGGCGGCAGCGAGGGCATTGACCGTGATGAGCCCGAGGGACGGAGGACAGTCGATGAGCACGAAATCGAAGTCGTCGATGACCGTCTCAATGGCACGCTTCAGCTTCAATTCCCGGCTGAACGCCGGCACGAGTTCGATTTCGGCGCCGGCCAGCGCGATGGTCGCAGGGGCCACGAACAAGTTCTTCATGCTTGTGGGCTCGACGCAGTCCTCCAACGAAGAGTCGCGCATGAGAACGTCGTACATGGACAACTCGAAGTTCCGGGCATCGATACCGAGACCGGTGGTCGCGTTCCCCTGCGGGTCGAGATCGATCACCAGTACCCGGAATCCGAGTTCGGCAAGCGCGGCTCCCAGGTTCACTGACGTCGTGGTCTTACCCACTCCACCCTTCTGGTTGGCCACGGCCATCACCCTCGGGAGGGGGTTGCCAGAGGCAGCTTGGGGCTGACGACCGGTAGGTGCCGCGACTACGTCAACCGGTTCGGGAGAATCGGTCACGACGGCCTCGTCGGCGGTTGTCGGTGTCGAAGCGTCTGTAGGGACCTCGGCCGTGGTCGTGGTTTCGAGGGGTGGCTCCGCCGGGGCATCCTGCACCGGTGGGCTCACTGCCGGCGGGCTGAGTTCGTTGTCCGCCGTCACCCCTGTCGTCACCGACGATCTCACCGGTTCGGAGGGGATACCGGACGACGATGCGCCTTCGGTCGAGTTCTCGTCGTCCACAGATTCTGGCTCCTTCACGACCATATCCTCTTCGGTGGGGAACGAGGAAGCGATACCTGTCGACGAGTCGTCGGCATCGTCACTGACTGCGCTGGATTCCGTGACCGCTGGACTGTCAGCACGTGAAGCGTCTTCTCCCGGAGAAGAGTCGAGCACCTGGACCGCCCCTTGGCCTTCTGAATCGCTCGCCTGTGCGGAGTCTGTAGGGGGTGAACTGGGAGAGGATGGCCTATTCCGACCACGACGTCGGCCGCGCATTATCGTCTCCTCGAGTAGGCAGGGTTCAAGGGCTTCATACTCGCCTGCTCCGATCGCCAGGTCAAGCATTCTGCCAATGTTTCACGTGAAACATGAGTGTTTGGTCGGGCGGTCCAAAGGTCGTGCCGATCCTGACCGACCCAGCGGACAGATCCGGACTCTGGCCCGACCGCTCAGCGCCTCCAGCCTTCCGCGTCAACCGAACTCGTCAGCCGCCACTCCCGGCCTCCGCTGCGGACGGTCCCGGGTCCATGTGAGACCGTTACCGGAGACAAGACACTCGAGCATCCGAGGGCCTCTCCGCTGGCGACACCACGGCACAGGCGGTGCCCTACGCCCTTCGAACCGTGCTCGCGCCCTTCCCCTCCTTGGATGGCCCTCTCCAACGGCACCGGAGACCATGGCCCTGGGTAGGAGATCCATTGATTTCACGGGATTTGGAAATGACCTGGCCTCTCCGAGTTTCGACGACGACTCCCGGCGCGATTCCTCGGGTGCGGGCAGCATGTCCCTGACCGAACCGATCCAGAGGTGGCTATCCGTTCAGATCCCAGCTGATCATCCTCGCGAGCGCTGACGTCGACGCCGCCCGATCTGGCAACAGCAAACGGTTCACGTCCGCCGGGTGGCGGGGCCTCCATCTCTTCGGGCACTCCCCCACCAGGGACCTCGATCACCGACAACCACCAGCCGGTCACTCCCCAGCTCCCGATCCCTCAAACGGGGGACTGAAGGTGCTGAATCCGACGATGCACCTCCAGCCGACCGGTCAGTAGTGCGGGTACCCGGGTCGATAACGTGAGGACCACCGGGGCAATCGGTGTAACAGTCCCGACCTCTCGACAGTTCGAGGGCCACCAGTGCCTTCGGTAAGGACCGGGTGGTCCAGGGGGAGCACCGGCGCCTCCAAGTCGAAGACCCCCTGAATTCCCAGACAGCCAAACCCCGGTCAGTCCTCACGGGTCCTGAGAGAAGATCTGACGCAACCCACACGGTGTGTCGAACGTCATCCTCGCCCGTCCGGAGATCTAGCCACATCCGGTGACCCTTCGTCCGGCACCGCAATGAGCCGGGTTCTTGCGTGGTCGGGATGAAGCTTGCGCATCCAGCTGAGCCGGGGGTGCTGTGGGCATCCGACGAACGCGAGGGGGTCTTCTCCTCGAGCGGCCGGTCGGAATTCGTGACAGATGTTCGCCGATCGCGATCCATCCGATGCCCATTCAGATTCCATGGTGTTGAGCCGCAAGAGGAAGCAACGCTGGCGGGCCATGTCGAGCCTCCCGCTGACTTCCTGCACCATGGATGAGTCACCACCCAGGGAGTGGGGGAGTGGGGCAGGGAAATGTCAGGCTCTCCCGGTGTTGAGTTCCCCGGTCGTGGTTCGGGTTGTGCGGCTCCAATTTTCGCGCCCAGCTGTCGATGCTCGCCGCTGTCGCTGGAGTACTTCGACATCACCCACCTAGTCAAACCGCTCTGGCAGTCAGCCCCGGAAGCACAGGGGCGTCGCGCCGCGCGGTGAGGTGGGTTGGAAGGAGCCTCATGTTCCACGTGAAACAGTACGCGAGAGCAGTCCCGCACCTGTCGGCACTGGGAGTGTTCAGAAGAGCGGGCGCTTCACCGGCACGCCAACCCGTCGCGGATAACGGATATCGAGTAGCTCGACCTTGCGAAGTACCTGGTAACCGAAACGCTCACCGGGCCGAGCGGTGTCGACTGGGGCAAACCCCACGACTCCCAGTCCATCGGCTGGCCAGCGAGCCGCATCCGTAATGTCCGGGGGTTCTGACACCACCATCAGGCCACCGACGTCGAGAAACGACGACCCGATTTCTGCCGTGGCCGCCGGAGGACCGAATGAGCGTGACGTAACTGCGGCAAACGCCTCTCGCAGATCCGATCTCTGTCCGAGTTCCTCGGCCCGGCCCCTCAGCACCTCGGCCAGGTGTGGGTGCGGCCAACCGTCGATCACTCCTTGCAGGAACTCAGTCCGCCGCTCACCGGCATCCATGAGGACCACTCGGGATCCCGGCCAGCATGCCAGGAGCACCAGACCCGGAACCCCGCCCCCCGTGCCGAGGTCGATGACGCTGTCGGGCGGTCCGTCGAGCTCCCGTTCGAGGATGGCGACGAACCCGAGGGCGTGATCGATCTGATCGCTGATCGGCATGCTCCCCAGGAATCCCAACTCGAACGAACGCTCGAGGGCCGGCACCAGGACCGGATCGACCCGTCGTCGCAGTTGTTCCAACCAGGTGCCTTCCGACCTGGGTTCAGCCATCGATTCGATCCCCCTTGAACTCTGCGGGCTCTCCCCACCGGTCGTCCGGGTTCCAAGCGGTGCGCCTAGTCCCGGACGCGACCGTGGCACCGGAATCATCCGGTGCCACGGTGCAGTTCCTCTTCATCCTCATGTCAACCAGATCAGACCGGTGCAATCACCACGTACCGGCTCGGCTCGATCCCGTCCGACCTCGTCTCGACGCCATCGATCTCGTTCACCGTGTCGTGGATGACCTTGCGATCAGCGGGAGACATGGGCTCAAGCGCCTGCTCTTCCCCGGAACTCTTGACCTGCTCGACGATGCCTTCGGCAAATCGTTTGAGTGCAGCGTTGCGCTTCTCGCGGTAGCCGCCGACATCGACCAGAATTCGGTCTGTCCGATTCTCCGACTGGCGCTGGACGAACGTCCGGGTGAGGTCTTGAACGGCAGCCAGAGTGGTTCCCCTTGGGCCGACCAGAAGCCCCAGGTCGTCACCGGCAGCGGCCACCTGGACCGTGTCCTCGTCCACCTCGGCGAACGAGACCGTGGCATCCAGCCCGAACTCCCGGACGAGCCCGGAAAGGAACTGTTGTGCCGCCTCGCCCTGCTGCTCCAGTGTCAACGACTCTTCCATGTTGTCCTCACGATCCCCGGACACACGCCCAGATCCTTGCTCTCTCGGTTGCTTCGACTGGTTGCCACCGGACGACTTGCCGCCCCGGGACCTGTTACGACGGTTGCCTCCGCCGGTTCCGTTGGAACTTGCGGACGTTCCGCCACCTGACGCTGTGTCCTCGGCAGCACTATCCCCGTCGGCTTCCTGGCCACTTTCGGCGGGACCCCGCTCGTTGCCGCCCTTGGGTCCCGACCCGTTCGATCGGGACCGTCCGTTCCCCTCGCGCTTGCGTTCCGGCCGTGGACGACGGGTCCGCTTCGGGGGAGGAGCGACGGGTCGGACCCTGGCCTGCACCCGCGCTTCGCCACGTAAACGTCCAAACAGTCCCGCCTTGGGCTCACTCAACACGACGAACTCTGCGTCGTCTTCAGCTACCCCGAGCATGTCGAGGACCGATTCCTTCGCCTCGGCGAGGGACTTTCCGCTTGCTTCCACCCACTCCACGTGTCAGCGCGCCTTTCTCTCTTTTTTGTCCTTGGACCGGGGGTGCTGCTTCTTGGCTGACTCCCCCGGATCGGAACCGTTGTCAGAATTTGCTCCGTTGCGGCTGCCGTTGCCATTGCTCGATGAGTTCGAGCCATTGCTGGATGCCTTCGCGTCAATGGCCTTCGACGACCCAGTTTTCCCGCCACTGGTCTTGGGCTTCGGCAGCGCTTTCTCGGTCGACTCCACCCCGTTGTCCTTAGCGGCCGCGATCGATCGGGACTTGCCGCTGCCGGCCGGGCCCGGCGAGTTCGGCCCGGCGACGATGCCCTTCCGGAACAGCACTTCCTGTGTACCGATGCGGATAGCGCTCGAGACGATAAAATAGACGTTGAGAATTGCCGCAACATTCAGGTAAATGAATCCAAAGATCAGTGGCATGTACTTCTGCAGCATTGCTGCCTGCGGATTGGCTTGATTTGCCTGAGGATTTCGGGCATTGAGCCGGGACATCTGGAGATATTGCAGGCCGACAGCACCGGCCACCAGGAGCCCATATGGAATATACGCCAGTGGAGAGGAGTGGTGACTCAGGAGTTTGGCTGCGAAGTCGAGCCCACCGGAGAGAAGCTGGCCGTGGGCCAGGACGATGTCGTGGTACATCTTGGTGGTCTCGGAGATGTAGCGCGGGTCAGCGCAGACCTTCGAGGTGCACTTGCTGCTGACATTTGGGTCGAACACACCGTTCTGGTACGTGTAGGGAAGGGCGACGCCCTTGCTGACCGTATTGGTGATGCCTCGGATGACGCTGTAGAGCATGAAGAAGAACGGCATCTGCAATAGCATCGGGAGACACCCGGATGCCGGGTTGACATTGTGCTCTTTATAGAGCTTCATCATTTCTTCATTGAGCAGCGCCCGGTTTTCCGGGCCTTTGTACTTCTGCTGCATCTTCTTCATTTCCGGCCCGAGCGCCTGCATGGCAGCCATGTTCTTGGTGCTCTTGACCGTGAGCGGAGTCAGGGCCGCCATGACGACGATGGTCAGGAGAGCCACAGCGACCGGGTAACTCGGGATCAAGGCGAAGAAGAAGGCCAGGATCTCGGCGATGAACTTGAGGATCGGCTGGAAGATCCCGCCGATCGCATGGGTCAGTGAACTCATGGGGTGCTCCGTTCAGGCACAGGGTCGATGCCGTGACCGCCCCATGGGCCGCAGCGGGAGATGCGTCGTACGGCCATCCAGGTACCGCGGGTGGGCCCGTGGCGATCGATGGCCTCCAGCGCGTAGTCGGAGCAGCTGGGCAGGTAACGGCAACCGGTCGGTCGGCCTGAGCGGCTCACCTGATACGCCCGGATGACGGAGTGCAGTGCACGGACGGACGCCGGCGCCTCGGTTCCTGCTCCTGAATCATGGGTGATATGCCCTTCCACCAGGGGGTTCTCATCCACGTTGACATCCACCTGGCTCATCGACCCGTCCGTTCGGAGGACCGGCTCGTCGCCTTGTCCAGTGCTTGGCTCATGGCCACCTTCAGTTCTTCGAATTTGAGGGCGGGCCCGCCATCGCTGCTCCGCACCACATAGGCGCCGACCGGCAGGTCCGATGACCGGTCGGCGAGAATCGACCGGAGTCGGCGTCGGAGGAGGTTGCGCTGCACCGCGTTCCCCACCTTGCGGTTGACGGCGTAGGCGACCTGCGTCCGGCGCCACTCCGGGTGGGCAACGAACGAGACCGACAGCGGTCCGCTCCGACCCCGTGACGAGGTGCTCCGGAGCTCAGCGAAGGTCTGGCGAGACGTCACTGCGCCGATGCCGGGCTGAACGCGCTGGTCAGAGGTCACACCGACAGGCGCTGGCGTCCCTTCGCCCGACGGGCCCTGATGACCGCCCGTCCGGCCTTGGTCGACATCCGCTTGCGGAAACCGTGTGTTTTGGCGCGCTTGCGCACGTTGGGTTGGTATGTCCGTTTCATCCATCCACTTCCTTCCTCGCCCTGGACCGCGGACTGATGTCCCGTTCGGCAGGGGGCCCCGTCGCTCGGGACTGGGCATTCGACGTACATGCTAGGCCGAAACGCGCCCGGGTCTCTAGTCGGAGCCCGGAGGCACCGTCAGCGGGCACGGTGTACCGTTCCGACCCCGGGGAACGCTACCGGGCGCAACGGCCGGGAACCTGTCCGGCCGGGGAGCGAAGAACAGATCCGAGTGAAGCGGCAGTGCCAGGCCCCCGTGGTCCTCGAGGGCAGACACTGTCGGATGGTGCTCGTCCACAGCTGTGGATATCTTTGTGGACCAAATGCGCAGTCAAAGGGCGGAGGCCCACGTGAACGACACCGAAGACTTGTGGACATCGTGCGCAGACGCTCTTCGCGAGCAGGTGTCGGATGCCATCTGGCAGGCCTACCTGTCCGGGATCACCCCGCTGTCCATCGCGGACGCGGACATCGTCCTCGGGGTCCCGAACAAGCTCATCCGCGACCGGGTCGAGTCCCGGTTCCTCGGCCTCATCCAGGACACGGTCACCGGCACCCTCGGTCGTGACCTGACGGTGCACCTCGAGATCGTCGCACCGTCCGAACAACGTGACGCGGCGGCCATCTCACTCGCCCAGGTCGACGACGACCGACCGCCGACGACGAGCGCCGCCAGGCCGAATCGGCCGAGCGAGCCCGCCACCTCACAGCTTCTCGACCCCCGGTACACCTTCGAGACCTTCGTCATCGCATCGTCCAACCGCTTCGCGCACGCCGCCGCCCAGTCGGTGGCCGAGTCGCCGGCCCGGTCCTACAACCCGCTGTTCATCTACGGCGACGCCGGACTCGGCAAGACCCACCTGCTGCACGCCATCGGCAACTACGTCCTGGAGAATTTCACCGGGCGCAATGTCCGCTACGTCACCACCGAGACCTACATGAACGAGTTCGTCGACGCGATCCGGCACAGCTCGACGACGGCATTCAAGCGGCGCTACCGGGAGTGCGATGTCCTGCTGATCGACGATGTGCAGTTCATGGAGCGCAAGGAGTCCCTGCAGGAAGAGTTCTTCCACACCTTCAACTCCCTCTACGGCGCGTCGAAGCAGATCGTGCTGACGTCGGACCGGCCACCCAAGTCGATCGCCACCCTGGAAGACCGCCTCCGGAGTCGCTTCCTGTCCGGACTCATCACCGAGGTCCAGCCTCCCGAGCTCGAGACCCGGTTGGCCATCCTCCAGACCAAGGCCGAGCACGAGCGGGTGGCGGTGCCCGACGACGTTCTCGAATTCATCGCCACCCACGTCAAGGAGAACATCCGCGAGCTGGAAGGTGCGCTCATCCGGGTCACCGCCTTCGCGAGTCTCAACCATCAGCCGATGAGTCGGGAATTGGCGGAGGTCGTGCTGTCGGACATCGTGTCCGCCGATCAACCCCGTCGGATCACACCTCAAGTGATCCTCGACGCGACTTCGGAGACGTTCGGCTTCTCCGTGGAGGAGTTGTGCGGTCCCAACCGACGACGTCCCCTCGTCACCGCACGCCAGGTGAGCATGTACGTGTTCCGGGAGTTGACCGACTTCAGCTACCCCGCCATCGGTAGGGAGTTCGGCGGGCGTGACCACTCGACCGTCATGCACGCAGTCGAGAAGATCGCCGGGTTGATGAAGGAACGACAGCAGATCTACAACCAGGTGACCGACCTCATCGTCCGCATCAAGAGCGGCTCGTGATCGCACTTCGGTCGTCCAGAGCTTGTGCCCATCCTGTGGATATCACTGGGTGCAACTGCGGCAACTCTGTGAACTCCCGTGAACTTGTCCATAACGCGACACGTCACGGACACCCTACGGGCACACCGAGGTCGGTTCGGGGGACGCGAGGTGGATATCCTCATGGGCTCCCACCAGGGAGGATTGCGGTATGTCCACAATCCACAGCCCTTACTACCATCACTAGATAATTCAATTAACTAACTAAGAAGCAATGCGAGAAAGGACTTCCTCGTGAAGTTTCGATGCGAGCGTGACTCGTTGGTCGAGGTGCTGGCGACAGCCGGACGGGCGGTCGGGACGCGTTCGTCGTCCCAGATGGTGCTCAGTGGTCTACGCATCGAGTCGGTGGGGAACCACCTGTCGGTCGTGGGAACAGACCTGGATCTCACCGTGCACGTGTCGACGGAAGCCATCGGGATCACCGACGGCGTGTGTGTCGCGCCGGCCAAGTTGCTGGTCGACATCGTCCGGTCCCTCGAACCGGGGGCGGTCACGATCGAGGCCGAGGGTGAGAAGGTCGAAATCGGCGCGGCACGCTCGCGGTTCAGTCTGCGGACCTTCCCGGTAGCCGACTTCCCGACCCTGCCAGAACCCCCCGACCCTGCGACGTTCCTGCCGACCACAGGATTGGCGAGTGCCCTCCACCAGGTCGTCCGCGCCGCCTCCGGCGACGACGCACGACCGTTGCTGACCGGGGTGCTCATCGCCCCCGAGGGAACCGGGGTCCGCCTCGTGGCCACGGACTCGTACCGTCTGGCGCTGCGCGACATCACCGGGAGCGACTCCTTCTCGGGCACGTCACAGATTCTCGTCCCTGCACGTGCCCTCGCCGAACTCCAGCGTCTGTCGGCACTGGGGTCCGGGGCCAAGTCCGACAGCGCAGAGGGCGAAGCCTCCGTCGTCGGACTGTCTATCGGCGAACACGACGTGACGTTCAGCGCAGGCGACGTCAAGGTGAGCACCCGTCTGCTCGACGGGACCTACCCTGACTATCGCCAGCTGATCCCGGCCGAGTACCCGAACCGGCTGCATGTCGGTAAGGATTCACTGCTCGATGCCCTTCGCCGCGTGAGGCTCCTCGTGCGTGACAACACGACGCCCGTCCGGCTGTCGATGCGCCACGGCGGGGTCGACCTGACGGTGGTGTCCCAGGAGGTCGGTGACGCCAGCGAGACGGTGGACGCCGACTTCGAGGGCGAAGACCTGACCATTGCGTTCAACCCGACGTACCTCATCGACGGCGTGGAGGCGGTGGCGGGCGACGAAGTGCTCCTCGAGACGGTGGACGCGACCAAGCCGGCCACCGTACGGGCCGCCGAGGAGACTGACTTCCGGTACCTCCTGATGCCCGTCCGCGTCTCCTGATCCCGACCGGGCCCCGGTAGCCCCCGTGTACCTCGTCTCGCTCGCCGTCACTGATTTCCGGAACCTGACGGACACGGTCATCGAGTTGGACCCCGCGGGAACGACCGTCATCACCGGGCGCAACGGCGCAGGCAAGACCAGCCTTCTCGAGGCTGCGGCCTACCTGGCCACGCTGCAGTCGTTCCGGGGCTCACCGAGGGAGGCCCTGGTGAGGCGGGGAACCGACCGTGCGATCCTGCGGGCGGAGACCCGGGTGGAGGATCGTGCACTGACCATCGAGGCGGAGGTGTCGGCAGCCGGACGGTCACGCACACAGGTCAATCGGCAGGCGGTGCATCGCAGGAGCGACCTCCATGATGCGCTCCGGGTGACGGTGTTCTCGCCCGAGGACATCGGCGTCGTCCGCGCGGGACCCTCCGACCGGCGCAGGTTCCTCGATGAGACACTGGCCGTGGTGGACCCCAAGGCGGCGCGCTCGGCCGAGGAGGTCGACAAGGTCCTCCGGCAGCGGAGTGCCCTGCTCCGAACCGCCGGCCGGACGTTGCGGGCCGATGCGGCCGTGACACTGGATGTCTGGGATGCACGACTTGACGAGTCCGGGACACGCCTGGTCGAGGCGCGCGAGCAGCTCGTCGAGCAGCTGGCACCGCTGGCGGCGCGCCACTACGCCCGATTGGCCGGCGTCCCGACCGATATCGGCCTGGTGTACCAACGGTCCTGGTCGGGCACCCT
>Ga0302193_10004093_pt1 | contig 11609 bp, 7 predicted proteins | sample II_Bog_E3_3_FD_200228 | JGI IMG/M metagenome (GOLD analysis project Ga0302193, IMG submission 200228) | Peat permafrost microbial communities from Stordalen Mire near Abisko, Sweden - II_Bog_E3_3 | ecosystem: Environmental > Terrestrial > Soil > Wetlands > Peat | place: Sweden: Abisko, Stordalen...
CAGACGGAAAAGCTGCAATTGCTGATGTAAAGAATTCAGTCATTTGATGCACGCTACCGCTTCATTTGTGCCCCGTCGTGCGTGGTTACGCTCCCTTGTGCCCGGTCTCCTGAGTCAAACGAGCTATGATTTCTATAGCTGACCCCTCGTCAATGCGGGAGCTTCAAGCATTATGATCCGTTATTCAATTACCACTGCCGTACTCTTCCTTTCCTGCTGCGCTGTTTTCACCCAGACACCCGGCACCGACGCTGCGGCTTCGCAATCCGCGCCACAGGCTGCGGCTCAGCCCGCGAACCCGGCTGTGCCGGGTGTTGCCAGCACTGAAGGCACCACGGTGTTGCAGTTCCAGAAAATTGAGGACGCGTGGAGCGATGCGGAAAACCGCAATGATCAATACGCGCTTGAACTGGTACTCTCGCCGCTGCTCATCGACGTTTCAGCTACCGGCGACATCACCACCCGCAACCAGCAAGTGATGCTGGTGATGAACAACGATGACAAGACGCTGAACCTGCAGCAGAAGGTCATCACCGTGCGGCTGCTGGGCGATATAGCCGTGGTGAACGGCACTTACGAGCTGCGCCACAAAGTGAGCGGTCCTGAGGTAGTTGAGAAGGGCGTGTTCACGCACGTGTTTGAACGCGTACGGAACGGCTGGCTGTGCACCAACTCGCAGCGTACCGTTTTGCGCACCGAGACGGCGGGCAAGGCCGGTAAGAAGTCGTCCACTGCCGAAGAGCCCTTCCATATTCCGTTCTTCTCCAGAGGTGAAAAGAGCACCACGACAACCACACAAACGACGACTCCGCCGCGGCAATAGCTGCGGTTCTCGCACGCCGTCGACGGTTGTATTGGTTTACGCCTCCGGTACCCGTCAAGCCCACTCTCTTGAGAGCACCCGCCAACTCCGCCTTTTTCAATCGCTTGCGATCATTAGAGCTTTGCGTGCTTTCTCCGCTGATCCGCTACGCTTGAAGCATGTCATTCCAATTTGACCCGCGTCTACCGCCTGCGGCCTTGCGGCGAACCCCGTACGTGACGGCCACAAGTTCCATGTTTTCAGGGTTTTGATATCTAAGTCGTTTAAGATGATGAATTTATGACACTTTGTGCCACTCTCTGCGCGAGTAACCCTCGTTGAATCAAGATTTTGCCCGAAAAGGGATGGGGGGGTGGGGGGGTGGTACGGTACGGACCGGGGACATACCTGACACTGCTCAAGTCCATGGACGTTTGATTAGAACGTGTGGATGGGCTGGGTAGGCGAGTGTCGTTGTTCGTGAACCGTGATTCGTGAGACGAAGAATTCGGTCGGCTGTTCAGGTTGGACGACGGTCCACCAACCACGGGGCGCGTCCTCGACCATCCCCTCAAGTCAGACAGAGTCGCAGCCGATAAGACCCGCAGCGGGCGCGGCGGCCGGGTGCTGCCAGGCGTGACTCTTTTTTGCAGCGGCGCTGGTAGTGGCGAGGCGCTGAAGCCGGGAGCCGTGGCGGCGGGGCTGGCGTCGGGAACCATGTGACGACGGCGATGAGCACACTGCTCAACGCGCCCGACCAACAGATTCGAGACGACGGTTGGTTCCTTCGACCTTCGCGAACTGCCACAGGAACGCGCGGCGTGGCTCGTGGCTCGTGAATTGTGGTGCGCCCCGGAATGCAGATCGCATTTGAGAACCTGTTTACAATCTCGTGTTATTTCCTCCGCCAGTCCGCAAAGGCGGACGACAGATGGTAGCCCCAGGCACAAGCCTGGGGAAAGTCGCCTTTCTACCGCATAGCCCACTTAAGCGGGCGTAAGAGTCCCTTCCGATTGCGATCGGAAACAGGCTCTAACGATTGACCACAGGCGTAACACGAACCGCGTATCACGAGTCACGACGCACGACCCACGACTCCCCGCTCCCGCTTTTGCCCCTGGATGCGGATGGCAACATGCACCAGGCTCAGCGCTGCCGGCGTCAACCCGGGAATACGGCTGGCCTGCCCGATGGTGATGGGCCTTACTCGCTCGAGTATTTCGCGCATCTCACGCGAGAGCCCGCTGATTACGCCGTACTCGATCCACTCAGGAATTGCGACCCCCTCGGCCGCTTTTAATTTTTCAATCGACTTCTTCTGCTGGTCCAGGTAGCCGGCAAACTTGATTTCGGTTTCGACTGCGCGGGCTTCGTTGCGCATCACACTGCGCCAGACGGGATCGGAAACCTCATCGCGCGAATGTCCGAATGCAGCCAGCATAGAATCGCCTTGAAGCTGATCACCGAGCGCCGCGAGGATGGGCTCGATTGAAACTTCGGGGCGCTTGAGCAGTTGTGCCCAGGTGAGGCCGGCCGTCGCAGTCAGGTCGCCGAATCCCGCCGACGCCAGTTTTGCGTGATCGACCTTGCTTGAGCTGAGCAGCGCGGCCAGCGCGGCCATGCGCGCCTGCTTCTGCTCGTATTCAGCCCATGCCTCGTCGTTAATAAGTCCCAGTCGCCGGCCGTGTGGCGTCAACCTGCGGTCCGCGTTGTCAATGCGCAGATGCAGCCGAAATTCGGCACGCGAGGTAAACATGCGGTAGGGCTCGTTGGTTCCTTTCGATATCAGGTCGTCGACCAAAATGCCCGTGTATCCCTCGCTGCGATCCATGGTGAAGGCAGCTTCGCCTTTCAGCCACAGCGCCGCGTTAATGCCGGCCATAATGCCCTGGCATGCAGCCTCTTCATATCCGCTAGTTCCATTGATCTGCCCGGCCAGGTAAAGGCCTTCCATCGACTTGACGCGCAATGTGCGATCAAGCTCGGTGGCATCGACCGAGTCGTATTCGATGGCGTAGCCGGGGCGCAGCATTTCGGCATCTTCGAGACCGGGGATGGAGCGGACAATCTGCCACTGCACCTCCATCGGCAGCGATGTAGACATGCCGTTAACGTAGACCTCGTGCGTGTTCAGTCCCTCGGGTTCGAGGAAGAACTGGTGTTGCGTCTTGTCAGGAAACTTGACGATCTTGTCTTCGATTGACGGGCAGTATCGCGGGCCAATACCCTCAATGCGCCCGGAGTACATTGCCGAGCGGTGCACGTTTTCGCGGATCAGACGCAGCGTCTCCGGCGTGGTGAAAGCGATATGGCAGCTCACCTGCTGTTGGAGGATTTTCTTTGTACGGAAGCTGAATGGCGTGGGCTCGGCGTCGCCGGGCTGCTCTTCAAATGCCTCCCAGTGAATCGTACGGCCATCGAGGCGCGGCGGTGTTCCGGTTTTGAGTCTGCACGTCCGAAGCCCTAAAGCCCGCAGCGCCTCGCCGAGCAGCACCGATGCGGGTTCGCCGGAGCGGCCGGCGGGGTAGCGCTCTTCGCCGCAGTGGATGAGGCCGTTCAAGAATGTGCCGGTGGTGATGATGGTTGCCCCGGCCATCAGCCGGCGTCCGTCGCGCAGCTTAAGGCCGAGAACCTTTCGGCGGGGGCGCGTGGGATAGAGCTCGGGTGAGTTAGCAGTTGAGGTATCCCACGTCTCAGAATCGAGACGTGGGGCACCCAGACCGTTGCGTGCGCCGGCTTCTTGTTCCCTTGTTCCCTTGTTCCCTTGTTCCCTGAATTCGATCACCAGATCGACAACCTCAGCCTGGCGGATGTGCAGGCCCGGTTGCGACTCCAGCACTTCGCGCATCTTTACCCGGTAGAGTTGCTTGTCGCACTGGGCACGTGGACTCCAAACAGCGGGACCGCGAGAGGAGTTGAGCAGACGGAACTGGATGCCGACAGCGTCAGCCACCTCGCCCATGATGCCGCCCAGCGCGTCGACTTCGCGCACCAGGTGTCCCTTGGCTACGCCGCCAATGGCCGGGTTGCAGCTCATTTGCGCAATCAGGTCCATGTTCATGGTGATGAGCGCGGTCTTGAGGCCCATGCGTGCTGCGGCCATGGCCGCCTCGCAGCCGGCGTGTCCCGCGCCCACCACCACGACATCGTATTGTTCGGTGAAAGCCATCCAATCCCATTCTATTTATGGCCAGGGCATGTGCGCGCCGCCCGTGCCCTAAAGAGTGGGGCGATTTATAATCGGAGCTCAGCAAATACCTATTCTGGCTGCTAAGCCCAATTGTTCCCATGCGATATTGCTTGTGCGGAAACGTGGCTATTGAGAACGGTGCGGAATGCGCACGGTGCAGGGCTCTGCGAGTGCTCGGGCTACAACCCGACGCGTCGGACAAAGAGATCAGAACCGCGTATCACGTGCTGGTGAAGGTGTGGCACCCCGACCGATTCCAGAATGACCCCACCCTGAGCGAGGAAGCGGACGAGAAGCTGAAGGAGATCAACTCGGCTTTTGGCTATCTCACTTCCGACGCCGCGCTTCAGGATTCAGCGCGCAAAGAGCAACGCCACACTCGGCCGAGGGCTCACGATTACCCTTCGCCACCAGCCGACGACTCAAGCGAAGATGCAACCGCTTCGGCGCCGCAGCCAGAACCCGCGCGTGCCGGGCGGCCCGGCTGGATTAGGCTGCTGACGGGGATTTTTTTCTCAACTTTTGCAAAGACATGCGCATACATTGCCGCGTTTGCCTTGGTCGGGTGGATCCTGTTCAAGCCGACAGACAGGTTTCTTACTTCTGAGCCCCTTACCGCCGCGACTTACCAGCAGTTCAAGACCGATATGCAGAGAGGACTATGGGGCGCCGGAACCATAATCTCAGGTTATTTCAGCGAATTATGGCAGGGTAACGACCCGCACAAGAAGTCGCTTCCAGTCCCGTCCGGGGCCGCAGCCGTGCCGCAACAGGAACCAGGAGAACCGGCACAGGAAACGGTGAAGCTGCAATCGAACCCTTCACCCGCTGAGACGGTCAAGATTTTGCCGTATGTGACGGCGGCCTTGAGCAAAGACGAGGTGATCGCGGTTCAGGGGCCTCCCACTTCAACTTCAGGGGACAAATTAATCTACGGGCATTCCGAGCTCGATTTCAGAGGCGGCAAACTCGTGGGCTGGAAGCTTGATCCTGATTCTCCGCCCATCCGCGTAAAACTTTGGCCCGATGCGTCGGTCGATCCCGATCTGGATTCGTTCTGGATGGGTTCATCAAAGAATGAAGTATTGGTGGTGCAGGGCACGCCGACCTTCTGGTCTGAGAACACATTCGGCTACGGCGGTTCGGAGGTGTACTTCAAGAACGGCAAAGTAGTGAATTGGAAAAACGATCCCGAATCGGTCCCGCTCCGCGCCAAGCGGCGCTGAAGCTCTCAGCGAAACAGCTCGATACGTGGAGTCAACATTCTCGCCGGAGTGCCCGAAATTCTACGCTGGAGTTACAGGAAGAAAGACGCGAATAATCGTGCCGTGATTCTTGCCGTCGGTCTTGCTTTCGATTGCAATCGACCCACCGTTCCCTTCCACAAACTGCTTCGCAATAAAAAGGCCTATGCCTGTGCCGACGGTATTGCGCGTGGTGAAAAATGCATCGAACACTCTCGGCATCACTTCTGCTGCGATCCCGAAGCCGTTATCCCGGATTGAGAGAACCACGCCACGGGATGCAGTTTCGGCATCTTTCACACACACGGATAGAATGCCGCCTGCAGGCATCGCATAAATCGCATTTGAGATCAAGTTAGTCACCACCTGCATCATTTCTCCGCGACGCAACCGGGGTGTACTCGATGAATCAAACGACTTGATGACTTCAATGCCGAGCGCCTTGCACCGCGGCTGGTAAATCTCGATTGCATGCCGAACGAGTTCACTGAGCGACGTGTCGATGGCTGAGGCATTGTCACGGTAGTAGCCGAGCGTCTGCTTGGCGATATGGGATACGCGGTCGAGTTCGCCTTCAATCAAGTCGAGGTATTCGATACCCTTTGGCTTGCTTATCGTCGGACGAACAAGGCAGATCAGGTTCGCCATCGCTTGCAGGGGGTTGTTGATTTCGTGCGCGATGGTGGCCGCCATTCGGCCAGTTGCAGCGATTTTTTCAGCCTGAAGAACGGACTTCTCGAGCCTCTTGCGTCCGGAGATATCGCGAAGAATCTTCGATGCCCCGATGACTTGTCCACGTTCATCCATCACGGGCGACACGGTAAGCGATACATCGAGCAGTTGCCCGGCCTTTGTGCGTCGTACGGTTTCGAAGTGCTCAACGCGGCGACCGGCGCGCAAACTTTCGAGGATCACTGTCTCGTCGGAATGCAGATGTTCAGGAATGATCTTGAGAATTGATGAACCAATCATCTCCTGCGCCGAATAGCCGAGCAGGCGCTCCGCTGCGGGGTTCCAACTGGCGATGATTCCATTGAGGTCCTTGCTCAGGATCACGTCGTCGGAGGAATCGACGATTGCGGCGAGTTCCCGTGATCGCTTCAGACTAACTTCCAGCGCTTTCTCGCTCTCCTTAATCTGCGTGATGTCCCGTATCGTACCAAGGATCTGTCCCGGCGATCCGTTCGACTGCCCATGAAGCTGGCCATTGATTTCGATCCAGCGCTGCTTCTTGTCTGGGAGCCAGATGATCCCTTCAAATTTAAACGGCTCACTCTTTTGCAGGGTAGCTTCCATTGCCTGTTGAAATGATTCCCGAAAATCAATATGCACAATTTCGCCCCGGAAGACGGAACCATTCACCGGGCCACTTTCGCGAGACCGCCCGAAGATCTCGTACATGCGGTCGTTTTCCCAACTCGCCCGATCGTCTGCGAGATGCCACACAAAGATTCCCAGTTGCGCGACTTCGGTGGCGAGCTTCAGTCGTGTTTCGCTATCGCGAAGCTTTTGAGCTCCCGTCACGATCACGGTCGTGTTGCGGTACCCGTCGTAAACGCCAGCGATCTTGCCGTTGTCGAAAACCGGGATGAGCGAATAGCTCCAATAGTGGTTCTCAATCGTTCCATTCAAGAGTATTGGAATGAACATGTCTTCTCGAACCGCTTTCTCACCCCGGTAGAAACAGGCTTCAAGATCGGCGCTCACCAGGTGCCATGCCTCTTGAAAAACAACCCGGTAGAGACCGCCCAGTGCGTCGGGATGCTTGCCCATCAACGTAGGAATAGCTGCGTCGTTGTAGAGGAACACCATCTGGTGTCCCCATGAAAGGATGGTCGGAAATGGCGAATGCAGCATGAGATTCACGGTTGCAAGCAAGGTTTCAGACCAGTCTTCAACGACGCCGAGGGGCGTCGCGGCCCAATCGTGTGTGCGAATGCGATTGGTCATCTCACTATTGCCGATGATCAGGTTGGCTGCTTTGCTCATACTTTTCCGATGGCGGACAATTCCTTTACTGCGCCCGCTGCCGCTCTCTCATCGCCCTTTGATCAGGCGCATTCCCGGGGTATAGCAGGCTCATTTGTGGGCAAGGCAAGCGTCTAACTAGGGGAGGGCCTACCGCTTACGTGGCGTCGGAGACTCAAGGGCGAACAACCGAACTTAGTACCGGCCGCGAAGTTCCTTCTCCACTCGATCAGGGATTTCAAGATAGACAACAACTGCGACCGCGAGGCCTCTACCGCTTGCTGGAGATTCGAGAGATCGCCAGCTTCACTGTAGGCCTACTTAAAGTCACGGAGTGAGCAATACTGCACAGTCGCTGGTGAAAGAAATAAATGCGGAGTACGGGATGCACTCAGATGCCGCAATGATTCCAGCCCACAAGCTTGAATGGCGCGGTGTGAGCCTGAAAATCCGGTACGCCTTCTATGCAGCCTGCAGTTCGAGAATTATGGCCGCGCCCTGCGGCTCAAGGTTGAGTGCCAGCGCACGCCCATTGTTGTCGCGCAGAATGGTGGCGCACAGGCTCAATCCCAGCCCGGCGGTCTCATTGCCTGGCCGCGCCGGCGCGAATGGATCGAAGGCCCGCTCGGGATTGGGGAATCCCAGGCCGGTGTGGCCAATCAGAATCTGCACCATGTTGCCTTCGCTCGTCGCCTCAAGCCGTATGGTCTTGGGCTCGCCGGTCGCGGGCACGGGCTTCTCCACAGCATCCATGGCAAATTGCAAGCAGTGCCGCACCGCCTGGCGCAACTGCTGCGGGCTACACATTACCCGCGGAAGCGAGGGAGCAATGTTCAGCCTGAATTCAATTGAGCGGCGCAGAAATTCTGAACGGTGCAGTTCGCCCATGTCTGAAAGCAGCTCAGTGACTGAAACCGCAGCCTGTTGATCACCAGCGGGTCGCGACACGCGCGAAAGGCTTTCGAGGGTGGCCCGCATGTGCCTGGCTTCGGCCAGAATGGAATCGACGGCCTTGCGATCTTCCTGCGAGAGGTTCGCCGTTTCGTCGAGCAAGGATGCATAGCCCAGGATCACCGTCAGCGGATTATTGAGTTGCTGGGTTACATTTCCGGCCAGTTGGCCCAGGTGCGCGAACTTCTCGCTGTCGATCAGTTTCTCAAACATCATGGTCTGGCTTCTGGTGGCCTGCACGCGCGCAACCAGCAGTTCGATGGGCAGCAGATCTTCATGGCGCAGCTCGCGCGGCCGGCCGGCTGAGCGCTCGGTTTCATTGCGCCTGCCCGACAATAGCAGCGCACCTTCAATGGTTCCGCGGCTGGTCATGGGTACGGCCAGTACCTGGGTAAAGTGCAAGCGCTTCAAATCGTCGCCGGGCTTGAGCCATGGCCCCAGGTCAAGTTTCACGGTCTGGCTTTCTTCCACTGCCGGGGGTACCGTACCTGGCGCAAGGAACCCAGTTGAGGAAATGCGCACCGCTAATTCTGAAAGCGCCTTGGTTGTTGCATCGTCCAGCCCTGCCGCACCCGACAGCCGGTACGATCCGTTGCCGTGCAGCAGCAGAGCCGCCTGGGCAAAGCAGCTGTGCCTTACAACAGCCTCGCAAACATCGGAGCCTTGCCGGTCGAAGTCTTCAATGCGGCGTCGCGCCAGCATCAGTCGCGTGTAGGCTTCAAGCTCGCGACGCGCGCGATGCTCGCGCTCCCGGGCGATGCGGTTATAGTTCAGTTCGTCTTCAAGCACTAGCACAATCATGCCAATCACCGCCACCACTCGTGCCATTACAATGACGCGCACCAGCAGCAGGTTGAGCACGGGATGATACTGGCCGTTGAAGATGGGCAGAATCTCGAGGCAGGCGAGCGACCACGCGGTAAAGCCCAGTGCGCTTAGAAACACTCCCGGCGTAAAACGCCTGAAAACGAAGATCACCAGCAGCGCGCACATGAACAGGTTGGCGCATTGGCCAGAAATAAGGGACCATGCCGGTCCGCGCGAATACAGTGACCAAAGCGCCATGCCGCCCAGCACCGAGCAAATCAGCAATCCGAGCCAGACGGGAACATACTTCTTCTCCGAGTTCCACAAGATCGCGATCACCAGTGCGGCTGCGGCGAGCACGGGAAAGACGTAGAACGCGGGCGCTGCAGGCGCAACGCCGCCAAATACTCCGTACAGCAAAACGGCATAAGTTACGAACAATAGGGCGTAGGGGATGCTGTAAAGAATCTCGAAGCGGCCCAGGCGGAAGCGCAGCGGCGAAAGCGAACCCAGAAACATGACTGCGCTGATCTGGGCGGAGGCTTGCCCGGCGGCAATGAGCCATGGGAGGGTAGTTGCCGGAAAGTGCCACCAGTTGGCGGCATCCACCAGCGCCATGCCGATGAGGTCAAAAAAGAACCCCAGCAGCCAAAGCAGCGTGCGCTGGTCTCGGAAACGCAGATATAGATATCCGAATGTCGGCAATGACAACGCCGTGAGCACCAGCGCCGGAGCGTGGTAAAGATCGTGCATTGAGGCTGTGAGTCTCCTCGAAAGCGAGCTGCCAGGAACTTCAATCGGGAGCCGGCTATTTCTGGAAAAGGCCGGCCTTCCGCCAGGGTATTCAGGACCGCGCCGCCAAGTGCCGGCGGCAATAGCGGTTCCAGGATTGCTATACCCAAGACTCAATAAACTCAAGTCGTCCCGACCCCAGGAAGGGACGACCCTGATCGAAAGCCGAATACGGTACAACTATCCTGGAACCGCTCTATTAAGCGTGCTCAGGATTTGTGGGGCATCTAGTTGCGCTGGTCAAGTCGAAGGTTTCAGCCGGCTTACACCGGTTTCATCCCTTCATTGACCCGGCGCGCGTGCCCGCCTGAGGTGCTCTGCTCCGAGTTTAAATTCTCTGGCCCACCCGCACCGGCTGTACATGCGTCTAAAGTTGCAGGCAGAGTGTAAACATTACAAGCTGCCCAAAGCAACCCGTTTCGCAGCCCTCTCAGAGCTGTCAACATTCTGCGACGGCGGCGCGTATAGTTTGCAACATTCCAGCCTGGGCTGGTTATCTAGTTTGGTGCAGGAGGGTCGGGAATTGAGGAATCGGGTGTGGAACGGTGTGCAGCCTCGGGTATTGCCGGTTGCGATTGCAATGTTGGCCACGGCGCTCTGTGCCTCGGCTCAGCAGAAAGACAGCATCACGCCAATGGCGCTCGACTCCGGCTTCGGGCGCATGGATCTCACGGCTCCCACGATGCCGACCGACCAGATCATCAAGCAGTTTGCCGCCAAGGAGACCGAGTTCCAGGAGGCGCTGAACCACTACACCTACCGCCGCGTGGCCCGCGTGCAGACCGTTGATGACGATACCAACAAGGTTGACGGCGAGTGGTACGAAGTGGACGACGTAACCTTCACTCCCGAAGGCGCGCGCTCTGAGAAGGTGGTTTTCGCACCGGCCAGCTCGCTCTCGCGCGTCATGATGTCGCCCTCTGATCTTCAGGACATTCAGCACGGCTACCCGTTTGTGCTGACCACAGCCGATCTACCCGCGTACGACGTGAAGTACGTTGGCAGGCAGAAAGTGGATGACCTTGATTGCTATGTCTTCGACGTTTCACCGAAAATAATTGAGAAGAAAAAGCGCTATCTCGACGGGCGCATCTGGGTTGACGCCACCGATCTGCAGATTGTGGTGACCAACGGCCGCATGGTTCCTGACGATACCAAGAAGGGACAGGAAGACCTGCATCCGCCGTTTATGACCTGGCGGCAGCAGGTCGACGGGCATTACTGGTTCCCGGTTTATACCAAGGGCGAAGGCGTTCTGCACTTCACCGGCGGCAACGGCTACATGTCAGACGACGTGCACATCCGCGACACGGTGAAGTACACCGATTACAAGCGCTTCGGCACAACCACCACCATCATTTACAACGGCGAGGACATTACCAAGAACGGCCAAGACCAGAACGGCCAGCCGCCCGCGAGCCCGCCGGCCAAGAAGTAGGCACGAAGAGGGAGCTCGAACTGTGGAGCTGTGAAGGGAGTGCCGGTAAAGCGTTGAATCGAATCAACCGGCTTTCACCGTTTCACGGTTTTTAGGAACTTTATCCTAGTTTTGAGTGGATTGGTCGGACTTTGCGGCGGCCTGGAAGGCGGCTATGCAGGCGGCAAAGACGCGGGCATCGCTCAAGACGGTTTGGTGGATGGTGACGGTGATGTTCGGCATAAAGGTCTCTGATTTAGATTGTGCGCCGGGGAGGGGAAATTAACTGCAAGTGCAGCGGAGATAGCGGAGTTGGCGGGGTTAGCGGAGTTAAGTGCAGGTGGGGAAGCAGGTTAGCTTCCACCCCCGGGGCCTAGAGCGAGGGACCTGGGGCATCCTCAACTTGACTATCTGCGCTCTGAGACCGGAGCAGGCCGC
>Ga0302193_10004100_pt1 | contig 11600 bp, 11 predicted proteins | sample II_Bog_E3_3_FD_200228 | JGI IMG/M metagenome (GOLD analysis project Ga0302193, IMG submission 200228) | Peat permafrost microbial communities from Stordalen Mire near Abisko, Sweden - II_Bog_E3_3 | ecosystem: Environmental > Terrestrial > Soil > Wetlands > Peat | place: Sweden: Abisko...
GGCCAAGGATGGCATCGAGCTGGAGGTCATCAACCTGCGCACCATCCGTCCCCTGGACACCGCCACCATCGTCGCCTCGGTCAAGAAGACCAACCGTCTGGTGACCCTGGAGGAGGGCTGGCCCTATGCCGGCATCGGCGCAGAGATTGCGGCTGTGATCAATGAACAGGCTTTCGATTGGCTGGATGCTCCCGTCACCCGCGTTTGCGGCAAGGACGTGCCCATGCCCTACGCCGCCAATCTGGAGCGCCTGGCGCTGCCCCAGATTGAAGATGTTGTCGCCGCCGTCAAAGCCGTTTGCTACCGTTAAGGGGAGGGACGAGATATGCCTATCAATATCCTGATGCCCGCCCTGTCGCCCACCATGACCGAGGGCACTTTGGCCAAATGGCTGAAGAAAGAGGGCGATGCCATCAAGTCCGGCGATATCCTCGCCGAGATCGAGACCGACAAGGCCACCATGGAATATGAGGCCGTCGATGAAGGTGTTTTGGGCAAGATCCTGGTGCCTGCCGGTACCTCGGGCGTTGCCGTCAACACCCCCATCGGCGTCATCCTGGAGGAGGGCGAGGATGCTTCGGCGATCTCTGCGCCTGTGGCTCCGAAGCCTGTCGCCGCTGCCCCTGTGGCGGCTGCTCCGGCTCCGGTGACTGCCGCACCCGCTGCTCCCGTGGCTCCCATTGTTGCTCATGGTGACCGTGTTTTCGCCACGCCCCTGGCCCGTCGCATCGCCAAGGATGCCGGTCTGGACCTTAAGGGTGTTGCCGGTTCCGGTCCCCATGGCCGCATCGTCAAGCAGGACGTGGAAAGCGCCGTCGCCGCCGGTCCGGCTCCCAAGCCTGCCGCCGCTGCCGCCCCCTTGGCGGCCGCTCCGGCCCCGGCCTTCGGTCCGGCCTACACCGAGGTTCCGCTGACCAGCATGCGCAAGGTCATCGCCCAGCGCCTGACCGAAGCCAAGCAGACGGTGCCCCACTTCTATCTGACCGTCGATTGCCAGCTGGACAAGCTGTTGGCTCTGCGCACCGACCTCAATGGCCGCTCCGACGATTACAAGCTGTCGGTCAACGACTTCATCATCCGCGCCGTGGCTTTGGCCCTGAAGAAGGTTCCTGCGGCCAATGCCTCCTTCACCGACACCGCTATTCGCATGTATTCGGATATCGACGTTTCGGTGGCGGTGGCGACCCCGGCGGGGCTGATTACTCCCATCGTCAAACATGCCGATCAAAAGGGTCTGGCCGCCATCTCGTCGGAGATGAAGGTCCTGGCCGGCAAGGCCAAGGATGGCAAGCTGAAGCCCGAGGAGTTTCAGGGCGGCACCTTCACCATCTCTAATCTGGGTATGTTCGGCGTCAAAGAGTTCGCCGCCATCATCAACCCGCCCCAGGGCTGCATTCTGGCCATCGGTGCCGGCGAGCAGCGCTCCGTCGTCAAGGACGGAGCCCTTGCCATCGCCACGGTGATGAGTTGCACCCTGTCGGTCGATCACCGTGTGGTAGACGGAGCCGTCGGCGCCGAGTTCCTGGCCGCTTTCAAGAAGCTGGTCGAGGAACCTCTGACCATGCTGCTGTAGCAGACCATTTTGGGGCCCATGGCCCTAAGCAGGTACGGGCGGCAGCCCGAGAATCCTAGGAGACGACACTTATGTCTGATACCAACTTCGACATCGTCATCATCGGCGGCGGTCCCGGCGGTTATGTGGCGGCCATCCGCGCTGCCCAGCTGGGCCTGAAGACCGCGGTGGTCGAGCGCGAGCATCTGGGCGGCATCTGCCTCAACTGGGGCTGCATCCCCACCAAGGCGCTGCTGCGCTCGGCGGATGTCTATCGCAACTTCAAGCATGCGGCCTCTTACGGTCTGGCCGCTGAAGGCATTTCCTATGATCTGGCCAAGATCGTCGCCCGCTCACGCGGCGTCTCGGCCCAGCTTCAGGCCGGTGTGAAGCATCTGCTGAAGAAGAACAAGGTCACGGTCTTTGAAGGCCAGGGCAAGCTGGCCGGTAAGGGCAAAGTCTCGGTGACGGCCAAGGACGGCAAGCCGGTGGCCGAACTGGCCGCCAAGCATATCATCCTGGCCACCGGCGCCCGCGCCCGCAACCTGCCGGGCATGGAGCCCGACGGCAGGCTGGTCTGGTCCTACAAGGAAGCCCTGGTCCCCGACGTGGTGCCGAAGCGCCTGCTGGTGGTCGGCTCCGGCGCCATCGGCATCGAGTTCGCCAGCTTCTTCAATGCCTTGGGCTCGGACGTTACCGTGGTCGAAGCCCTCGACCGCGTGCTGCCTGTCGAAGATGCGGAAATCTCCGCCTTCGCCCACAAGGCCTTCGAGAAGCAGGGTATGAAGATCATCGCCGGAGCCTCGGTCAAGAGCCTCAACAAGACCGGCACCGAAGTCACCGTCACCATTGAGGCCGGCGGCAAGCCCCAGGCCATCACCGTCGACCGCGTCATTATGGCCGTCGGCATCGTCGGCAACGTCGAGAACCTCGGCCTCGAAGGCACCAAGGTTCAGGTCGACCGCACCCACGTCCTGGTCAACCAATGGCTGGAAACCGGCGAGCCCGGCGTTTATGCCATCGGCGACATCGCCGGAGCCCCCTGGCTTGCCCACAAGGCCAGCCATGAAGGCGTCATCTGCGTCGAGAAAATCGCTGGCCTGAAGGATGTTCACCCCTTGAACATCCGCAACATCCCCGGCTGCACCTACTGCCACCCCCAGGTCGCCAGCGTCGGCCTGACCGAGGCCAAGGCCAAGGAAAAAGGCTACAGCCTCAAGGTCGGCCGCTTCCCCTTCGCCGGCAACGGTAAAGCCATCGCTTTGGGTGAGGCCGAGGGCCTGGTCAAAACCATCTTCGACGCCAAAACCGGCGAACTCCTCGGCGCCCATATGGTCGGCGCCGAAGTCACCGAAATGATCCAGGGCTATATGGTCGCCAAAACCCTGGAAACCACCGAAGAAGACCTCATGCACGCCGTCTTCCCGCACCCCACTCTGTCCGAAATGATGCACGAAGCCGTGCTGGACGCCTACGGCAAGGCAATTCACTTTTAGGAGTGTGTGCTAAGCGCCGAAACGCGAATCGCCCCCGGGGAGAGTACGTCTCCGGGGGCGTTTTTGTTTGTGGGGCGGGTCTCTTCCCAAACCTGCCAAGGCCAGGGGCCATGGAACCCGATTTGTTAAGTTCTTAGGGTTTTATTTATATAATCTCACGCTAGATATTTTGTTCGGCTGTGTTCGTAGGTATTGGGATGTCCCTCTGCAGAGATCGGTGTAAATCGCAGGGTATTTGATGGAAGAAAAGATGAGAAATGCCCCCTGAAAGCGGGACCCATTGATTGGAACCTATGCGCCCGGTCACTGAGGTTAATAGTCTATGAGCCGCACCACTGATCATAACCCCCCTGTTGAGCGGGACGACAAGGTTCGTATAAGTCTAGAAATAGGCGTGGTGTTATAAACGATAACGCTGTTCACGCCCGTTCGGGCAGGCCCAGCAATCCGGCGATATGGTCGATGAAGCCGAAGACGCTGTCGCCAGCGTAATAGCGGTCGGCGAGGGAGCGGCGGTCGAAGCCCAGCTCCTTGGAGGAGACGCCGTGCAGGCGCTTCAGCTGCGCCTCGACGTCACCGTGCCACAAGGTAAAGCCGTTATCTTCAAGAGGATAGCTCATCCACAAACTCCTGAACCACGAATACCTGATGTACCAAACCACGAAAGAGGCGCATTTGTGCCAAATATTCCTATCGTAAGCAAGGCTTTCAGTGGTAATCGCCTTATAACTCTGGCGAATACCACCTATGAAGTTTTGGTGGGTGTCCTGTTTAACTTGCCATGTTGCGGTGCAGCATAGCTTGGCTGGGCCAAAGGGTCCAGGGCGCAAAGGGGTTATCTCAAAGGGGTGGCGCCGGCAGGGTGATGCGCATGTCGCTGCGCTTCTCGGCCAGGGCGGCGTGACCCAGAAGGGCGTTGACCGCCTCCATGGCATTGTCGATGGCCCAACGGACTTGGGTCTCGCCGGGTTTGTTTTCGGCGGCCACCACTTCGGGCAGGATTTGCTTTTGCAGGAAGGCGGCGACACCGGCGAAGGCGCGGGCAGTCGACTCCAGGCGGTTGGCCTCGACCTTGAAGGCGCCGAGGCTATCGATGTCGCCGGCGGCTTGCTCCAGGATGGACATCATGGCGGCGACCTGCGGATCGTTGCGGTCGGTTTTCTGGGCGACAAAGCGCAGAATGGAGGCATAGAAACGATAGTCGGACAAGGCGATGGTTCCCCAATGAAGGCCGGGGATGATGCCGCGCCTCTGGCTTCAGGCCAAGTGGAAAGAGTTGTTGCTGTCAAGGCAACAGTGATTTGCCAAGGGGCTTGATTGTTCCTGTTGTCGCAGGAGCGTAAGGTCGCTTCAGTGAAATGGAACCACCTTTGGGGTCTGCCATGAAAAGCGCCGAAATTCGCAGCATTTTCCTCTCTCACGGCTCGCCGCTGTCCTGCTTCGAGGATACCCCGGCCCGTGACTTCATGCTGGGTCTGGGCAAAAGCCTGCCAAAGCCCAAGGCGGTGCTGGCGGTCTCGGCCCATTGGTGCACGCCCGGGGTGATGGTGGGAGCGGCGATTGCGCCCGAGACCATCTATGACTTTTACGGCTTCCCCGATTTCCTTTACCAAAAGAAGTATCCGGCCAAGGGGGCTCCCGACATCGCCGCCCGTGCCGCCGAACTGCTGGGGGCCGGTATCTCGGAATACCAGGGTCTTGATCACGGCATCTGGACGGTGATGAGCCTGCTGTGGCCCGAGGCCGATGTGCCGGTGATCCCGGTCTCGGTCCAGCCCAAGGCCGATCCGCGCCATCACTATGAGCTGGGCAAGCGCCTGCGTCCCCTGGTCGAGGAGGGCGTGCTGGTGCTGGGCACCGGCAGCGCCACCCATAATCTGCGGGCCTATATGGCCGGCGGCGGCAAAGGTCCGCAGCCTTGGGCTGCGGCCTTCGCCGATTGGCTGGCGGAAACCTCAGAGGCGGGCGACGTGGAGTCGCTGTTGGACTATCGCGCCCGCGCTCCCTATGCCCGCGAGAACCATCCCGCCGACGAGCATCTGCTGCCGTTCTACAGTGCCCTGGGGGCCGCCCCCGAAGGTGTGGCCAAGCGTCTGCATGGCAGCATCGAATATGGCGTCATCGCTATGGATGATTACGGCTTCAAGTAAGCTCCTGGTTCGGCTACAAAGGTTCCATCCATCTGGTGCTGGCATAGACCCCTATGCCGGAGAATCGGGAAGGCGGTGAAACTCCGCCACGTGCCCAACGCTGTGAGGGTGACCGACAGGCATATGCCACTGGCTTCGGCTGGGAAGGCGCCGGTTCGGGTTGAGCCTTAGTCAGAAGACCGGCCAGAGGGAGACAGCCTGTTCGACATGGACAGTCGAACGGGCGTGCCATCACAAGGGGACCGATGATGGACACGACACTTTTGCCTGCCAATCCTCTGCCTGTCGCCGAGCGCGAAGGCGTTTATCACGCCATCTTCAGCCGACGCGACACCCGAGGAGAATTCCTGTCCGATGCGGTGCCGGATGCGGTTCTCAGCCGTATTCTCACTGCCGCCCACCATGCGCCCTCGGTCGGCTTCATGCAGCCTTGGAGCTTTGTGATCGTCCGCGATGTCGAACGGCGCCGTCGGGTTCACGATGCCTTTGTCGCCGCCCATGCCGAGGCGGCGCTGATGTTTCCAGAGGACAAGCGAGAGACCTACCGCTCGCTCAAGCTCGAAGGCATCATGGAAGCGCCGGTGAATATCTGCATCACTTGCGACCGCGACCGGGCCGGGCCGGTGGTGATCGGGCGGACCCATATTCCCACCATGGATCTCTACAGCAGCGTCTGCGCCGTGCAGAATCTATGGCTGGCAGCTCGTGCCGAAGGGCTGGGTGTGGGCTGGGTCAGCATCTTCGATAATGCCACGGTTAAGGCGGCACTGAATATTCCCAAGGGGATCGTTCCCGTCGCCTATCTTTGCATCGGTAAGGTCAGGGGCTATCACCAGCGCCCTGAACTGGAAGCCGCCGGCTGGCGGCCCCGTCTGCCTATCGAGGACCTGATACATTTCGATCAGTGGGGTAGCCAGGGGCAGGAGGCGGAATTGCTGGAACGTCTGCGCGACGATCAGGCCGCCGTTGGTGCGGGGAGCTTTTTGACGGAACGTCTGACGGGCTGAGATAATTAAAAGCCGGGCTCCCCAAAGGGAGCCCGGTCATTTATTGCGCCTTTTCGGCTTCGGCGGCCGCTTCGCGGGCGGCGGCGCGGGCGTGTAGGTCGAGGGCGACTTCGACGATGTCGCTTTCCACATATTTGACCCGCTTGAAGCCCAGGCCTTCGACAAACTTCAGCATGCGCGAATTGTCGGTCAGCACCTGACCCACCACCTTGGCGGTATGGCGGCTGTCGGAATATTCGATGATTTTCAGCATCAGCTTCTTGCCCAGACCCGTTCTTTTAAGGTCCGAGCGCACCACTACGGCGAATTCGGCATTTTCATTGTCGGAATCGGTGACGGTGCGGACTACGCCCAGGGTGTCTTCGGTGGCGTTGCCGTCTTCATCGATCAGTACGGCGACAAAGGCCATTTCGCGGTCATAGTCGATCTGGGTCAGGCGGGCCATCTCGGAGTGGGGCAATTCACCCACCAGTCCGAAGAAGCGGAAGCGGATGTCTTCCGCCGACAGCTTCGAGATGAAGACGTGATGGTTGGGCTCGTCCTCGGGGCGGATCGGGCGGATCAGCACCTTGCGGTCATCGCGCATGACCCATTCCTCTTCCAGCCGCTTCGGATAGGGCCGAATGGCCAGACGATCCGAGGTGGTGGGGGCCGAGGCCGAGGCGCGGATGCTGGCGTCCAGGGCCAACACGCCCGAGGCGTCGGCGAACAGCGGATTGATGTCCAACTCGATGATCTCGGGGATATCGATGATCATCTGCGAGATCTTCATCAGGGTCAGGCAGATGGCGTCGATGTCGGCGGGCGGACGGTCGCGGTATCCCTGCAGCAGCTTCCAGACGCGGGTGCGTTGGATCAGTTCCTTGGACAGGCTCATGTTCAGCGGCGGCAGGCCGATGGCATGGTCCTTGATGACCTCGACGGCAATGCCGCCTTGGCCGAACATGATCACCGGCCCGAAGATGGGATCGGTGGTCACGCCGATGATGATTTCCTGGGCGCGGGGACGCCGGGCCATGGTCTGGACCGTAAAGCCCTCGATGCGGGCTTCGGGGAACTTCAGGGCCACATTCTCCAGCATGGCGTTGGCGGCCTTTTCCACCTCGAAGGGCCCTTGAAGGTTCAGCATCACGCCGCCGACATCGGACTTATGGGCGATGTCGTGGGACAGAATCTTCAGGGCCACCTGACCGCCCATCTGCTTGGCGATGCGGCTGGCCTCGGCGGGGTCCTTGGCGGTGTGGGTCTCGACGATGGGAATGCCATAGGCGGCCAGTACGGCCTTGGCCTCGGGCTCGCTCAGGACTTCGTTGCCGCTGTTCAGGGCGTTCTTGATGATGGCGCGGGCGGCGGCGGTGTCGGGCGTGAAGTCCGACAGGGCCGACGGCGGCATTTCCATCAGCATTTCCTGGTTCCGGCGGTAGTTCACCAAATGCATGAAGGCATGCACCGCCTGATCCGGGGTCTCATAGGTGGGCATGCCGGCTTCACGGAACATGCGCCGGGCCTGGCCCACCTGATCCTGTCCGACCCAGCAAGACATGATGTTGGCCCGGTGGGACTTGGCCGACTGGATGACCTTTTCGGCGACTTCATTGGCGTCGGTCAGGGCGGTGGGCGCATGCATGGCTAGGATGGAATGCACTTCTTCGCACTCGAACAGCACATCCAGCGCCTTGACGTAACGATCGCCGTCGGCGTCGCCGTTCAGGTCGATGGGATTGTCGTGGGACCAGTTCTGGGGCAGAACGGCGTTCAGCTTTTCGATGGTGGGGGCATTCAGCTCGGCCAGCGAGCCGCCCATCTCGATCAGCTCGTCAACGGCCATGATGCCGATGCCGCCGCCGTTGGTGATGATGCCAAGCTTCTCGCCCTGAGGCGGCTTGGCCCGGGCCAGGGTTTCCACGGCGGTGAACATCTCGTCCAGAGTGTAGACCCGCAGCATGCCGGCGCGGCGAAGGGCGGCGTCATAGACCTCGTCGGTGCCGGCCAGGGCTCCGGTATGGGAGACGGCGGCCTTGGCACTTTCGGCGACCCGTCCGGCCTTGATGCAAAGCACCGGCTTGTTGCGCGACGCGGCGCGGGCGGCGGACATGAAGTTGCGGCGCTCGCGGATGGTCTCGATGAACAGCAGGATGGCCCGGGTCGAGGGGTCCGAGCCCAGGTAATCCATGACGTCGCCGAAATCCACGTCAGTGGCGTCGCCCAGACTGATGAAGTGGGAAAAGCCAATGCCCTTGGGCTTGGCCCAATCCAGCACGGCGGTGCAAAGAGCGCCCGACTGGGAGACGAAGGCGATGCGGCCCGGCTCGGCGGTGCGATGGGCGAAGCTGGCGTTCAGGCCGATCTGCGGCACCATGATGCCCAGACAGTTCGGCCCCAGGACGCGCATGCCGAAGCTGCGGGCAATCTCCATGACCTTGACGATCAGGGGCTGGCCCTTGTCGTCCAGGGTGGTTGCCAGTCCGCCGGTCAGCACGATGGCGGCGCGGGTGCCGCGCTCTCCCAGCTTGCGGATGTCTTCGGCGATAGTGTTGGGGGGCGTACAGAGGATGGCCATATCCGGCACCACCGGCAGGCTTTCCACAGTCTTATAGGCCAGAACACCGCCCACTGACTGCAGCTTGGCGTTGACCGGCATGATGGGGCCGGTAAAGCCGCCATGCAGCAGGTTGCGCATGACCAGGGAGCCGACGGTATTATCCCGCTCGGCGGCGCCCAGCACGGCGACGGACTTGGGGCGGAACAGGCTGGAAAGATTGCGGGTGCTCATGATGTCGCCTCTGTCTTTTTGTACTGGGACTTTTTGTACTTGGGGCAGGCGGCCATGGGGATCTGCCGGGAAGTAGCCTTTGGCTGCTTCCTGATCAGGACATTATCCCTTTTGTTGTGCGGCGCAATATCGGACTGACTCTTATCCACAAGTTTAAGAGGGCCTCATCTAAAGGTGAGGGGTCAGCCGCCACCCTCCCTTTGCGGCGTCAACCGCCGCGCTGGCCTTTGAGCATGTCGGTGACGGTCACGCCCAGGCGGTCATCGACGATCACCACTTCGCCCCGGCCAACCAGCATCTTATTGACGTAGAGGTCGATGGGTTCGTTGATCTTGCGGTCCAATTCAACCACGGCGCCACGGCCCAGCTTGAGCAGCTGTTTGACCTGGACATTGGCGTGGCCGAGCACGGCGTAAAGCTCGACCTGGATATCGTAGGCGGCTTCCTTGGTGGTATCGGCGCTGTTGTCGTCGGCCATGAGGGGACTCTCCGTGGAATGGGCCGGGACAGTTTAGCCATTTGGCGGGAAAAGTCACGATTTGGCTTGTGAGGACATGGTCTTCGGGGATTATTCTTGCCGCCCGCAAAGGAGACATCATGAACAGCCTCTCGACCTTGCCCGCAGTTTTTGTCTTTGACCTGGATGGCACCCTGGTGGACAGCCTTCCCGATATGCTGCTGGCGATGAATAAATTGCTGGCCGATCTGGGGCGTCCCCATGCCACGCCGGATCAGATCTGCGAGTGGGTGGGCGACGGCGCCTCGGTGCTGGTGGAGCGGGCCCTGGCGGCCTCGGGCGGATTGCCTGATCGGTCTTTGGCCGATCTGACCGCCGCCTATATCGCTCATTACCGTGGTCATGCCGCCCATGGCAGCAAGCCCTATCCCGGCGTGGTCGAGACCCTGGAACGTCTGGCCTTGGCCGGTCATCCCATGGGCGTTTGCACCAACAAGCCCCATGCCTTGGCCGTCGAGTTGCTGGAGGGGCTGGATATGATGCGCTATTTCCAGGCGGTGCTGGGCGGCGACAGCGTTCCTGCCAAGAAGCCTCATCCTGGCCATGTGATCGCCACTCTTGCCGCCTTGCAGGCCGAGGGCCGCAAGGCCGTGATGGTCGGTGATACGGTGAACGACGTGCTCTCGGCCCGAGGTGCCGGCATTCCGGTGGTGGCGGTGTCCTTTGGCTATGGCAAGATCGATGCTCAGGACCTGGGGGCTGATGTAGTGATCGACCATTTCCCCCTGTTGCCTGGCGTAGCGGCGTTTTTGCTTTAAAGCGGCTGCAGGCTGCGGTTTTCCAGCAGCAGGATACCCACCAGTTCTACGTCATCCATGATCAGATCACGGGTCATGGCGATGATGGCGCGCTGGAATGTTCCCAATACCTCGGAGCAGGGGCGGCCCGGCACCAGAAGTTCGGCCACCGCGCGGGCCTGGGAAATCAAGATGCCGTGGTGATGGCAATGGTCCTCTACCCGGGTCTGATAAAGTGGCGGCAGCTGATGCATCAGGTCTTCCTCATAGGCGCAATGGGCCACCAGGAAGTGCAGGAAGCGGTCGTAGGATTGGCCATAGGCAGGGCTGATAGGGCCCGCGCTTTCCAGCATTTCTTCGACATCGCCGATCAGGTCGATGAGAGTTTTATGGTCGGAGTCAATGCGCTCATGGCCGATCACCAACTGCCTTGACCAGACGAAGGTCCGCATATTTCCCCCCACCCATCCCATCGTTGAAGACGATATGGCTTTATGACTGTAAGCCTAGCTCTTAACCGCACCTTATGTATGGGTTCTTGCGCATTAATTCTTTCGTCCAGGCAGAAAAGAAAAAGGCCCGGAAGATCAAAGTCCTCCGGGCCTTTTCTGCTTTGTGTGGTGGTTGGCTCAATGGGTCGGCGGGTTGGCCGTATAGCCATGGGCGCATTCCGGAGCCTGTTCAACGGCGGCATGGAACTCGGCCAGGGTCGGAGCGCTGACGACGGCGCTCTGGCTGCCGGTGCCGCAAGTGGTGGACCAGACATTGGAAAGGCGAATCGTCTTGGCATCCGAGGACGCGCAGGCCGACAGCCCCAGTAAAGCGCCAACGGCGGTAAGAACAACCAGCTTATTCATGACGAGGAAATCCTCTATTCGGCTAAGCCACGGGCAGGAGCCGGCGGCCATATTAGATTTGGGGCGGCAGTCTTAGCATAGCTTCAATCCCCTCTGCATCGGCCCAAGATGCATAGCGGCCATGGCGCGATTACCGGGGAAATAAAGAAAAAGAGAGGTGGCCCCGTCTCTTCGGACAGCTTTGCGGCGAAGTTAAGCTATTCCCCGGTTCACGATCATGCCGCCAGTGCGCTGATGGTCACCCTATCCGGGGCATGCCCCGGATAGGGTGACGGCGCGGTTTGATGATACGCCTCGTCGGGCGTCTGTCCAGCCAGTGTCGAGTGGGGCCTGTGGACGTTGTAATAGGCGATCCATCGGGCCAGCCCGGCCCGCAACTCGGAGCCGGTCTCGAAGGCGTGCAGATAGACGCATTCGTATTTCAGGGACCGCCAGAGCCGCTCGATAAAGACATTGTCCATCCAGCGGCCACGCCCATCCATGCTGATCCTCACCCCCGCATCCTTCAGCA
>Ga0302193_10004101_pt1 | contig 11600 bp, 10 predicted proteins | sample II_Bog_E3_3_FD_200228 | JGI IMG/M metagenome (GOLD analysis project Ga0302193, IMG submission 200228) | Peat permafrost microbial communities from Stordalen Mire near Abisko, Sweden - II_Bog_E3_3 | ecosystem: Environmental > Terrestrial > Soil > Wetlands > Peat | place: Sweden: Abisko...
ACTGAACCAGCGCCGCCCCGAACATGATGAACCCGAACCCGACCCACAGCAGCACGAACGAGTTGGCCAGGAAAAACCCTCGCTGGGACACCACCACCCATTGGCAGAGCAGCAGCACCAGCGCGGTCATGCCCAGCGGCGCCCCGGTCAGCGTATCCTGGAGCAACCCGATGACGAAGGCGACGCTCGGACGGATCAGGTCGGGCCGGTGGATCGCCCAGTAATAAACCGACATCAACGCCAGGGCCGGCGCCACATCCTCGTAACAGGGCAGATAAAGCGGCACCATGCCGAGTAGAACCAGCATCACCGTAACCGCCACCGGGGCGAGGCTGCGCCCGGCCTGATCCAGTCTCTGCCAGACACTGACCGTCATCTGCCGACCGTCACCGAACGCCGGAGAAGTGATCCGCCTCGCCAACCAGACCGCCGGGCAGGCCGAAGTCCACCAGTTCCACATGTTCGAGCTTGCCAAGATCCACCATCGGCTGGACCTTGACCAGATGATCGCCGACGGCCGAAACCACCCCGATGGGCAAACCCACCGGAAACAGCCCGCCATCCCCTGACGTCACCACCCGGTCACCCACCGCCACCGGCGCCTCGGGCGGCAGATAGAGCAACCGCGGCTGGTCCGAATTGTCGCCGGCCAGCACCGCCCGCTGGCGCGTGTTGTCCAGCATCACCGGGACCCGGGTATTGATGTCGGTAATCAGCAGCACCCGGGCGGTCCACTCGCCGACCTCGACCACCCGGCCGATCATGCCCGCCCCGGCCACCGCCGCCTGTCCGCGACGCACCCCGTCGCGGCGCCCGGCCGTCACCAGCACGTCACGCAGGAACGGCCCTCCTGGCGCCGCAATCACGCGCGCCGAAATGAACGTCGCCCCGGGCTCCGGCTTGTAATGCAGCAACCCGCGCAGGCTGTTGTTTTCGGCCTCCAGCCGCAACGCCACCTGCTTCCATTGCAGCAGCGAGGCGTTTTCCAGCCTCAGATCCTTGTTCTCCCGGTGAACTTCGCTGATGTCGACCACGGTCTCGACCACACCGGCGACGGTTGCCGCCGGCCGCGAAATCGCGTCGAGAATCGGCACGAAGGCGTCGGTCACATGGGCCCGGATGCCCTCGATCAACACGGGGTCGATCTTGCCGAACATCATCAGGGCGATCGAGGCCAGCAGCAACAGCAGGAACGAGAACCGCTGAACCAGCGTCTTCAGCGCGGTCAGCCGGCTCATCGGTCTTGCAGTGCGTGGTTTCACGATAACATTCCATGATTATCGTTCAAGGCCAGCCGCACTGGAGCCCCGAACCGCAGTCCCGGCGGGCCACCAACCGGCCATAAAACCCCAACATGCCGGTTCCACAGTACAGGATCAGTACATGGACACCAAAACATTTCTCAGTGTTTTCATCTCTTCGAGCGCCCGCCCGGTGCCCAGCGCAACACAGCTCAGCGGGTCATCGGCAATCGACACCGGCAACCCGGTGGCGTGGCGCAGCACATAATCAAGGTTGCCGAGCAGCGCCCCGCCGCCGGTCAGCACGATCCCCTTGTCGACGATGTCCGCGGCCAGCTCCGGCGCGGTATGTTCCAGGGCGACCTTGACCGCTTCGATGATCGCGCTGACCGGCTCGGCCAGACTCTCGGCGATCTGGCGTTCGCTGATGATCAGTTCCTTGGGCACACCGTTCATCAGATCGCGGCCCTTGATCTCCAGGATCCGGCCCTCGCCGTCCTCGGGCGGACAGACCGAACCGATCTCCTTCTTGATCCGCTCCGCCGACCCTTCGCCGACCAGCAGGTTATGGCTGCGCCGGATATAGCCGATGATGGCCTCATCCATCTTGTCACCGCCGACCCGCACCGAGCGCGAGTAAACGATGCCGCCAAGAGACAACACCGCGACCTCGGTGGTGCCGCCGCCGATATCGACCACCATGGAACCGGTGGGCTCGGTGACCGGCAGGCCGGCGCCGATGGCCGCGGCCATGGGTTCCTCGATCAGGAACACCCGCCGCGCACCGGCCGACTCGGCGGATTCCTGAATCGCCCGGCGTTCCACGGCGGTCGAACCCGAAGGCACGCACACGATCACCTGCGGGCTGGCGAAGCTCCGTCGATTATGAACCTTACGGATGAAATGTTTGATCATTTCCTCCGCGACCTCGAAATCGGCAATCACACCGTCGCGCAGCGGGCGGATCGCCTGGATATTTCCCGGTGTCCGGCCCAGCATCATCTTGGCTTCGTCGCCGACGGCCAGCACCTGTTTCCGGCCTCGAACCGTTGCGATGGCCACCACCGATGGCTCATTCAGGACGATACCCCGCCCCTTCACGTACACCAGCGTGTTGGCGGTCCCGAGATCGATGGCCATGTCGGCCGACAGGATGCCGAGCAGTTTGGAAAACATGGTGGTGGTTAACTCTTCATCCGGTTGACACGGCATTCGGAAACCGCCGGGCGCGAATCGTTGGCGCTTCCGGCGCGGCCCCCGTTCCATAGAGCAACAGCCAGAGGCACTCAAGCAGAGAGTGGCGATGGCGCCGTCCGCTGGCGTTTGAGCAGCAGCTTGTTAAGCGCGTGGACATAGGCCCGGCACGACGCGACCAGGGTATCGCTGTCGGCCCCACGCCCGACCACACCGCGGTCTTCATCCTCCAGCCGCACCGTGACCTCGGCCTGGGCGTCGGTGCCCGCGGTCACGGCGTGGACCTGATACAGCCCCAGCCGCGCCTCATGGGGAAACAACTCCTTGATCGCATTGAAGGTCGCGTCCACCGGACCATTGCCGCCGGCCTCGGTCCCGCGGGTCTCGCCGTCGATGGTCAACACCAGCAGGGCGCGCTGGGGGCGCCGGGAACCCGCCACCACATCCAACGATACGAACTGGATACGGTCCCCGGCATGGCCAATCCGATCGTCCACCAGGGCAATCAGGTCCTCGTCGAAAATTTCCTTCTTTTTATCCGCCAGTTCCTTGAACCGCTTGAAGGTTTCGTCGATGACGGCGTCGTCCGGGGCGTAGCCCAGGTCCCGCAGCCGGGTGCGGAAGGCGTTGCGGCCCGAGTGCTTTCCCAGCACCAGCCCGGCCTTGTCGGCGGCGGCGCGCACCAGCCCGACCGATTCCGGGGTCATGATTTCGTAGGTGCCGGCGTGCTTGAGCATGCCGTCCTGATGGATGCCCGATTCGTGGGCAAAGGCGTTGGCGCCGACGATGGCCTTGTTGGGCTGGACCACGAAGCCGGTGATCGCCGACACCAGCCGCGACGCCTTCATGATCGTTTCGGTGTGGATCGTGGTGGTATAGGGCAGCCGGTCATGGCGGGTCCGCAGCGCCATCACCAGTTCCTCCAGCGCGGCGTTGCCCGCCCGCTCCCCCAGGCCGTTGATGGTACATTCGACCTGGCGGGCGCCGTTGCTCACCCCGGCCAGGGAATTGGCCACCGCCAGCCCCAGGTCATTGTGGCAATGGACCGACAGCACCGCGCGATCGATATTGGGCACCCGGTGGCGCAGCATGGCGAACAGCGCCCCGTATTCCTCGGGCATGCCATAGCCGACTGTATCGGGAATGTTGATGGTACGGGCGCCGGCGGCGATGGCCGCTTCGACGCAGCGGCACAGAAAATCGTGCTCGGTCCGGGAGCCGTCCTCGGCACTCCATTCCACATCGTCCACCAGATTGCGGGCGTAACCCACGCTTTCGGTGACGGCCTCCAGCACCCGGTCCGGCGACATCTGAAGCTTGTACTTCATGTGCAGCGGACTGGTGGAAATGAAGGTGTGGATGCGCCTGCGCCCCGCGCCGGCCAGCGCCTCGGCGCAACGGTCGATGTCCCGGCGCTGGGCCCGGGCCAGGCCCGCCACCGTCGAATGCCGGATGCGCCGGCCGATGGCCGACACCGCCTCGAAGTCGCCGTTGGACGCGATGGGAAAGCCGGCCTCGATCACATCGACGCCCAGTTCCTCGAGCACGGCGGCGACTCGGAGCTTCTCTTCGAGATTCATCGAGGCGCCCGGTGACTGTTCACCGTCGCGTAACGTGGTATCGAAGATGATGACGCGCCGGTCGGTCGGCTCGCCGGCGGCGGCAACCGCCGCGGTGCCGGTCGCGGGAATGGCGGCAACCGCTGCGGTGCCGGTCGCGGGAATGGCGGCAACCGCTGCGGTGCCGGTCGCGGGAATGAGGGTCATGGCGGAAATCCTTGGCGGGGCTGCTTTCGGTACCCGGGAGTGACGGCCGGTCGCAAGGGAATTTGGGCATCCGGCGGTTTGCGGCAAGCCGCAAGGGTCGGCCCCCGGCCGCGCCGACGGCCGCGCCGACGGCCGCGCCGACGGCCGCTCCGCTTCTTTAACATGGCCCGAGTCGCCGTAACCTGCCAATCTGGCGGCGGGCGGTCTGTGGCCAACCCGACGCCCTGGGGCGACCTGGCCCGCAATCACCGCCGTCGTCCTGGCCGCCATGTTCGGCTTGCCAAGCCGCCTGGGCGCTGACATGGATGGTGCGGGGCGCCAGCCCGGGTCCCGGGCGGGCCTTACCGTCCCGGACGGCGGGGCGCCCGTGGCCGGACACTTCGACCGGATTTCGGGCACCACTGCCCGGCCCGCTTCAAGCTGCTAAGGTACCAGGCATGTTTACCGGAATTATCACTCATCTCGGAGAGGTCGCCGCCATCGAGCGCGGCCCCGACATTCGTTTCACCATTGCCAGTGGCCTCGACACCTCCGAAATCCCGCTTGGCGCGTCCATCGCCTGCAATGGCGTCTGCCTGACCGTGATCGACCGCGACTTCGGCACGTTTACCGTGGAGGCTTCGCGGGAGACCCTTGACCGCACCACACTCTGCGCCTGGACCGAGGGTACGCCGGTCAACCTGGAGCGGTCGTTGCGGCTTGGTGACGAGTTGGGCGGGCATCTGGTCTTCGGTCACGTGGACGGGGTTGCCGACGTGGTTGAGATTACGCCGGTCGGGGGCAGCCTGCGGTTCGATTTCGAAGCCCCGTCGGAATGCGCCCGGTTCATCGCGGTCAAGGGCAGCGTGGCCCTTGACGGCGTGTCGCTGACGGTCAATGAAGTGGCCGGTCGCCGCTTTTCCATCAACATCATCCCCCATACACAGCAATGCACCACATTCGGTTCCATGACGCCGGGACGGCCGGTCAATCTCGAGGTGGACATGTTGGCGCGCTATGTCGCGCGCCTTTCCGAAGCAGTGTAACATCGGACATGCTCGACGCCCTTTCTTCGACCGAAGAGATCATAGAAGAGGCCCGGCAGGGCCGGATGGTGATCCTGGTCGATGACGAAGATCGGGAAAACGAGGGCGATCTGGTCATCCCGGGCGACGCCGCGTCGCCCGAAGCGATCAATTTCATGATCCGCTTCGGGCGCGGCCTGGTTTGCCTGGCGCTGCCCCGGGAGCGGGTCGATCAGCTGCGCCTGCCGCTGATGGCCCGGCATAACCAGACCCGCCACCAGACCGCCTTCACCACCTCCGTCGAGGCCCGGGTTGGCGTCTCCACCGGCATTTCGGCCGCCGACCGCGCCCGTACCATCCAGGTGGCGATCGATCCCGAGGCCAGCGCCTATGATCTGGTCAGCCCCGGCCATGTGTTTCCCCTGGTGGCGCGGGACGGCGGGGTCCTGGTGCGGGCCGGCCATACCGAGGCGGCGGTGGACATCGCCCGTCTGGCCGGGCGATCCCCCGCCGGCGTGATCTGCGAGATTCTCAACGAAGACGGCACCATGGCCCGGTTGCCGGATCTGGTGCCGTTCGCCCAGTACCACGGGCTCAAGATCGGCACCATTGCCGACCTGATCGGCTACCGCCGGCGCACCGAAACCCTGATCGAACGCACCCTCGACACCGAAATCGTCAGCCGCTTCGGCGGGCGTTTCCGCCTCGTGACCTACCGCAACACCGTCTCGGGAACCGAACACGCGGCGCTGATCCGGGGCGATGTCGCCGATGGCGCGCCGGTGCTGGTCCGCATGCACGCCCACGAGGTGCTCGACGACGTGATCGCCGAGCAAAGCGCCGGACGCGACGTGAACCTCCAGGCGGCCATGGCCATGATCGCCGAGGCTGGCCGGGGCGTCGTGGTGATGCTGTGCGAGCCTCCCGAAAAATCGCTGGCCGAACGGGTGTCGGGGACGGCGCCGCAGGGGGCGGAACTGCGCGACTACGGCGTCGGCGCGCAGATCCTGCTGGACCTGGGGGTGCGGCACATGGTCCTGCTGTCCAACCATCGCCGAACCATCATCGGGCTCGACGGCTACGGCCTGACCGTGGTCGGCCATCGCCCGATCGCCGTCGACGGGGTGCTGTCCGGGCGCAAAGGAACTGCCATTGATGGTTGACACTCCCACGCTGCTGATCGTCGAAGCCCGCTTTTACGACGATATCGCCGATGAGTTGGTCCGCGGTGCGGTGGCCGAGATCGAGCAGGCCGGCGCCGCTTACGAACGGCTGTCGGTCCCAGGCGCCTTCGAAATCCCCGCGGCGATCCAATACGCCGTCACCTCGATGGATTTCTATTCCGGCCGCCGGCGATTCGACGGGTATGTGGCGCTCGGCTGCGTCATCCGGGGCGAGACCACCCATTATGACTATGTCTGTGCCGAAAGTGCCCGCGGCCTCCAGACTCTGGCCCTGACCCATACGCTTGCCATCGGCTACGGCATCCTGACCGTGGAGAACCGGGAACAGGCCTGGGTCCGGGCCTCGGTCAAGCACAAGAACAAGGGCGGCGGTGCCGCCCGCACCTGCCTTGACATGATCGAGTTGAAGCGCCACTTCCGGCTTTATCCGCGATAATCGGGTTCCCATGGCTCCCCCCAGCAAGGCCGCGAGGCGTAACCGCCGTGGTCGCGGCTCGGCCAAGGCACGACGCAGTGCCGCCCGGCTCGCCGCGGTCCAGGTGCTCTACCAGATCGAACTCCTTGGCGCCGAGCCGGAGGCGGCGCTGGCGGAGTTCCTCCAGCACCGGCTTGGCCATGAGGTCGACGGGGTTTCTTATGTTGCCGCCGATCCGCCCCTGCTTTCGGCCATCGTCCGCGGCACCAGCGTCCGGCGGGCCGACATCGACGGCATCGTCTCGGCGGCCCTGGATCCGCGCATGCCGCTGGACCGGATCGAAGTGTTGCTGCGCACGATTCTGCGCGCCGGAACCCTCGAGCTGCTGGCCCATGCCGACATCCATCCGCGGATCATCCTCAGCGAATATGTCGAGATCGCCCATGCTTTCTATCAGGGTCGCGAGCCGGGCGTGATCAACGGAGTCCTCGACCACATTGCCCACCGGCTGCGCGCCGACGAGCTCTGTCGGCCGGAGCCGCACGATGACGGCGACTCCGAAGACTGAGGCACCCGGAGCGGCTCCGGGTCCGACGAACCCCACGCTCGGGGAATTCGGGCGAATCGAGCGATTCCTGCGGCCACTGGCCGCCGGCTGCCCGGGCGCCCTGGAACTGACCGACGATGCCGCCGTGCTCACGGTGCCGCCCGATTGCGAGCTGGTGGTGACCACCGATGCCATGGTCGCGGGCATCCACTTCCTGCCCGACGACCCGCCCGCCGACATCGCCGCCAAGCTGCTGAGAGTCAACCTGTCCGATCTCGCCGCCATGGCGGCGGCACCACTGGCCTACACCCTGGTCCTGTCCCTGCCGCGGACCGTCGACGACGACTGGCTGGCCACCTTTTGCGCCGGCCTCCAGGCCGATCAGGCGCGCTACGGCATCGCGCTGGCCGGCGGCGACTCGGTGGCGACCCATGGTCCCATCACCCTTTCGGTTACGGCCCTCGGTCTGGTCCGGCGCGGTCGGGCGCTGACCCGGCGGGTTTGCGTCCCGGCCGAGCGGATCGCCGACCAACGGGTGTTCGTCACCGGGACCATCGGCGACGCCGCTCTTGGCCTCGCGCTGGTCCAGGGCACATTGGGGCCGGACACGCTGGGGCCGGACGCCGTGGCGGCGCTGGTGGCGCGGCTACGCCGGCCCGAGCCGCGGCTGGCGCTGGGCATGGCCCTCCGCGGGCTGGCGACCGCCGCCATCGACGTTTCCGACGGCCTGGTCGCCGATCTTGGCCATATCGCCGGCGTCACCGGCTGCGCCGCGGTCATTGACTGCGCCCGCCTGCCGCTGTCCGGGCCGGCACGGACCCTGCTGGCCCGCCAGCCGGCCTTGCTGGCGGCCATGGTCAGCGGCGGGGACGACTATGAACTGGTTTTCACCGCCGCCGCCGCGGACCGGGCCGCGGTGGCGGCACTGGCCGCCGAACACAAGGTCGCCATCACCGAAATCGGCTGGCTGGAGGCCGCTCCCGCCGGCCGGGTCGAGGTCCTGGATGCCGAGGGCCGGTCCCTCGCGCTCGCCCGGCGCGGCTGGAACCACTTCGCCGGCACCGGATAGCAAAAAGGCTGCGGCATCACCGGACAGCTTTACCCGTGGCCAGGACCGGGGTATGGCTGGGCTCGCGGGAACTGGGAGCTGGAGCCGGCCATGAAGGGTATCGTTCTCCTGATGGTGGGAATCATCCTGCTGCTTCTCGCGGCGGCCGGCGGCTGGTACGCCTATAACAAGTTCATCGCGCCGCCACCCGACGCCGCCGTCGGACAGGCCAAGGCCAAGCCGGCCCCGGGACCACCCCCGGTCTATGTCCGGCTGGCCCCGTTCACGGTGCCGGCCATCGGCGCCGAGCGCCCGGAACAGTTGATCACCTTCGTCATCGTTTTGATGGTCCGCGACCAGAGCGCCGAAAGTCAGGTCAACGACCGGATGCCGCGGGTCATGGATACCTTCCTCACCACGCTTTACGGGGCCATTGATGAAGGTGAAATGATCAATGGCAGTCTCGTCGACGTTGCCGGTGTCAAAAAACGGTTACAAGCCGCCTGTGACCGGTTGCTGGGAAGCGACGTTGTCAAAGAAGTGCTGGTTCAAACCGTGCTGCAACGCCGTTTTTGAGCCTGCCAGGTGTCTTCCCGGATCGAAGTCGGGCGAAACCCGCCCGCCGACACCGTCGCAACCGTTGCATTGTCGGAAGCCCTCCGGCATGCTGCCCCCACACAACGCCCGGCCGGTGCCGCCGTCGTGACGGTGGTCCCGAGCAACGGGACATACCCAAGAAGTTCTAAATGAATTTGGGGGAATCGATGAGTCTTGCATTTGTCTTTGTCATCCTCTGCGGCTTGCTGGCGCTGGCTTACGGCGTCTACGCAAGCAGGCAGGTGTTGGCGGCGAGTGCCGGTACCGCGCGCATGCAAGAAATTGCAAGCGCCATCCAGGAAGGCGCGCAAGCGTACCTGAACCGGCAATACACCACCATCGCCCTGGTCGGCGTGGTCATCGCCATTCTGCTGTCGGTCACGCTCGGACCCAAGACCGGTGTCGGCTTCCTGATTGGCGCCATCCTGTCGGGTGCCGCCGGCTACATCGGCATGAACGTGTCGGTGCGCGCCAACGTCCGGGTTGCCGACGCCTGTACCCGTGGGCTGGCCGACGGCCTTGACCTCGCCTTCAAGTCGGGGGCCATCACCGGTTTGCTGGTGGTCGGTCTCGGCCTGCTTGGCGTCACCAGCTATTACTTCGCCCTGACCCAGTTGATCGACCCCTCGGTCGACCCGGAATTGGCGCGGCGCAGCGTGATTGAAGGGCTGGTCGCCCTCAGCTTCGGCGGCTCGCTGATTTCGATCTTTGCCCGTCTGGGTGGCGGCATCTTCACCAAGGGCGCCGACGTCGGCGCCGATCTGGTCGGCAAGGTCGAAGCCGGCATCCCCGAAGATGATCCCCGCAATCCCGCGGTCATCGCCGACAATGTCGGCGACAATGTCGGCGACTGCGCCGGCATGGCGGCCGACCTGTTCGAAACCTATGTCGTCACGATCGTCGGCGGTATGTTGCTGGCGGCCATCCTGTTCACCGGCCCGGACGCGACCAATCTGATGTTCTACCCGCTGCTGGTCGGCGGCGTGTGCATCATCGGCTCGGTTGCCGGTACCTTCTTCGTCAAGCTCGGCGCCTCCAAGAGCATCATGGGCGCGCTCTACAAGGGTCTGATCTACAGCGGCCTGATTTCGCTGGTGCTGATCTTCGTGGCAACTCTGGCGCTGGTCGGCCTCGACACCGAGTTCGTGGTCAACACCAAGACCGCGGTGGGCGCCGGCATCCACGTCAATGGCTGGTCGCTGTTCGAATGCTCGTTCGTCGGGCTGGTGGTGGTCGGCCTGCTGTGCTGGATCACCGAATACTACACCGGCACCGATTACCGGCCGGTCAAGAGCGTCGCCAAGGCCTGTGAAACCGGTCACGCCACCAACATCATCCAGGGCCTCGCGGTTTCGATGGAAGCCACGGCGCTGCCGGTGATCGTGATCAGCGTCGCCATCGTCGTCGCTTACAACATCGCGGGCATCTTCGGCGTCGGCATCGCCGCCACCGCCATGCTGGCGCTGGCCGGCATCGTCGTCGCCCTCGACGCCTTTGGCCCGGTCACCGACAATGCCGGTGGCATTGCCCAGATGGCCGGCCTGCCCAAGGAAGTGCGCGTCCTGACCGACGCCCTCGACGCCGTCGGCAACACCACCAAGGCCGTGACCAAGGGCTACGCCATCGGTTCGGCCGGCCTTGCCGCCCTGGTGCTGTTCGCCGCCTACATTCAAGACCTCAAGAACTACTTCCCGACCCTCGACGTGAAGTTCGAACTGAACGACCCGTATGTGGTGATCGGTCTCTTCCTCGGCGGTCTGTTGCCCTATCTGTTCGGGGCGATGGGCATGACCGCGGTCGGCCGCGCCGCCGGTTCGGTGGTGGTGGAAGTCCGCCGTCAGTTCCGCGAGATCCCCGGCATCATGGAAGGTACCGGCAAGCCGGAATACGGCCGCGCCGTTGACCTGCTGACCAAGTCCGCAATCAAGGAAATGATCATTCCGTCGATGCTGCCGGTGTTCGCGCCGGTGGTGTTGTTCTTTGTGGTCCGACTGGCGACCGGGTCCTCGACCGCGGCGTTCACCTCGGTCGGCGCCATGTTGCTCGGCGTGATCGTCACCGGCCTGTTCGTCGCCCTCTCGATGACCTCGGGTGGCGGCGCCTGGGACAACGCCAAAAAGCTGATCGAAGAAGGCGCCCATGGCGGCAAGGGTTCCGAAGCCCACAAGGCGGCGGTGACCGGCGACACCGTCGGCGACCCGTACAAGGACACCGCCGGTCCGGCGGTCAACCCGATGATCAAGATCACCAACATCGTCGCGCTGCTGATGCTGGCCATCCTGGCTCACCTGCAGATCGGCTGAGACCCTTAACGGGGGGCGTTTCGCCCCGAAAGCCTGCCTCCAAGACCGCGGCGGCCCGCCGCCGCGGTCCCCCTTCAAGGGAGCCCCTTCGGGCTCCCTTCTTTTTTGGAGGCGCCACCGGCCTCCCGTCGATTCGACTTAATTCATAAGTATAAACCATTGTTTTCTTAAATATCTTTCCATTTGTATTTTAGGTAAAACGGCGATAGCTCCCGAATGGTTACTTTTTCATTGACGACAGAGGTTAATTCCTGTTAACGATCATCACCATCACCTGACGCACCGGTGATCTGAGAAAGCG
>Ga0302193_10004102_pt1 | contig 11599 bp, 9 predicted proteins | sample II_Bog_E3_3_FD_200228 | JGI IMG/M metagenome (GOLD analysis project Ga0302193, IMG submission 200228) | Peat permafrost microbial communities from Stordalen Mire near Abisko, Sweden - II_Bog_E3_3 | ecosystem: Environmental > Terrestrial > Soil > Wetlands > Peat | place: Sweden: Abisko, Stordalen...
GGTATCGAGCTCCAGCACCCCTTCGGCGATTCGATTGCCGGTGCGAGGTGGCACGGCCTCCTCGTCCGGTCCACCGTGTTGATGGGTACCGCTCACCGTCCCCTCACCTGGTGCGGCGCGCTGCCGTCGACCCTGTGGCCTTCTTGGCCGGCGCCTTCTTGGCCGGCGCCTTCTTGGCCGGCGCCTTCTTGGCCGGCGCCTTCTTGGCCGGCGCCTTCTTGGCCGGCGCCCTCTTGGCAGCATCGGCCTTCTTGCCGGGCGCCTTCCTCGACGCGGCGGCCTTCCTGGCGGCCAGCCTCTTGGTGGCGGCGGCCTTCTTGGCCGCCGCTCCCTTCTTGGCCGCTGCCTTCGTCGGCAACTGCTGGGTCGCCGACCCGCCTTCCTCGGCCGACTCCTTCTCGGTCGACTTCGCTCGCTTCCGTGGTAGCTCCCGCTGGACCGAGCGCTTCTTGGTGGGTCGTGACCGGGCCGTCAGGCCACCCGGAGAAGACGCCGTCGAACCGGACCGTTCGATCAGGTCACGGATCACCGAGCCGGCCGCGGACCCGGTCATGTGCCGCCGGGTCATGCCCGTCGGCCGGGCCTGGGTCATCGCCTGACGCGCGAGACCCAGGTAGACGTGGTCCGCGCTCGGCCGGTCGTGTCCGGTGATCTTGGCCGCCGAGTTCACCAGCGACACGTGGCTGAATGCCTGGGGGAAGTTACCCACCAACCGACCGGCCACCGGGTCGTACTCCTCGGAGAGCAGTCCCAGATCGTTGCGAAGGTCGAGCAGGCGCTCGAGGAGCTTGCGGGCGTCGTTCTCCCTCCCGAGCAGCGCCAGGCAGTCGGCCAGCCAGAACGAGCAGGCCAGGAACGCACCCTCGCGACCGGTCAGGCCGTCGACCTCACCGGTGTCGGCCGTTCGGTAGCGGAGGACGAAGTCGCCTTCCACCAACTCCCGCTCGATGGCCTCCACGGTGGCCCGGACCCGTGGATCGGTGGCCGGCAGGAAGCCGACCAGCGGGATCATCAGCAGGCTGGCATCGAGGCCATCCGCCCCGTAGTACTGCGTGAACGAGCCCTTGGTGGCGTTGAACCCCTGGTCACACACCTGGTCATGGATCTCCTGGCGGATCTCGCGCCACCGCTCCACCGGTCCGTCGGCTCCGAAGTCCTCGACCGTTCGGATCGCCCGGTCGAACGCCACCCAGGCCATGACCTTGGAGTGGGTGAAGTGCCGGCGGGGACCCCGGACCTCCCAGATCCCGTCGTCCGGCTCCCGCCACCCGGTCTCCAGGAACGCGAGCAGTGACCGTTGGAGCTCCCAGGACGCATCGCCTTCAGGGTCGGTCGGCTGGACGGACTCGTAGAGGGCCGACATGACCTCGCCGTAGACGTCGAGCTGGAACTGGCCGGCGGCCGCGTTGCCGATGCGCACCGGGCTCGAGCCCTCATAACCGGGCAGCCAGTCGACCTCCCATTCGTCGAGGCGGCGCTCCCCACCGGCGCCGTACATGATCTGCAGCTGCGACGGGTCGCCGGCCGTGGCGCGCAGCAGCCAGGTCCGCCAGGCCATGGCCTCCTGGTAGAAGCCGCCCCGCATGAGCGACTCGAGCGTCAATGTGGCGTCGCGCAACCAGCAGAACCGGTAGTCCCAGTTCCGGCTCCCCCCGACGTCCTCGGGCAGCGAGGTCGTGGCGGCGGCCACGATCCCGCCCGTCGGCTCGTAGGTCAGGGCCTTCAGGGTGATGAGCGAGCGCACCACCGCGTCGCGGTAGTCGCCCACATAGGTGCACTGAGCCACCCACTCCTTCCACCACTCCTCGGTCTCCTCGATGGCATAGACGGCATCGACCGGGCGGGGCGGCGTCTCGTTGGCCGGGTACCACGACAGCGAGAAAGGCACCGACTGGCCCTCGGACACCGTGAACTCGGCCACCGTCGACAGGTCGCTGCCATGGGTGTCGACGGTGGTCCACAGCGACAGGGCGTCCGGCCCGGCCACCGCAGTCAAGGTCCCGTCGGTCCGCCGGACCCACGGGACCACCTGTCCGTACCCGAACCGGATGGTCAGCTCCATCTCCATGGTGACGGTGCCGCGGACCCCTTCCACCAGGCGCACCACTTCGGGATGGGCCTGGCGGATGGGCATGCAGTCCACCACCCGCACCGTCCCCTCGTCGGTCACGAACTCCGACTCGAGCACCAGGGTGTCGCCGCGGTAGTGACGGTGGGTGGCGCCTTCGGCCCCCTTGGGCGCCAGGCGCCAGAACCCGTGGTCGTCAGTGCCGAGCAGTTTGGCGAAGCACGCCCCGGAGTCGAATCTCGGCAGGCAGAGCCAGTCGATGGATCCGTCCCGCCCGACCAGTGCGACCGTGTGCAGGTCACCGATGATCCCGTAGTCCTCGATGGGGAGCGCCATCTCCCCTGTCTAGTCCGGCCGCGAGCGCCGTCGAGAGCACGGGGCACACGCCGAGGACCGCCTCACCCGGCAGCACACGCTCCGGTGCCCACGGCCGAGCGAGCCTGCTCCGCGTTGGCCACCCGGTGCAGCACGTCCGGTGACGTCAGGGCGTACCCGATCGCGTCATCCACGGTCGATCGCGAAAAGACGACGCCCACCACCTCGCCGTCGGGCAGCACGAGCGGGCCCCCCGAATTGCCCGGCCTCACCTCGGCGTCGAGCTCGTACACGTTGCGGACGGTCAGTCCGTGACCGTAGATGTCCCGACCCTCGGCCTGGAACAGCGCCATCACCCCGGCTCCGTCAGCCGCGAACGGGCCACCCCCCGGATACCCGAGGACGACCCCCTGGGTGCCTTCGGGGACGGTGGACGGATCGAGGTGGAGCACCGGGGCGGTCAGGCCGGGCACGCGCAGAACGGCGAGATCGAACGACGGATCGAAGTAGAGCACCTCGACGGGCCGGAGCGTCGAACCGACCTGGACGAGGGGCTGGCGGATGCCGGCCACCACGTGGGCATTGGTGACCACCAGGCCGGGAGCGGCGACGAAACCCGAGCCTTCCTGGAGCACACCGCACCCGAACCCCTCCACTTTGACCGTCGAGGGCCCGGCGGCGAGGACGGCCTGCCGCAGGGAGGCATCGGTGGGGAGTGGCACCGGTCGGGCCGACGCGGGTGCGAGCGCACCGAACACCGGAGGGAACCCCTCTTCGGACAGGAACCCCTGGGCCTGACTGAAGACCGTGGGCGGCGCCGGCAGTGCCGAATCGAGGGCCTTGATGATCCGTGACTGCAGGATTGCGTTGTCGAGGGCGACCGAGGAACTGTTCACCATGGTGCTGGCGAGTAGCCACACCGTCACCAGCGCCGCCACCAGTGCCACTGCGACACCGATCACCGAGTCGATCGAACGTGCCGGCCCGGCATGCACGTGGCTGGTCATCATGCCGCCGACGATCCGACCGACCATTCCGAGGCTGAAGGCGATGAGGAGCATCGTCGACAGTGCGACGGCGGTTCGGGCCGTGGGCGAGTGGGCCCACTTGATGGTCTGGGACGCCAGCAGTGCGCCCACGAAGAGCCCGGCAAAGAACCCGACGATGGCGCACACCTGTACCAGGCCGCCCACCCGGGCACCCTGGACAGCGGCCAGCAGGGCCACGACGATGATGACGACATCGACGGCGTTCACGGTGCGGTCCGCCCATCGAGTCGTGACGCGGCACCGAAGGGAGCGGGTGGGACCGGCACGGTTGTCACGGTAGACGGCGGCGGCACTCCGCCGTCATCACCTGTGGTCACGGCCTTCCGTGGCACAATCTCGGGCGATCGGATCGTCCGGCGCGTGGTCGACGCTACGACCCGGCCGGCAAGAGAGGGATGAGCGGTGCCAGCTACACGAGCCTCGACCCGCACCCGGGGGCGGCACACCGCCCTGGTCGTCTGCGTGGTCGTCCTCGGAGTGGCGGCCGCCTGCAGTCGGACGTCCTCCACCACCCAGGCGTCAGGGGCGCCGACGTCCACCTCGTCCACCCTCGCCGCCCCGTGGCAGGGCACGCTCACCGTGTCCAGCCTGCCCGCGACCGTTCAGGCGCTCCAGGCCATCTCGTGCGCCACCGCCAGCCGCTGCTGGGCGGTCGGATCCACCGTCGCCACGTCGGCCGCCCCGTCGGGACCCGTCCTGGTGGCGAGCACGGACGGCGGAGCGACGTGGGCACTGCAACCGCTGCCGGCGGGCGTCGGCTACCTCACGGGCATCGCCTGTGCCTCGTCGCGGGCGTGCACCGCTGTCGGCCAGGTCGGCGGGACGGGCGTCGGACCCGGCGCCATCCTCACCACCACCAACTCGGGCACGACCTGGACATCGGAGCCCGTGCCGGCCGGCACGACCGACGTGACCGCTGTGGCTTGCCCGCACAGGGGCCGGTGCACCGCTCTGGGCACCGTCTCCGGAAGGGTGACCACCCTCACGCCGACCGGAGCCGGTGGCGCCTGGACCGCCGGCGGCCTGCTCCCGGTGACTGCGTCGGTCGCCACGTCCCTGGCCTGCACCGACAGCCTCCACTGCTGGGCGACGGCGTCGGACACCGTCGATCCGTCCCACGCCGTGGGCTCGATCGACGCCAGCGATGACGACGGCACCACCTGGGTCCCCCAGACGGTGCCTCCAGGGATCGGTGCCATCAACGCCGTCGACTGCACCCCCCCGACCACCCGACCGACCGCCGTCACGGCCGCCTGCACGGCGGTGGGGACGACCTCCACCGTCCTGAACAGCGCCCGCACAGGGCAGGCCGTGGTCCTGACCTCGAACGGCAGCGGCACCTGGTCGTCGCAGCCGGTGCCCGCCACTGCGGCCGACCTGCTCGACGTCTCGTGCGGCGCCGGGCCGTGTGTGGCCGTCGGTACCACGGTGGCCACGGACGCCCAGGCAGGCACCGTGGTCCTGACCACGGCGACCGGGGGGACGTCCACGATCTGGCGCCGGTCCAGGTCCGTGGCCGTGGCGCTGCCGCTCACCGGGGTCTCCTGTGTCTCGCTGGCGGCCTGCGTGGTCGTGGGCGAGTCGGTGAGTGCCCGCATCACCGCCGGCTGACGGAACCCTCCCGAGAGCGCCAGCAACTGACCGGCGACGGACGGGCCCATCCGCTGGGCCGCGCGGGCGCGCCGGTAGCCTCGGCCCGATGGCCTCACGCCCCGCCTCCGCACCCGCGGACCTGACCGACCTGGCAGCGCCCCGGCGGCGGGCGACGACGACCTCGGCGTTCGGGGTGGGTCGCCGGGAGGGGCACGATGCCTCCGGGTTCTACGATCGCTTCACCGCCCCGACCCTCTCCGACGACGACACGGTCACCCGGCCCACCGCCCTCGACGCCATCTGGTTGGGCGATGCCCGGGACATGGATGCCCACGGCTCGGTGGCTGACGACTCGGTGGCGCTCGTCGTCACGTCACCTCCGTACTTCGCCGGGAAGGAGTACGAGCAGGCGCTCGGCGTCGGTCACGTGCCGGCCGACTTCGCCGCCTACCTGGACATGCTGCACGACGTGTTCGCACAGTGCCTCGCCAAACTGGAACCCGGTGGCCGGATCGCCGTCAACGTGGCCAACCTCGGCCGCAAGCCGTACCGCTCGCTGGCCGCCGACGTCATCGGCCTGCTCCAGGGCCTCGGCTACCTCCTGCGGGGGGAGATCGTCTGGCAGAAGAGCCGTGCCGCCGGCGGGTCCTGCGCCTGGGGCACGTACCAACGTCCGGGCAATCCCGTGCTGCGGGACGTGTCCGAGCGGATCGTGGTGGCGTCCAAGGGCCGCTTCGACCGGGCGGTGCCGGCGGTGGAGCGGGCCCGGTCCGGTCTACCCCACGAGGGGACGATCACCATGGACGAGTTCGTCGACGCCACGACGGACGTGTGGGACCTTCCGGCCGAGTCGGCCACCCGGGTGGGTCATCCCGCCCCCTTCCCGGTCGAACTGCCGCGCCGCCTGATCGAGCTGTACACCTACCGGGACGACCTGGTGCTCGACCCGTTCCTGGGGTCGGGAACGACCGCGGTCGCGGCGGTCCGCACCGACCGCCACTTCGTAGGATTCGACACCGACGCCGACTACGTCGAGCTCGCCATCCGCCGGGTGGCCGAGGAGCGGGCGGCGCTCGATCCCGGGAGACAGCGCGTCACGGTGGCCCCGCTCCGCACGGCCACGCCGGACGATGCCCACACACCGGAGCAACGTGCGGTGGCCCGGGGCGCCAAGGCACGGGACCTCGCCGAACAGGCGCTGGTCGACGCCGGGTTCACCGACCTGGAGACGGGGCCGACCCTGTCCGATCTGGGCGTATCCGCCGACTATCGGGCAAAGGACGCTGCAGGCCGCGTCTGGTTGTTCCTGTTGGCCGGGGCGTATTCGTCGACACGGCCGGGACTGCGGCGGCCGGAGGTCCTGTGGCGGGCACTCGGTGTGGCCTCGGTGCTCCACGCCGCCCGGGCCGTGGACCCGGACCGGGCGGACCTCGGTCCCCTGGTCCTGCTGTCCACCGATGCACCGCCGGCTCGGAGCGCAGGCGGGCGGGCCCTGGCCGCCGTCACCGGGCCCGGACGACCGGTCCACGACGTGTGCGTCCTGCTCGACCCGTCGGCCGGCCAACGTCTGGCCGCCGTCGGGGCCCGCACCGGACGGTGACCGGAGCGGACATCGACCCTCCAGTGCCACGTCCACCGGGAACCACCGCCTGGGACGGCGAGTCCTACCACCGGAGGTTCGACGCCCTCGCCGCTGCGGGCGTCGACATCCACGGCGAGGTCGACTGTCTCATGACGTTCGAGCCCCACTCGGTACTCGACGCCGGGTGCGGCACCGGGCGCGTCGCCGCCGAGCTGACCAGGCGGGGCGTCGCGGCCGTGGGCATCGACCGGGACCCGTCCATGATCGCCACGGCACGACAGCTCGCACCCGGGGTCCGGTTCGAGGTGCTCGACGTGGTGCTGGCTGATCTCGGTGAGTCGTTCGACATGGTCGTGATGGCGGGAAACGTGCCGCTGTTCACCCCCGAGGGGACCCAGGCCGTGCTGGTGGCGGGGTGCGCCCGTCATCTGGCCCGGGGTGGTCGGTTGGTGACCGGGTTCCAACTGGGGCGCGGCTACACCCTGGAGGACTACGACGCGGACTGCACCGCAGCCGGACTCGTCGCGGAGGTCCGCTGGTCGACCTGGGACCGTGACGCGTTCGTGGAAGGCACCGACTACGTCGTCTCGATCCACCGCCGACCCTGAACCGGTCACCCGTGTCCGGCGGTCGGTCCGGTCCCAGGTCGCCGTGCGTTCTGCGATCATGGACGGGCGACACCACGAGAACGGAACACCATGCGCAACCCCATGTTCGTCTACGACGAGAAGCTCACCGACCTGATCTTCGACTACTGCCGGTGGCGACTCTCCCTCGATCCCGTCCCGCTCGACTACGGGGGCGCCCTCGACGAGTCACTGGCCGCCCGGCTCGACGGACTGATCAACGCCACGGGTACCGACGCCGTGGCCGTCATGGAGTTGTTCGACAAGACCCTGGCCACCGCAGCCGTCTCCGTGGACAGCCCGAAATTCCTGGCGTTCATCCCGGCCGCCCCCACCAAGGCGGCCCTCCTCTTCGACATGGTCGTGGCGTGCTCCTCACTGCAAGGGACGTCGTGGATCGAAGCAGCTGGCCCGGTGGCCGCCGAGAACCAGGCGCTCGGCGTCCTGGCCGACCTCGCCGGACTGCCCGAAGGCGCAGGCGGCTGCTTCGTGGCCGGCGGCTCGGCCGGCAACCTGTCGGGCCTCATGGTCGGGCGTGACACGGCCCGGCACCGCATGGGCGACGACGCGCCGGAGCACCCGGTGGTGGCCATCAGCGAGGAGGCCCACTCGTCGGTGGGGAAGGCGCTCCACGTATTGGGCATCGAACCGCTCCTGGTGCCGTGCGACGACCACCGCCTGACCGGCCGGGCCCTTCGGGACGCCCTGGCCACCCATCCCCGGGGCGGCGACGTGATCGCCGTGGTGGCGACCGGTGGCACCACCAACGCCGGGATCATCGACGACCTCGACGGGGTGGCCGACGTGGCCGAGGAGCGCAAACTCTGGTTCCACGTCGACGGTGCCTACGGCTGCGCCGCACTGTTCGCCCCATCGGTCCGGGACCGCTTCCGGGGCATCGAGCGGGTCGACTCCTTCGTCGTGGATCCGCACAAGTGGCTGTTCGCACCGTTCGACTGCGCCGCCCTGCTCTACCGCGAGCCCCGACTGGCCAAGGCGGTGCACTCCCAGGACGCCTCCTACCTCGAGGTGCTGCACCGGGACACGCCCGAGGAGTGGAACCCGAGCGACTACGCCTACCACCTGACCCGTCGGGCACGCGGCATGCCCCTCTGGTTCTCGCTGGCCGTCAACGGCACGGATGCCTACCGCGATGCCATCGAGACGGTGCTGGCCACCACCCAGGCGACGGCCGACCTCATCGAGTCGTTGCCCCAGCTGGAACTGGTGCGCCGGCCCGAGCTGTCCGTGGTCCTGTTCCGCCGGGCCGGCTGGGGCAAGGCCGACTACGAGGCCTGGTCCGACCACCTGCTGGAGGAGCAGTCCGGCTTCGTCATGCACACCACGTGGGAGGGCGAGCCCGTCGGGCGCCTGGCACTGCTGCACCCGGACACCAGCATCGAACTGATCGCCGGCCTGCTGGCCTCGACCGCCTGAGAGATCCGGCCCGGCGCCGGCGGTCAGTCAGGGGGGCCACCGCCGGCACCGTCCGGAGACCAGGTGAAGCCGAGTCGCTCGGAGGCGAACGTCATCGCGCTCGCGAATGCCGTCGCGGGCCCCACGACCGGGTCCCCCAGGGCGATCTGCACGGCGAGCCCGTCGAGGAGGGCCGACAGGGTGACGGCAAACGCCGTCGGGTCGACGGGGGAGAACTCGCCCGCCTCCTCACCCTCGACCACGATCGCAGCGATGGTGGCCCGCCACCGGGCATCGAACTCGGCGCGCACCCGGGCCACCTCGGGCCGGCGGAGCGCCTGGGCCCACAGGTCGAGCCACAGCGCCCACACCTCGGGGACCCCGGCATCGGTCTGGGGGATGCACGTGGCGCCGACGAGCCACTCGAGGCGGCCCGTCGCACTCCCGATGGCCGCCATCCTGGCCGCCCCCAGCTCGTACCACTGGTCCTCCGCCAGACGCACGGCCTCCGTCAGCAGGTTGTCCTTGGTCGTGAAGTAGTAGATGACGAGAGCGGGGCTGGTGCCGGCCCGCTCGGCGACGTCGGCGATGCGCGTGTCGGTGTACCCCCGCTCCGCGATCACGTCGAGTGCCGCCCGGACCATGTCGTCGCGGCGCTTCTCGGCTGTCGCAGCGGAGGCGGCGATCCCCCGGTCCTCGTCCATCGTCATCCTTCCGTCCGGCCCTCCGTCAGGGAGCACGGTACCCCTCCACAACAACTCCCACGGCGGTCGATCGCCCCCCGGAGCGCCGGGAAGCACGCGCATCGGCCCCGTGCCGGTCGGCGGGGAGGATCCGGCGGCGACATGCCACACTGTGCCCGAACGCAGTCCGCACGCCGACAAGGAGCGCACGATGGCAGCAGAGGTCCGTGGAGTGGTCGCGATGGCCAAGGGGGAGCCGGTCCAGGTGGTGACGATCGTCGTGCCTGACCCGGGCCCGGGCGAAGCCGTGGTCAGGGTGCAGGCCTGCGGTGTCTGCCATACCGATCTCCACTACCGGGAGGGCGGCATCAACGACGAGTTCCCGTTCCTGCTCGGCCACGAGGCTGCGGGCATCGTGGAGGCGGTGGGACCCGACGTGACCGCGGTCGTTCCCGGCGACTTCGTCGTGCTCAACTGGCGCGCCGTGTGCGGCGAGTGCCGGTCGTGTCGACGGGGCCGCCCGCAGTACTGCTTCGCCACCCACAACGCCACCCAGAAGATGACGCTGGCCGACGGGACACCGCTCTCCCCCGCGCTCGGCATCGGCGCCTTCGCCGAAAAGACCCTGGTCGCCGCCGGTCAGTGCACCAAGGTCGACCCGGCGGCCCGTCCCGAGGCCGCCGGGCTGCTCGGTTGCGGGGTGATGGCCGGCATCGGGGCTTCGATGCTCACCGGCGAGGTCGGCCCGGGCGACTCGGTCGCCGTCTTCGGCTGCGGTGGCGTGGGATGCGCCGCCATCGCGGGGGCGGTCCTCGCAGGTGCCTCCACCGTCATCGCCGTCGACCTCGACCCCCGGAAGCTGTCCCTCGGCCGGGAGTTCGGCGCCACCCACACCGTGGACGCCTCGTCGGGCGACGTCGTCGAGGCCGTCCGGGCCCTGACCGACGGCAACGGGGCCGACGTCTGCATCGAGGCCGTCGGCAACCCCTCCGTCCTCGAGCAGGCGTTCTACGCCCGCGACCTGGCCGGAACCGTGGTGCAGGTGGGCGTGCCCACCCCGGACATGCGCATCGACCTGCCGATGATCGAGTTCTTCGGTCGGGGTGGACGGCTCCTGCCGTCCTGGTACGGCGACTGCCTGCCCAGTCGCGATTTCCCGATGCTCATCGACCTCTACCTGCAGGGTCGGCTCGACCTCGACCGGTTCGTGTCCGAGACCATCTCCCTCGACGACGTCGAGGAGGCCTTCCACCGTATGGAGCGCGGCGAGGTGCTGCGCTCGGTGGTGGTGCTCCGGTGATCGAGCGGGTCGTCACCTCCGGCACATTTTCTCTCGACGGCGGGGACTTCGCCGTCGACAACAACATCTGGGTGGTCGGCGACGAACGCGAGGTCGTCGTCATCGATGCCGCCCACGACCACCGACCGATCGTGGCGGCGGTCGGCGGTCGGCGGGTCGTGGCGATCATCGCCACCCACGGCCACAACGACCACATCAACGCCGCCGTCGACCTGGCCGATGCCCTCGGAGCGCCGATCTGGCTGAATCCGGCCGACCGGATGCTGTGGGACGTGGTCCACCCCGACCAAGCACCCGACGCACCACTGGTCGACGACCAGCGGATCGAGGTCGGCGGGACCACGCTGCGGGTCCTGGCCACGCCCGGCCACTCGCCAGGGGGCGTCTGCCTCTACGACGAGTCCGACGGCGTGGTCTTCTCGGGCGACACGCTCTTCAGCGGTGGGCCGGGGGCGACCGGCCGGAGCTTCTCGGACTACCCCACGATCGTGGACTCGATCCGTGACCGCCTCCTCGTGCTGCCGGCCGGGACGCGGGTGCTCACCGGCCACGGCGAGGAGACGACCATCGGCGCCGAGGCGCCGTCCCTTGCGGCCTGGGAGACCGCGCGCTCCGATCAGCGGTAGCCCGAGGCGATGTCCTCGATCCACCAGGCGGGTGCGGCGTTCATGAGCGTGGAGAGGTCCCAGTAGTCCCACCAGCGGACGATCTGCCCGGCCCGCAGCTGCTGGACCGAGACGAAGGGGAGGGTGACCTGCTCGCCGGTGTGCCAGTGCCATGTCTCGGCGTGCTCGGTCACCACCGTGTCGCCCTCGGCCACCATCAGGCGCAGGTCGTGCTCGTAGCCCGAGATCTTGCCGAGCCCGAGCTCGAGCCGGGCCACCACCTGGGCCGGACCCCGGGCGACGTCGTCCGGGGGCGACGGCACGTCGGTGTACTCGCTGTCCTCGTCGAAGAAGGAGCCGAT
>Ga0302193_10004125_pt1 | contig 11561 bp, 11 predicted proteins | sample II_Bog_E3_3_FD_200228 | JGI IMG/M metagenome (GOLD analysis project Ga0302193, IMG submission 200228) | Peat permafrost microbial communities from Stordalen Mire near Abisko, Sweden - II_Bog_E3_3 | ecosystem: Environmental > Terrestrial > Soil > Wetlands > Peat | place: Sweden: Abisko...
TCCACGTTTCTTTTGCTCGCCGTGAAGAAAGTGCCGTTACTCATTAAACTTTGAGTGCCAGACGAGTGCGGGTCTGGAGACCCGCACGACAGCCGCTCTGGAGAGCGGCGCTACGGCGTGTTTGTAGGCTATGGTGGGTTTTTGTGGGCGGGTTGAGGTTCGTGGTTCCCACCCTTCGTTAGAAAAAAGCGAAGGATGGGGCACCCAACTTTATGGTTTAGTCAAGGGTGCGCCACCCGCCACCCGGGCCACCCGCCTGACGCTTCTGGACTTGTTATTGAATGTTTTCGCCGGTTGAGGTTCGTGGTTCCCACATCTCAAATTCGAGATGTGGGCCACCCTTCATTGGGCAGATGCGGGGCATCTGGCGACGATTTTCGCGATTGCATCTTCGTTAAACCAACTATGTGATGGATGGCCCGTTAACCATATTTTCAAATTAGTAGAATAACTTATAGGAAAATGTCTTGTGCCTTTGCCATCGAATTTGATTTGGTCATCTGAAATCTTGATTTCCAACTCCTCCAATATTAGATTTAGATCTATGAAAGCACGCGCTCTTTTCCCAAAGATAAATACTAAACCATCTTTAGGGCCTACAAAATCACGAATCATCTCTGTTATTATTCTCTTTCTCTGGGAGTCTATTCTATGCTGCGCCTCTCCTTTCTCCATTTTAAATAACTCATTGTATATCTTAGGTTGCTTATCCTGGGATTCTGCTCCAAACGGATAAATATTGGCACAAAACTCAACCCTATTAGAAAGATCATAATGAGCTACTTTCTCATCTGGATGCTCACCATATTTTTTAAGAAGTGCAATTGACAGACGGGCTTGCATCCTTTCAGTAATATTTATGGGCTTCGCTGGGGCTTGTATTGGTATTGGCCATGGCTCGTCGATTTTTGAATAATCGCGCAAGACTTTCTCAAGTTGATTCACAGTTTCATATGCTAACCCTTCCTCAATTCCAATGTATAAAAATCGTGAGTTTTCATAATCTCCATATCCTCGAAACCAAGCTAACCGCGACAGGCGTTCATCATGTGTCATAATACCTCCTTGCCGTTTGAAAATGTAGATACCATGTTCAAGCACTAATCTTAATTTTAGTGCTTATAGCCGGGTTCCCCAAGGTCTCGAAGTTTTGAGACCTGAGAAGCCATGCTACCCGAAAAGCAACCGCAGGTCCTTCGACTCGCTGCGCTCGCTCAGGATGACAGTTTATGGTGGTTCAGTCGTGTTGCACAGAACCACCACGCGGACTCACTGCGTTACAGTTACTCTTCTTCTTCGTCGATGGGCTTTTTGGCGTTGGCTAGGATTTTGTCGGCTACTAACTGGGGGACGATGTCGTAGTGGTCGACTTCCATGCGGTAACTGCCTTTGCCTTGGGTCATCGATGTTAGTTGAGTTCCATAAGTCAGCATCTCGGCCATGGGAACCTGGGCGTTGATGACGGTCGTCCGGCCCTTGGAGTCGGTGCCCTGCACGCGGCCTCGGCGGCCACTCAGGTCGCCCATCAGCGTTCCGGCAAACTCGTCCGGCGCCTCGATCTCGACCTTCATGACCGGCTCCAGCAGACAGGGCTTGCAGAGCTCCATCGCTTTTTTGAAGGCCAGCCGTCCGGCGGTCTTGAAGCTCATTTCGTTCGAGTCGACGTCGTGATAGCTGCCGTCAAAGACGGTGGCCTTGAAGTCAACGACGGGGTAGCCGGCGAGGAAGCCGCGGACGGCCGTCTCGACGATGCCCTTTTCGATGGCGGGAATGAAGTTGCGCGGGATGGCTCCGCCGAAGACTTCGTTGGCAAACTCGAAGCCGCCGCCGCGGGGCAGGGGCTCCATGCGAATCTTGCAGTCGCCGAACTGTCCGTGGCCGCCGGATTGCTTCTTGTGACGGCCTTGCGCCTCGGCCTTGATGCGGATGGTTTCCAGATAAGGCACCTTGGGCGATTTCAGCGTGACCTCGGCGTGGTAACGCTTCTTGAGGCGGCTGACGATGGCCTCGATGTGCGGCTGGCCGGCGCCGGCGATGAGGAACTCGTTGGTCTGCGGATCGCGGAAGAAGCGGATCAGCAGATCCTCTTCCATCAGCTTGTGAATGGCGGGGGCGAGCTTGTCCTCGTCGGCGCGGCTCTTGGGCTCGATGGCGTAGGTCATCGCCGGCTCGGGCAGCGGGAAGAGGTCGATCTTGCAGTCTGCGCCCTTTGCGCCGAGCGTATCGCCGGTCAGCGTCTCGCGCAGCTTGGCCACCGCGCCCAGATCGCCCGCGTGCAACTCGGCCACCTCTGTGGGTTTTCTTCCCTGCATCACGCTCAGGTGCGAGAGGCGCTCCTGCGAGCGCCGCGTATAGTTTTCCACGGTGGCATCGTTTTTAACCGTGCCGCCGATGACCTTGAAGAAGCTGATGCGCCCCGCAAATGGATCGGTCATTGTCTTGAAGACCATCATCGAGAGCGGCTCGCTGTCGGCGATCTTGCGCGGCTCGGGAGCCTCGGCTGCGGGGTCGGTGGAGCGGATCTCGATCGGCGTTCGCTCGACCGGCGAAGGCGTATAAGCCTTGATGAAGTCGAGCAGGTGGTCGGTGGCCATGTTGGCCAGGCCGCTCGAAAAGAGCACGGGGAAGATGCGGTCTTCGCGGATGGCCTCATGCAGCGCGGCGATCAGGTGTTCTTCCGGGATGGTGCCTTTTTCGAAATACTCTTCCATCAGCTCGTCCTTGCCTTCGGCGACAAGCTCGACCAGCGCTTCATGGCGCGCCTTGGCGTCGGCGGCCAGGTTGGCGGGAATCTCCGCCGTCATCTTGCCGCGGCCATCGCCGCCGGGGGTGTAATAGTAGGCCTGCATGGTGACCAGATCGACGACGCCATGAAAGCCCTCGGCACCGGTGATGGGCAACTGGACGGGAACACAGTTGCGGCCCCAGCGATCCACCAGGTCGTCGATCAGCGCGTTCAGTCCGCCGCCGCCGCCGGCCTTCGGGTGATCCATCTGGTTGACGACGACGACGCGGGGCACGCCCGCCTCATCGGCAAAGCGCCAGATGCGCTCGGTGACCGGCTCGACGCCGTGCTGGGCATTGACCACAATCAGCGCCGCTTCGACCGGCAGCAGGGCCGCGCGCGCTTCGTGGGTAAACATATGAAAGCCGGGAGTATCGACAAAATTGATCTTCACGCCCTGCCACTCGGCAAAGGCGACGGCGTTCTGCATCGTTGCGCCGCGGGCTACTTCCTCTTCGTCGTAAGCGGTAACGGCCGTGCCATCTTCAACGCGGCCCTGCGCGGGGGTCATCTTGGCGGCATGCAGCAGAGCGGCGATCAAGGTGGTTTTGCCACTGTGCGCATGCCCCATTACAGCTACGTTGCGGATCTCACTTCCCTGATAGGTTTTCATGGTCTTCTCCACATGCAATGGGGCCGACGGCCTCCGGCTGCTCCGCGCCAGAATCAAGGCGTGGAAGTTGAATGGATGAGAACGAAAGAAGACGCAGGTCCTTCGACGCGCCTCGCTCGCTCAGGATGACAGAGTGATTGGTGGATGAAATTCGTTGGGACAGGAACTCCGCAAGGACGCTTGATGAAGCGCCCACGTGGCCGGATTGGATGGCCACAGCTCCCGGTCTGCCGTCTACCTCGTCCATCATTGGGAGGGTCTCGGGCCGGCGCTGCGCGAAATATGGAGGAGCCCGCTCAGCGTCTTGCTTGGAAAATCGGATGCTATCACACCGGGATTATGAACGTCATGTGACACGGCGCACCTCGTGCGTGCTTTGTGATCAGGGGGAATCCTCGAAGCCCCATTGCGCTCACGGCCTCCAAGTGGAACAATAGCCCAAACGCCGATTCCTTCCGCCAGGCCGCTCATGAAACACTGCCCCGAGTGCTCGACAGGTTATCCCGACTCGCTCGTCGCCTGCCCCACTCACGGCCTGCCCCTCAACGAGATCCGCGACCTCAAGCCCGGCATGGTCGTCCATCACAGCTACCGCATCGTGCGCAAACTCGGCCAGGGCGGCATGGGCGCCGTCTATCTGGCCCAGCACACCCTTATGGACGAGCCGCGCGCCCTCAAATTCCTCTCCGCCGAGCTGAGCCAGGATGCCGCCTTTACCGCCCGCTTCCTGCGCGAGGTCCGCACCCTCCGCCAGATTCGCCATCAAAATGTTGTGGACTGCGGCGACCTCGAATCCGCCGAAGACGGCTCCCTCTTCTTCTCCATGGAGTTCGTCGACGGCCCCGACCTCCGCGCCTTCCTCCAAAATCCCTCTCAATATCTCAATAGAGACCCTCATATTGAACAACTTACAGATGCTTGTCATTCTGAAAATTTAAAAAATGACTGTCATCCTGAGCGGAGTTTGTCGCGTTCTTTGCGACAAACGGAGTCGAAGGACCTGCGTTTGCCTTTCGGCTCTATGAAGGGTACGGGCTTCAGCCCGTACATTGAGGCCAATAGAAGCGACGGGGCTTTAGCCCCTGCGGGCTCTCTGCCGGTAGAACTCGCCCTCGACCTCACCCGCCAAATCGCCCAAGGCCTGGCCGCCGCGCACGCCCGCGGCATGGTGCACCGCGACATCAAGCCGGAGAACATCCTCCTCGCCCGCGACCCCAGTGGCTGGCAGCCCAAGATCGCCGACTTCGGCATCGTCGCCACCAAGGAAGCCAGCACCGCCTTCACCCGCACCGGCGGCACGCTGCTCACCGTCGCCTACGCCGCCCCCGAGCAGTGGCGCGGAACCCCCGCCGCCCAGCTCGACGGACGCACCGACCTCTACGCCCTCGGCGGACTCCTCTACGAGATGCTCACCGGCCAGACGCCCTTCCACGCCGAAAGCTACGAAGGCTGGGCGCAAGCCCACCAAACCACCCCGCCCCCGCCGCCCAGTGCCCTCCGCCCCGACCTAGCCAACTGGCAAGGCCTCGACACCTTAGTCCAGCGCCTCCTAGCCAAAAACCGCGAAGACCGCCCCAAAGACGTTGCCGAATTGCTCGGCTTGCTTGACGCTGTGCGGTACGTTAAGACAGATGCAGATCGGGAAGCTGTGAAAGAAGTCGCAGTGAAAAGTGCAGTCGGAAAGCGGAATAGACGAGTTTTGGTCTGGGTTTCGGCATCATCTGTAATTTTAATTCTGATGGTAGGGGCGGTGATGTGGTTCGGCTTGAATCATTTGAAGCAATCAAACCCACCAGAGAATCTTCCCGCGGACTCCAAGGGATGGGACACGAAATCGCAGCAGTGGATGAGGACGGCGATCAATAGCTGTCCGGGATGTGACTATAGATCAATTGCAACGAAGTATGGAGGCACATATATTTCGCCAAATGAAATTACGCTTCCTCCAGGAGCGGGCGGAATTGATTCAGCCGTGACTGAGCAAAAGGCTGAGTTTCTCGACGATATTCATCACGATCTTGAGGCTGCTCCGCTTTTTGATAAAGCCTGTAATGGTGGTAATTTCTATGGATGCGATAAGCTCGGTAACATGTACGAAGACGGACAAGTGCTCGCACTGGACCATGCAAAGGCAATACAGCTTTGGACTAAGGCATGTGATTATGGAAGCCCTGTTGGATGTAATGACCTCGGTTTATCGTATGTGGATGGTAAAGGCGTCAAGCGGGATTATCGACGAGCTGCAGAACTCTTTCTCAAAGCATGTAATGCGAATTGGATGTTTGGATGCGAAGACCTCGCGTATATGTACCATTATGGACTGGGAGTTGACAAGGACATCGAAAAAGCGAGAGACATATTGAGAAAGGATTGTGCAAATGGACCGAAGAGAGAATCATGCGATGAGCTAAGAAAGTTGAAATAGTTTTTCCCGGGTGCCTCAGGTTCTACATATGGGTCCTTGGATTGAAGGAATCTGGCATTGGAATCTCAGGCCCTAAAATCCGGACCTGAGACGTCCATTTCTTCAACTTGTTAGACAGGGTTATTTGCCGTTCCACAAGTCTCGAAGCTCAAGAAGACTCGTGCAGACTGATTCACTGGTTTGCTGTTTGTCAGAGAGAATGCGGTGTTGCGAAATCCCGGCTTCGCTGGTAAGTTTCAGTTCCCAGTCATCATTATGTTGGGGGTCGAGTAAAGACGCCGACCATTCGTCCTGCCACCTGTCAGGGTACTTCGAATTCAGGTCCGTCATTGCTTGGAAGATGCTGTCTGGAATGCCACTAGTAGATGGAATGTTAACGCGTAAGGCCATAAAGCCTCCTTTCTTTATGTATATATTTCACGGTTTCCAGAAAGAATCTAGTTGTAAATGTAAACCAGATGTGGCACGCGCGTAGTGGGGAAAATATTTTCTAAGTACAAATCGAAAACGGGCAGTTGGCCCGGTCATGAAATAACCAAGAACCGTTGTGTCCCATTCATCCACCATGAAAAACGCAGATCCTTCGACTGCGCTCAGGACGGATGAGTGGGAGACCACGAACCTCACCCAAACGGCTTTGTATCAGGGCACGACTTCAGTCGTGCCGAAAGAGGCGCAAAAGAAATTCGGGCTTTAGCCCCTGAGGGAATTTGCTGGTACGTTTATCGAGAACACAGGGGCTAAAGCCCACTCTTGAGATGGGCATCCTGCGGCATGACTGAAGTCATGCCCTGTTACAAAGCAATTCATTTATCGCGGATAGACAGGTGTCCCGGTCATGAAATAACCAAGAACCGCTGTGTCCCAATCATCCATCCTAAAAAAACGCAGATCCTTCGACTGCGCTCAGGACGGATGAGTGGGCGGGTTACGCCGCAATTCTCTACTGCCAAAAGTCTGCTAGAAAACTTCACTGTGAGAACCTACACGAACCAGCCGCAATGTCAGTTCGTCTGGCTTTTTATAGATGAGAAGCAGGTCGGGCTTGAGATGGCACTCGCGATGGTTGGTATATTCACCCGTTAAGGGATGATCGTGAAATCTCTCCGGCATGGGCTGATCCGTCGCCAGTAATGAGATGGCGGCAAGCAGATCGGCATCGAGCGTTGCGCGATGCTGGCCTTTGGCTTCGCGCTTGTAATCTTTCTTGAATTTGGCAGTACGGCTAATTGTCCGCATGAAGGTCGGACATCAGTTCTTCGATACTGTTGAACTTCACAACCTCGCCGCGATCTCCAGCTTCCATCGCTGCAATGGTTTCAGCGTTGGGAACCCGAAGTTCAAAGGGAAAGGCCTGGTCCGTAGCCACTCGCGTCAAAAAGACGCGCACAGCCTCGGAAAGACTCAACCCCATTTTGCCAAAGGTCTTGGAGGCTTGAGACTTCAGCTTGGGATCGATCCGGACATGAATCATCGCCGTTGTGCTCTGCATTTTGTCACCCTCACAGACATTGTATATGATTTGAGATACACATACAATATTCCACCTCTCCGCCAAAGACGGGCAGGTGGCCCGGTCACAAAATAACCAAGAACCGCTATGCCTCATTCATCCAACCTAAAAAACGCAGATTCTTCGACTGCGCTCAGGACGGATGAGTGGGAGACCACGAACCTCACCTCGGCAGGTGGCCGTGAAATAACCAAGAACCGCTCGCAAGACTGGCGCCTCCGCCGCTCCATCGGCGAAAATCATTCTGCCATGAAAAACATCACTCGCCGCTCGTTTCTGTTCTCCGTCTCCGCCGCCACTCTTGCCGCCGCAGCTTTGCCAGCTTCGACCATCGAGTCCTCCCGCCGAAGAAGAGTCTTCGTCGGCTCCGACTCGCCCAATGGCATTCTGGCCTACGACTGGGAGCCGGCCACGGGAGAATTGACTGCCGCGGGCGTTGCCGCTGCGCTCGCCAACGTCGCTTGGATGCAGTATTCCTCCGACGGCCAGTATCTCTTTGCCACATCGGACCAGCGCGGCAAGCCAACCGGAGCGGTGGCCAGCTTTCGCGTAGTGAAGGATGCACTCGTGCCGCTTTCGCAACAGAACTCGGTCGGCCTGGGCACCTGCCACCTGGCGCTCGATCAGACCGGCCATGTGCTGATCTCGATCGACTACACCGGCGGAAGCGCCGCCGCCTTTCCGGTCAGCGAGGGCCGGATCGGCACGGCAACCTGGAGCGATCATTACTCGGGCCACGGACCCAACAAGGACCGGCAGGAAAAAGCCCATGCACACTTTGCCTCCTTCTCGCCCGACAACCGCTTCGTCTATATCAACGACCTGGGTAGCGATTGCATCCACATCTATCGCTTGAATGCCGCAGCGGCCATGCTGACCAAGGCGGGCAGTTACACGGCCCATCCCGGCGCCGGTCCGCGCACGCTGCACTTCCATCCCAACGGTCACACCGCTTATTCGGTCAACGAGCTGGATTCGACGGTGGACGTGCTGGAGTGGTCGAAGGCAGACGGCAGCCTTGCCCTTGTTACGCGCATCGAGTTATTGCCGGAGGGCTATCACGGCCCCACGCGCGCCTGCGATACGGTGATTGCGCGCGACGGAAAGTTCGTCTACTTCGCCAATCGCGATAACAATTTTCTTTATAGCTTCCGCGCGGAGTTCGCCAGCGGCAAACTCACACCAATCGCGCGCTCGAACTGCGGCGGCAAGACGCCGCGCAACTTCGTGCTCGACCCGACAGAGCAGTGGATGCTGGTGGCCAATCAGGACTCAAATTTGCTCAGTGTCTTCCGCCGCAACTCTCTGACCGGCGCGCTCTCCGACGAGGGCAAGAGCTACCCAGCCGCAGCGCCGATGCGGATTTTGTTTGCCTGAAGGCGAAGGCGGAAGGAATTATTAAGGGAGATCAACATGCTGAATGTCAATAACTCGCGCGTCGCGAGGTCAATACCGGAGCGTGAAACGTAGTCGCCAAAACAGTTCGCCGCAAGAAAGTGATGAATATGCTTTTGGTCCTCAGGTGCCGCTTCGAGCATCTTTTGAAGTCCTTCTTCGCCTGCAATTCTCTTCTGTAAAGAGAGCCCGCTTTCCGCACGAGTCTCAGGCGTGGTTGTGGACTGACCCGGAAGGGGAAGTTCGACGCCTCGCTCGGTAAGCACTTCGTTGGTGGCATGGAGAAAGTCATAGACCTTGGCCATGCCCACGTACGGCACGGCCTGGTAGACGATCTCTTTCGCCTCGACCGGAGTGACCCCGACTATGAGCGCCGCACCAAGCATGATGCGATACTCGCGGAGAGCCTGACAGGCGATCATTGACGCAAGTTGCACCATCAGGCGGGTGCGTGGGTCCAGGCTACCGTGTCGCAGCACCTCGTCGAATGCAAAGTTGTCAAAGACCTCAATGAGCTCCGGGTCGGTCACCGCTAACGTCGACATGTGACCCGGGAAGAGCTCATCGTGGTTCTTTTGTGCCTGTTCGCTGATTGCCATCGCGGGTGTCCTTGTCTTTCCAGCTCTCCCCGGCACACAATGATGCCGGGGATGCTTGCTGTGAGCGACCGGTTCTAGCGGCCGACGCGACTTGCGAGTTGCGCAGGGTAGCGGGCTCCCTGCACCTCAATGCCGGAAACCGCACTCTCAATCTCTGCAAGATCGCCAGTGGTCAATTCGACGGCAGCAGCGCCGATATTTTCTTCCAGCCGATGTAATTTGGTGGTGCCAGGAATGGGTACGATCCAAGGCTTCTGAGCGAGCAACCAGGCGAGGGCAATCTGCGCGTTGGTTACGCCCTTTTCCGCGGCGATCTTGCTGAGCACATCCACGAGCGTCTGGTTGGCCTTGCGGTTCTCTGCATCGAAACGCGGCACTACATTGCGGAAGTCCGTTTTGTCAAAAGTAGTGTCTGCGTTGATGGCTCCAGTCAGGAATCCTTTGCCGAGCGGGCTGAAGGGTACGAATCCGATTCCCAACTCTTCGAGCGTGGGCAGGATCTCCTTCTCCGGCTCGCGCCAAAAGAGTGAATACTCGCTTTGCAAAGCGGCGACGGGCTGTACCGCATGAGCACGCCGGATGGTCTGCACTCCAGCCTCGGACATACCGAAATGCTTGACCTTTCCTTCGGCGATGAGTCCCTTCACTGTACCGGCGACATCTTCGATCGGGACATTCGGGTCGACGCGATGCTGATACAGCAGATCGATGACGTTCGTCTTTAGTCTCTTGAGGGCTGCCTCGACCATCTTCCGGATGTTCTCCGGTTTGCTGTTAAGTCCAAGGTCCACCTTTCCACCCTCGAACCCGAACTTCGTTGCGATGACCACGTTGTCGCGGAAAGGCGCGAGTGCCTCGCCAAGAAGTTCTTCGTTCACATATGGACCATAAGCTTCAGCGGAGTCAAAGAAAGTGACGCCGCTTTCGTAAGCGGTCCGGATGAGTTTGATTGCCTGTTCCTTTTCCGTTGCCGGACCATAGCCGTAGCTCAATCCCATGCAACCCAGGCCCAGAGCCGAGACTTCAAGGCCGCTCTTTCCCAATGTGCGTTTCTGCATATGTAACTCCTGATGGTTATTTCGTTTGAGGTGTCGGGTAGCGGTTGCCGGTGATTGGAATTGCCGTGATTTCTGCCGTGAAGCCGGCAAGTTCGTCGGGGGTGAATTGAAAATCCGACGACCAGAGATTCTCCTGCAGGTGTGCCAGCTTGGTGGTTCCAGGGATGGGCACGACCCATGGTCTCTGCGCAGAGAGCCAGGCCAACGCGACCTGAGCGGGAGTCAGTCCACGCTGATTGCCGAACTTAGTCAAAGCGTCGATAAATTTCCAATTGGCAATGACTGCTTCGGGCTTGTAGCGAGGCAACGTAGAGCGATTATCGTTTCCAGCTACATAGGTTGTCCGCTCGTTGATGTAGCCGGTCAGATAGGCTCTGCAGAGTGGGCTGTAGGGGACGAAGCCAATTCCCAGCTCTTCGCAGACCTGGAAAACATCTTGCAACGGATCGCGTGACAACAAGGAGAACTCGGTCTGTAGGGCCGTTACAGGCTGAACAGCATGAGCTTTGCGGATCGATTCCGGGCCAGCTTCGCTCAATCCGAAGAACCTAACCTTCCCGTCCGCGATCAAGTCTTTGACCGCGCCTGCAACATCTTCCATTGGGACATTGGGATCCACTCGATGTTGGTAAAGCAGGTCAATATGATCGGTCTTCAGTCTTCCCAGTGACTGATTCACGACTTCCTTGATATGTTTCGGCTGACTGTTGAAGCCTCCGGTCATTTTGCCGTTTTGAATGTCAAAGCCAAATTTGCTGCAAAGAGTGATGTTGTTTCTGAACGGAGCTATCGCTTCGCCAACAAGCTCCTCATTGACAAACGGTCCGTATGCTTCTGCCGTGTCGAATAGTTTGACTCCCATGTCATAGGCTTTTCTGATGAGAGCAATCATCTTGTCGCGATCGGGAACGAAGCTTCGATTCCAACTCATTCCCATGCAACCCAGGCCAAGGCCGTAGGAGACCTCGATCGTGTTTTTCCCCAAGCCCAGGGTGCGAGCCTTGATTCCTGAGCGATTCGGCTGGGCGGTTTTCGGACTCGCGTCGGCATCAGACGAAGCAAAACCTGCGGACACCACAGCGGCGCCCAACATCGCTCCGCACTTCAAGAAATCTCTGCGGTTCTTTCCTTTCATGGCTTGCCTCCCTTGTTCGTTAAATCTTGAAATTGACG
>Ga0302193_10004134_pt1 | contig 11551 bp, 10 predicted proteins | sample II_Bog_E3_3_FD_200228 | JGI IMG/M metagenome (GOLD analysis project Ga0302193, IMG submission 200228) | Peat permafrost microbial communities from Stordalen Mire near Abisko, Sweden - II_Bog_E3_3 | ecosystem: Environmental > Terrestrial > Soil > Wetlands > Peat | place: Sweden: Abisko...
TTATCTCGCCCGGTCGATTCGGTCCTCGATGTTGGCAGACCTCGCACTCGAACATCTCCAACTTCTTACGACCAACATCCTCAATGGCGATGACACGACCTACAACGTTCCGCAGTTTCCTGCGGGCGAGATCATGGGCATGGGGATGCACGAGGCCCCTCGCGGCGCGCTGTCGCATTGGGTGGTGATCGACAAAGGAACCTTCAGCAACTATCAGGCGGTCGTGCCCACTACCTGGAATGCAAGCCCCCGTGATGAGAAGGGCGTTCCCGGTCCTTATGAAACATCGTTGATAGGCAGTCCCGTCGTGGACCCGGAGAAGCCACTTGAAGTTCTTAGAACGGTTCACTCCTTCGATCCTTGTATGGCGTGCTCTTGCCATACCCTTGATGCCACGGGCGAGGAGATCGCACAGGTGAAGGTCCAATGAGAATAAGCGCACCGATTGCGATTGTTCCGGTTTCCATTATTGGCTTGGGAAACGTCTTTCTTGGCGACGATGGTTTCGGACCGCTTGTGATTGAAACATTCCGCTGCGAGTATGCCGTTGAGTCTGCCGCCGTGGAGGTGCTCGATCTTGGTACGCCAGGACTCGACTTAGCTCCTTATCTCTATGGGCGAAAGCTTGTCATTATCGTCGACGCAGTCCACGCAGATCTGCCAGCAGGAACACTTTCCATCTTTTCGGAGGATGACTTTGTCAGTCAGCGCGCGAAGCTTCGCATTACTGGTCACGATCCGGGCTTATGGGAGTCACTGGCTCACCTCAGGCTAGCCGGCGAAGCTCCTCAAGAACTGATCGTTCTTGGGGTGAATCCCGAATCTTGTGGCTTTGCCGAACAGATTAGCCAAGAGGTTTTTTGTACTGCATCCGAGGCCGCCGCAATGATCGCTCAGCTACTCAAGGAACGCGGCATTGTTTGTGATCTCCTCAAGAAAGCTGTCAAGCCAAATCTGTGGTGGCTACCTGTAGCTCAAATCAAGGATGCCGCGGCGGCTTGAGGTTGGTTGTCTATGCATGAGATTTCTATCGCCGAGAGTCTTGTTGCGGTGGCCGAGCAGAGCGCTCGCGACCAGAACTCGCAATCGATTCAGGTCATCAAGTTGCGACTCGGGGAGTTCACCACGATCGTTCCAGAGGCACTTGAGTTTGCCTTTGAGATCGCGCGCCAGGGAACGCTCGCCGAGTTCGCTCGACTGGAAATTGAAATCGTGCCAATGGTGGTTCGATGCGTCGTATGCGAGAGGGATACAAAGCCGATGAATGGGATACGCCTCACCTGCACAGAGTGCGGATTTCCTATGGAGATTGTGTCTGGAGAGGAACTCCAGATCGAGTATATCGAGATCGAAACAGAAGAGGAGAGATTGCAATGGAACGAGTGCCTGTCCAAACAAATGTCCTGAACGCGAACCAGGAAACAGCCGCGAGGAACCGCCTGGTATTTGAAGAGCGAAGTCTTCTTGTAATGAATCTAATGTCGTCCCCCGGGGCTGGAAAGACGACCCTGCTGGAGGCGACGATCAAGGCCCTTCATGGCCGGGTTCGGCTTGCGGTCATCGAGGGCGATCTTCAAACCGATCTTGATGCCAAGCGAATTCAGGCACTGGGCGTTCGCTCCCATCAAATTACAACGGGAACGGTATGCCATCTCGATGCGCGAATGGTTGAGCGCGCGCTATCGATCTTTCCGGTCGACGAACTCGACCTGCTGGTGATCGAAAATGTGGGTAATCTCATATGCCCTTCATCCTTCGATCTCGGCGAGAGCCTGCGAGTTGTTGTATGCAGCGTGGCAGAAGGCGCCGACAAACCGAAGAAGTATCCGGTGATGTTCAATAAGGCCAATGTCGTTGTCATCAACAAGATCGATCTGGCTGCCGCATCGGATGTCGACCTGAAAGATCTGGAGGCGAACGTTAGAGATGTGAGTCCCCACGCTACTATATTTTCGCTTTCCTGCAAGACCGGTGTTGGTTTCGATGCCTGGACGTCGTGGCTGGAAGACGCGATTGAACTTCATGGCATGGCTGCACTGGTGACAGCTTGATAGGTCCGGTATGGCAGAAATTTCTATAGAACGCTTGCGCATATCACTGCACGGTGCTGTGCAGGGCTTCGGGTTTCGACCGACTGTCTATCGCATAGCCGATAGTCTGCGTCTCAGCGGATGGGTGCGAAATACAACTGCGGGGATGGAGATCGAGGTCGAAGGCAATGCAGAGCGGCTAAGCAAATTCCTGGCCGAGCTAAAAGCGAATCGACCTCAAGCCGCTGTCGTCACCGAAGAGGAAGTCCTCCGCATAGCGCCCCTGGGGAGCGTTGGATTCGAGATTCTCACAAATCACGATACGCCCTCTGCCGGATGAGTTCTGCTGCAGTGAGCAAAAGGACACAGATTCAAATTGAGAATAGTGCGACGCTGACGTATCCAACCGGAGACTTCGCTGAGTGGAGGAACGTTGAAGCGATTCCACTTACAGTTCGTACTGATCGTAGCGAGCAGCCTTTGGCTGACGACAGTGCCTTTTGCGGCCCAGACGCAGGTATCGACGGCCCACAAAGCAACTGCGCCGGTCGCAGCCGACTTTGCCGGCTCGGAGACTTGTGCGTTGTGCCATGCGGATATCGCGAAGAAGTTTGGCGATAACCCGCACTCGAAGCTGGCGTTGATGCATGGCGGTACCGGGGCAACCTGTGAGAGCTGCCATGGGCCTGGCGCGGCGCATGTCGCCTCCGGCGGAGATGTCACCAAGATTCTTCAGCTAAGCAAGGCTTCCACCAAACAAATCGATGCCACCTGCCTCGGTTGTCACGTAGGCGCTCATCCGAACTTCGAACGCTCTCCACACTTCAAAGCTGGGGTTAGTTGTATTAGCTGCCACAGTGTTCACGCACCCGGAGAAGAAACGAATCTGCTGAAGGTGGCGCAGCCCCAGCTTTGTTACACCTGCCACACGGATGTGAAGCCGTCGTTCGCGCAGCCGTTTCATCACAAGGTGGATGAGGGGTTGGTCAAGTGCAGTGACTGCCATGATGTTCACGGCACCTTCGGCAACAACAACATCAGGTCTACCGCGGATCAGAACGCTATCTGCACCAAGTGCCATACGGAGACGCGCGGACCATTTGTATTCGAGCACGCGGCGGTCAAGGCGGAAGGTTGCCTTGCCTGTCACACACCGCACGGATCCCAGAATGCGCGGCTGTTGAACGTTCCCAATATCAACCAGCTTTGCAATCAGTGTCACAGCCCGGTCTCCGCAGGAACGGTACATGGTATGAGCGCGGGTTCGGCAGAGGTGCAGTCCTGCATTGGCTGCCACACCATGATCCATGGATCGAACATCAACTCTGCTTTCATCCGCTGACGATGTGCAATCGGGAAAATGTAGGGACCCAACGAAGCTGCATGAGGGGTCCGATGAGATCCAACTGAGATGAGGCAAGAGATGACGAAGATCGACTGGTTTTCTCGGTTGCCCAAGGATCGGAGTTCGCGCTCAGGAAGAAGCTGGTTTACGGGAAGCATACGGGCCGGCGTGCTACTACTATGCACAGAATTCTTCATGGCCCAGGCTCCCGCTCCAAAGCCACCTGACCCGAAAGCACCCGATGCAACTGTGACCGCGCCCCCGGAACAGGTGGTTGAGAACGGGTTTGTTGTTCGGCAGTCGGTCGATTTGGGCGGGCATCTGGTTGGCATCTCCGGAAGCGGAGCGATGTATGACACGCTTGTCAATATTCATTCCGGGCCGCGAGTTCTCGGCCAGACACTTTCGCTGCATGCCCTTCAGGGCACCAAGCACACCCTGATGGACTCTCTCACAGCATTCAGCAACGGCTTTGGCGGTGACCCGATCAACTTTGCCAAGCTGGCTTTCTCCAAGGGCAAGCTCTACGAGTTCAGTGGAGTGTTCCGTCGCGATCGTCAGTACTTTGACTATGACCTCCTGGCCAATCCAAGTATTCCGTCCGGGGTCTTGATCCCCTATGGAATGACGGCCGGCGTGCCGACCGCCGCATCGCTGGCACAGCCACAGGTCACGCAATCGCCCGTGATGTTCAACACGGTGCGCAGAATGACGGACACCAGCCTTACCCTCTTTCCACTTTCCAAGGTGTCTATCCGGGTTGGCTACTCACAGAATATCTTTCAAGGGCCGAGCCTGAGCCCTGGATACTCTATCGGCAAGTCTGATCTGTTGCTCGAGGAGTATCAGCGCAACAGCACGGATGACTTTCTTGGCGCAATCGATTGGAAGCCCTTCTTATTGACCAAGTTCACGTTTGAGGAGCAGGTAGACCACTACAAGGCAGACTCCTACTTTATCGTGGCCCCAAGCCAATTCACGGTGCAAGAGGCAGACGGCACGCCTGCCGCTCTGGGCAATTGGGACGCTACAAGTGCGCCCTACAACATTGCTTCCTGCAATACCGCAAGCATGGGTAGCGGCTACACCAACGCCAATAACTACACCATTCTTTCCGCGCCACAGACCGCCGCCGGACTGCCGATCATCAATGCGGCGTGCGATGTTACGACGAGCTACCTTCGCTCACAGCCAACCCGCGCTGTTTATCCCACGGAGAGCATTCTGTTCCAAAGCTCGAGCATCAAAGACATCGTCACAAACGGTGACTTCCGCTACACCATATCGAACAGCAGTCTCGCAAACTACTATGAGAACTTCCAGGGCCTGGACACTGCGATTCGCAGCGCAACCTTTACCGGCAATGCAACCGTGCAGCGCAGAATGGTGAGTGCGGACTATGGAATTACGTGGCTGGCGACCAGGACGATCAGCCTGTCCGACCAGGTGGACTTCTCTAATCTTCACCAGCCCGGCAGCGCGAACATCACACCGGGAGTCACTCAAAATACGCCCGTCACGACAGGCAATGAAACCATCACCTACGCTGGCCCGCTGCTTGCGGGAGCCACTTACACGATCGAGGGCAATCCCGTTGGAGTCCCGCTCTATGGTTACTTCGGCCAGAAGTTCATGACCAACAACGCGACCGTAAGCTGGGATGCGTCCTCCCGTGCGACGCTTGCGCTGACCTACCGCTATCGGACCCACAGTATCGTGCAGGGGGCTGGAACCGGCACGGCCAGCTCCGTCATCAATATCAACGAAAACGGCGGCATCTTCAATGCCGCACTTCGCCCCACAGCGCAGTGGAGATTGAACGGTACGGTCGAGTTGCTCTTTGACGACAATGCCTTCACGCCCATCGGCCCGCGGCAGACCAGACACTACAGGCTTCATACCCTGTATAAGCCCAGACCTTGGGCAACGGTATCGAGCGCTTTCAACGATCTGGAGCGGCACAACAATACGAACAATACCGGCGTCACCCCCATCGACGGTCCACTGGGGCATGTAGACCACACCCGAAATATAGGTGTAGGTCTGACGCTGGCGCCGAATGAGCACTATGGGATCGATGTGAACTACGACTATTCGGATGTCTATACCTCCACGAACGCCTGCTACTTGAATGGTGCGACCGCGACCTTGCCCGGCACTGCCTCAACCACCAGCACTGGTGCGGCGAACATCTGCCCTGGAGTGTTTGTGAGAGGCTCAACAACTGTGCTGTCAGACTGGGGGCCGACCAAGGACTTCATGGACGCACCCACACAATACGCCTCGGTAGGCGTTAATTACTCCCCGAACAAAGTGATCCGCACCGCTGCGGGATATCGCATCAGCTCGGTGAGCGGCAACCAGTTCTTCGCCGATGCGCAGCAGGTCAATGGCTCTCTGCAATCCGCGTATCAATCTCCTTACGTCAATGTCGCGTGGACGGTCCACCCCGGCTGGATATGGAGAGCGGAGTATAACTACTATGGCTACGGCGAAGGCGGCCCTTCCGGTGCGCCCTTCTGCAGCACGTCCACAACGCTGACATCCGCTGTCGTGCCTTGCAACTCGCCCACGCTGACCGGCCCAACCGGGTTGACCGAACCATCCTCCGGCCTGAGTGCTCCGAGAAATATGCACGCAAACATCCTCACCCTGGCTATGCACTACGACTTCTAATCACGTTGTTCCAGTCCCACATTTCAAAAGTAAAGAATTCCGATTTGACCATGACGATCCTGAAGTCGCGCGCACCCTGGATTCCGCTCACTCGCCTCCAGCGCAGAGCATTCTTCTCATGCTTCATGCTCTTTCCCTTCATCTGTCAGGCAACGACGATCACCGGCGTGGTCCGAAACAAGACCACGAACAAGCCGGACGCCGGCGAGGATGTTGTCTTGATTGCATTGAAGCAAAGCATGCAGGAGGTCGCCCGTACGACGACGGACAGTGCCGGCCGGTACAGTATCGAACTGCCGGACGCCGGAATGCACCTCATTCGCGTGACGCATCAGAAGGCTGCATACTTTGCGGCTATCGCTCCCGAAAAAACCCATGTGGATCTCGATGTGTTTGATGTAGAGCCAAAGCTCAGTGCCGTTAAAACCCAGGCCGACATGATGCGGGTGGAAACCGACGACCACGGTCTGCATGTACTGGAAACCTTCTTCGTCGATAATGACTCATCCCCTCCGCTGACCCAGTTCGGTCCTGGTGGCTATGAGTTTTACCTCCCGGACAACGCGCAAATCGATGCTGCACAAGCTATGGGGCCGGGCGGCATGCCCGTGTCTTCGCCGCCCATACCTCAGGCGGATAAAGGGCATTACTCCTTCATCTTTCCTCTTCGCCCCGGAGAATCGCGTTTTGAGGTGAGTTATCACATTCCATATAGCGGCTCTTACACCTTCCATTCGCGCGTGGGATTGCCAACCGGAAGCCTGGCGATTGCTTTGCCCAGGAGCATGAAGTTTTCAGCAGGAATGGCGGACAGGTTCCAACCGCTGAACGATGACTTGAATGCTCAGACCTTCCTTGCCAAGGATGTGACTTCGGCACAGTCCGTTGTCTTTTCTATTTCGGGCATTGGCTCGTTACCGAAAGAAGCATCCGCGGACCAGGACACCGCATCGCCCGCCGCAACGCAAAGTGAAGCTGTTCCATCGGCAGCTAACCGTCCCGGGATGGGCCTCGGACCCCCGGGTGGCGCCCCTGACCCGTTGGACAAATACAAAGGTTGGTTGTTAGGTGGGTTTGTGCTGGTCTTTGCGATTAGTGCGGCACTGTTCCTAAGGGCGCGCGAGTCGCTCCCTCCAAACGTCGGCGAAAGCATTATTGCTCCCGTGCCGTCGTCTCAATCAGGATTGTTTACTGCTCTAAAGGAAGAGCTTTTCTTGGTCGAAACGGAACGCCTCAGAGGCCTGCTGGCGGAATCAGATTACTTGGAGCAGCGGGCAGCGCTGGAGGCAGTTCTCAAACACGCACTCGTTCGTCATACATAACCGGCTTCCTGCGAACTCTCAGAAGGCGAATGGAAACCACCTTCTGTCCACACCTCAGCAAATCCGCGGGATCTGTTCCCCTATTTGCAGCGGGATGATGCGTGTGCCTCCAATGGCTGTGCGTGCAGCGAGCATCCCCACATGTTGCGCTGTGACCGTTCCGATGATTGCAGACCGGGGGCCATGTTCGTTTTGTTGCATGACTCTCAATACATCCTTCGCCACGCTTGGGTCGACGATGGCGATTAGTTTGCCTTCATTCGGCACATATACCGGGTCCATGCCAAGCAGGTCGCAGGCGGATTGGACATCGGGCAAGATGGGTAGGCATCGTTCCTCAATAAGAACACCAACCTTAGATTGGGCCGCAATCTCGTTCAGCGAGCTAGCCAGTCCACCGCGCGTCGGGTCACGGAGTACATGGATGTGCGGAGCGAATTGAAGCAGGGATGCCACCATGCCATTGAGCGGAGCAGTGTCACTCTTCAAAACCGTTTCGAACTCCAGGCCCTCGCGCACGCTCATGATGGCCATGCCATGATCGCCGATCGTTCCGCTTAGAAGCACCACGTCGCCAGGCTGAGCGCGGGTAGGGTCAATTTGCAGACCATCGGGGACGATGCCGATACCGGCGGTGTTGATGTAGCAGCCGTCGCCATGGCCCTTATCGACAACCTTGGTATCACCCGTAACGATCTGCACACCGGCTGCGCGAGCTGCTTCGCCCATGCGGTTTGCGATGGCTGCAAGGTGCGCGATAGGGAAGCCTTCTTCGAGGATGAAGCCGGCACTGAGATACAGGGGTGTAGCTCCACTCATTGCGAGATCGTTGACGGTTCCGTTGACGGCAAGGTCCGCGATGGAGCCGCCGGGGAAGAAGAGCGGCTGGACGACGTAGGTGTCGGTCGAAAACGCAAGGCGGCCGGCGGGCCTTGGAAGCACAGTAGAGTCGCCCATGACTTCGAGCGCGGGATTTCGAAAGGCTGGGACAAAGATGTGTTCGATGAGTTCGGCGGAGAGTTTGCCGCCGCCGCCGTGGCCCATTACGATGGTCGGATAGTCGCGAAGCGGGAGCGGGCAGCTCCACTGCGACAAGTCGGGCGGGGCGAAGGCGGGACGGATCGAGGCGTTCAATGGATCGACTCCAGTGCGACGAAACGGCCGTAGTTATAGTAGGCGGCGCAAGCCCCTTCGGAAGAAACCATGGTGGCGCCCAGCGGGCGGCGCGGCGTGCAGGCGTTACCGAAGCTGGGACACTCATTCGGCTTCAAGTTGCCTTGCAAGACTTCGCCACTGTGGCAGAGCGGCGATTCTTCTGCCGTGATGTCCGAGACGGAGAACCGCAGTTCCGCATCGAAGTCGGAGTAAGTCTCGCTGAGCCGCCACCCACTGCGTGGGATGATACCGATACCGCGCCAAGCGCGGTCCGTGACCTCGAAGACTTCCGAGATCAGTTTTTGCGCGGGCTGGTTGCCTTCAAAGCAGACAGCTCGCTCGTAGGCGTTCTCCACCTGCGGCGTTCCCGCTTCCAGCAGATGCACGGTACGGCGAATGCCTTCGAGCAGATCGAGCGGCTCAAATCCGGTGATGACGATGGGCACCTTGTATCGCTCCACCAGCGGATAGTACTGCCAATATCCCATGACGCTGCAGACGTGCCCTGCGGCGAGGAACGCCTGCACGCGGCAGGCGGGCGAGTTCAGGATGGCTTCGATGGCCGGAGGCACCAGGACATGCGACACCAGCATGGAAAAGTTTTTTATGCCCTGTAGTTTTGCCTGGTACACAGCCATGGCATTGGCGGGGGCTGTCGTCTCAAAGCCGATACCGAAGAAGACAACCTGACGTTCGGGATTTTGGCGGGCGAGTTGAAGGGCATCCAGCGGTGAGTACACCACGCGTATATCGCCGCCGGCGGCTTTCACACGGAAGAGATCGACCTTGCTCCCGGGAACCCGCAGCATATCGCCAAAGGAGCAGAAGATGATGCCGGGTTGCGACGCAATCACCAAGGCCTTGTCGATGAGTCCCAGCGGCGTTACGCATACGGGGCAACCCGGGCCGTGGATCATCTCGACTGAACCTTCGAGGAGCTGATCGATTCCATTGCGAACGATCGAGTGAGTTTGACCGCCGCATACCTCCATGAGTGCCCACTTGCGCGTCGCGATCTGGCGGATTTCGCGCGCAATCTTCCGGGCCAGCGGGCCATCGCGAAATTCATCGAGATACTTCATCGGTGCCTCCGCTCAACTTTGATCGCTCAAACAGGTTCACCAAACTCTTCGTCGAGGAGACCCATTTCGCGAAAGTTCTCAAGAGTTTGCATCGCCGATGCCTCATCCACTTTTGTAATCGCGAAACCTACATGCACGAGGGTATAGTCGCCGATAGCAATTTCGGGAAGGTAGGCCAGACAGACCTCCTTTACGATTCCGCCGAAACTCACTTTGCCCATACGCATCCCTGCGGACTCGTAAATCTCTTTGATCTGTCCGGGAACAGCCAAGCACATTAGAGGCTCCTATCGCATACGCTGCGGACGCATCCCGAACGCGGATGGAGGAATTTCATCGTCGATCCGCTAGGTTAATTCGATTGTTGTCTTGGTCTGCAACGGCCAGCATCTAGCGATGAATGGCGATTCCATAGGGCCAGCAGAAAGTGTCGGGAGCCGGCGCCTTTCAATGGTTATCGCCGGTCTGTTGAAAGTCTACCAGTCAGCGAAACGGTATGCTGCGTACAATCATGATCTATTTCACCAGCCAAGCGGACAGATTCGATGAGCCAGCGATTGAAGATCGAAGTCCGGGGAATGGTTCAGGGAGTTGGATTCCGTCCGTTCGTCTACAAGCTCGCCCATCGCTTCGGTCTTACAGGCAATGTCCGCAACTCCGAGTCCGGCGTAGTGATCGATGTACAGGGCGCCGACGACAGCGTTATGGCCTTTCTAGAGGCTCTTACAGCGGAAGCGCCGCCGCTCGCCAGAGTGCTCAAAATCACCACCGCAGCGCTGCCGCTGCAAGAGAGTATTGGGTTCGCCATTCTGCAAAATATCAGTGCAGGCCATGCCAATACGCTCATTTCGCCGGATATCGCTACCTGCGCCGACTGCGTTGCTGAGATGCTCGATCCGGATAATCGCCGCTACCGCTATCCGTTTATCAACTGCACCAACTGCGGTCCGCGCTTCACGATCACGCGCAGCGTGCCTTACGACCGCAAGCAGACTTCGATGGTGGCCTTTACGATGTGCGAGCGCTGCCAGACGGAATACAACGATCCGATGGATCGTCGATTCCATGCGCAGCCAAATGCATGTTGGGACTGCGGCCCGGAGCTGCGGCTCACAGACGACAGGGGCATTGTTCAACCCGGCGATCCAGTCACCGAAGCCATACGGCTGCTCAAGCTGGGGTATGTCTTCGCTATCAAAGGCCTGGGCGGCTTTCACCTGGCAGTAGACGCTAACCAGCCAGAGGCAGTCGAAGAACTCCGTCGCAGAAAGCTGCGCGGAGAGAAGCCATTTGCCCTTATGGTAGCCAATACTGCGGCCGTCAAAATAGCCTGCAATGTCGGTGTCGGCGATGCCGCGCTACTGGAATCCCCGCAAAGGCCGATCGTTCTTCTCCATAAGACTTCCGCTATCTATGACACCCTGGCTCCGGACGGCAATCATCTCGGCGTCTTCCTGCCCTACACGCCGCTGCACCACCTTCTTGTGGGCAACCAGGAGCTGCCCGCGCTGGTGATGACAAGCGCCAATCGAAGCGATGAACCGATAGCCATCGATAACGAAGAAGCAGCCAGCCGGCTTGCCGGCATTGCCGACTTCCTGCTGGCTCACGATCGGGACATATTGCTGCGTTGCGATGACTCAGTAATTCGGCAAGTCGGCGGCAAGGCTCAATTTGCCCGTCGCGCCAGAGGATTCGTTCCATCGCCGATTCTGCTTAAGGATGCATGTCTTCCTATCCTTGCTGTCGGTGGCGAACTGAAAAATACGATCTGCCTGTCGAGAGGCTCCATGGCATTTCTCGGTCAGCACATCGGCGATCTCGAAGACTTGAGCGCCTACGAGTTCTTTCAGGAGTCCATCGCTCACTTTCAAGACATCCTGGAGGTGCGGCCCGTGATGATTGCCCATGACCTCCACCCCGGCTATCTCGCGACGCAGT
>Ga0302193_10004137_pt1 | contig 11544 bp, 10 predicted proteins | sample II_Bog_E3_3_FD_200228 | JGI IMG/M metagenome (GOLD analysis project Ga0302193, IMG submission 200228) | Peat permafrost microbial communities from Stordalen Mire near Abisko, Sweden - II_Bog_E3_3 | ecosystem: Environmental > Terrestrial > Soil > Wetlands > Peat | place: Sweden: Abisko...
TCTGCAGGCCGTGCTGGATACCCTGGTCGAATCGGCCTTGCGATTGTGCAATTCGGATGAGGGAACGATTTGGCAGCCGCGGCAAGGCCGCTTCGTCCTGACCGCGAGCTCGGGGCTGCCGCCGGGAAAAAAACAATATCTCGAGAGCATCTCGTTCGAGCCCGGGAGCACCGGCCCCGGAGGGCGAGCCCTGTCGGCCGGCAAGACATTGCATATCGACGACGTGCTGGCTGACCCAACCTATCCCTTTTCCGGCGATACCGATCCGGCGAGGACCAGGCTGTATGTCCCGCTGCTGCGCGGCAAAGATGCGATCGGCATCTTCATCCTGTCGCGCCGCGAGATCCGGCCGTTCGGCGACAAGCAGATCGAACTGGTGCAGACTTTTGCCGACCAGGCCGTGATCGCCATAGAGAACGTCCGGCTGTTCGACCAGGTGCAGACGCGCACCCAACAGCTTGCCGCGTCGCTCGACGAACTGCGCACCGCGCAGGATCGCCTGGTCCAGACCGAAAAGCTGGCTTCGCTCGGCCAGCTCACCGCCGGCATCGCCCACGAGATCAAGAACCCGCTGAACTTCGTCAATAATTTCGCGGCGCTCTCGGCCGAACTGGTCGGGGAGATCAACGACGTGCTGGCGAAGACGCCGCTCGACACCGCAACGCGGGAGGAACTCGGCGAACTGGCGCGGATGCTGACGGGCAACCTCGAAAAAGTGGTTCAGCACGGCAAGCGCGCCGATTCCATCGTGAAGAACATGCTGCAGCACTCGCGCGAAGGCTCCGGCGAGCATCGTCCTGCCGACATCAATGCGATGGTGGAGGAAGGTCTGAACCTGGCCTATCACGGTGCCCGGGCGGAAAAGACCGGCTTCAGCGTCGCTCTGCAGCGCGACTTCGATCCGTCCGCCGGCATCGTTGACGTCTATCCGCAGGAGATCACGCGGGTGCTGCTCAATCTGATCTCGAACGGGTTTTACGCCACGGCAAAACGCAAGCTCGAAGCCGGGGACGGCTTCGAGCCGATGCTGACCGTCGCGACCAGGAACCTCGGAGACAAGGTTGAAATCCGTGTTCGCGACAACGGGACCGGCATTCCCGAAGAGGTCAAGGCGAAAATATTCAATCCGTTTTTCACCACCAAGCCCTCAGGCGAAGGCACCGGACTGGGCCTGTCGATGAGCCACGACATCATCGTCAAACAACACGGCGGCCGCATCGATGTGGAGACCGAACCCGGACTCTTCACCGAGTTCAAGATCGTATTGCCGCGGGCGAGACGAAGTTGACCCACGCCACGCATTTCACCGGCTGGACCCGGTGATTTGCCGCATCCAGTTGCCAATATTCGCGTTTTCATCGGGAACCGCTCCCGCTCCGATCGCTCGACAAGCGTGTCGGCCGCGCAATGAGCACTTTGTCGGCGCCGGCGAAGCAGCTAGACAGTCGAAACTGGCGGCGTGTCCGCGACGCGTCCTGGAGGGCCGGCTCAGATGGCTGAATCGAACATGACGGAAACCGCGGTAGACGAGTTCGAGCACAAGCTGCGCAAGCTCATCAAGCGCGCCAAGAAGCAGCGCGGGCTGCTCTGGCCTTCGGTCATTACCAAGCTCGAGCTCGTCCGCGCCGATGTCCGTTCCATGATCAAGGTCTATGACTCCGGGCCGAAATAGCATCGCTGCCAGCCTCCATGCGCGCCGCATCGTGAGCCGCCATCAAGTTTCCAGGTCTTGAAAGCGATGCCGATGAGAGGTCGCCGGCGTCATTGCATGGGGCTTCACCTGGCCTTGCGCTGGCTGGCCGCCAGCTCGGAAATGGCGCGGGCGACCAGGCGGGCGGCGTCGGTGGCCGGGCGGTGCGAGCTCAGCGACATCCATGTGGTCTGAAAGATCGCCGGGCGCACCAGAAGCGTGGCGCTGAGTTCGCCGGAGGCGATCTCGCGCGCGAACACATGCCGGGGCGAGATGGTGGCGAGGTCGGAGGCCAGGATCACCTCTTTTATCAAGGGGGTCGAGCCGGCCTCGAAGGCGATATTCAGCTCGAACTGCTGCGCGGCCGCCAGACCGGTCAAGGCGCTGGTCAGGCTGTTCGGCCGCACCGGCATCGCCAGCGCGACCTCGGCAAGGCCGCGCACCGCGAGCTCGCGGCGACGCGCCAGCGGATGGTCGCCGCGCGCGATCAGGTGCATCTCGGAACGCGCCAGCGCTTCGGCATTGGCGACCCGGCCGCGGCGATAGCGGTTGTAGAGCGCGATCTCGACGCGGCCGGCCGCCAGCCATTCCTCGACCTGGCCGCTATAGGCTTCCAGCGCGCGCAGGCGGATCCGGGGATGGGTGGTGCGAAGCTGGCCGGCGATCGCGGCGATCAGGCCGCGCGAGGCGACCGGCACCACGCCGAGCGTCACCTCGCCCTGCGGCTGCGCCCGCTCGTTCCTTGCCGCATCCTCGAACGCCGCGGCCTCGGCGATCAGCGCCCGGGCCCGCGGCAGCATGCGTTCGCCGAGTTCGGTCAGCACCACGCCGCGCCCGGTGCGGTGGAACAGCCGTCCGTCGATCATCCGCTCCAGCGCCGCGACCTGGCGGCTGAGCGCCGACTGCGCCAGCCCGGCAATGGCGGCGGTGCGGGCATAGCTGCCATTGGCCGCGACCTCCGCGAAGGTTTTCAGGAGCCTGAGGTCCATGCTGCGCCGAAGCCCTCCGCCCCGATATGCTGATCTGGCATTTCTGAATTATCTGACGTGATCTTACAGCATGGCCGGCGGCATGCCTAGGATGCCGCCATGAACACGACATCCGCCGCCCCCGCTACTTCCCCGGCTGCCGCCGCGCAGGGCCCGCTGGCGGGCCTGCGCATCCTCGACATCTCGACGGTGATCGCCGGGCCGTTCGCTTCCACGCTGCTCGCCGACCTCGGCGCCGACGTGCTCAAGGTCGAGATGCCGGTGACCGGCGACGCCTTGCGCCGGCTGGCGCCGCACAAGCAGGGCGTTCCCTTGTGGTGGAAGGTGACCAACCGCAACAAGAAGGGCGTCACCCTCGATCTGCGCCAGCCCGAGGGCAAGGCGCTGCTCGGCCGCCTGGTCGCCGGATACGACGTGCTGGTGGAGAATTTCCGCACCGGCACGCTCGACGAATGGGGCATCACCCGGGCCTGGCTGCAGGACATCAATCCCCGGCTGACGATTCTGCGGGTCACCGGCTTCGGCCAGACCGGGCCCTATCGCAAAAATCCCGGCTTTGCGCGGGTGTTCGAAGCCATGAGCGGGTTTACCCGGATGTGCGGCGAGGAGGGCGGCACGCCGCTGCATCTCGGTTATCCGATCTCGGACCCGATCGGCGGGCTGTTCGGCGCCATCGGCATTCTGGCCGAGCTCTATCGGCTGAAGAACGAACCCGCCGCCCGCGGACAGGAGATCGACTGCTCGGTGACCGAAGCGATGCTGCGCACCCTCGAATTCCTGGCCATCGAACACGACCAGAACGGCGCGATCCGCACCGCGACCGGCAACCGCAGCCAGTACGCCGCGCCCGGCAATGTCTATGCGACTGCCGACGGCAAATGGGCGTCGATTGCGGCCTCGACCCAAAGCATCTTCGAGCGGTTCTGCGCGGCGCTTGGGCTCGAGCATCTGCTGACGGATCCGCGCTTCATCGACAATCCGTCGCGGGTGAGGAACTGGCAGGCGATCGACGCGATCGTGGCCGAGGCGATCGGCCGCCTGACGCTGGAAGAACTGCGCAGCCGCCTGCATGCCCATGAGGTCGGGTTCTCGCCGATCTACGACGCCTCGGATATTTTCGCCGACCCGCACTTCATCGCGCGCCAGGCCATCGTGACGGTCGCCGACGACGAATTGGGCGATATTCGCATGCAATGCGTGGTGCCGCGCTTTTCCGAGACCGCGGTCGCGGTGCGCTCGGCCGGGCCCTCGCTCGGCCAGCACAATGACGAGGCCTATGGCGCGCTTGGGCTCAGCCCAGAGGAAATCGAACGGTTGCGCGCCGCAGGGATCATCTGACCCGGAGAATGCCGATGCGGCGCCTGTTGATCGCGGTGATGGCGGCCCTGCTGGCCATGACGAACGCGCATGGCGCGGAGTTCACCCGGATCGTGGTCGGGTTTCCACCGGGTCAGGCGACCGATCTGGTGGCGCGGCTGCTGGCCGACCGTCTCGCCCCCAGGCTTGGCGAGTCCGTGATCGTCGAAAACCGGCCGGGGCAGGGCGGCAGCATCGCGCTCGCCTCGCTGTCGCAGTCGCCCCCCGACGGCCGCACCTTGGTGCTGGCGCCGCTGGCCTCGCTGGTCGTCAACCCGCATCTGTACAAGACCGTCGGCTACGACACCTTCAAGGACCTGGCGCCGGTGGCGCTGGTCGCCGACCTGCCGCTGTTGCTGGTGGTCAATCCCGCGCTGCCGGTCAAGACGGTGGCCGAACTGATCGCCTACGCCAAGGCGCATCCCGACAAGCTGGCGAATCCCTCTTCCGGCAACGGCACGCTGTCGCATCTCGGCATGGAAGTCTTCAAGCAGCGCGCCGGCGTCAGCATCCTGCACGTGCCCTACCGCGGCAGCGTGCCGGCGATGGTCGACCTGATGGCCGGCGTGGTCGACGTCGCCATGGATACGGTCGCGGTCACCGAGCCGTTCATTCGCGCCGGCCAGTTGCGGCTGATCGCCAGTGCCTATTCGAAGCGGGTGGCGGCATTTCCGGATACCCCGACGGTGGCCGAAGCGGGGTTTCCCGACATCGACCTGTCGGCCTGGCTCGGCATCGTGGTGGCCGCCGCCACGCCGAAAGCGCGCATCGACCAGTTGGGCGCCGCCATCAACCAGATCGTGCAGTCGCCCGACATCGTCGCGAAGTTCACCGCGCTCGGAGCCATTCCGCGCGCGCTGGGGCCAGCCGAGTTCGGCGCCTTCCTGACAAGCGAAGACGCGCGCTGGAGCGCGGTGGTGAAGACCTCGGGCATCAAGATAGAGTAGCGGCGGCTGATTGGAGCGTTGTCGAGCGAACCGCGTTGCCGTGCTTCGCAATGCCGGACAGATGTGCAGGTGATTTGCCCGGCGGGTTGTCTAAAACCCGAAGAACCTGGCGCGCAGCGCGTCCTCGTATTTGGCCTTGGCTTTCAGGACGGCGTTGCGCATCTCGTCCTCGTCGAAATGCGCCTGCTCCCACTGGTCGATCTCGGCCACCGAATGATTGACCGAGGCCAGCGCCTCCTCCTTGCGAATGGCGGATATCCAGCTCTCCACTGCGCTCTTGTAGGCCGCCTGCAACGCGTCCAGTTCGGGATGCTCACCGCTCATGCAAAACCCCCATGTAAGACCCGATCCTGACCCGCGCCCGGGCGCTTTCTGGCGCGGTGGCGGCCGGTTCGCTTCAAGAAGCCTTCCGCTTATAGGGTTGCCAAATGAACAAACGACGACATCGCCGGGATTCGACCCCGCAACCGGCTCATTTTCGGAAAATTGGTCAGCAGCGCCGGCGTCATGCCCGGTGGCAAAGGCGAGCAGGACCGCTCAGGACTGGCGAAAACCCATGCGGAAGGCGCCCCAGTGGCGGCCGCGGACATGAATCGGCGACGACAGGTCCTTCATCAGGACGAACTGGCCGCCGCCCATGTCGCGCCGGTAGGTTTGCAGCAGGAACGGCTTGGTATTGGCCGCCACCTTGCGCACCGCGCGATCGTCGAACAGCCGCCGGTTGCGGCAATTGGCGTTGTTCCAGACCGGATCGGGTCCCTGCGGTAGCCGGTAGTTCGGATTGTGGGTCGGCAGATATCCGCCCTTGGCCCAGGCGACGCAAAAGACGATTCGGGGATCGACCTTCTGGATCGGATCCTGAATCGGCGGCAGGATCCGGTCGGTGAGCGCGACATAGTCGGTGAGGTACTGCTTGGGATCGGTGCCGGGAATTTCGCGATATTTCTCGTCCATCAATTGATCGAGCCGGATGTCGCCGCGCTCGATCGCGCTCTCGAACGCCTCGGAGATCTGCCTGGCGGTCTCGATCACGATGCGGATCAACGGTGCATCCGAGGTCTCCACCCCGCTGCTGGCGATCAGCTCGATCAACCCCTCGGAGAGCTCGAGCAGCTTGGCGACCCTGTCATCGGCCAGTTTCAGGTCGGTCGAAGACAGATCGACGCCTCTGGCGAGATTGCCGAGTTCGTCGATCACCATGTCGCAGTGGGCGAGGTTGGAGGTCGCGGCCCTGGCCACGCCGTCGATTTCCCGGCCGACCGCCGTGAAACCGTCCTGCACGCGAACGATGATGCCCTGGATCTGCTGGGCGCCTTCGCCGGCGCTCTTGGCCCGCAGCGAGGCGTCGCCGCTGGCGCCGATCAGGTTGCCGATCTGGCCATCGAGATCGCGAACGGTATCGCCGATCAGCTGCGTCGCCCGGCGGGTCGCCTCGGCGAGGCTCTTGACCTCGCCGGCGACGACCGCAAAGCCCTTGCCCGCGGCGCCGGCGCGGGCCGCCTCGATGGTGGCGTTGAGGGCAAGCAGGTTGGTCTGCTTGGCGATTGCCTCGATCGACCCGGAGACCTTGGCGACCTGCGCCAGCGCCGTTCCGACCGCACCGAGGCGCTGTTCGATGCGGCCCACCGCCTCGATCAGCTCGGCAATATGTTGCACCGCGGTTTCCACCGCGGCGCGCGATTGCGCGATTTCGCCGACGGCGGCCGTGGTGGCCGACTGCACCGCCCGCGACGCGCCTGCGATATTGTGATTGGCGGAAACCATGGTCTCCGCGGTCTTTTGCAGCTGCCCGAACCGGTCGGACTGGCCGGACACGCGGCCGGCGACTTCCTGCAGATTGCCGGCCACGTCGGCAAGCTCGACGCCGAGGACGCCGATCCGGCCCGCAAGCCGATCGACCAGACGCTCGCTCTCGGACGGCACCGCAGCGGTGCGGTCCGGCGTCGCCGGCGGCATCGCGGTACTGCTTCGGGTCAACAAATCTGGCAAGGCAATATCACCTGTTGTCCGGGTCAAAGCTTGTAGGCGGTACGGAATCCACCCCAGTGCCGGCCGTTGACCCGGATCGGCACGTCGATCTCGCGCATCATGACGGTGTTGCCGTTGCCCATGTCGCGGGCATAGCTCTGGATCAGATAGGAGCGCAGATTGCGGCCGGCGGCGAGGCCCGCGGCATCGTTGAAGATCCGGCGGTTGCGGCAGTTGGCGGTGTTCCAGGCGACATCGCCGGGACGCTGCGGATGCGAGTAGATCCTGTTGTGCACCGGCAGGTAGCCGTTGCGGTCGATCATGGCGCAGAACGCCATCCGCGGGTCCCTGGCGAGAAACGCCTCCTGGAACGCCGGCAAGGCACGATCCGCCCAGTTCAGGACCCGGGTGCGGTACTGCTGCGGGTTGGTCCCCGCGATCTCGACGTAGTCGGTGTCGAACATGTCGTCGATCGAGATCGCGCCGCTGGCAACCGCATCCTCGAAAATCCTGGTCAGCGCGGTGCCCGCTTCCATGGCGCGGGTGATGAATTCGGTGTTCTCGTCGTGGAGAGACCACAGCCTGTCTTCGATCTTTTCGCTCAGCGCGGCGCCCGGCGCCTCGAACCGCGCTTGCGCGCCCGCGGCCGAACGCTCGCCGATGCGAATCCTGCAGGCGCCGATGCTCTCCAGCGTGGCATCGAGGCTCTGGTGCTGCGGCAGCCGTTCGGCATTGGGGCCGCCGATCAGGACGCCCTCCATCGATATCTCGTAGACCGCCGCGGTGACGGGACCGCGCAGGGTGCCAATCTCGATTTTGAGATTGCACGGCAGCGACTGGCGCTTGCGGCGGTCTTCGCGGTCGCCCTGGCGCAGCAGCACCGCGCAGCGCGACTTGAGCTTTTGCGCGAACATGGTGACGGCCTTGCCGGCCTTGGCGACGCTTTCGCCATGCGTTTCGGCCTCGCGGGTGGCGCTGTCGATCTCGGCGGCGCTGTCGCCGACCGAGACGATGAACTGCGAAGCGGTGGCCGCGTTGGTCGACATCTCGCTGGTGGTCTGGTTCTGCTCCGCCACCGCGCCGTTGACGACTTCGAATACCGGCCGGATCGCCTCGATCGCCTGCGAGATCCGGTGCACCGCATCGACCGAGCCGGCGGCGTCCTTCTGCAGCGCATCGATCTTTTTGCTGATTTCCTCGGTGGCGGTCTGGGTCTGCACCGCGAGCGCCTTGACCTCGGAAGCGACCACGGCGAAGCCGCGGCCGGCGGCGCCGGCCCGCGCCGCCTCGATGGTGGAATTGAGCGCCAGCAGCGTGGTCTGCCGGGCGATCTGCGCGATCAGGTTGACGACGGTGCTGATCGCGGCGGATGACTCGCGGAGGCGATCGACATTGAGGCTGGCCTCGCGGGCGGCGGCGCTGGCCAGGTCGGCGAGTTGGCTGGCATCACGCACCTGGGAGCCGATGCCCTGCGCCGAAAGGGTGAATTTGTCGGCGGCCTGCGAGAAGCCGGCCGCGGTCGACTGCGCGGCGCTGCTGCGTCCGGTCAGGGCGTCGGTGCGCTGGCGGATGGTGGAGAGCGTCGCCGCCGTCGCCTCGGCGCCGCCGGCGACCGAGTTGGCCGCGCGCTCGAGCTGCCGGATCATCGCGCCCAGTTCGAGCTCGAGCAATTCGAGGATTTCCCTGGCGGAATCGCCCTCCGCCGCGCTGGACGCATCGGCCTCGGCCGACGCGGGCGCCGGTTGCAGCGCAACGGCGGGCGCAGCCGGTTCCGGCAGTCGCTTTCGAAACAAACCGAACGCCATGGATCCACTCTCGGAACATGCAATGAGGGCGCCATACTCGCAGCTCTCCATGAAATCATGGTTAACGATTGCCTCATTCGCGGGCAGCTGCCACTACCTTGGTACCGGAATCTTCGCCAAATCTTTGATTTTACCGAACCTGCGGCCTATAACGCCGCGCTTTCCATCAATACGTCGCGGAGGAATCCGCAAGAGAGACCGCATGGCCGGACATTCCCAGTTCAAGAACATCATGCACCGCAAGGGCCGGCAGGATGCCCAGAAGTCGAAGCTGTTCAGCAAGCTGGCGCGGGAAATCACCGTCGCCGCCAAGATGGGCCAGCCCGACCCCGGCATGAACGCCCGGCTGCGCGCCGCGATCATCTCCGCCCGCCAGGAAAACATGTCGAAGGATTCGATCGAACGCGCGGTCAAGAAGGCCATCGGCGGCGAGGCGGAAAACTACGACGAGATCCGCTACGAGGGCTACGGCCCGGGCGGCGTCGCCGTGATCGTCGAGGCGCTGACCGACAACCGCAACCGCGCGGCCTCCGACATCCGCTCCTACTTCACCAAGTCCGGCGGCAATCTCGGCGAAACCGGCTCGGTCGCCTTCATGTTCGATCGCACCGGCATCATCGAATACGACGCCAGCGTCGCCTCCGATGATGCGATGCTGGAGGCGGCGATCGAGGCCGGCGCCGACGACGTGGTTTCCGGCGAGAACGGGCATGAGATCTATGCCTCGCCGGAAACCTTCCGCGACGTCGCCAAGGCGCTGGAGGCGAAATTCGGCGAAGCCCGCAAGTCGGCGCTGACCTGGAAGCCGCAGAACACCGTGCCGGTGGACGACGAGACCGGCGAGAAGCTTCTGAAGCTGATCGATCTGCTGAACGAACATGACGACGTGCAGAACGTCTACGCCAATTTCGAGGTCTCCGACGCGCTGGTCGCCAGGATGGGCGGCTAGCGAGATGTCCCGGACGCGGGGCGGCGCCCCTTCGGCGACGCGCCGCAGCACCGGGGCGCCATCCAGCCGGCTCTCGCTGGGTATGACGGCCTGTTTCTGTTTCGCCGGTCCGGCTCCGGCGCTATCACTATCCCATGACCTCAGCGCCGATTCGCCACCCCGTCCGCATCCTTGGCATCGATCCGGGCCTGCGCCGCACCGGCTGGGGCGTGATCGAGATCGACGGCAACCGGCTGATCTTTGTCGCTTGCGGCTCGGTCGAGCCGCCCGAAGGCCTGCCGCTGGCGAGCCGCCTATTGGGGATCCATGAGGGGCTTGCCGCGGTGCTCGGCGATTTCCGCCCCGCCGAAGCCGCGGTCGAACAGACGTTCGTCAACAAGGACGGCGTCGCCACCCTGAAACTCGGCCAGGCCCGCGGCGTCGCGATGCTGGCGCCGGCGATGTTCGGGATATCGGTCGCCGAATACGCCCCCAACCAGGTCAAGAAAACCGTGGTCGGCGCCGGCCACGCCGACAAGAACCAGGTCATGGTGATGCTGAAAATCCTGCTGCCGAAGGCCGAGCCCAGATCCCCGGACGCTGCCGACGCGCTGGCGGTCGCGATCACCCATGCCCATCACCGCCAGAGCGCGGCGCTGCGGCTGAGGGTGGCCGGGATATGATCGGCAAGCTGAAAGGCGTGATCGACAGCTATGGCGAGGACTATGTGATCCTCGACGTCGGCGGCGTCGGCTACCAGGTGCATTGCTCGGCGCGGACGCTGCAGGCGCTGCCGTCGCCCGGCGCGGCCGCGGTACTGTCGATCGAAACCTATGTGCGCGAGGACCAGATCAGGCTGTTCGGCTTTCGCAGCGACATCGAGCGCGAATGGTTTCGGCTGCTGCAGACCGTGCAGGGCGTCGGCGCCAAGGTGGCGCTGGCGGTGCTCTCCACCCTGCCGCCGGCCGATCTCGCCAATGCCATCGCGCTGCGCGACAAGGCCGCGGTGACGCGGACCCCGGGCGTCGGCCCGAAGGTGGCCGAGCGCATCATCACCGAACTGAAGGACAAGGCGCCGGCCTTCGCCAGTGTCGATCCGGCGCTGGTGCACCTGTCCGGCGCGATCGATCACGACCAGGCGCCGCGTCCGGTCACCGACGCGATTTCGGCGCTGGTCAATCTCGGTTACGGTCAGCCGCAGGCCGCCGCCGCGATCGCCGGCGCCTCGCGCGTCGCCGGCGAAAATGCCGAGACCGCGCAGCTGATCCGGCTCGGGCTGAAGGAATTGGCGAAGTGAGCGGGCCAGCCGTTCTGCAAGGATGATGTCTGCCGCATGACCACGCCTTCCCGCATCGTCACCCCCGAGCGTCGCGCCGACGATATCGGCGACACCGCGCTGCGTCCGCAATTGCTGGCGGAATTCGTCGGCCAGGCCCAGGCGCGCGCCAACCTGGCGATCTTCATCGAGGCCGCCCGCAAGCGCAAGGAAGCGCTCGATCACGTGCTGTTCGTGGGTCCGCCCGGCCTCGGCAAGACCACGCTGGCGCAGATCGTCGCGCGCGAACTCGGCGTCGGCTTCCGCGCCACGTCCGGGCCCGTGATCGCCAAGGCCGGCGACCTCGCAGCCCTGCTGACCAACCTCGAAGAACGCGACGTGCTGTTCATCGACGAAATCCACCGCCTCAGCCCCGCGGTCGAGGAAGTGCTGTATCCGGCGATGGAGGATTTTCAGCTTGACCTGATGATCGGCGAGGGACCGGCGGCCCGCTCGGTCAAGATCGAGCTGGCGAAATTCACCCTGGTCGGCGCCACCACCCGCGCCGGGCTGTTGACCAATCCGCTGCGCGACCGCTTCGGCATT
>Ga0302193_10004138_pt1 | contig 11543 bp, 9 predicted proteins | sample II_Bog_E3_3_FD_200228 | JGI IMG/M metagenome (GOLD analysis project Ga0302193, IMG submission 200228) | Peat permafrost microbial communities from Stordalen Mire near Abisko, Sweden - II_Bog_E3_3 | ecosystem: Environmental > Terrestrial > Soil > Wetlands > Peat | place: Sweden: Abisko, Stordalen...
TTGTCAACGAGCACTCGACAATCCCGTTGCAAAGGAAGCACCGTATGAGCGAAGCAAACGAGAAAAACATCCCCGCCGACAAGCTGGTCCGCGTGACCTTCCAGCCGGAAGGCAAGACCGTCGAGTTTGAATTCGGCACGCTGCCCTACGATCACCACGGCAAGCCGATGAGCTTCCTGGACGTGGCCGAGAACTTCAACATCTTTCTCGACCACGCCTGCGGCGGCGTCTGCGCCTGCACTACCTGCCATTTGTGGATCAAGGATCAGACCGGCATCAGCGAGGCCGACGACGACGAGATCGACCGCATGGACATGGCTGCCGATCAGCAGCTCGACTCGCGCCTGGGCTGCCAGGCGGTCATCACCAAGCCCGGTAACTATGTGGTCGAGATTCCCAAGTGGAACCGCAACTACGTCTCGGAAGGCAAGCCGCTGACCCTGGCCGAAAGCAAATAAGGAGCAAAAATTGCCGCGTGAGATACTCTGGACCGACGCCGAAGAGATCGGCATTCAGCTGCAGGAAAAGTTTCCTGACCTCGACCCGCTGACCGTGCGCTTTACCGACCTGCACAGCTATGTCACCGGACTCGAAGGCTTCGCCGATGACCCGGCCAAGTCCAACGAACCGCGGCTCGAAGCGATTCAGATGGCCTGGCACGAGGAGTTCGAGGACGTGAAGGGCTCATAATTCGGCGAATTCCTACGCCCAGTCGTCCCAGCGGCTCGGCTCGCTCCACCCGAAGGCTCCTTCGAAGTGGACGAACTCCTTTTCCTTGCCCGGCACAAGGTACACGCTCAGCACGTCAAACCGTACCGGCGGGCTGGTCGTCATGGGCAGCTGCCGCACATACCGCCGTGCCAGCTTGCGCAGCGTGCTGCGTTTCTGCCAGTCGACTGCTGCTTCGGCAGCAGCCATATCGTGCGCGGTCCGGGTCTTTACTTCAATGAAGCAGAGCAGCGGTCCTTGCCAGGCGATCAGATCCAGATCACCGCGCTGCGTGCTCGAACCCCAGCGCCGTCCCACGACGACATAGCCCTTGCGGCGCAGGTAAAAGAAGGCCGCATCCTCGCCGTCGATGCCGGTGGCCAGGTGGGCCGGCTGCTCACTGGCCGCGCCGCGGCGCCGCATCGCGCTCTTGAGAGCCGCGAGTGCCACCTCCAGCCAGGAGAGCCGCATCTGCTCCACCCATTCCATGGCAAACCATTCTCGGCCCGCGGATCAAAACAAGCAAATGAGTTCGACAAATAAATGCGGCTCGCCACTGTTGAAAGTGACGAGCCGCATTTGTTTGCAAACTTCCGGCAGGGTTAAACGGCCACAGCCTCCGGCGCGGCTGCGCGTGCATGTTCCTGCTCCACCTGCGTCAGGCACTCTTCCAGGATGTCCAGCGCCACGGTTGCTTCGTGCTCGTTTACAATCAGCGGCGGACACAGCCGGATCGACGTCTCGCCGCAGCCCAGAATCATCAGGCCCTTTTCAAAGGCCAGCGTCTCCACGCGATTGCGCAGCGCAGCAACCGGCTCGCGCGTGGCCTTGTCCTTCACCAGCTCGATGCCGATCATCAGGCCGCGTCCGCGCACGTCGCCTACCAGCGGGTGTGTGTCCTTCCAGCCGCGCAGGCGTTCCAACATCCGCTCGCCAACATGGGCGGCATTGGCGATGCCCTCGCGCTCCAGAATGTCCATCGTGGCCAGGGCTGCGGCAATCGAAATTGGATTACCGCCAAACGTGGACGCGTGCGAGCCCGGCACCCAGTCCATGATCTCCGCCCGGCTCATGCAGATGCCCAGCGGCATGCCCGAAGCAATGCCCTTGGCCATGCAGACAATATCCGGCTGCACACCTGAGTGTTCAATCGCCCACCATTTGCCCGTGCGCCCCGCGCCCGATTGCACTTCGTCGACCACCAGCAGAATCCCGTGCCGGTCGCAGATCCTGCGCAGCTCGCGCAAAAAGTTATCCGGAGCCACTACGTAGCCGCCTTCACCCTGGATCGGCTCCACAAAAATCGCGGCCACTTCCTCAGGCGGCAAAATCGTCTTGAACAGCTTCTCTTCGATGTACCGCGCACAGCCCATGCTGAAGGCCTCCTCAGCCTGCGCGCCGCCGGTGCAACCGCGATAGGCATAGGGGTAGCGAACATGCGTAACGCCCGGCAGCATCGGCCCAAAGCGCCGCTTCTGCTGCGGCTTCGATCCGGTCAGCGACAACGCCCCCATGGTGCGCCCGTGAAACGCGCCCAGGAAGGCGATCACGTTTTGCCGTCCGGTGTGATAGCGGGCCAGCTTCAGCGCGCACTCCACCGCCTCGGCTCCGGAGTTGCCGTAGAAAAACTTGTGCGGGCCGGGCATGGGGGCGACGGCAGAAAGCCGGTCGGCCAGATCGGTGAGCGGTAGATTGTAGAAATCGGTCCCGGAGATATGGATCAGCTCCGCTGCCTGCTTTTGAATGGCAGCCACCACTTCCGGATGACAATGGCCGGTCGAGTTCACGGCAATGCCGGCGGCAAAGTCCAGAAACTGATTGCCGTCCACGTCTTCAACGCGAATGCCGCGGCCGCTCTTGGCCACCAGCGGATACGAGCGCGTATAGCTGGGCGAAATCAACCGGTCGTCTGCCTCAACAGCAGCCTTCGCCTTGGGGCCGGGCACAGTCCCGCGAAGCTTGGGGCCGAATTGAGCATGCATCTCTTGCCTGTTCATCTCTGTTCTCCTTTGCCGCTCACGGTCGCACGGAGCGGAGGTAGCCGCGGCGACTGAAGGGGTTTGGCCTCCACTTCGAGTCGCTGGGATCATCCATTTCGACGGACCGGGGCAGGGTCCGAAAGGACAGGCCGAATCTTCGACGGACCGCTGCTAATCGCCGCCGAAGAGGCTAGGTCGCGTGCGAGTCGGCAGCACGCGCAGGTGCCGCCGCGGGCAGATGCTCCGCTCACGTGACCGCGACCAGCGTCTTGCGGCCGGTGCAAGCAGTCCGTTCTGTGCGTGCTTCTGCATGGGCAGTCCTGTTGAACTGAGGATAGACCATCCTCACAGCATCTGTACAGATTCCTCATCGCGGGGCGGCCTACCCGGCCGGCCGCACGCAGCCCAGGACACCATGAGCTTTTGTCTTCGCGGCCCTCGGCATGCGCTCGTCCTTCGAGGATCGTTTGCTTTTGACTGTGTCGGTTGCGCGCGGGTATACATTCGACTTAGCCTTTTGAACCTGATCGCTTTGTCATGGATTGGTTCGAGCTGCCGCACAATGGCCTGGAGGAAATCAGTGGCTTCGTGGACACGCATACCGTGCGCACCGCGAGCGGCGGCGCTCGATACTGGATGCACTGTGGAAGCTGTCGAACGGGCGGGGAGTCGCCCACGCCAGGATTGTCCAAATCACGGCTGGGATTCCGCGCTCCGGAAATAAAAGCGCCGCACCAACCGCGAAGCACGCGAAGGGCCGGCAAAGTCATCAACAGAAAGAGGTATTCGTGAAACTCCTGTCCCGCAGCCTGATCCTCTTCGCCGTCGTCCTCGCCTGCGTCGTATCCATGCCCCTGTATGCAGCCCACGCAAACGCGCACCGCGAGGAACTCGCAGCCGACGCGGGGTGGAAGTTCATCCTCGGCGATCCGAGCGGCGCGGAGACGCCTTCGTTTGCGGACGCCTCGTGGCGCACCGTCAATCTGCCCCATGACTGGAGCATCGAGAGCAAGCCCGCCCCGGACAATCCAACCGGCGCCGGCGGAGGGTACTTTCCCGCCGGCATCGGTTGGTACCGCAAGGCATTCCACGCTTCCGCGGACTGGACGGGCAACCGCGTGAGCGTTGAGTTTGACGGCGTCTACCGCGATGCCACCGTCTATCTCAACGGTCACAAGCTGGGAACGCACCCGTACGGGTACACGGCGTTCACGTTCGACCTGACACCGGAGCTGAATTTTTCCGGCATCAACGTGCTGGCCGTGCGCGTGGATAACTCGGCCCAGCCCAACAGCCGTTGGTACAGCGGTTCGGGCATCTACAGGCATGTCCGCGTGGTGGTCACCGATCCCATCCACGTCGCCCATTGGGGAGTCTTCGTCGCCACGCCGGAGGCGAACAATGCGTCGGCCACGGTTTCAATCCACACGCGGGTGGCCAATGAATCGTCCGGCGCCGCCGCGGTAACAGTCGAGACGGCTCTGCTGGATGCAACGGGAAACAAGATCGGCGCCGCGCAATCGCAGCTGAGCCTTGCTGCGGCAAGCGAAGCAGAAGCAGTGCACCAGATCACTGTTGCGAATCCCGCGCTGTGGTCGCCGCAATCGCCCACGCTCTATCGCGCTGTCTCCACCCTTCGCAAGGACGGCAAAATCATTGATCAGGTGACCACTCCGTTCGGCATCCGGTCGCTCGCGTGGTCGGCAGAAAAGGGCCTGCTGCTCAACGGCAAGTCCATCAAGCTCACCGGCGGCAGCGTGCACCACGACAACGGACCTCTCGGCGCAGCCGCCTTTGACCGCGCGGAGGTGCGCCGCGTGGAACTGCTCAAGGCAGCGGGCATGAATGCAGTGCGCACCGCGCACAACCCGCCGTCCCCTGCCTTTCTCAACGCATGCGACCGCCTCGGCCTGCTGGTTCTCGATGAGCCGTTCGACGTATGGGAGGCGCACAAGGTCAAGTTCGACTACGGCAGCGACTTTGATCAATGGTGGAAGCAGGATGTTTCCTCCATGGTGCTGAGAGACCGCAACCATCCGTCGATTGTGATCTGGGGAATCGGAAATGAGATTCCCGAGCTCGAAGTGGATCGCGGCGCAGTGCTCGCCGCGCAAATTGCCGGCCAGGTGCGCGCTCTCGACAATACGCGCCCACTCACGCTCGCGTTTCCGGGTACAACCACCACGCCTTCCGCACAAGCCGTCTTCTCGCAACTCGACATTACCGGCTACAACTACAACATACTTCCCACCTACCAGAAAGATCACCAGCAGCTGCCCAGGCGCCTGATGCTCACCACGGAGTCCTGGCCGGCAAATGCCTTTCCGCTGTGGCAGGTGTCGCACGACAATCCGTATATCCTCGGCGACCTCACATGGACGGCCATGGACTATCTCGGCGAATCGGGCATTGGCGCGTGGCAATACGGCACCCCGGAACAGGCAAAGGCGTCAGGCGGCGTCTCTGCCATGATGTCCGATACGTCCATGATCGACGGCATGTTCATGGGCATGGTCAACGGAAAAGACGTGATGGCCGACATGGCCAAGAACAACTCCGATCCCAAAGCAAAGGCCATGATGGAACTCTTCTTCCATCCCTATCCCTGGCACGCGGCAATCTGCGGCGACCTCGATCTGACCGGCTTCCGCAAGCCCCAGTCTTACTATCGTGACATCCTGTGGAACGGCGGCGACCGCGTCTACGCCACCGTGCGCCTGCCCGATCCCGATGGCCAAAAGATCATCGCCATCATGTGGGCCACATATCCCACCCTTCCCTCCTGGACGTGGCCCGGAGAAGAGGGCAAGCCGCTTGAAGTTGAGGTCTACTCCGGCGCGGAAGAGGTGCGGCTGTTCCTGAATAACAAGCTGATCGGCGAAAAAGCCACGGGCCGCGAGCAGGAGTTCAAGGCGGTGTTCTCGGTACCATACATGCCCGGCACTCTCCGTGCGGAAGGCCTGCGCGGCGATCGCGTCGTCGCTGAGAGCGTGCTCGCAACAACGCAAGCTCCAGCCAGGCTGCGCGTCACAGCAGACCGAACCGAGCTCATGGCCGACGGCGAAGACCTCTCCTTCGTGACGGTCGAGGCCGTGGATGCAAAGGGACAACCCGATCTGCACGCGGACCAGGAAGTCCACTTCGTGATCGCAGGGCCTGGCGTGATCGCAGCGGTCGGCAACGGCGATGCACACGATGCGGATTCGTACCAGGGCGACCGGCGCAAGCTCTTCCAGGGCCGCGCCCTCGTCGTGATCCGTACGTCAAGGCGGCCCGGCCCGATCCACCTCATAGCCCAAAGCCCTGGCCTCACCGATGGTTCGGTGACCATCAACACCACAGCCCCCCAGCCGCGCACCGAGTTGCAGTAGCAGATACATATGCTCCAGCTGCCGATTTCTGCCGTGTGCTTAATTCCCCTGCGAGGCGGATGCAGCCGGAACCGGGAGCCGCTTCGATCCGGCGGCGAATATCGCTGTTCTCCAATTGCGGTATACCGAGAGCACGATGATAAGTGGCTTTTTCCTTAAGAAAAAGCCACCTTGCACGGAGCCAGATAGAGCACATGAATTGGAGAACTGCTCTAGGATGAAGGGAGCGCCATGGCCAGCCCCGCTCCCCAAGCCGCTGCTGCGAGCAACAAGACCGCGACCACGGCTTCGATCGCATTGGCCTTCGCCAGCGTCTACATCTTCTGGGGATCCACATACACCGCCATCCGCATCGGCGCGGCGCAAATGCCCGCCCTCCTGCTGGCCGGCACGCGCTTCCTTATCGCCGGAGCCATCCTGTTGGCCTGGTGCCGCTGGCGCGGCTTGCGCATCTTCTGGCCGGCGTCCATCCTCCTGCGCGTCGGCCTCATCGGTCTGCTGCTGCTCGGCTGCGGCAACGTGTGCCTGGTCTTCGCGGAGAAGACCGTCCCCAGCGGCCTGGCCTCGCTGATCTTTGCGCAGGTTCCGCTTTACGTGGCGCTGCTGGAGACGTTTCTACCCGGCGGCGAGCCGCTGCCCCCGCGCGGATGGCTGGGCCTCGCGCTTGGTTTCGCCGGCCTGGGCACGCTCGTCTCCCCATCGCTCCACGCTGGCCTGTCCGGCAACCGCGCGCTGCTCATTGCTCTCGGCGTGCTGGTTGCCGGCACACTCTTCTGGACTTCGGGCATCCTCGTATCGCGCCGCACCCAGGTGCCCGTCAATAGCCTCGTGGCCGCTGCATGGCAGATGGTCGTGGCCGGTGTCTTTACCACCTGCGTGGGAACAGCACTCGGCCAGTGGCCGCGGTTCCACCTCAATGCTCCCGCCATCGGATCGCTCGCCTGGCTCATTACCGGCGGATCGCTGGTCGGCTACACCAGCTACGTTTATCTGCTCGAGCACGTGCCGGCCGTCAAGATCACGTCCAACGCTTACGTCAACCCCATGGTCGCCGTTGTGCTCGGCATCCTGCTGCTCCACGAGCGCCCCGCGCCGGCTGAGTTCGCCGGCATGGCGGCGATTGTGGTCGCTGTCTTCCTGCTGACCACGAGCCGGGTCAAGGCAAAACGAAAGCTCCAGCCCGCAAAGGCGCTGGAGCAGGTTGGAGCCGAGGACTGAGCAAGCCGGCCGCCTACTTGAGGACCATACCCAGACCCACGGCGATGACGCCGGCAATGGACGCGACAATCCCCAGGTACCAGTAAATCTTGCTGCGCGTCAGCAGCGTGACCGAACTGACCACCAGACCGATCTCGAGCAGCGCCTCACCCAGGTCGTAATAGTCGGCGCGATGCTCGGCCAGGTGCACGTCGCCTTCGAACTCTTCGGCTTCCTTCTTCAGATTGGGCAGGTCTTCGGCCCATTTTTTCTGATGATCGTCGTAGCTCGCCGCGTCCTTGGCCGCCTTGTCTTTATCGGCAATCGTCACGGCGCCCAGCAGATTCTGGACGGCAAGCAGATCGCTGGACCGTATCTTCACCGCCTGGTACTCATTCCACTTGTCGCTGGCCTTGGCCTGGTTGAGCACCGCATCGGTGTGCGTGCGATGACCCAGAACCGTAGTCACCGCAACCAGAACCGCGATCACGCTCATGAAAAAGGCTACCGGGCGCAGTCCTGCTTCGTCGCCCTTTTCCGCTTGTTCCCTCAGTTCACCCACTTCATTGGCTTCCATTGAATTTCTGTGACCTCGATAAGCGACTCCGAACCCTGTGCAACATGGGCCCCCGCGATTGGGCCGGGATCATGCGCATCTGACCGGTTGCTGTATAAAGGTTACCAGCTTAATGGACAGTCAGTGCAGCGAAGCTCGCGTTAGTCCGTGGCTTGAGACGCGCTTTCATTGAGGCTTCACAGATGTGCGATTGGGCAGGCAGGGGAAACACCGGTGTTGCCAAAAGCAACGACGGCCCTGCTGAGAACAGGGCCGCCATCTCTCAATGAAAGGAGGCGAAAGGCATGTTGCGTATCAATATGCGCTTCCGTCTTGCAATCCATCTGCCTTGCCGGTGGATTGCTGCTTTGTTCTGCCTGAAGAGGTAGAACAGTAACAGACTTCCGGCGGGGTGAGGCCCGCCGGGAGTCACTACCATATTACCACGGTCTTGCTTTTCAGCTTATTTCCGCTTCCAGCGAACGCCGTCTTTCGAGTCCTCGATGAGTACGCCCTTCTCGGCCAGCTCGTTGCGAATCTGGTCGGCGCGGGCAAAGTTGCGCGCTTTTTTGGCGGCGTTGCGCTCGTCCACCAGGTCCTGAATCGCTTCGTCGCTGAGCCCCTGCCGAGCCAACAGCTCCGGCGCCACGTCGCTCATGCGCCCTGCCTCTTCAGCCCACTTGAGCGCATCCGCCGTGGCCGCCGCATCGCGGTCCTCCATCACGTCGAAAACAGCGTCAAAGCTCGCCAGCACCGCCAGAATCGCATCCCGATCCCCAGCCAGCAGCAGCCCCTGGTCAATCGCCGTATTGGCTGCGCGGATCAGGTCGAAGATCGGAGCGCGCGCCTCGGCCGTGTTCAGGTCGTTGGCCAGCGCGGCCATGTAGCCGGCCTGGGCCTTCTCCGCCTCGGCCTGCATCGCCGGATTCGTGCCCGCACCCAGCGTCGCCTGCGTCAGCCGCAACTTGAACGTGCGCAGCCGCTCAATGGCGTTGGTCGCCTCCGTCAGTCCGTCAAACGTAAAGTTCAGCTGGTGCCGATAAGGCACTGAAACCAGCGCCAGCCGGATCGCCGAAGCTTTGTACCCCTTCAGCAGCAGGTCACGGAGGGTGAAGAAATTCCCCTCGCTCTTCGACATCTTGCGCCCATCCACCAGCAGAAACCGCACATGCATCCAATGCCGAGCAAACTGCTTATGCGTCACGCTCTCGCTCTGCGCTATCTCATTCTCGTGGTGGGGAAACATCAGGTCTTCGCCGCCCGCATGCAGATCGAAGCTGTCGCCCAGGTACTCCATGGCCATCGCCGAGCACTCAATGTGCCATCCCGGCCGGCCGCGCCCAATCGCCGTATCCCACGAAGTTTCGCCGGGTTTGGCAGCCTTCCACAGCGCAAAGTCGCGGGCCGAGTCCTTCTCATACTCGTCCACGTCCACGCGCGCGCCGTCTTCCATCCCCGACAAGTCTTTCTTGCTCAGCTTGCCGTACTCCGGAAACGCCGCCAAGCGGAAATACCAGGACCCATCTTCGGTCTGGTAAGCGGCGCCCACCGCGGCCAGCTTCTCGACCAGCGCAACCATGCGCGGAATGTGCTCCGTGGCGCGGGCAATAATCTCCGGCCGCTGCACGCGCAAGGCTTCCAGGTCCTCAAAGAAGGCCTCTTCGAAGCGCGCTGTGTATGCGCCAATGGGAACGCCCGCCGCCGCCGCGTTGCGGATGATCTTGTCGTCCACGTCGGTAATGTTCATCACGTGGCGGACTTTGACTCCGGTCAGTAGCAGAAACCTGCGCAGAATGTCCACCTGGAGAAAGGTGCGGAAGTTGCCAATGTGGCCGTAGTCGTAGACCGTGGGTCCGCAGGCATACATGCCCAGCGCCATGCCGTCGGCGGGAGCCAGCTCGTCCACTTGTCCCGTCAGGGTGTTGAAAAGGCGGAGGGTCATCGGTCCTGGGTAGTCCTGCTTGCCTGGGCCGTTGGCAATATCGCGCCTGTTTTCGGCCCCTTCGATTGTAGCAAGGCGAGCGGTCAGGAATGGGGAGTCGGTAGTGGCTCAGTTTGAAGTCTAGCTTCATGGGCTGCGAGAAACCCGCATCGGATCGAATTCGTCAAAGCTTTGTAACAGGGCATGACTTCAGTCATGCCGATAAAGACCATCAAATCAACGTCGGGCTTTAGCCCCTGCAAAATTCAATGGTCTAACTTTCCTCATCCAAGGCGTTTTTCCGCAGCCTGTTTAGCCCCTGAGGATTCTTTCCGCCAAATTGACCAACGACTTTGGAGCCAGGAAGATGCGGACCTATCGGCCCAGCGCCAGAGATGGGTCGGCCGAGAGCTCCGCTCCGGCGAACTCGCCCGCCAGAAAGCGTGGCCACGCCGCCGCCGCAATCATGGCCGCGTTGTCTGTCGAGAGCGCCAGCGTCGGGAACGCCACGTCGATCGAGCGGCGCACAGCCTCTGCCGTGAAGCGGGAGCGGAGTGCGCGATTGGCAGCCACCCCCCCGGTGACGAGGATGCGGCGTGCGCCCAGGGCCTCCGCGGCGGCAAAGGTCTTCTTGAGCAGGTCGCCGACAACGGCGTGCTGAAAGCTGGCAATCAGGTCCAGCGTCTCCGGCTCGCACACGGCCAGCGCCTGCTCCACCGTGGGCCGCGCCGGGGCGTCGGGGCCGGTAAACAGAGCTTCACGGCGCGCCTCCGCCTCAGGGCGCAGGTCATGCAGCTCCACATAGCGCAGCACGGCCGTCTTGATGCCCGAAAACGAGAACAGAAAATGCGGGTCGAGGTCGGCGATGGGCGCAGTTTTAGCGGCTTTGGTGCGTGGTGCCTTGCCGGCCAGATGCAGCTTCGTCTTGATCTGCGAGAAGGCAAACGGCACGGCGCGGGGATTGCCGTGCATCGCCAGCGCGTCGATCCAGGGTCCGCCCGGATAGCCCAGGCCGAGCAGCTTGGCCACCTTGTCATACGCCTCGCCCGCTGCGTCGTCGAGCGTGCGGCCGACAAGCTGATAATGCCAGGTACCATTCGTGGGGCGAGCCAGGTAAAGATGCGTATGCCCGCCAGAGACGACCAGCGCCAGGGACTGCGCGTCCAGCGGTTCGGCTTCGCCAGGTACCCCAGAGCCGGGTGCCCCAGGTCTCGTCCGCCGCGGCGGAGGGACCTGGGATTCCCGCTCATTCAACAGCACCGCGTGGATATGCCCTTCCAGATGATTCACCGCAATCAGCGGCAGCCCTGTCGCAAACGCCAGCGCCTTGGCATAGGTAATGCCCACCAGCAGCGCCCCTGCCAGTCCCGGCCCGCTCGTCACGGCGATAGCGTCCAGATCGGCCAGCGTGAGGTTTGCCTGTTCGAGCGCCGCCCGCACCACCGGAACGACGGCCCGCAGGTGTTCGCGGCTGGCCAGCTCCGGCACCACCCCGCCATAGCGTGCATGCATCGCAATTTGCGAAGCCACGGCAGAACTAAGCGTGTGCGCCCCGCGCTCGACAACAGCCGCAGCCGTCTCGTCACAAGAAGATTCGATAGCGAGGATCAGGCCGCGGCTCATAGTTCCAGTTTAGCCATCTGCGGAGGGGCCGACACAGCTTGCGCTGCCGCAGGCTGCCGTCCCGAGGAGACGCGCGCGGCCGGATGGGGCGAGAATGGAGACAACGATGGAGAGCAGAAGTCCACATTTCGACGCAGCACTCCAGGTGATTCAGCGCCTGCAAGCGACAGGGTGCGAGGCCTACCTCG
>Ga0302193_10004152_pt1 | contig 11532 bp, 10 predicted proteins | sample II_Bog_E3_3_FD_200228 | JGI IMG/M metagenome (GOLD analysis project Ga0302193, IMG submission 200228) | Peat permafrost microbial communities from Stordalen Mire near Abisko, Sweden - II_Bog_E3_3 | ecosystem: Environmental > Terrestrial > Soil > Wetlands > Peat | place: Sweden: Abisko...
CAAACCGAGGGCTGCTGTCAGTCATGATCAATGAGACGCGCCCCGGAGGGGACATCACTCGACAACGGAAGCGAACGCCAAGACGGGTGAAGCAGCCATAATGGCTCTTGTCTTTGATCGCCCCCAGAGCCAAGATTAGGGCTCAGATGTGGCTCTGGTGGGGGTGGCCATGGGCATCGCCAAGTCGCGAGACAACGCACGACAAATCGCCGGATAAAAATTTCTCGGTTGGTTTTTCGGGGGAATTATCAAAGAAGGTAGGGGGCGATACGTGGGTATGGAACCGTTCCTGGCGGCGATACAACTTCATAGTGAAGGACGGCTTTCTGAGGCGGCGGATGCCTATCGGAATATTTTAGAGATCAATCCAAACGACCTGGCGTCTCTTGGTAATCTTGCAAAAATCATAGATCCCGTTGATGCGCTCGATTGTTACATCACAATCTTCGAGGTGCTGTCGCTTGAGGGGGTCAGGGAAAACATGCCTGTCGGATCCGAGGGAACTCTGCTGTTGGATTTCCCCAAAGCAACAAATGCGGCGGTCGAAAGGGCTCTGGAACTCGGTGGCCTTGGTAAAAAGACGGCGGGGCAGAGCATCCTGGGGAAAGTCCACAAACTTCGGGCGCATATCGAAGATATAACTCTGCTTATCAGGGCCGGTAGGACTGCGGCCTTCTGCCAAGGTTTTCCTCTTGCCGTTGATTTCTTGACCCAGGTATTCGATGCAGGTGTCAAAGGGGATGCGCGTGTGGACGTCGCCCAGTGGCTGGGCATGTGCTGCGGGATGGTGGGGGATGTGGATGGGGCAATCCGCTACAAGGAAATCTATCTAGAGGGTTTGCCGGAAGATCGTCGCTTCTACACTGATCTTGATTTGGCCAAAAACCATATCAGTAAGAAGAACTACGCTACAGCCCTCGACTATCTTAAGCAGGCTGACAAGCCGTGGGTGCCGCAGCAGGTGTTGACGGAGATTTTCTATTTCACCTTCTTGGTCCAGGTGGAATTGGCAATGATCGCCGAGGCCAATATCACGAGCGTCCGGCTTGAAGAACTGTACCGCAACATGGGCGATTCCCCCGTTGCCGAGGAGACCGATAAGGCTTTAAAGCGCTCGGCCATCGATGCCAAAATCGGTGGACGGTTCCGTATGGCGGACATCAAGTCGGTCGTCAGTTTTGGGGGAAATTGCGATGTGGGGTCGGAATTAAAGAAACGGGACTTAAAGTTCTACTCCCCCTTCGACTGGCTGGTGTCGCCCCTTAAGTCCGTCGGCAGAATCCTTGCCAGCGAGGGACGCGATTTCCTGACGCAAGTTGAGATCGACTATTCCACAAGCGCCCTCGGTTTTCCCAAGTGCCGGGCTTACAACGTCGTCTATATGCATGACTTCCCCAGAAATCACTCTGGGCATGCCGTGGTCAATGATGTAAATCTGAAAAAAGCGAGAACAATTCTTAGTTATAAAATGCGGGCTCTTGGGGAGTATTTCTCGCAAGAAGCTCCGGTTCTGATTATTAGAGTCTCGCTTGGGTCAACATCAAGCATACGTTATGGCTCCACCCTTGATGAGGGTTTGACTTCTGCCGACATCAACGAATTGGTCGAGCAAGTCCAGGCGACCTATAAGACCAAGGACTTCTTCTTACTGTTTTTTTATGACGGCGAAAAGAACGCCGACTTTGACTTTTCTCAGCCACTCGATCATCGGGTGGTTCTCATCAAGGCTGGCGAAGGACTCTCTCCTGCCGATATTCTGGATGACTATGTCGAAAGCCACGGCGGCGGCTCGGCAACAGTGAAATCCAATCACGAGCATGTTCTTTTGGAGATGTTCCGCTCCCTGCCGGAAAATCTCTATGACATTCTCCAGGCCCTGGTGGGAGCGAATGAATTCAACATGCTGAGGGTGGTTCTGTATTTTCTGCAGACTTGGCTGGATAGGTACGGAGCAACCTCTCCGGACAAGGCGCTTGCCCTCTATCATCTGGGGTTGACGCATGCCGCTCTGGGGGAGACTGTCGAGGCGGTACAGGCCTTGAGACTGGGCATGGAAGAGCTTCTGGATGGGAAATCAACAGCATGATTTGGGCGATTTAAACCATGCTGTCCTGGCTTCCAGCTAAACCCGACCTTTCCGAGCTCATCGGGGCGATCTCAAAAAATCCTGAGGCTTCTTTCGAAGCGATTGCCGCCCTGGCTGGATATCGGCAGGATTTTCTTCAGACCAATCGCATCGACCGGGTGCTGCGCAAACGATTTTCAGCGCCGCCGGCGGCATGGACTTCGCAGCCGGTCCGTCTGGCGATCTTGGGCTCATCGACGCTGGAGCAGCTTCCGCCTGGCATCCGGGTGGCCGGTCTGCGTCGCCAGCTCTGGGTCGAGACCTTCACCGGGGATTACGGGCTCTATCGCCAAGACTTGGAAGACGAGGCGTCGGCTCTGCATGGTTTCGAGCCCAACGCCATCCTCTTTGTCTTCGACGCGGCATCCTTCTTCGGCGCCGGAGATGTTCTGCTGAGCCGTCAGGAGGCCAGAGCCCAGGTCGAGCAGGCCGTCGTCAAGATCACGGACCTCTGGGAGAAAGCGGGCCGCTTGTGTAAGGGGCCGGTCATCCAGCAGACGTTTCTGCTCGATCCACTTCCCATCATCGGCCATAACGACTATCGCTTGGCGGGCTCTCTTCCCAGTCTGGTCAGAGCTGCCAATGAGATGTTGCGCGAGATCAGCGGCGAGCATGGCGTCGATCTTCTTGCCATCGACGAGCTTTCCGCCCGTTACGGCTTGGAGGCTTGGCACGATCCGGCCTTGTGGCATCACGCCAAGCAACTGATCTCTCCAGTGGCGACGCCTGCCTATGGCGACCATGTGGTCCGCTTGCTGGGGGCGCGGCTGGGGCGTTCGGCTAAATGCCTAGTGCTTGACCTGGACAACACGCTTTGGGGCGGCATCATCGGTGATGATGGCTTGGCCGGCATCCAGTTGGGCCAGGGGAGCGGTCAGGGCGAGGCTTTTGTCGCTTTCCAGCGCTACATCCACAGTCTGTCTCGACGCGGCATTATCCTTGCCGTCTGCTCTAAGAACGACGAGGCTAATGCTTTGGCCCCCTTCGAGAAACATCCCGATATGGTGCTGAAGCGTGAAGACATCGCCTGCTTTGTCGCCAACTGGCAGGATAAAGCCAGCAATATCCGTCATATCGCCAAGACCCTGAACATCGGTCTGGACAGTCTGGTGTTCGCCGACGACAACCCCTTCGAGCGGGAGTTGGTCCGGCGCGAGCTGCCCATGGTATCCGTCCCCGAACTTCCCGCCGACCCCTCTGGCTATGGCCGTTGCCTCTGCGACGCCGGATATTTCGAGGCTGCGACGGTGACCTCCGACGATTTGCAGCGAACCCGGCAGTATCAGGACAATCAGGCCCGCGAGGCGCTGCTGCACAGCAGTTCCGACGTCTCGGGCTATCTGCGTTCTTTGCAGATGAAGCTGATTTGGGCGCCGTTCAATGACATTGGACGCCAGCGAGTGGTCCAACTGGTCAATAAGACCAACCAGTTCAACCTGACCACCTGCCGCTTCGGCGAGGCGGACTATGATAATTACCGCGCCGAGAAGGGCAGTTTGACCCTGCAATTACGACTGCAGGACAGCCTGGGCGATAATGGCATCATTGCGGTGATCGTTGCTCGTCCCGAGGATGACAGGCCAGATGTGCTGAGGATTCACACTTGGCTGATGAGCTGCCGCGTCCTGGGGCGTCAGGTCGAGGAGGCCACATTGAATCTGCTGTCCGAGCAGGCTCTTCGCCAGGGTGCTTATCGTCTGATCGGTGACTATCGTCCGACCGAAAAGAACGCCATGGTCAGTTCTCATTATGAGCGGCTGGGCTTCTCACGCCTAGGCGGGGAGACCGAAGCGCGGACCGAGTGGCTTTTGGATCTGAAGAGCTATGCTCCTCGGGAAACATTCATTGAAATCATAGAGGAAGGGCCATGACCAAGGCGGAAATCCTGGAGAAACTCTCCGAAATTTTTCACGAAGTTTTCGACGATGATGGGATCGTTCTGACGCCCGAGACTTCGGCTGACCATATCTCGGAATGGGATTCCTTCAATCACATCCATATCATCGTCGCCGTTGAAGCCCGGTTCGGCGTGAAGTTTCAGGTCGCCGAGGTGACGGCGCTTAAAAACGTCGGCGATCTTGTCACGCTCATCTCTGCCAGACTTGCCGCCTAGAGCCATAAGGATCATTCGATGTTGCTGGGCCAAAGGCGGTTCTCCACCGAGGACCAGGAGCACTTCCGTCATCTTTCGGGCGATGCCAATCCCATCCATATGGATCCACAGGCCGCGCGCCGCTCGGTGTTCGGCGAGGTCGTGGTGCATGGCGTGCATACGACTCTTTGGGCGTTGGACTGTTTGGCTCAGTCGGAGCTTTGGCCAGGAGAGGTCACGGCTCTGGACGTGCGCTTTCCCAATCCGGTCTATCTCGGCGATCTGGTCACGCTGACCGTCAAATCGCAAGACGCCGATGGTATCCGCATCAGGGCCGAGGTTGGGGGGAAACTGGTGGCGACCATCCGCTTCGGTCGTGCCTCCCGTCCCGCCGAGGAACTGTCGGCTGCCGATGGGCTTGATGACCTGGCGGCGGTTGATAGCGCCAAGCCCCATGACTTTGTCGATTTCGAGGGTATGTCCGGAGGCGTGCCCTTCGCTGTGCCGGCCGAAGAATTCGCCAAGGACTTCCCCTGCGCGGCAAAGGCAGTCGGGGCGTTTCGCCTGCGGGACATTGCCGCTGCCTCCTGTCTCGTTGGCATGCACTGCCCGGGGTTGCGCTCCGTTTTCGCCCGATTGTCGTTGGAATGGACCGGGCAAGGCCAAGGATCCTGCCTGTCTTATCGGGTGACGGCCACCCACGCCGATTTCAATCTGCTCCGCCTGTCTTGCCAGGGTTCCGGCCTGATGGGCGAGATCGAGGCCTTTTCGCCGCCCCAAGCACCGCGTCAGCCGGGGATGGAGATCATCTTTGCCGCCGTTTCGTCGGGTGAGTTCGCCTCGCAGACCGCTCTGGTGGTCGGCGGCTCGCGGGGGTTGGGAGAAGTGACCGCTAAAATCATCGCCGCCGGCGGCGGAAGTGTGGTGATCACCTATGCCCGAGGCCAGGAGGATGCGGCGCGGGTCGCCCAAGAGATTCAGGCGTTCGGCGGCAAAGCCGACATCGCCCATTACGACATTTTCGGATCCTCTGCAGAGCAACTGGCGGCCCTGGAGCCAAGCTTCACCCACGTCTATTACTTCGCGACCTGCCACATCTCTCGAAAGACAACGCAGGTCTTCGAAATGGCTCGACTGGAGGAGTTCCAGAAATTTTATGTCGCCGGCTTCTACGAGCTTTGCCAAGGGCTGATCGAGACCGGACGCAAGGGGGTCAAGCTGTTCTATCCGTCGAGCGTTTTCGTGGAAGACCGCGCCAAGGGATTCACCGAATATGCCGCCGCCAAGATGGCGGGAGAGATATTGTGCACCGACCTCGACCGCTTCTTAAACGGCCTGTCGGTCCATGTGGCTCGTCTGCCCAGGGTGATGTCTGACCAGACCTATACCGTCAGCGGAGAAGAAATTCCAGGCGCCTTGGATATATTGTTGCCGGTCCTGCGCAGGATGTAATGGCTCCCTTAAGGGGAATTGATCAGCAGCAGAAATAATTCCGCGTGTCTGATTTTTACTATGGCAATGGCAAAGAAGATGTCGCCTGCCAGAGATAAGTATATTCCGCCCCATACCAGACTGAACCGATGCCTGCATGCTGTCCAGGGCAAATACATCGGCGCCTAGACCCTGGCCTTTGCCAGAAAATCCAATGACCATGCTGTTACGGACTATCAAATGCGCTTTGCCGGGCTTTTTGCTCTTTGTTGCGGCGGCGACCTTCCAATTGGCGCCGAACAAGACGCAGATCATCCGCATCGGCCTTCGCGGCAGTCCCCCGACCGTCAAGGCCCGTCCCGCTATTGATGTTTCCATCGAATGCGTGGCCGACGGCGCGAAATTGCGCCTGACCAATATTGGCAATGTCCATGTGAAGCTGCGTGACGTCGTTCTGGAAGACACTTCCGCAGCCTTCGGACAGACTGCTCCCGCGGTCGACAATGGCCCCAAGTACCGCCCGGTGATTCTTGCCGTCACCACCAACGGTTTAGCCGGGGATCTTGGGGCCTTGTTTCTCGAGGACAAAGACGGGCGTTTGTTCGCGCCGGACTCCTTCTTCAAAGCCATGCACTTGCAGGCCAGTGATTCCCGCACCATCGGGCCGGACGGAACCGCCATTTTCGATCTGGCCCGCATCCCAGGAGGGCAGCAAAGGGTCTTGGCTGGAAGCTATAGCGACAGTGTGGTGGCGACCATATCTTATTAAATCAATAGGAAATCGTCAGCATCCTGATGCCAGCCGGCAGGCTGGGGTCGGTCGAGGCGGAAAGCCGCGATAGTTCGACCTGGCTCTCGCCAGTAAAGACCCGTCCGGCCGCGTTGCTCGAGGAAGAGCTGCTGGTCGTCAGGCTGGCGCGGAATGGATAATTAACCGGGCAGGCAACGGCAGCGCGACTATTCACGTTGATCTGGCACGATGGCAGAACCGTCATTGATACCAGCAGCGTGCCATGGGCGGTTTCAGCGGCGGCTAGCCCCGTCGTGATTTGGGCCGTCAGCCATAAGCCCATGAATAGGCGCAAGAAAGACCGGAAAGTTAAGACGCGCATCTGCTTTGCCTCCCTCACGGTTTGTCCGCGCCGAAGAATCGAGTTCTAAGTAGGTAGAACGTTGCAGATGCAATAAACCGGCCGAATATTTTGGCCTTGGAAAAAAGATTCCCAGAGTCAGCTGCTGCCTTCCGTGGCTGATCTGCCCAATCTCTGCCCCGCCCATGACAGGCCCGAGCACAGCACGAAGTACAAGGCACCGGTGAACAGGAAGATTTCCGACGGATAAAGCTGGGTTCGGTTGTTCACCTGACTGGCGACCATGGTCAGTTCGGGCACATTCAGGATGAAGGCCAGCGAGGTGTCTTTGATCAGCGAGGCGAACAGACTGACAAAGGATGGCACAAGGTTGCGCAGCGCCTGTGGCAAGAGCACCCAGCGGAGGGTCTGCCATTGGCTCATGCCGCTGGCGATGGCGGCTTCGCCCTGGCCTTTGGGTAGGGCCTCCAGGCCGGCGAAGGTGCTGTGCATGACGGCGGCGGACGTGAACCAGGCCAGAGCCAAAGTCACCGAAAGAGCACTGGGCATGGAGCCGCCCAAAAGAGCCGGCACCAGGAAATAGACCCAGAAGATGACGAAGATCAGCGGAATGCCGCGAATCAGGTCGGCCCACCAGAACAGGGCGGCACGGATCAGGCCGGGCTTGCTCCAGGCCAAAAGGCCCATGGGAATCCCTAAGGCCAGGGATGCCACCCCCGCGACCAGCGAGATCAGAACGGTCAGCAGCAATCCGCCCGGCTCGCCCTGGGCCAGTCGGCCCCACAACAGATAGTCCAGATTGTTCAGGATGACGTTTGGGTCAAACAGCATCGGCGGCCTCCGAAATAACCGGGGCGGCATGAAGCAGTTTCTTGATGCGGCGGCGCTTGGGGTCGAAGTGGAGCAATGCCCGGCCCATGATCAAGCCGATGGCCAGATAGAGCAGGGTGCCGACGGCAAAAGCCTCCAAGGCGTGGGAGTTATAGCTTTCGATCTGGCGGACCTGATAGGTGATCTCGGCCAGACCAATGGCGGTGGCCAGGGACGACAGCTTCATCAGATTGAGATATTGCCCGACCACCGGCTGATAGGCATTGGCCAGCGCCTGGGGCAGTAGAACAAACCGCAAGACCTGCCAGGGGGCGAAGCCTTGGCTGATGGCGGCTTCCCTCTGTCCCGATGGAACGGCCTGGAGACCGGCGCGGATTTCCTCGGCGATGAAGACCGCCGAGAACATCCCCAAGCCCCAGGCCGAGGCCAGGAACTCTGGGGTCAGAAGCGGCACATTGCCGGGCAGGGTGGCCCAGGGGTGATCATTGTTGATCCAGTCCCGCCAATCGCGGGGCAGCAGATTATAGGCTCCGAAATACCAGAACAGGATCTGCACCAGCAGCGGCGTGTTGCGGAACAGTTCGGTGACGCTGGAGGCCAGGGCGCGGGCCAGTTTGCGCTCCGACAGCCGCAGGGCCAGCAGAACCAGGGTCAGCAGGCTGGCCAACAGGCTGGCCGCCAGGGTGATGGCCAGAGTGGTGACGACACCGGTTTGCAGCCAGATCAGCGGAGCCCCAGACAGAACGCCGGTCCAATCGAAGGTCATGCTCCTGCTCCATGCAGGGGCGACAGCAATTGCTCCAGGAACCTCTGGGCGCGGGGATGGCGGGTGGCTCCGAAGAATTGGGCCGGCGGAGCATCCTCGATGATTTGTCCCTGGTCGATGAAGACCACCCGGTCGGCCACTTCGCGGGCAAAGCCCATTTCATGGGTGACCACCAGCATGGTGATGCCGCTTTCCGCCAGTTGGCGGATGACGGCCAGAACCTCGCCGATCATTTCCGGGTCCAGGGCCGAGGTCGGCTCGTCGAACAGCAGGATTTTCGGCTGCATGGCCAGGGTGCGGGCGATGGCGACCCGTTGTTGCTGCCCACCCGACAATTGCGCCGGATAATGCTGTCCCTTATCGGCCAGACCGACGCGGGCTAGCAGGTCGTTGGCCCGTCCGTCGGCTTCCGCTTTGGGCAGGCCCAGCACCTTGTCCAAGGCCAGGGTGATGTTCTCATGGGCGGTCAGATGGGCGTAAAGATTGAACTGTTGGAAGACAAAGCCGATATCGCTGCGCAGCTTGCGCAAGGCGGCTCCCTTTAGTCCGGCGGTGCTTTCTCCTTCGATCAGGATGTCGCCGTTGGTCAGGGATTCCAAGCGGTTGACCAGCCGGATCAGGGTCGATTTGCCCGAGCCCGATGGGCCGCAGATCACCACCACCTCGCCCCGCTTTACCGACAGCTCGACGCCCTGGATGACGGGGCTGTCCCCAAAGGATTTCCGCACATCCTTGAACTGGATAATAGGCAAAGAAGGATCAGGCTGACCGATGGGCATGTGGCTTGTTCCTTGGAACGCCAAACGCTCCTTCCACTGGGGAAGGAGCGCCTGGACGGATCGTGACGGGTGATCGCAGATTTAGGGCGCGCTGATCTTGAAGTTGCGGGCCTCGGGGGCCTTGCTGTCCTTGCCGAACCAATGTTCAAAGATCTTGCCGGCTTCGCCACTGGCCTCCAGGCCCACCAGGACTTTGTTGACCTCGCCCAGCAGGGCTGTTTCGTCCTTCTTGACGCCGACGCCAATCTCTTCGCGGCTCAGGAGTTCAGCGGGGATCTTGTATTTGGCCTTGTCAGGAGCGCCAGCCAGCAGACCGGCCAGAATCTCGGCGTCCTGGGTGATGGCCTGGACGTTGCCGTTGCGCAGGGCGGCCAGAGCCAGGGGGACGTCGTCATAAGACAGAACGCGGGCCTGGGGGAAGCGGGTCTTCAGGGCCTGCTCGCCGGTGGTGCCCTTCACCGCGCCGATGCGGGCGGTGGAATAGCTGTCCAGCTTGTCCGAGCCATCGGACGGCACCAGGAACTGCTGGCCGGTGACGAAATAAGGTGTGCTGAAATCCACCACCTTGGCCCGTTCCGGGGTGATGGTGATGTCGGCGACGATCAGATCGACCTTGCCCGACTGCAGCAGCGGAATGCGATTGGCCGGATTGGTCGGGACCAGTTCCAGCTTCACGCCGATCTTGTCGGCGATGGCCTTGGCGAAGTCGATGTCGTAGCCGACGATGTCGTGGCTCTTTTCATCGACCTGTCCGAAGGGGGGATTGCTGTCGAAGACGGCGGCGCGCAGGACGCCGGCCTTCTTGATGTCCTGCAACTGGTCGGCATTGGCCGAAGCGGAAAAGCCGATGCTGCCGACGGACAGCAGGGCGGCCAGGGTCAGGTGAACGAAGGTGCGCTTCATAATGCATTGCCCCAATGATGTTCGTTGTTCACCGATGATTCCCTGACTGCCCTGAGGATGCAAGTATTATTCTACCATATCAATAGATAACTAATTATTTAACTTTATATTTACGTTGATATGAATAGGGCCGAGGTCCAGACCCGCGACTGATCCCGCTGACGCCCCATCAGAAACAGCGGGTGCTCGCGGTCTTTGGTGAGGCTTAGGCCGTCGAGGGGAATGATTCCACTCAGGTCGCGCGGCAAGGGGGCGTCGGTGATGCGGTCCAGGCTGACCTCCAACTCGGTGCCGGGCAGGGTCAGACGGATCGAGCCTTGGGCCAGCAATTCGTCGCCGGACATATCGAGCACGGCTTCCGGGGCATGGGGATTGGCCGGAGGCGTCAGAGGATTGCCCACCTTGACGTAGGTGCCGATGGACAGATGCAGACGAATGCGGCTGCCAGCCAAGTGCGACAGGGTCAGTTCGATGCTGTCGGTGTCGCCATGAGTGACGGTGTTGAGGGCCACGGTCGTCGCATCCTGGCGCCAGACGTTTTGCTCCGGGTGATCAAAGCCAAAGGCCTCGACCTTCTGGACGGCGGCGCCGGTGACGGTCAATCCGCCCTGCCAATAGGCGCCGCGATAGCGATCCTTGATGCGGGCACCGCCCAAACGCAGGCGGATGCGGCGCGAGGATTGGCCCAGCTCCTGATGCAAATTGCGCTCCCAGATCACCTGATCGTCATCGAACAGCCTCAGGCTCTCCCATCCCTGGTCGCCCAGCAGGCGGTAGGCCAAGTGGCCCGAGGCATTGGGAATGATCTCGCCCATCCAGTGGGTGCCTAAGCGCAGACTTGCGAAGCTGCGTTCGCCGGTGGTGGCGAAGGTGCGCCGCGCCCGCAGGGCTTTCCCCACCGTGGTCCGGTCGAAGCCTTCGGCCAGCACTCCGGTCAGTCCTCCGCGTGAGCCGAAGACCGAAGTGGCAGGAGAGCCGCCGCCGCAGCGGCCCTGATGTTCATCGCTGCTGGCGGATGCCCCCAGCCGGTATCCGCGCTTTAAGGCATCGGCATAGACCCAGTGGAACTGTCCCCAGGCCGAACTGATTTCCACCAGCCGCTCCAATTCCGGATGGTGCCAATCCAGATTGCAGCGCCGTCCGCCCACGTGGGGGATCAGCAGATGGCCTTCGGGGTCATCCTCATAGGCGGCATAAAGCTCGTCCAGCGGCCAAGCCCCAGGACGCAAAGCGCCACGCGTATTTTCGTTCCATTCAAAGGATCGCACCGGCTGGCCGCGGCTATCCATGGGAAAGCGCGGCGGAGCATCGCGCAGGAAGATCACATTATGATCGCCGCCGGCAGCGGAATTGCCGCACCATTCCGTTCCGGGATAGCAGACGAAGCGTCCCGGCTGGTTGAAGTCGTCGATCAGGCTGACAGCATCGTTCCAGGCCTTTTCCGTCACGTTGAAATCATTGGCGGTATAGCCCAGCACATCCAACCCGGCGACGTCGCGGCCATAGGACAGGTT
>Ga0302193_10004155_pt1 | contig 11519 bp, 10 predicted proteins | sample II_Bog_E3_3_FD_200228 | JGI IMG/M metagenome (GOLD analysis project Ga0302193, IMG submission 200228) | Peat permafrost microbial communities from Stordalen Mire near Abisko, Sweden - II_Bog_E3_3 | ecosystem: Environmental > Terrestrial > Soil > Wetlands > Peat | place: Sweden: Abisko...
TCCGATCCGGCGTCTCTGCCGGTCCCCAATTCCCGAGGGCCTTCGTCGTCGCGATCCAACTGCGCCGCCACGGCCCAAGGCGCCGTTCCCGCTTCGGCCCCTGCGCCATGGCGCGCGATGTCCGACAGCTTGGCCCGGCGCAACCCCCGACCCGGCGACAGAAAGGACAGGGCCTCAAGCAGATTGGTTTTTCCCGCGCCATTGGCCCCGGTCAGAACCACCGGACGGCCATCCGTCTCAAGCCTGAGAAAGGAATAGCAGCGGAAATCGCTTAAGGTCAGGCGGGAGACCGCCAGGCGCAAGGATCGGACTCCGTCAGACCCGCATCGGCATCAGAACATAAACGGCGCTGGAATCGGCGACTTCGCGCACCACGGTGGGGCTGGCGGCGTCGGCCATGGCGAAGCGGGCGGCATCGCCTTCGATCTGGGCCAGGATGTCCATCAGATAGCGGGAGTTGAAGCCGATCTCCATGGGAGCCGAGTCATAGGAGGCTTCCAGTTCCTCGACGGCGCTGCCGTTTTCGGGGCTGGAGGCCGACAGAGTCAGGCCGCCCTTGTCCACTGCCAGCTTGATGGCGCGGGACTTTTCGGTGGAGATGGCGGAAACGCGGTCGACGGCCTGGCTGAAAGCCTTGCAGTCCACTTCCAGCACCTTGTCGTTGCCTTCGGGGATCACCCGCTCATAGTCGGGGAAGGTGCCGTCGATCAGTTTGGAGGTCAGGACCGCATTGTCGAAGGCGAAGCGGATCTTGCTTTCCGACAAAGAGACGGTGACGTCCTGGCTGGCTTCTTCGATCAGCTTGCGCAGTTCCGAGACGGTCTTGCGCGGCACGATGACGCCGGTCATGCCGACGGCGCCTTCCGGCAGCGGCACTTCGACGCGGGCCAGACGGTGGCCGTCGGTGGCGACGGCGCGCAGGACCGGAACCCCGCCCGAGGTGGCGGCATGGAGGTAAATGCCGTTCAGGTAATAGCGGGTCTCTTCGCTGGAGATGGCGAAGCGGGTGCGGTCGATCAGGCCCTTCAGGTCTTCGGCCGACAGGGTGAAGCTGTAGGGCAGCTCGCCGCCCGACATCACCGGATAGTCATCCACCGGCAGAGCCTGCAGGGTGAACTTCGAGCGCCCGGACCGCAGGGTCAACAGGCTGTCGTCGCCGCCATGTTCGATCTCCACCTGGGAGCCGTCGGGCAGCTTGCGCACGATCTCGTAAAGGGTATGGGCCGGAGCCGTGGTGGAGCCGGGGCGGGCCACGTCGGCCTGTACGGACTCGACGATATCCAAATCCATGTCGGTGGCGTTCAGGCTGACTCGCCCGTCGCGGCCCTCGATCTTGACGTTGGAGAGGATCGGAATGGTATTCCGCCGCTCGACAACTGATTGCACATGGCTCAGGGACTTCAGCAGGGCAGCGCGTTCGATGGTCAGTTTCATGGCGGTCCGTTGCTGTTTCGGCGGCTATCCGCGTTTAGTTTGGCTATCCGCATGTGGTTGCAGGCGCGTTGTCGCACCCCCTTCCTCAAGGGGCGACAGTATAGCACAGGCCTTTGCTTTCAAAAGCGTTTTCGCAAACACGGAAAGCCGCGGAAATCCTAGCTTTCCAGCATGCGTCGCAGCAGCTCGATATCCTCGGCGAAGGAGTTGTCGGCGCCGCGCAGTTCTTCGATCTTTTTGACCGCATGCATGACCGTGGTGTGGTCGCGGCCGCCGAACTTGCGGCCGATCTCGGGCAGGGAGCGGCTGGTCAGCTGCTTGGCCAGATACATGGCCACCTGACGGGGCCGGGCGACCTGACGGGCGCGACGGGCCGAATGCATGTCGGCGACGCGGATGTTGAAGTGCTCGGCCACCTTTTTCTGGATCTCCTCGATGGTGATCCGGCGGTCGTTGGCGCGCAGCAGGTCGTGCAGAACTTCCTGGGTGCTTTCCAGGGTGATGTCGCGGCCCACCAGCTGGGCATGGGCGACGACTCGGTTCAGCGCCCCTTCCAGCTCGCGGACGTTGCTGGTGATCTTGTGGGCCAGGAACTCGCCGACCTTCACCGGCACCACGACCTGCATCTGCTCGGCCTTCGAGGCGATGATGCCAAGGCGAAGCTCGTAGGAGGTGGCATGGATGTCGGCCACCAGACCGCACCCTAAGCGAGAGCGCAGGCGCTCCTCCATGCCTTGCAGGTCCGAGGGGGATTTGTCGGCCGAGATAATGATCTGGCGGCCCTGGTCCACCAGGGAATTGAAGGTATGGAAGAATTCTTCCTGGGTGGAATCCTTGCCGCCGATGAACTGGACGTCGTCGATCATCAGCACGTCAACCGAGCGGAACTGCTCCTTGAAGGCCATGGTGTCCTGGAAGCGAAGGGCCCGGACGAAGCGGTACATGAACTTTTCCGCCGACAGATAGATCACCGAACGCTTGGGGTTGCGCTCGCGGATGTGCCAGGCCACCGCATGCATCAGATGGGTCTTGCCCAAGCCGACGCCGCCATAAAGGAACAGCGGATTGAAGGAGACCGTATCGGACTCGGCCACCTTGCGGGCGGCGGCATAGGCAAATTCGTTGGGCTTGCCCACGACGAAATTGTCGAAGGTGTAGCGGGGGTCCAAAGGCGCGCCGATCTCGTCATTGACGTTGGTGGGCTCGAAGGGGGCAGGCTCGCAAGGAGCGGCGACCTGAGCCGGAAGACGGGCGGCGGGGCTGTTGGGGGTGGCCTTGGCCGCCTTGGCGGCGGAGGGCAGCACGACGATGTCGATGCCGGTCACGGCGGCATCTTCCTTGGCCCAAAGGGCGCGGATGCGGTCGCCGTAATGGGTCACGACCCAGTCGCGCAGAAAACGGGTAGGAACGGCGATGCGGGCCTGGCCATCCTGGACGTCGGCAAGGGTCAGCGGACTTAGCCAGCTTTTAAAGGCGGCTTCGCCGAATTCATCGCGCAGGCAGCCCTTGATGCGGGTCCATTGAGTCTGGATCACCGGGCTGCTGGCAGCGGGAATGCTTGAAATATCTTTATTCACCTTAAGTCCACCCAATGCGCCTTGTCGGCGCCCCCATTGTTTCACCCTTGCCGGATCGGCTTGTTTCTCAAAGCCAAGATGGAATCCACATTCCTGTCGAAGCCATCTTTCAAACCGGCGCCACGTTCGCGCGACTGCCAAGGTTTGATGTCTTTCCCGCAAGAGCGCCCGGGCATTTTGCTTCGAGGATTGGTTCCCCGTTTTTGACGCTTGCCCGAGTCAATACATGTTAAATTATATAACAACTATAATAATACCTGTGGACAACTCTCCCTATTCCAAGGTCGTTAAGACTTTGGGCAGTTATTAACAAACTGCGGAGAGACGCCGCTTCAGGCGGTGTGGGAAAAGACTCTAGCGATGCTTTATCCACAGGGCAAGCGGTCCGAAAAGCGAACAGAAAAAATTTTTCTGTTGGGGATTTTTTGCTTGCCAGACGCAAATCGGCCACGCCCACATTCCGCAGGCGCGGCCGATCAATTCCGATCTTTCAACCCTTAAGGAAGCCGCAAAAGCGGCTTACAGGGCCTTGATACGGGCAGCCAGGCGCGAAACCTTGCGCGAGGCGGTGTTCTTGTGAAGGATGCCGTTCTGGGCACCGCTCATCAGCTCGGGCTCGGCGACGCGCAGGGCCTCGGCGGCCTGGGTCTTGTCACCGCTGGCGATCAGCAGCTCGACCTTCTTGACGAAGGTGCGCATGCGGCTGACGCGGGCGCGGTTAACTTCGGTGCGACGCTCGGTCTGACGGATGCGCTTCTTAGCCGACTTATGATGAGCCATGAGTTAAACCTACTTAGTGTCTAAAGGACGAAATCGGAAGGCGCGTTTATAAGACTGCTTTGCCGTCCGCGTCAAGGGTGAGAATCGTGAGTCGTGACAGACTCTTGGCAAGTTATCCTCATGCGTCAGACGAATCGCCCCGCCACCCCCATATCTGGTGGCGGCGGGGCGATGGAATAACAAGGACTTACTTGTTTTTAAAGTTGGGCTGACGCTTCTCGGCGAAGGCGGCCATGCCTTCCTTCTGGTCTTCGGTGGCAAACAGGGCGTGGAACAGGCGACGCTCGAAATGCACGCCCTCGGCCAGGGTGGTCTCATAGGAGCGGTTGACCGACTCCTTGGCGGCCAGAACGGCGACGCGGCCCATGGAGGCGATGCGCTCGGCGACCTTCAGGGCTTCGTCCAGCAGCTCGGCGACGGGGACGACCCGGCTGACCAGACCGCAGCGCTCGGCTTCGGTGGCGTCGATCAGACGACCGGTCAGGACCATTTCCATGGCCTTGGCCTTGCCGACGGCGCGGGTCAGACGCTGGGTGCCGCCGGCACCGGGGATGATGCCCAGAGTGATCTCGGGCTGGCCGAATTTGGCGTTGTCGCCGGCTAAGATGAAGTCGCACATCATGGCGACTTCACAGCCGCCGCCCAAGGCGAAACCGGCCACAGCGGCGATCACCGGCTTGCGGATCTTGGTCACGGCTTCCCAACCGCTGGTGATGAAGTCCTGCAGATAGCAGTCGGTGAAGGACTTGGAAGCCATCTCCTTGATGTCGGCACCGGCGGCGAAGGCCTTTTCAGAGCCGGTGATGACGATGGCACCGATGTCTTCGTCGGCCTCGAAGGCGTCCAGGGCCTGACCCAGCTCGGAGACCAGCCCGTTGGACAGGGCGTTCAAAGCCTTCGGGCGGTTCAGGGTGATCAGGCCGACATGGCCCTTGGTATCGACGATGATGTTCTCGTACGCCATGGAATGCTCCCCTGTTTATAGGATAAATGGGACGGCGCCGGCCTTATTGCGGCACCACCGAGAAATGCACCACCAGCGTCCGGCGCGAGCCGTCGATGGTGATACGCAGGAATTCGTTGTCGCGCTTATAGCCGCCGTTCTGAGCCTCCCAGCCCAACTGGGGCAGGGCCTGCTGATAGAAGCCTTGCACCTGGGCGGTGGTCAAATCGCCGGTGGCCGTAGCCTCGACGATGCGCCCGGTGGGGGATTCGAACAGCATGCCGCCCGCTTGCTCGGTCAAGCCGGGTGCCAAGGGCAGGTCTTCAAGTTCGGTCAGATAAGCCTCTCCGGCCCAGGCGAAGGAGCCCAGGGCGAAAAACAGCGAGGCCGCAAGGGCGGCAAGGGTGGTCCGCTGGAACGACATGGCATCTCTCATATCACTAGATTGTGCAGTGCGCTACTAGCCTTGGCGCTTGTCACAATAGTATGTGGAACGTCCGGCCTGGGTGATTTTGCGAACTCCATGGCGGCAATCGCAGCCGGGGCAGGGCTCGCCTTCCCGGTCATAGACGGCGAAGGCATGCTGGAAATAACCAAGCTCGCCAGAGGGTTGGCGATGATCTTTGAGGGACGAGCCGCCGGCGGCGATGGCCTCGGTCAGGACCTCTTTGACCGCCTTGGTCAGCTTGCCGGCTTCTTTCAGGGTCAGGCTGGAGGCGGGGCGGATGGGGGAGATTCCGGCGCGGAACAGGGCCTCGCTGGCATAGATGTTGCCGATCCCGGCCACCAGGGTCTGATCCAGTAACACCACCTTGATGGGGCTGGAACGTCCCTCCAGTCCGGCCAGCAGCACCTTGGCGGTGAAGGCGTCGGACAGAGGCTCGGGGCCGATCCCGGCCAGCAGCTTGTGGCGGTGCAGACCTTCCTCGGTCGCCATATCCATCAGGCCGAAGCGCCGGGCGTCGTTGAAGGAGACCTTGTCGCCCTTGTCAGTGACCAAGATCACATGATCGTGCTTTCCCGGAGCCTCGCCATCGTCCCTGCCGATGATCATGCGGCCCGACATGCCCAGATGGCAGATGACCACCCAGCCGTCGTCCAGATGCCAGCACATATATTTGGCGCGGCGCGAAATGCGGGTGACGACCCGGTCTTTCAGCCGTTCGGCAAAGTCCGGCGGGAAGGGCAGGCGCAGGTTGGGTCGGCGCACCTCGACTCTGGCCAGGCGACGGCCTTGCAAGGCCACCGCCAGCCCCCGGCAGACAGTTTCGACTTCGGGTAATTCAGGCATGGGGGAAAGAATGGGGAAGCTATGGTATCCGGTCAAGGCTTGGGCTATCCTCCGCCCCCATGAGCGACCAAGATAATTCTCAAACTTCCGGCACCACCCATTTCGGCTTCCGCACCGTGCGCGAAGACGAAAAAGCGTCGTTGGTCCGTGAAGTCTTCGACGGCGTGGCGTCTCGCTACGACCTGATGAACGACCTGATGAGCGCCGGCATCCATCGTCTGTGGAAGTCGTCGATGATCGATTGGCTCCATCCCCGGCCCGGCATGACCCTGCTGGACGTGGGCGGCGGCACCGGCGACATCGCCTTTCGCTTCCGCGCCAAGGGCGGCGGGCCGGTCACCGTCTGCGACATCAACAAAGAGATGTTGGCGGTGGGCCGTGACCGTGCGGTCAATAAGAACATCCTGGAAGGCATCGAGTGGGTCTGCGGCGACGCCGAGAAGCTGCCTTTCCCTGATCGTTCGGTGGATGCCTATACCATCGCTTTCTGCCTGCGCAACGTCACCCACATCGACGCCGCCCTGGCCGAGGCCCGGCGCGTGCTGAAGCCCGGCGGCCGCTTCCTCTGCCTGGAGTTCAGCAAGGTGGTGGTGCCGGTGATGGATAAGCTTTACGACGAATATAGCTTCAAGCTGCTGCCCTGGATCGGCCAGTTCGTCGCCGGCAACCGCGAGGCCTATCAGTATCTGGTGGAAAGCATCCGCAACTTCCCGCCCCAGGAAGAACTGGCGGAGCGCATGCGCGCCGCCGGTCTGGAGCAGGTGAAATACCGCAATCTGTCGGGCGGCATTGCTGCCCTGCATTCCGGCTGGCGCCTGTAAAAGATGATCGGAACCATCCGCAATCTTCTCCGCTTGAGCGCTATCGGCAGTGCGCTCACCCGTAATGGCGCCTTGTTCCCGCTGGAAAGCGCTGGCGACACGGGGCGTTGGCTGGCTGAACAGCTGTCCCGCTTCGCCACCCCTGAGGCTGCGCAACTGCGCCCCGGCCAGCGCCTGTCCAAGGCCCTGGAAGAGCTGGGGCCGACCTTTATCAAGCTGGGCCAAGCCCTGTCCACCCGTCCCGATCTGGTGGGCGAGCAGGTGGCCGAGGATCTGTCGGACCTGCAGGACCGCCTGCCACCTTTCCCCGCCGAACAGGCCCGCGCCATCATCGAGGCCGAGCTGGGCAAGCCCATCGAGGATTTGTACCTGGGTTTCGACGACCAGCCGGTGGCTGCCGCCTCCATCGCCCAGGTGCATTTCGCCGTCACCACCGAGGGCGAGGATGTGGCCGTCAAGGTGCTGCGTCCTGGGGTCGAGCTGCGTTTCGCCCGCGATATCGCCCTGTTCACATGGCTGGCCACCTGGGCCGAGCGTTTGTTCCCCAAATGGCGTCGCCTGCGGCTGGTGGATTCGGTCAAGGCCTTCGAGGATTCCGTGGTCCTGGAAATGGATCTGCGCTTCGAAGCCGCCGCCGCCGCCGAGATGCGCGAGAATTTCGAAGGCGATGAAGGCTTTACGATCCCTCTGATCGACTGGCAGCGGACCGCCAAGCGGGTGCTGACCCTGGAACGCATCCAGGGCATTTCCATCGACGAGGTGGATGCCATCGCCGCCGCCGGGTTCGATCTGGAAAAAGTGACGGAACAGGCCGCTGACGCCTTCTTCAACATGGTCTTCCGCGACGGCTTCTTCCATGCCGATCTGCATCCCGGCAATCTGTTCCTGGGGCCCGATGGCCGTCTGGTGGCGGTGGATTTCGGCATCACCGGCCGGGTCGACGAACAGACGCGGCGCTTCCTGGGCGAGATGCTTCTGGGCTTTTTGAACGGCGATTATCGCAAGGTGGCGGAAGTGCACTTCCAGGCCGGCTTCGTGCCCGCCGACCAGAGCATCGATAATTTCACCCAGGCCTGCCGCTCCATCGCCGAGCCGATCCTGGGCAAGCCGACCCACGAGATTTCCGTGGCCCGTCTGCTGGGGCAATTGTTCCAGGTGACCGAGACCTTCTCCATGGAAACCCAGCCTCAGCTGCTGCTGCTGCAAAAGAGCATGCTGGTGGCCGAAGGCGTGGGCCGTCGCCTGAACCCCAAGGTCAATATGTGGCAGCTGGCCCGTCCGCTCATCGAGCAATGGATGGTGGCCAACCTCGGCCCTCAGGCCAAGATCAAACAGGGCATCGGCCATCTGGTCGGCACCCTGGAAAGTATCCCCAAGCTGGTCTTGCATGCCGAGGAAACCGTGGCCGCCTTACGCGGCGGCGGGCTGAAGCTGCATCCCGACACCATCAAGGCCATGGGCCAGGGCCGGGGCGGCCTGTTTCCCTCCTGGCTGCCTTGGCTGCTGGTGGCGGTGTTGGGGGTCTTGCTGCTGAGACGGTAGGCTGGGGGACGCTGGGTGGCGCCTTTCTTGGGTCCACCCATGCTAATCTCCCGGAGACATCGTCCCGACTTAGCGGATCGTGACCTTGAAAGTGATATCGAGGATTTCGCCGCCTGTTGGTACCTTCACGATAACAAGGTCATCGCCCAAAGCATTTGGTGTGTCATAAATGACAAGCTCTTGATGGGCGGTTCCATTGCAATGCTCGCGCGGGCTTCCGACCGGATAATTTGAATTAATTTTTTGCACATCAGCCACAAGACTGCCTTTTCCGGGCATCTTAACTATGGCTGCATTGAAGTTTGTGTTTGGGCTGCAGTCATTTCCGGTGGTGTCAATTCTAAGCAGCTCGCCTTTCTGTCCCTGGCCAAATACTTTCTCTGCGGACATGGTTTTTGTCGCAGGTTGCAGAGTCGCATTGCTGTAAACTTTGCCAGTGCCGTCATAATTATAGACGATGGTGGAGCGGCTTTTTTCTGTGTTCGATGAGGTGCTGGTGACAGGCTTGGTTGCGGAGTTTTCTACGCAGGCCGCTAGAGTGAGGCAGACCAAAGCCGGGACAATGCATTTGATTGCTCTATCCATTTCTTCCCCCCTTAGGAAATGGTAATAGTTGACAACGCCATTCATGCAACTGGCCGGGGAACTATGGATCATAAGTTTTTGTCTGACAAGTAGAGGCGGTGCTTCGCCTATCCCGCCTTACTTCCCTCCGAACATCTTCACGATGCCGCTCCACAGATCGTCCATATTGTCGCCGGGTTTGATGACGGGCTGGTTGGGGGCGCCCTGGTTGCCTTCATAGCTGGCGACGGACGGGCCCTCTTCACCGGGCAAGGGCTCGGGCGACAGGCCGGGCAGGGGGCGGGCCGGCAGGCCCTTGTGGGCGTCCAGCATGACGTTGTGCCACAGCTGGGCCGGCAGGCTGCCGCCGGTGATTTTCTTCATGCTGGAATGGTCGTCATTGCCCATCCAGACGCCGGCAACATAGTCGGCGGAGAATCCGATGAACCAGGCGTCGCGGTAGTCCTGGGCGGTGCCGGTCTTGCCGGCCACCGGGCGGTCGATGGCGGCGGCCTTGCCGGTGCCGTTCTCGATCACGCCGGCCAGCATCTGGGTCATTTCCCGCAGATGCTGGGGGGCGATCACCTGACCGACGCCGCCGCCTTGACGCAGATAGATCTGCTGGCCTTGCGGGTCGTCGATCTCGCCATAGCCATAGGCAAAGACGCCGTTGCCGGAATTGGCGAAGGTGGCATAGCCCGAGGTCAGCTCCAGTAGGTTCACTTCGCTGGTGCCCAAAGCCAATGAGGCTTCGGGGCGTAGTTCCGAGGTAATGCCCAGGCGCTGGGCGACGGCGGCCACATTGCGCGGCCCGACGTTTTCGATCAGCCGCACGGCGGCGACGTTGGAGGATTTGGCCAGGGCCTGGCGCAAGGTGATGCCGCCTTCATAGCGGTCATGCTCCTCGAAATTGCCCGGGCGGTATTTGCCGCTGACGATGGGGGAATCGTCGATGATGCTGTCGGGCGTCCAGCCGGATTCCATGGCCGTCAGATAGAGGAAGGCCTTGAAGGACGAGCCCGGTTGGCGATAGCCCTGGATGGCCCGGTCGAACTGGCTGGCGGCATAGTCGCGGCCACCGGCCAGGGCGCGGATGGCGCCGTCGGTGCTCAAGACCACCACGGCGGCCTGGGAGACATTGCCCTTAGTGCCCTTTTCGGCCAGGATTTTGTCCAGATCGGCCTCGACCTTGCGCTGCAGGCCCATGTCCAGGGTGGTATGGACCACCAGATCGCGGCCTTCGCGGGAATAGGGCTCCACCTGATCGCGGATCCAATCGGCGAAATAGCGGCCCGTATGGCTGATCTGCTGGACGCTGCTGGGGCCGGTCTTCAGAGCCTCGTCCATCTGCTCTTGGGTGATGGCGCCGAATGCCACCATGTTCAGCAGAACCTGGGTGGTGCGCTTGCGGCTTTGCTCCTGGTCGTTCTGCGGATTGTAGCGCGACGGCGCTTTCAGCAGACCGGCCAGCAGGGCCGACTGGTAGAGGTTCAGATTGCGGGCGGAAATGCCAAAATAGCGCTTGGCGGCGGCATCGGCGCCCCAGCTGCCGTTGCCCAGATAGACCCGGTTCAGGTACAGGGTCATGATCTGGTCCTTGCTGAACTTATGCTCCAGCCAGAGCGCCAGCAGCAGTTCCTGAATCTTGCGCTTGGCGTTGCGATCCGAGGTTAGGAACAGGTTCTTGGCCAGTTGCTGGGTCAGGGTCGAGCCGCCCTGGACCACATGGCCAGCCTTCAGATTGACGATGGTGGCGCGGGCCAAGCCAATCAGATCCAGGCCGAAATGGCTGTAGAAATGCCGGTCTTCCGTGGCCATCACCGCCTGGGGCAGGGTGACCGGGATCTCGCTTAAGGGCAGGGGCTCGCCATAGACGTCGCCAAAGGCGGCGATGGTCTGGCCGTCGGCGGACACCAGGGTGATGCTGGGCTTGCGTGAGCTGGCGGTCAGAGTGTCCAGGTCCGGCAGGTCATAAGCGTAATAGGCCACCACGCCGCCGACGCCGATGGCGACCCAGATGCCCAGGCTGATGACCCAGCCGATCAGACGGCCCAGCCATTTACGCTTTCCCCCGCCATTGCCGCCCTTCTTGCGCCCGCCGCCGCCGCCCTTGCCGCCACCGCCACCGGCCTTTTCCGCCGCCATGGCCTTAGCCTTTGGCGACGTCTTGGTCGGCTTGTGGGTGGCGGTGTGGGAGACCCTGGGTTTCTCGGCGGCGGTTTGGGACTGGGTCCATTTGGCCCGGCTTTTCGAGACCGTGGCCTTGGGGCGCTCCAGGGTTGGCTCCATCCGTTCATCCGCGTCGGTTTCGACGGGGCGGCCGTGGTCGCGCATCTGGGTGCTGGAGAGAGTCAGACGGTCCTCGGGCGAGATGCGGAGGTCCATGGAGGAATGGCCGGGTTTCTTGGGGGGCATGGGCGGGGCTTATATCATGGAACGCGTGACCGTAGCCATGCGCCTTGTTTGCGGCTAGAATGCGGCAACATTCGTGATCCCCATTGCCATCAAGGTGTTTCTCTCATGAGCGAGTTGGTCCTGACCTTAACTCCCGACGTCACGGAACGCCA
>Ga0302193_10004161_pt1 | contig 11509 bp, 8 predicted proteins | sample II_Bog_E3_3_FD_200228 | JGI IMG/M metagenome (GOLD analysis project Ga0302193, IMG submission 200228) | Peat permafrost microbial communities from Stordalen Mire near Abisko, Sweden - II_Bog_E3_3 | ecosystem: Environmental > Terrestrial > Soil > Wetlands > Peat | place: Sweden: Abisko, Stordalen...
CGACGATCTTGTACTCGATGTAGTAGGGCCGATCCATCGAGGGTAGCTGCAGAAGCTTCATCGAGCGCGCTATCTCGTCCTTCATAGCGCGAGTCACTACGTCGTCGGGCTGGGCAGATGCAGGCTGGACAACAACAGGTGGAGTTGCAGCCGGTATATCGCCGGACTGTATACCGCCGGATTGGGCGTAGAGCGGAGTCGTAGCGAGAAGGCAGAGTGCCAGGATGGAGTCCTTCATCGCGCACCTCCCGCGGTCTCCGCCAGCGGTGCGGGAAGAATCGGCGGTCGCTCCTGCGACTTGGTGTTCTTCTGCACCTCGATCTGCGAGATCAGGATACCGGGGCCGCTGGCCGAGACCGGAACCCAGCCCGACTCGGCACCGCAGACCCCGTTGAAGACGGCCTTTTCGTCATCGGCGGCGACGATCTTGCTGAAGGCTGCGAGCGGGGTTCCGACCAGATTCACGCCGCGAACCAACTGCTCTCGCCCATCGGGATAGATGCGATAGACCATGATGGGAAGCACCTCAAAGGCGTTGGGGAGGGCCCGTATGGTCAGTGTGAATCCGCCCTGAATGTCGTCGAAGAGGAGTCCGAAGGGCTTGTTCTGCTGTTTGATCTGCGCGATCAGAAGCCGTTTCATCTGCTCGCGGGTTACGGGCTTGGAGTTGACGATGACGAGGTTCGACTGGCGCGCCACGGGCTTCATTCCGGCCTGCGCGCGACCATGCCCGTTCGAGTTGGGAAAGCCCGCAATCGGTGCGCGGCTCATTAGGAAGCTTGTGAGAATGCCGTCCTTGACTGCGACGACGGGCCGCGCTCGCACGCCCTCGTCGTCGAAGCTGTAGGAGCCGACCAGGTCCACACCGCCGTAGTGCTTCAGCGTGGGGTCGAAGTCCACCGAGAGGAAGCTGGGAAGAACTGGCTGGCCGATCATCTTCGTGAAGGTCTGGCCCTCGTCCTCGCCCTTCTGGCGCTGGCCCTCGACGCGATGGCCGAAGACCTCGTGGAAGAAGACCGCAGTGGCGCGGCCAGAGAGAATCGCCGGGCCGGTGTAGGGATCGACAACCGGAGCCACGCGCAGCGCCTTCAGGTCGGCAATCATCTTGTCGACGGCCTTCAGAACGGTCGCGTCGTCGGGTAGTCCCTCGAACGTAAACGCGGCGTAGGACTCATAGCGCGGAAGGATCATCCCGTCGTCGGCCTTGGAGGTGGCCTGAATCATCAGGCGATAGTATGTGGTCGAGCTTTGGATCGCTGCGCCATCGCTGGAGACAAACCAGCGAACCTCCTGATCGGCGGTGATTGTGGCCGTGGCGTTGTAGAGGTCTCCGTAGCGATGGAAGGGCTGGGTGTAGCGGCGCGTTCGCTCCTCCCACAGCTTGCGGTCGAAGGGCATCGCCGGAATCGGCTCGACCGACTGCTCCGGCCTCTCGTGGGAGAAGTCGTCGGACTTGTCCTCCCGCTCGATCTGGATTCCGTTGTCGGTCTTTGCGGCGGCTAACTGCGTCACGGCGCTCTTGTAGACCTTGTTCGTCTCGTCCCACAGAACCAGGCGGATGGGCAGTGGATCGTCATCGAAGGGAACCGAGACCTGCGAGAGGCTCACGGAAAGAGCTGCGCCGATCTTGCCCTCTGCGTTGCGGATCGGATGGGTATTGTCCAGCGCGAAGTCGCCGACGCGAACCGAGACATGCGCCACCCGATGATGGTTGGAGTCGCTGCTGACCAGGGCGCCAAAGGACGAGGTGACCGTATCAACCTTCGAGTCGGCGATCTCGTAGCTGAGATAGTAGGCCGCCACCGGCTGGTCCTTCAGTGCTGCGAAGTCGCGGTCGACCTCCGTCTTTGCGACGGCCAGAACAGGCGACGCACCGTCGCTCTTGGCCGGCTGCGCCATGCTGGAAGAGAGAGCCGCACCAACAGACACACAGAGACAAGCCGACACGCGGAGCAAAGTCAATCTCTTCAAATGGCCCTCAGAAGCTCAGAAATAAAGACGATCCATTGTAGCGTGCTTCAAGTCACTAAATAGTCGTCTGTTGCGAGGCCCTGATGTTTCATTCTGCTTACACTTCAACAGTGGTTGCAAAAGGTCACCTCGTCCCGAACAAGAAGATTTGATCTGTGAGCTTGAAGATCAAGCTAGCGTGACTTAGGCTGGACTGCGAGGATTTCCATGAGATTTGGTTGGCGCGGAAGTGCGGCGTTGCTGGCGATGGCGATAGCATGTGGCACGCACTGCATAGCGGTGGAGGAGACGGAGCCAGTAAAGATTATTGCCAGTCAAAGAACAGAGATAAGAACGCCGTCGGGGGTGGCGGTGCTTCCACTGGATATTTCGCTGGACTGGTCGAAGCCGCAGCCGCGAGTTACACGCGCGGTGATTCTGCTGCATGGCAAGGGCCGGGATGTGGACGGATACTACCGTGGGCTGGTTCATTCCGCCCGCGAGGCTGGCGGGGCGGCAGCGGAGAACATTCTGATCGCGCCACAGTTTCTGAATGAGGATGATGTAGGGGAACATGGCCTGCCGCAGGAGGTCGTGCGTTGGCGGGCACAAGCGTGGGAGGCTGGTGGTCCAGCAACAGGGCCAGCTCCGATCAGTGCGTATGAGGTGCTCGATGCGCTTCTACTGCGGCTAGCGGACCGGGCTACGTTTCCGAACCTGAAAGATATTGTGCTGGCGGGCCACTCCGGGGGCGGGCAGGCAGTGCAGCGATACGCGGTGGTAGGCAAGGCAACGGAAGAGATCGCTGCCAAGGGAATCCATCTGCGGTTCGTGATTGCCAACCCATCGTCGTATCTGTATTTCAGCGACGAGCGTCCGGTGCCGCATGGCTTCGGGTGCAGCGGCTGGAACCGATGGAGGTATGGGACGCGCGACGCTCCGGCTTATGTGAAGACAACGAAGAAGATCGGATGGGAGGAGATGGAGGCCGCCTATGCGAAGGCAGACGTGATCTACCTGATGGGCGAGGAGGATACGGACCCCCGACAGAAGGACCTCGATGTTTCCTGTGCGGGCGAGGCGGAGGGAGCGACGCGATTGGAACGGGGACGGGCGTACTTTGCTTATCTCAAGGCACGGCATCCAGCCGATTGGGGCCAGAGGCTCTGGCTGGTGGAGGGCGTGGCCCATTCCGGAGAGAAGATGGTGGAGGCACCCTGTGGCGTGAAAGCGCTGTTTGCAACCGGGACATGCAAGGACGAGTAGCGCCAGGCTGGATAGTCGTTCGGCTCACCAGAGGGGTCTTCGCCATCTGACCGAATACTACAGTTGCAGATCGCGGATTCCGGAGGGATCGGGGGCTTCAGCCCCCGGAAAGAGAGCATATTTGCAAGGCCTTCAGCCCGGACTCTTGTCGTTTTTCGATAACCCGTAAGGACAGACAACTGTAGTGCTATAGCCTGGCATGGAGCAACCCGCATCGCATCCCGTGCGCTTGACAGTCCGCCCTCGCTGAGTCGAGCATCATGCACGATGAGGCTTGCAAGACGGAAACAGCCGCATCCACAAAGAAAGCCCGGCGCTCACCCCGCCCTCCAATCAAAATTCGACCACTCGAAGAGAGAGAGAAAACCCATGAGACTTCACCCTTCGCACCCGCGCATCCCCTCCTTCCATCCGCTCGCCGCGCTCGCCTCGGTCGCGCTGCTGGCCGTCGCCTCAACCGTGCTCACCGCCCAGATGGGCGCAGCCGCCGCGCAGCCGAAAGCCGTTCTACCCAGCCCAGCCGCAACCGCCAGCGTCACCCTCGCCGGCGGAACCATCGACATCCGCTACAACTCGCCGCAGATGCGCGGTCGCAAGATCATGGGCGGCCTTGTCCCCTACGGCAAGGTCTGGCGCACCGGCGCGAATCCCGCCACCACCCTCATCACCTCGGTCCCGTTGAAGTTCGGCTCGCTGCTGGTTCCGGCCGGCACACACACCCTCTACTCGCTGCCCAGTGCGGACACATGGCAGCTCATTCTCAATAACCAGACCGGCCAGTGGGGCCTCACCTACAACCAGGGCATGGACCTGGGCCGCATCCCCATGCAATCCAAACCGATGGCCGCGCCGCAGGAGGGAATGAGCCTCAGCTTCGAGAACACCACGCCCACCTCCACTGAGCTGCACATCCGCTGGGAGACGACCGACCGCTACGTCGTCATCACTGCGCCGTAGGTTCGGCGAGATTGGCGCCTTTGGCCTCGGGCCCGAGTGCGCTGACGCCCGCGACGACGAGCGCGACGATTACCACCGTCCCCGATAGAGCGACGTTCAATGCGCCGCCGTTGTGGCGTGTGGCAAAGGCCGCCTGAAAAACCGCGTTGCGCGAGCTGAGCAGGTTGCCGAGCTGGTAGGCAACGCCGGGGAAGATTGCGCGCACCGGTCCCGGGGCCAGTTCGTTCAGGTGTGCGGGAATGATTCCCCACGCGCCCTGCACCATGAACTGCATCAGGAACCCGCCCGCGGCCAGCATCGCTAGCGAGTGCGACCAGGCCCACAGCGGAACCATCGGAATCGCGAACAGCGCGGCCAGAAGGATGGTCTTCCTGCGCCCCAGCTTCTCCGAGAGCGCCCCGCAGCAGATGCCTCCGACGAACGCCCCGACATTGCCAATGGCGGCGATCAAGCTGGCGTGGCCTTCGCTGAAACCACGGTCGAGCAGGAAGGTCGGGTACAGGTCCTGCGTGCCATGGCTGAACGACGTGAACGCCGTCATCAGGACGACGAGGAAGAGAAAGCAAGGCAGGTAGCCGATGGAGGTCTTCCATATCGCCTCCACGCGAGCAAAGTCGAACCGTAACTTCGGGGCCACACGCCGCCGATCGCGGCTGGCAAGCCATATTGGCGACTCCTCCACCTTGAATTGCAGGTAGAAGGCGAGCAGCGCGGGCAGAGCTCCCAACATGAACATCACGCGCCAGTTTGTCATCATGCCGGTGCCGTGCAGGTGGCGGAAGAGCAGGCCGAAGACCGCGGCAGCCAGCAGGCTGCCCACCACGTATCCCTCCTGCAGCAGGCCGGAGAAGAATCCGCGCCCGCGCGCGGGCAGCGTCTCCAGGGCGAGCGCGGCGCCCACGCCCCACTCGCCGCCCATGGCAACGCCGAACAGCGCGCGGCAGATGAGAAAGCTGTGCAGCGTGGGCGCGAAGGCGGATGCAAATTCAAAGACGGAGAAGGATACGACGTTGAGCATCAGCGTGGGCCGGCGGCCATATCGCTCCGCCATCGCGCCGAACAGAAGGGCACCGGCGGGACGCATCACCAGCGTCCAGAAGATTGCCTCGGCAACCTGCTTCACGCCGGCGTGGAAGTCCACTGCGATCGCCTTCAGGCAGAAGGTGAGCAGAAAAAAGTCGAAGGCATCCAGCGTCCAGCCCAGAAAGCAGGCAGAGAACGTATTGCGCTGCACCCGGGTTAGCGCGCGTATCTCGCTGAAATACGGCATCGCAGAATCCTAGCATTCTTCCTCGTCAGCAAGTTTTATTTATCCTTCGCAACCTTGCAGCATCCTGCGCGGCGCGAAACTCATCCAAACAGTAAGCCGCCTCTTGAGTTGCGGCGGAGTCTGACCGAAGAAAGAAGAACCAAAAGACCAATGAAAAATAGACTGCTCCTCGCACTCACCCTCTCTGTAGCACTGTTTTCCGCGCATGCCTACGCACAGACCTCCACCTGGGTGATCGATCTGGCGCATTCCAGCGTCAACTTCGAGATCATTCACATGGGCGTCAGCCATGTCCACGGCGCGTTTGGCAACGTGAAGGGAACCGTCACGCTGAATGAGAAAGACATCGCGAGGTCTTCGGTGGCCGCTACCATCGACACCACAACCGTCTCCACAGGGGTGGCCCAGCGCGATACTCACCTGAAGTCCGCCGACTTCTTCGATGTGGAGAAGAACCCCGCGATGGCGTTTAAGTCCACCTCGCTGACCAACTCCGGCGGCAAGCTGCGCCTGATCGGCGACCTCACCATCAACGGAGTCACCCGCAGCGTGGCCCTCGATCTCGACGGCCCCACGCCGCCGCAGACCATGCAGGGCAAGACCATCAGCGGCTTCTCCGCCAGTGGCACCATCAAGCGCAGCGACTTCAGCTTCGGCGCGAAGTTTCCCCCGCCGATGATCGGCGACGAGGTGAAGTTCACCATCGACGTCGAGATCGACAAGCAGTAGCGCCGATCTCCTCACAAACTTGAGGGGCTGCGGCAAAAAACCGTCATTCTGGCTCGGCCAGAGTGACGGTTTTGTGTGGCTTAGACAGAATTCCGGCCGCTCGCTTACATCTTCGCGCGCAGCGGCGTCACCTGCGCCACTGGTGGCAGCGGGATAACCTCAGGCTCCTGCGAGTAATTCTTCAGTAGCTGATGATGCAGGCAGTAGAGCGCCAGTTCCAGCCGATCGCTGACTCCCAGCTTGTCGTACACCTTGCGCAGGTAGTTTTTGATCACCTGCTCGGTGGTGCCAATCTGGTAGGCGATCTCCTTGTTCCTCATGCCGCGCGTGATGCAGCTGATGATTGCCAGCTCTTTCTTGGTCAGCTTGGGCAGAACGCGCGGGCTGGTCAGCGAACTGGCCTGCGAGCGGTAGGCCTCGATCACCCAACTGATGGACTGGTTGTCGATCCACGTCTCGCCGTCGGCGATCTTGCGAACGCATTTGATCAGCAGGTCCGGCGAAATGGAGCGCGGTACCACTCCGCGCACGCCGCGGCGGTAGAGTTCCACAATATTGTCTTCGTCGGACTCCACCACCTGCACGATAATTTTGGCGTCGGGGCTGTGCTTCACCAGATCCGGAATGGCGTCGATGGTGCCGGCGATCAGTTGCCCTTCCAGAACCACTACATCGGTCGGATGGCGTTCCAGCGCGGCGCGCAGGTTCTCCAGAGTCTCGGCCTGCGCCACCACCCGGATGTCGTCTTCCAGCGCGAAGACCTTCTTCATGCCCACGCGGTAGATCGCCTGGGAGTCGGCGAGGATGACGCGAATACCCGTTGCAGCGCTGGCCTGCTCATGGCCATTCTGGACGGGCTGCAAATGACCCATCTGGACGGGCTGCAAATGGCCTTTCTGGAAGGACTTATCCGAATTGAGAGTTGAAGTCATCATTGATTTAGACCCTGAGAGAGTATTCGTCGATCACAACGGCCACCATGGACTCTTCTGCCGTCTGTTGATGCCGCACAACCCGTCCCATGCAGTGGATGGAAACATCGTTTGCCCAACCCATCACTTCCGACGGCATATCCATGGTGAACTCGATGCTGCTGCCAATCTTCGGCAGATAAGTGGTTACGAACAGGAGACCGCTGGAAGAGATCTCTCGCGTCGTGGCTTCGACGATCCCATCCTCCGTCTTCAAATGGAGCGCAAGCCTAAGAGGGAAGCGGACTGCCGCCCGCATGGCATCCCTCGCTCCAGGCTTCTGCCACACGGTCAAGATTCCTCCTTTGGAGAACCCTTATTAGCTCCCCCCGGAGCTTTGTGGTTACCAAAGTTTATGCTACTTGATCATTGTGCCATCTGCCATCTGCGCACAATGACACATAAGTTGCATTTTTTTGGGAAAAAGTAACCAAAATGGACTCCGCACGACCGGCTGGCCCCACTCCAGCCTCGCCGCACACCACGCCGCATCTCCAGCGAATCAGGGATTTACGACCATAAATGACTGAATCTCCTGCATTTCCTCGCTGGTAAGCCGATACTTCACAGCCGGCCACACTCCCTCCACCTGCTCTGGGCTGCGTCCGCCCACGATGGCTGCGGTAACCGCCGGGTTGGCCAGCGTCCAGGCAATAGCCACCACTCCCGCCGAGACGCCGCGCCGCGCCCCAATCTGCCCCAGCAGCTCGGCCAGCGCCAGATTACGGCTCAGTAGCGGCTCCTGGAACTGTTTTGCGTTGCGCCGGAAGTCGTCCTCCGGCAGCTTGGCAATCCGCTCTTTGCTCATCGCGCCGCTCAGCAGGCCGGATGCCTGCGGCGAGTAGTTGATCACCCCGATCCCGTGGTCCAGGCAGTAGGGCAGAATCTCCGCCTCCACCCCGCGGTTCAGCAGTGAGTAGGGAGGCTGTAGCGACGTGATCGGAGCAATATCCCAGCAGCGCTCCATCTGAGAAACCGTGAAGTTCGACACGCCGATGTGGCGCACCTTGCCCGCGTGCTGTAGCTCAGCCATCGCGGTCCAGCCCTCTTCGATGTCCTGGTCTTCCACCGGCCAGTGGATCTGGTACAGGTCGATCACGTCCACCTGCAACCGGCGCAGGCTCTCTTCCACCTCGCGCCGTATCTCCAGCAGGGTGCGCCGGATTCCGCGCCTGTCGTCCCACACCATGCCGCTCTTGGTGAAGATAAACGGTTTCACCGCAGACTGCTTCACCGCCTCCCCGACGATTGTCTCGGAGTGGCCAAGCCCATACACCGCTGCCGTGTCAATCCAGTTGACGCCCAGGTCGATGGCCTTGCGGATCGCCGCGATGGATGCATTATCGTCCTGCGGCCCCCAGGAGAACGCCCAGTTGCCGCCGCCGATGGCCCACGCGCCAAAGCCAATCGGCGTCAGCCACATCTCCGAATTTCCAAGCTGCTCCATCTCCATCGTCTGGCTTCCTTTCGCGTCGATCTTACCCAGATTCTATAGCGGGATTCCAAATCACGGACATGGCGACGGTTCTTACCCGGTCATGTTGGGATCGTCATCAATGCAGCGTAAGGATTGTTCTATCGCGCGGAGTCCAGCGCTTGACCGCTTGCCGTATGTCTCAGGCGTGGCGGCTGCGCGTCAGGCGGTAGTAGATGGCCGGCGTCACAATCAGCGACAGTGCCACGGAAATCAGCAGGCCGCCGATGACGGCGATAGCCAGCGGCTGAAGCATCTGTGAGCCCGCCCCGATGGCAAAAGCCAGCGGCAGCATCCCGCACACCGCCGCAATCGCTGTCATCACAATTGGACGAAGCCGCCGCTGCGCCGCGTGCAGCATCGCCTCGCGGGCCAGGTCGCGGTTGGCAAAGGCATCCGGATTGCCCTGCAGTTCGATCTCTGCCTGGGCACGGAACTTTTCGTCGGCGTCGAGCAGCAGAATCCCATTCTTTGCCACAATGCCAATCACCATAATGAGCCCCATGAAGCTGGCGACGTTGAAGTCGGTGCGCGTTATGAGAAGCGCCAGCACGACGCCGGAGATGGAGAGCACGGAGCTGCTGAGGATGGCGATCGGCGCGAAGAAGTTGCGGAACTCGGCCAGAAGAACGCCGAAGACCAGTACCAGCGCGAGGATCAGAACGTGCAGCAGGTCGCGGAAGGACTTCTGCTGCTCCTGGTATGTGCCGCCATACTCGACGCGCACGCTGGAGGGAATGTGGAGATTCTGGACGGTGGTCTGGACCTGCTGCATGGCGGAGCCGAGGTCCGATCCTTCCAGACGGCCGCTGACCGTAATCATCTGCTGCAGGTTCTCGCGCAGGATCTCATTCTGCGGTGGCAGCTCGGTCACCTGCGCCAGCGATCCCAGCGATGCGGTGTGGCCGGAGTTGGAGTTGAAGACCGTGTTCTGGATTGAGTCCAGCGACGCGCGGCTCTCGTCGGGTAGGCGAACGCGAATGGTGTAGGGGCGGCCGTTGACGATCATTGGCTCGGTGGTGGGCAGGCCGTCGAGGATCGCCGTGGCGTCGTCTGCAACCTCGCTGGGCGTGAATCCGAGACGCCCCGCAACGACCGGATCGACCTGGAAGCTGGTGGCAGGGCCGGAGATGGTGTTGTCCACGCCGTTCTGCGTGTCCACCACGCCGGGGATCTTCTTGATAGCGTCCTCCACCTTGGGGCCGAGCTCGTTCAGCAGGGCCGAATCGCTGCTGAAAAGCTTGATCTGGATGGGTTCCGGCGAGTTGGAGAGGTCGCCGATCATGTCCTGCAGGACCTGCGTGAACTCGATGTCGAGGGCGGGTTCCGACTTCCTGATCCTGCCGCGGACGTCCTCCATAATCTCTTCGATGTCGCGATCGCGGTTCTTCTTGAGGCGGACGCTGAAGTCGCCGGAGTTGGCTTCGGTGACGGCCGCAAGCCCCAGTTGCAGGCCGGTGCGGCGGCTGGTGATCTCAACCTCCGGCGTGCTGCGCAGGATCTGCTCGACGTGCTGGAGGATGCGGTTGGTCTCGGTCAGCGAGGTGCCCGCCGGCGTCAGGTAGTCGAGAATGAACGCGCCCTCATCCATCTCCGGTAGCAGGTCGGAGCCGAGCGCGTTGTAGGCAAACCATGTGGCTGCGACAAGCGCGAGGCAGACCGCCGCAAGTGCAATCGGCCGGGTCAGTGCCCAGGTCAATGCGCGTGCGTGGGTGCTCAGAATGCGCCGCATCACGGGCCCGTCCACGTGTCCCGCGTGAGCGGCTGCAACAACCGGACCGGCCGGAAGCGCTGCAATGGCCGAGGGCTCCGCATCCAGTACGGCGGGGCTGTCGACCGCCTTGCCGTGGGTAAAAAATGGGAACAGCGGCCTGTGAGCTCTGCCGTTGGCCGGCTTGCGGTCGCCCAGCAGCGTGAGCGACAGCGCGGGCGTAAACGTCACCGCCAGTGCCAGCGAAGTGAGCAGCGCCGCGGTCATCGTCACCGCCAGCGCGCGGAAAAAGCTTCCGGTCACGCCCGTTGTTGCGATCAGGGGAAGGAAGACAACCACGGGAGTGATCGTAGAGAAGACCAGCGGAGTGGCGAGCTCCTGTAGCGCGCGACGGATGGCTTCGACCCGCGACTGGCCCGCGTCGCGATGCACGACGATGTTCTCCACCACCACGATGGCGTCGTCGATCACCAACCCGATCGCCGCGGCCAGCCCGCCCAGAGTCATCAGGTTGAAGGACTGCCCGATCATCCAGAGAAAAAGTATCGTAACCGCAACAGTTACAGGAACCACCAGGCCGGCGACCAGCGAACTCGACCAGTCGCGCAGGAAGAGAAACAGAATGATGCACGCCAGCACAAGCCCGATGAAGATCGCGTCGCGCACGCTGGCGATGGACTCGCGCACCATCTCCGACTGATCGTAGAACGGAGCGAGATGAACTCCAGCGGGAAGCATTCGGCTGAGCTGTGCAACCTCAGTGGCGACCGCGTTCGCCACCGCAACGGTGTTCGCAGAGGGCTGGCGCGCGAGGTTGATCAGCACGGCAGGCGTGCCGTTCGCGGTCACCGCGGTGTAGACAGGCTCGGTTCCGGCGTGTACGTCGGCCACGTCCGAGATGCGCACCGGAGCGCCGTTGGCGGTTGTCTTCACTACCAGCGAGGCGAGGTGCTCAGCATCGTGCGCCTGCGCTCCCACCAGCGCCAGGATCAGCTCGTGGTTGGCCTGGTAGAGGCCGGGTGAGTCGATGATGTTGGAACTCTGCACCGCGTTAACCAGGTCGGTGAGCGTGACGCCGGAGTTCTCCAGGCGCGCCAGGTCGGGAACAATGTGGACCTCCGGAACCTGTCCGCCCTGCACCGTCACTGTGCTGACGCCGTCCACGCGGTTCAGCGGAGGCT
>Ga0302193_10004164_pt1 | contig 11507 bp, 9 predicted proteins | sample II_Bog_E3_3_FD_200228 | JGI IMG/M metagenome (GOLD analysis project Ga0302193, IMG submission 200228) | Peat permafrost microbial communities from Stordalen Mire near Abisko, Sweden - II_Bog_E3_3 | ecosystem: Environmental > Terrestrial > Soil > Wetlands > Peat | place: Sweden: Abisko, Stordalen...
ATCTGATCTTCGTCGAGATCATCCACCGCAAGGTCCCCTATATCCGCGAGGGCCGCTATCAGGTGACGGTCTTCGATCGCGACAAGGAAACCGGCCGCAGCATCATGAGTGTGGCCCTCAGCTTCGGTTTCATGGAGGAGCCCAATGTGGAGAAGCTGCTGGAGGATATGGCCCGGCACAAAGAGATCGATCTGCCCAGCGATCACCGCCGCTGGATCGTCCATGTTTCCCACGAGAACTTGCTGCCGGCCCGCTCCATGGGGTTGTGGCGCAGCCTGCGCCTGCATCTGTTCATGTTCCTGCGGGCGGTGTCGCGTCCGGCCTATTTCTATTACGGCCTGGGCGATCAGGTGCAGCTGTCCGCCGAGATCATTCCCGTCCGCGTGAAGTAGAACACCCGTGAGCGAGGCCGAAGCCCTGGCCTGGACCTATGCCCTGGAGCTGCCGGTGGTTCTGCTGGCGGCGTTGATCTGGCGGCGGCCTTTGCGGCTGGCTTTCCTGGCCGGGCTGCTGGCCTCGGGCCTGACCCATCCCTTCGCCTGGAATATCGCCCTTGCCCTGCCCGAGGAGCAGCTGGCCTGGGGCTGGTATGTCATCGAGGCGGTGGTGGTTCTGGTCGAGTCCCTGGGGCTGGTCTTGGCTCTACCGGGCCGAGGCTGGCGCAATGCCTGCACTATCTGGCGGTGCTGCGAATCCTGCCCGATGGTCCCTGGCTTATGTCCGACCGGGATTGTCGGTGGGCAGATCAAGAATATCTTCAGCGGGAAAACGGCACTTCCGCAGCAAATCCCGCAATGTCGTGCTATGCCAGCCTGATCACCCGGTGCCCCATGACATTCAGCGCTCGAAGCCGCCCAATCCTTGATTTGGCGAGCATCCGGGGCGATCTTTCGCGACGGTAAGGCGCTTGCTCCTGGGTTTCATGCTAGGGTCCGGGCCAGTCGTATTGGGCAATCTGCGGAGTTGAGTTATGTCGTCACGGCCATCGGACGGATTGAAGCCGAACCGGTGGGATTTCGTGCTGATCCCGCTTCTGCTCCTGCTGTTGGCGGTCCTGGCCCATGGCGGGGCCATGATGACTCGTCCGTTTGACATCGGCCAGCCGCCGGTCATTTCCCTCGACCCGGTTCACTTGCCCGATTATCTGCTCAACAGCTTTATGCGCATGTTCACGGCGCTCAGGCTGTCCTTGGTGTTCAGCGTGGTTTACGCGGTCTTGGCGGCTAAAGTTCCGATAATGGAACGATTCTTGATCTCGCTGCTGGATATCCTGCAATCGGTTCCGGTGTTGGGATATCTGACCATCACCATTCCCGTCTTCGTTTGGCTGTTTCCCCATAGCCTTTTGGCGCTGGAATCGGCGGCGGTCTTTGCCGTCTTCACCTCCCAGGCCTGGAACATGACCTTCAGCCTCTATTCCGCCCTGAAGACGGTGCCGAGGGACCTTGTCGAGGTGGCGCAAACGCTTCATCTGACCTCTTGGCAGCGGTTCTGGCGGCTCGAGATGCCTTGGGCCATTCCGGGGTTGGTGTGGAACATGATGATGTCGGTGTCCGGCGGCTGGTTCTTCGTGGTGGCGGCGGAAGCCATCTCGGTCTCGGGGCAGACGGTGCTGCTGCCAGGTATCGGCAGCTATATCGCCCTGGCGGTTTCTGCCGGCGATATGCGGGCCATCGGCTGGGCCATCGCGGCGGTATTCGTCGGTATTATCCTCTATGACCAGATCATGTTCCGGCCCCTGGTGGCCTGGGCGGAGAAATTCCGCAGCGAGGCGGTGGCCCGCGAGCATGTGCCGGAGTCCTGGCTGCTGGACCTGATCCAGCGCGCCCGCTTCTTTAATGGGGCTTCCCGCATGCTGGGGGCGCTGCTGCGGCGTTTGGGGGATCTGCGACTTGCCGGACCCCGCAGAAGCTTTTCGGGCAAAATCCGTTTTGGCCAAGGTTGGAGGCTGTCTCAGACGGCGTCGCGGTGGCTGGGCACGGCCTTGGCGGCGGCTTCGGCGCTGGTGGTGGTCGGGGCTTTGCTTATGTTGACCGAGCAGATTGCGGTGAAAGAGGTCTTTCAGGTGGTGCTGCTGGGGGGAGTTACGGCAGGCCGGGTGATGGCCTCGGTGGCGCTGGCGTCGCTTTTGTGGGTGCCGGTCGGGGTTTGGCTGGGGCTGAACCCCCGTTTGGCCCAGCAGACTCAATGGGTAGCCCAGTTCCTTTCGGCCTTTCCGGCCAACCTGTTGTTTCCCCTGTTCGTCATGGTGATCATTCGGCTGCAGCTGAACCCCGAGATATGGACCACGCCGCTGATGGTGATGGGCGGCCAGTGGTACATCCTGTTCAATGTGGTCGCCGGGGCTTCGGCCATTCCCCGTGATCTGCGGGATGCGGCGGCCACGACCGGCCTGAAGGGCTGGCTGAAATGGCGACGTTTTTTAATGCCGGCCATTTTCTCCCACCTCGTCACCGGCCTGATCACGGCGGCGGGAGGATGCTGGAACGTCGCCATCATCTCGGAATGGATCAGTTGGGGCGGACACCGCCTGCCGGTCACCGGGCTTGGCGCCTATATCTCGGGGGCGACCGAGGCGGGGGATTTCCCCCGGGTGGCCTTAGGCGTTCTGGTGATGTGCCTGTTCGTCACCGCCTTCAACCACTTGCTGTGGCGGCGGTTGTTCAAAATGGCCAAGCGCTTCGCCGACCGGGCCATAACCACCTGAAGGCTGGTCAGGCCTTGCCGGCCAGCATGCTGCCAAAGGCCATCAGGGCAATCAGGCCGCCGGCGATGACGATGAAGCCAAGGATGATCCATTTGGCCATGGCGGCATCTTTGTCGCTGTAGTTGGCGGGGATCATCTGACTGCGGGGCTTCTGTTCGCTCATGATTGGTTTCCTGGGAAAAATGGTGCGCCCGGCGAGATTCGAACTCACGGCCCCAGGATTAGGAATCCTGTGCTCTATCCTGCTGAGCTACGGGCGCCCAAGCGGGTTATCGCATGGCCTGGGGGGGTTGATCAAGGAAGAGCCAACAGGTCGCGAAAGCTGTTGCTGGCTTGGACCAGGGCTTGGCGGATGCCGGGGTCCAGGGCCGAGTGGCCGCCGTCGGGGATCAGGCGCAATGTTGCCCCCGGCCAGACGGCGGCCAGATCGGCGGCGCTGATGGCGGGGCAGATGACGTCGTAGCGCCCTTGTACGATTACCGCCGGCAGGCCGTGCAGGCGTGATATGTCGCGCAGCAGCTGACCTTCTTCCAGGAAACCGTCATTGACCATGTAATGGGCCTCGATGCGGGCCATGGACAGGGCGGCGGGTGAAGGGCGGCCGCTGGGGGGTTCGGGGATCAGCCGCGAGCAGGATTCTTCATAGGCGCACCAGGCCTGAGCGGCGGGCAGATGCACCACCGGGTCGGGATCGGTCAGGCGGCGGTGATAGGAGGCCAGGGGATCGGCCCGCTCGGCCTCGGGCAGATGGGCCAGGAAGGCCTGCTGGGCTTCGGGGAAGAAGCGGCCCATGCCGGAGAGGAACCAGTCCACCTCGAAGCGGCGGAACAGGAAGATGCCCCGCAGGATGAAGCCCAGGCAGCGGTCGGGATGGGCCTGGCCATAGGCCAGAGCCAGGGTGCTGCCCCAGGAGCCGCCGAAGACCAGCCAGCGCTCGAGCCTAAGGGACCGGCGCAAGGCCTCGATGTCTTCCACCAGAAGATCGGTGGTGTTGTCGCTGACCTCGGCATGGGGCGAGGAGCGTCCGGCGCCGCGCTGGTCGAACAGAATGATGCGGTAATGCTCGGGGTCGAAGAAGCGGCGATGCAGGGGAGAGCAGCCGGCTCCAGGGCCGCCATGCAGGAAGATCACCGGCACGCCCTTGGGATTGCCAGATTCCTCCCAATAAAGGCGATGGCCTCCCCCAACGTCCAGCCAGCCGTGGCGGTTGGGGTTGATGGGGGGATAGAGCTGGGCTGAGGGATCTTGCTCGCTTCTCATAAGGCTTCCTTGGCGGGATCGGTCCCCAGTTTGGCTGGCCAGGGGCCATCTAGCAATTCCAACTGTCGGATATGGCGGATGTCGATCATCGGCCCCATGCCTTTGCCCAGCCAGCCGCGCACCCGAAGACGGCGTCCGCTCAGGCTTAAGGGGTCTCCAGGCAGGGCCTTGCGATAGGCGCGGGATATTTTGACCGACAGGCCGTGCTTCCAATCCTCGCCGAAATTCAGATAGACGAAGCCGCGGGCCAGATTGGTCGAAGTGACGGTGCCTTCGAAGACCTGCAGGCTGTCCAGCCAGCGCCCGGCTTCGTTGGGGTCACGTAATGAGAACGCTTCGTCGGCCCAAAGGCCCAGGTGATTGGTCCGGGCCTCGGCCTCGGCGGCGAACAGGCGGTCGAGGGAAGGGGTGTCGGATGTTTCCGGCATCACCCGGGCCAAACCCCGGCGCAGCAGCTCGATTTGCAAGGATGGCTCGGTCTGTATGGGCAGGTGGTGCCAGCGATCCATCTCGGCGGCGGGGCTGACGCTGATGGACTTAGCAGCGGTCAGATCGATCAGAAGCTTGCGGGCTAAGGAGGCGGCGGCGGGTTTGGCCGGGCCTTTGCCGTTCAAAAGCGGGCGAGGCAGCTCGATATCAGCCAGGCGGGCGGTGCGGCCATCCTCCAGGCGCAAGGTCAGGTCGTCATTGACCCGGAACTCCTCGGCCATCAGGGGCCAGGGGAGCAGCAGAAGAAGAAGGACGAGTCTAATTTCTCGCATGGGAAATCGAGAAGGACTCCACGCCTTCGAAGCCTTCCAGCTCTTCGGCGATGGCCGAGAGGGTTTCGCCAATATCTTTGCTCTGACGGATGGCAACGAACCGCCATTCGGCGCGCCCTTGCTCATTGTTGATCGACAAGGTACCGCTGGCCAGATCATAGCCCCGGTCCTTGGCCACCCGGCGCAGGACCTTTTCATGGGGATGGAAGCCTTCGCGGAACCGCATGGTGATCGCCAGGGCCGGGCGGGACGGCAGCCATTGCTCCAGGCGCGAGCCCCACAGCATGAACAGGGTCGAAATTACCGCCAGCAAAATGCCGGCGGCATAAAAACCCAGGCCGACGGTCACGCCGATCACCGATACCGCCCAGATGGAGGCGGCGGTGGTGAGCCCTGAGATGTTGAAGCCTTCCTTCATGATCACGCCGGCGCCCAGAAAGCCGATGCCGGTAACGATACCCTGGATCACCCGGGTGGGATCGCCGACGGTGACTCCCGCCGCCAGGGAATGGCCGCCGAACCAATAGCCGGGATAGCCCGAGATGATGGTCAGAGCCGCCGAGCCCATGCAGACCAAGCCATAGGTGCGCATGCCGGCGGCGCGTCCGTGGTAGCTGCGCTCATATCCCACCAGCAGGCCCAGGAGCAGGGCCCCTACCAGATTGGCCAGCATCAGGAGGTTGATGGCGATCTCCGGAGCCGACCAATAGGATGCCAGGGACTGGTAGGACAAGGGGTTCATGGCTGTCGGCGCTCCGTGTTCAGGCGATTATGCTAGCATAACCGCCTGAAATGTCAGCGCCTACCCCGCAGCCACAGGGCGGCCGCCACAGCACCTAAGCCGCCGCCAAAGGCGCAGACGCCCAACCAGCCGCCCAAACCCCAGGCGGCAGTGGCTCCGGCTGAGCCAAAGGCCCCGCCCAGGAACATGCCGGTCATGAAGACGGTATTCAGGCGGTTGCGGGCCTCGGGACGCAGGGCATAGACGATATGCTGGTTCGAGACCAAGGCTCCTTGCATGGCCAGATCGAGAACGATCACGCCCACGACCAGACCCCAGACGCTGTTGAACAGAGCGAAGATGCCCCAAGAGGCAACCACCAGCAGGGTGGCCAGTCCGACCACCAGACCGGGACCGCGGTGGTCGGCGATGCGTCCGGCTAAGGGTGCGGCGGCCACACCGGCCAGACCGACGATGCCGAACAGTCCGGTTACGCCGGCGCCCATCTGGAAGGCCGGTTCCTGCAGATGCAGGGCCAGAACCGTCCAAAAGACCGAGAATGCGCCGAACAGGCAGGATTGCACCAGGGTGGCGCGGCGCAGCGCGGCTTCTTCGCGCCACAGGCTGAACAGGGACAGCAGCACATGGCGATAGGGCAGGCGGGTGGCGGCGGCAGGGGTGGCGGGGAGGGCGCGGGCCATCATCATGGCGGCTCCGGCGGCCAGAGGAACGCCCAGGATGAAGACGGCGCGCCAGCCGGCCAGACTGCCTATGAAACCGGCCAGGGTCCGGCTGAGGAGGATGCCCGACAAAAGCCCGGCCATCACCGAGCCGATGGTGCGGCCCCGCTGATCTGGGCTGGAGAGAGCGGCGGCGAAGGGAACGATCTGCTGGGCTACGGTGGCGCCGATGCCGACCAGGAAACTGGCGATGACCATGGTCAGGCCGTTTGGCGCGGCGGCGGTGGCGGCCAAAGCCAGGGCCAGGAAGGCGAACTGGCCGGTGATCAACCGGCGGCGGTTCAATTGATCGCCCAGCGGCACCAGCAGGAACAGACCGGCGGCATAACCCAGCTGAGTTGCGGTGGGGATCACCCCGGCGGCCTTCGATCCGGGGAATTCCGCCAGGATGATGCCCAGCAGCGGCTGATTGTAATAGATGTTCGCTACGGCCAGACCGCAGGCCAAAGCCATCAGGAAGGTCAGTCCTCGGGTAAGGCGGAAGGGAGTTTCGGCGGATTGGTCCATCGGATGTCTCCGGAAGGGGGTTAGTGCGCTGAAGACATGACTATCATCTTATCTGAAATAGTGGTATCCGTGGAAATTGATAAGGCTATATATCGGATTACGATATAATGGATACGGACAATGTCGCCGTTCTGCTTCAGGCCGCCGCCGCCGGCAGTCTTTCTGCTGCGGCAAGGCGCCTGGGGATAACGCCCATGCTGGCGACAAGGCGTCTGGCGGCGCTGGAGCGTGAACTGGGGGTGCGGCTTTTGCACCGGACCACCCGCTCCATGTCCCTGACGCCCGAGGGTGAAGCCTTTCTGCCCTATGCCGAGAGCCTGTTGGAGAGCGAAGCCGCCGGGCGGGCGGTGTTGCATCGGGTGGAGCAGGGGGCGGCTGGTCTGTTGCGGGTGTCGGCCTCGGTCATGTTGGCCAGCAAGATCATCTTGCCGCTGATCCCCGGTCTGTTGCAGGCCAATCCGCAATTGCGCATCGATCTCGAAATGAATGATCGGGTGGTGGATATCATCGCCAGCGGCAGCGATTTGGCCATCCGCATCGGCCCTTTGCGCGACAACAGCCTGATCGCCAAGCGCATCGGAGACAGTCCGCGAGTCCTCATTGCCTCGCCCGCCTATCTGGAACAGCATGGAACGCCAGGGACGATGGCGGATTTGGCCGCCCATGATTGTCTATTGCTGTCGGGGAGCACCCACTGGACCTTCCAGAAGGATGGCCGAGAGCAAAGGATCAGGGTCGGTGGACGCTTTGCCGCCAGCAATATCGAGGGCCTGTTCAGCGCCTGCGTCCAGGGGGTGGGCATCGCCATGCTGGCCCAGTGGAATGTCCAGAATGATCTGGATGCGGGGCGTTTGCTGCCCATCCATCTGGAAGACGCCGAGCCGGTGGTTCAGCCCATCTGGGCGGTCTATCCGTCCGCCCGTCAGGTATTGCCCAAGCTGCGGGTCTTTGTGGCGGCTTTGGAATCCGTCTTAAAGCCTCAGCCCCAAAGCTCCCGGGCCCGATAGGCCAGACCGTTCGCCACCGAAACGAACTCGCCGCCGCTGGAGAGTTTTCCCTCGCCAAAGCGGTCGGCGAAGATTTTGCGAACGGCGGGCACTAGGGAGGTGCCGCCGGTCATGAAGACTCGGTCTACCTTGGCGGCGGCAACGCCGGTTTGGGTCAGCAGAGCTTCGACGCATTGCTCGATTTCGGCCAATTCCGGGGCGATCCAGCCTTCGAACTCTGTCCGGGTGACCCGGCGGGTGATTTCCAGCGGCGAATGCAGGAAGCTCAGCTCGGTCTCTTCGGCGTTGGACAGGGCCAGCTTCACCGATTGCACCGAGCGATAGAGGTGATAGCCCAGATTATGTTCGATCAGGGTCACCAGATCCTCGATCTGATCAGGGTCCGAAGCATGACGCTTGATGTCGCGTAGCATGCGCAAGGTCGGTGGGGTGTTGAGGAACGAGACATGGTGCCAGCGGCCCAGCTTGCCGAACAGCCAGGCGGGAACCGGCAGATCCTTGCCGTGGCTGTGGAAGGTGACGTTCTTGCCCAGATGATCGGCCACGCCATGCTCGACGATGCGGCGGTCGAAGGCGTCACCGGCCAGACCGACGCCCTGAGTTCCCAAGATGGCCTCTTGCGGATTGCTCATGCCGGCGCGGTTGGGGCCTAGGCGGACCAAGCAGAAATCGCTGGTGCCGCCGCCGAAATCGGCCACCAGAACCGTCTCGTCATGGTCCAGGGTCCGTTCGTAATAGCAGGCGGCGGCAATTGGTTCGAATTCGAAATTAACTTCCTCCAGCCCGGCCTGGGCGAAGGCCTTTTGCAGGCGGCCCAGGGCGTAATCATCCTCAATGCGGCCGTCTTCGGCGACGAAACGCACCGGACGACCAGCGACGACGCGGGTGACCTCCGAGCCGCCAACGGCGGCGGCGCTGCGGCGCAGATGGCCGACCACCAGGGCGATCATGTCCTCCAGGCTGAAGCTGGTGCCGAAGATGCTGGCGCTGGAGAAAGCCCGGCTGGTCAGATAGCTCTTGAAGCTTTGCAACAGGCGGCATTCGCCGTCGTCTTTGAGGTAGGCCTCGACCGCATCCTGGCCGACCATGGCCAGCAGGCGGCTCTGGTCGTCGCGCTTGGCCTTATCGAAGGCCAGCATGGAGCGCAGGGTATCCGAGCTGCCGGCGGAATGGCGCATGGGCACAATGGCGGCATCGCCGCTCACACCGGCCAAACTCACCGCGCTGTTGGAAGTGCCAAAGTCGATACCGGCGAACATCGAGAGCTCTCTTCACTGGCTGGAAAGGGGGCGGTGATGCCCCAAGCCGGGGCGGATTGCAAAATAAATCTGGATGGCAAAAGGCCAAGGGCAACTTATCATCATCCGACTATGCCCCTTTTTGCCGCGCCCCAGAGCCTGAACCGGCTTCAGATCGAAATTACCACCGGCTGCAACCTACGTTGCGCCGGCTGTCAGCGCACCCTTGGCATGGCTAAGGGTGACTGGGTCAACCGGCATATGGAGCCGGACCTGTTCGCCAAGGTCATCGCCAATGCCCCCGCCGCCGCTTATGTGGTGCTGCAAGGCATCGGCGAGCCCAGCCTGCATCCCCGTCTGGAGCAGCTGATCAGCATCGCCAAAGCCTCGGGAAAATATCCCGACATCAGTTTCAACACCAACGCCCTGGCCCGCGAGCCGGAAGACTTCGTGGCTTGGAAGGCCTTAGGCCTTAGTCATGTCAGCATCTCGGTGGACAGCCTCAATCCCGTCACCGCCGAAAAGGCCCGCGCCGGGACCGATGTGGTTCGGCTGCGCCAAGCCATCCTTAAGCTGGTGGCTTTGTTCGGGGGCCGCGTCACCTTTTCGGTGGTGGTCAGCAAGGCCAATCTGGGCGAGATGACCTCTTTGCTGGCCGAGCTGGCTTTGTTGGGGGCGGCGGCAGTGGAGGTTCAGCCGCTGGTGGCCTATGGCCCCGAGACTCAAGCTCTGGCCCTGTCCCCTGAAGACCGCGAGACCTTGCGCAGTCTGGCGGCTACGGCGCGGAGCCGTCATCCCCGTATGGCGGTGATGCTGGCCCCCATTCTGACCCCCAACGGCAGTCGCTGCCGCAGGCCTTTCCGCGCCGGCTATGTGACGGTGGAGGGGATGATCACTCCCTGTTGCCTGACCGAGGACGCCTCGCTTTACGGTCATGCCAGCCTGGCCGAGCAGACCTATGCCCAGGCCTGGGCCTCGGCGGGGGTGTCGGGCTGGCTGGAGCGTTACCTGGACCGTACCCCGGAGATTTGCCGGGGCTGTTGCTATAATCCGGCGGGCAGCGATGTCGCCACCGCAATGGATCAGGCCGAGGCGCTGCAAGGCTCCTGGGGCCAGTTCCAGGCAGGGAACAAGGCGGAGGCCGAAGGGGGCTTGCGCCGCCTGCTGAGCGAAGGCCCGACGCCCGAGGCACTGCATCGCTTAGGGCTTGTCTCCCTCGACCGCGGCGAGCCTCAGGCGGCTCTGCCCTGGCTGGAAGCGGCGGTGCGCCTCGATCCCAAGCCGGCGGTAGTGAACAATCTGGCTTCGGCCCTGATGCAGTCCGGGCAGTCGGATCGCGCCCGGGATTTGCTGGTGCAATTGCTCAACCGTCATGGCGATTATGAGCCGGGCTATCGCACCTTGATCGGTCTGCAACTGAGCAAGGGTCGGCGCAAGGAGGCGGCGGAGGCTCTGCACCGGCTGGTCCGCCGCGCTGTCGAGGCCAACAACCGCCCGGTGGTGGACCGCCATTTGGTCGAGCTGGCCGATCTGTCCGACGATGTGGCTCAGCTGCTGCTGCTGGGCAATCTGTTGCGCGGGGCCGGTTGGCCCGATCTGGCGAGCCGCTTCCTGGAGGCGATCTTGCGCCGTTGGCCTCAGCATATCGGAGCGCGGCTGACCGCCTGCATGGCTCTGCTGCCGCAAGGCTATGCCTCGGCCCAGGAGACGGCCGAGGTACGGGGCCGCTATGCGGTGGCGTTAGAGGCGCTGGCCAAGGATGCCGATCAGGCGACGCCTGAGGTTCTGGCTCAGGCCTTGCCGCAGATCGGTCAGGCCAAGCCGTTTTTTCTGTCCTATCAGGGCGAGGACGATCGGGCCTTACAGGAGCTTTATGGCCGCATCGTCCGGCGCATTGCCCAGGCCACCGAGACGCCGCGCCCGCCGCTGGTCTCGACCCTGGGGCCGGGCGAGCGGATCAGGGTTGGCTTCGCCACCAGCTATTTCCGCCTGCATTCGGTCTCGAAGCTGTTTTCCGGCTGGATCAAACGCCTGGACCGGGCCGGCTTCGAGCTGTTCGGCTATGATCTGTCGGAACGTCCGACCGAAGCCACCGCCGATTATGCCCCCGATCCTTGGGCCCGTGAGCATTACGAGGCCTGCGACACCATGACCTCGGGGCTGAAGGGCGACGACGCCTGGATTCAGGCCATCGCCAAGGATCGCCTGCATGCGCTGATTTATTTCGAACTCGGAATGGACCCCATGGCGGTGCGTCTGGCCTGCCGCCGTCTGGCCCCGGTGCAATGCCTGACCTGGGGTCATCCGGTGACAAGCGGCTTGGATACCGTGGATTATTTCCTCTCGTCCGAGCTGATGGAGCCGCCCGAGGGCGACCGGCATTACTCCGAGCAACTGATCCGCCTGCCCAATCTGTCGATCCATTACCAGCCCTTACCCCAGGGCCAGGGGGTGGAGCAGGGACGGTTGACTCGCGCCAGCCTGGGGCTTCGCGCCGACGCTCTGGTCTTCATCTGCTGCCAGAGCCTATTCAAATATCGCCCCCAGGAAGACGAACTGTTCGTTC
>Ga0302193_10004171_pt1 | contig 11498 bp, 10 predicted proteins | sample II_Bog_E3_3_FD_200228 | JGI IMG/M metagenome (GOLD analysis project Ga0302193, IMG submission 200228) | Peat permafrost microbial communities from Stordalen Mire near Abisko, Sweden - II_Bog_E3_3 | ecosystem: Environmental > Terrestrial > Soil > Wetlands > Peat | place: Sweden: Abisko...
ATGCTCGGACTCGTAGCGGTCGATCAGAAGAGTCATCAACTCGATTGCCTCTTCCTCGTCCAGAGTCGGATTGGGCTTCGCTGTCAGCTCAAAGAGAGAACGGGTGTATTCCGCAAGTTCTTCGTCCGAGTGAATCAGACGGGGCGCTCCTTGCCGAATCATCTCAGTTGGATTAGCAAGCACTGTGCTCATCGTTTGACCCCTTTGTCCCAATTCTAAAGCGCGAGTTGGCGCAGCGAAGCCACAAAAAAGGCCGCCTCCATCCAGGAAGCGGCCCTTTGTTTTCGAATCTATTGCCCGCCTAGAACGGGTTGATCTTAGACAAACCCTTCTTCTTTTTCTTTTTGCTCGACGATTCGTCTTTCAGATCGGCCTTGGGCTTCTTCTTTCCGGCGTCTGCGGCGGATGGAGCTGGCGAAGAGCCGGACTTGATGTCGTTGACCTGAGTGGGAGCTTCAGCCGGCTTTTCAGCGGCAGGCGCCACGGCGTTGTTGGGGCCGACAGGCTTGAGTACGGCGTTAGGATCGGTCGCGGGCGCGCTGATCACCTCGACGCCCACACCGGTTCCACCCGCGGGCTTTTCTAACTGCAAGGGCGCCTGGGAGGGCTGATCGCTGCGTGGCGGCTCATTGACGCTGGTGGGGGTGACTGTGCCGGCCGGGGCAGCAGGCTGACCCGCTCTGACGGCGTCGTTGAACAGAGCGATGCTCTGCTTGGTGATATCCGGCGCTAGAGTGCGCTTGGGATCTTCCAGGCTGGGCTCGCCAACATGCACGGCTTCAACCACCTGGGGCCCATGCTTGATGATGCCGAAGATGTTATCGGTAAAGCGCAGGGGCTGGCGGCTTTTTTCTTCCGCATCGCTCTCCGCAACCGCGGCGTCGGTTGGCTCGGGAACCGGGCGGTTCATAGCCACCAACCGGTCGCGGGCATCTTCCACGTGGGGAGCCATCGGGTAACGCGTGATCACTCTGGTGTAGGCCTCGGCGGCCCGGTCCTGATAGACCGCGCGCAACCGCTCCTTAATCGCACCGGGAAGATTGGGTGCAATCTGGATCATGTGGGCCTGGCCGGCATAGGAATCGCCAATGCCCAGCAGCGCCTGGTCGCTCTTGGAATAAAGAGGATAGGTATCGACCACTGTCTTCAGGCGGGCGATGGAGGCTGCGAAGTTCTCACGGGTTCCGTAGTAAAGCCCTACCTGAGTTTCACGCTCGGCCAAAACCTCTTGCACATCGCGCAGCTTCTGCGTGGCGCGGGGCACCAGCCTCGACTCCGGGAACATGTTGATCATCGCCCGGTATTCCTGCTCTGCTCGCTGGGCGTTGGTGTAGTCGCGGTCCGGCTTCTCCATCTGCTCGTAGTAGATGTCGGCCACCTTCATCTGCGCCTCGGCAGCCTCGGGAGCCTGGGGAAAGAAGGTGATAAAGTCCTTGTACTCGGCCTCGGCCTGGGTCAGGGCAGCTGTGCCGCCCTCCTTGAACCAGCTATCCCCCACCGCCAGCTTGGCGCGCATCCGGTACTCGGAGTCGGGATAGGTGTTGAGCATGGTCTGCAGGTCGAGCCGCGCCACGTCAAAGCGGCCCTTCTTGATGGCGATCATGGCCTTGTCGAAGAGCTCCTTGTCGGGCTGCTTGGATTTCACGCCAAGCAGCGGGTTTGCGCTCAGGTCCTCTTTTTTATTCTTCTTGGGCTTTCTGCCCTTGGCCTGGGCAGCAACTCCGCCCAGCAGCAGAACCGCCAAAGCTACTGCGGCAATCTTCGTCGTCAACCGGTTCATAACCCCTCATTCGGCTGCGGCCCGTCGACAGGCCGCAAGTCAATTCCCTAATTATTTCAGCGACTTACGTATTAAACCCAGCTATTCGCCAGCAGCCTTGCGAGCCGCGGCCAGCAGCGCGCGCGCATCTCGCTCCGGCTGCCCCGCGCCAAATACCGCGTTGCCGGCCACCAGCAACTCTGCTCCAGCTTGGACGATGCGTTCCACCGTATCGTGAGCCACGCCGCCGTCCACTTCGATTCTAAATGCCAGCCCCAGCTCCTGGCGCAACTCCACCAGCCGTTTGATCTTATCCAGCGAGAATTCAATGAATTCCTGCCCGCCGAAGCCCGGATTCACGCTCATCACCAGCACATGGTGAACCATGGGCAGAATATCCCGCAACAACTCAACGCGGGTGGCCGGATTCACCACTACCCCCGGCTTCATGCCGTGTTCGGCAATTAGCGCCAGCGAGCGGTGCAGGTGGCGGCAGACCTCGTAGTGGACGCTCACCCAGTCAGCCCCGGCCTCGGCAAAGGCAGGAATAAACAAGTCCGGGTTCTGAATCATCAGGTGGCAATCCAGCGGCAGCTTGGTCACCTTGCGCAGGCTCTTCACCACCGGCGGTCCAATCGTAATGTTGGGCACAAAATGGCCGTCCATCACGTCCACGTGAATGGCCGTCCCTCCGCCCCGCTCAGCCGCGGCAACCTGCTCCGCCAGATGGGCAAAATCCGCCGATAATATCGAAGGCAAAAGTTCAATCATCTTGAGACCGGCAACAGCTCAACCATGTTCTTGGGGTGCTTCTCCTTGCAGGGTCAGTGTATCAGCGCAGAGGTGCGCATTTACAGGCTAGTACCGTGACCGCTTGAATTTGTAAGGTCAGGAAGGTAGCGCCGGCCTCCCGTCCGATGGCAGAATTGTAGCGCCCGCCTGGACGGCCAGTCCTTGCAGATAATTACCTTCCTCCGGCGCACAATCTCAATCAGTGGTCCGAGCGGGAAAGAGGTCAAACTGTGGTCGAGTGCCAAAAAAGGTCGAGCAGGAACCGATCCAATCTGTCAGGCATGCCCCCGGTCTATACCGGCGAAGGGTACCCCCACCCCCCTTTATTTATTTTCAAACCAGGGTCATTTTTTGCAGATTATTTCACGCTCTCTGGTTTCCCAGCCTCCGCTATTGAAACTTGGCGGCCCTATTCCGCAAGAAAACCGCGGCGATCCGCGCCGGAAAAGCTGAAGACGATTTTGCGCCAGCCGATGGGATAGGTTTTAGTCAGTTGCAAACTAGCTAGAATAACTATATTATCCATATTAGCTAGTTTTATGAGGTGGAAACGATGATTACCATGACCTCCGTGGAGGCTCAGAACGGTTTTGGGAAGTTGCTGGACACTGTGCAGCGCGAGCCTGTTGCAATTACCAGGCATGGGCGTCCAACGGCCTTCATCGTATCGCCGCTGGAGATGGATGAGTTGCTGGATGCGCGGCGCAGGCGCAGCGAGGCCGTCGCCGATTTTGAAGCATGGCGAGCCCGGGCCGAGGCGAGCACCTCTGCTGCGCAAAAAGCCGCCGCCGCCGCGTTGACCGATGAAGAGGTGAATCGCATGGTGCATGAACTTCGATGAGCCGCTGTGGACGCGCTATCTTTGATACCAGCACGCTGGTTAGTGCTGCCCTGTATACAGGCTCCGTTCCCGATCAGGCTCTATCGAAAGCGCTGGAATACTTTGATCTCTGCGCGAGTGTTGAGACGCTGTCCGAGTTGGAACAGGTTTTGAATCGCGGAAAGTTCGACCGATATCGAGATCGGGATTTGCGCCGCGCCTTTGTGGCGCTGATAGTTCAGCGCACGCATCTGTTCGCCGCAGATATTGCGGCCTTGTCTACTGTCGATCTGCCCTGCCGCGATTCCAAAGACAATATTTTTCTGGCCCTGGCGCTGGTAGCTGAGGCTGATGTTTTAGTCAGTAGCGATGAAGACTTGCTGGTATTGCATCCATGGCGCGGGATACCGATTATTACGCCAGCGGAGTTTCTGGCAAGGTTCTCAAAGCCGACTGCTGGATAAATGTTCGTGGGCCGAGGTTATGGTGTTCGGCCTGAGCTCGCAATAGCTTCTTCCCGCACCTTGGCCGGCTCGATCAGCTTCACCGGGGGTAGTAAGCGTTGCGGACGTACTGCTTCACCATGCGATTGGTGTTGAAGTAGGAGCCGTTGAAGGCCAGCGTGGTGCGCATCAGCCGGGCCCACTTCTCCTTTGCCTCCAGGAAGAGCGGAACCACAGCGGATTCGAGTTTGTTGTAGAGCTCGTTTGCCTCGGTGGGATCGTCATCGCCGTTTTCGATGGCCCAGCCGGTGAAGCCCTCGATGCAGCCCTCGATCCACCATCCATCCAAAATGGAGAGGCTGGGGACGCCGTTCAGCGCGGCTTTCATGCCGCTGGTGCCGGAGGCTTCATAAGGCCGGCGCGGTGTGTTCACCCAGACATCGACGCCCGCCGTGAGCAATGCGCCCAGATTCCAGTCGTAGTTTTCCAGGTAAATAATGCGCAGCAGGTTGTTCGACAGCCTGGCTGCTTCCGCGACGACCTTCTGAATCATTTCCTTGCCGGGGTCGTCCTGGGGATGGGCCTTGCCGGCAAAAATAATCTGCAAGCCGCCTGCCTTGGCGGCTATCTCGAGAAGGCGTCCTGGATTGGGAAACAAAAGAGTAGCCCGCTTGTAGGTGGCGGCCCGCCGCGCAAAGCCCAGGGTGAGCACCTTGGGATTGAAAACCAGGTCAGTGCGCTTGGCCACTTCGGCCAGCAGCGCCTCCTTGTTTTGGTCATGAGCCGCGAGAATCTCCTCCTCGGGCAGGTCGATGGCATTGCGCAGATAGAGATTGTCGCGCCGCCACGCGGGGATGTGCTCGTCCAGCATCTGCTGGAAAGGATTTGAAATCCAAGTGGGCGCGTGCACGCCGTTGGTGATCGAGTCGATATGATAATTCGAGAACATCGCGTTTGAGACCTTTGCGTGTTTCATGGCCACGCCGTTGGCATAGCGCGAAAAGCGCAGCGCGAGCAGCGTCATGTTCAGCATCCCGTCGCGAAAGCAACCCATCTGTTCCAGACGCTCATTGCGGTCGCTGCCCAGTATGCGACTGGCCTGCTCAGAAGAGAAGCGGTCATGCCCGGCAGGAACCGGAGTGTGGGTTGTGAAGACGCACAGCTTCCGCACCTGCTCGATGTCGTCTTCCGTAGCCGCGCTCAGCGGCCCTCCGCCCAACTGGCTCTCCAGCAGCGCCAGCGTCAGCAACGCCGCGTGGCCCTCGTTCATGTGGTAGACATTGACCAGGTAGCCCAGCGCGTGCGCCATGCGCACTCCGCCCATGCCCAGCACAATCTCTTGCTGCAAGCGGTAGTTGGTGTCTCCGCCATACAGGTGATTGGTCAGGCCGCGATCCCATCCGGAATTTCCTTCCAGATCCGTGTCCAACAGATAGATGGGCACAATGTGCCCGTAGCGGCCCACCATGTCATAACGCCAGCAGCGCAATGTCACGATGCGATTTTCGATGGAAATCGTAACCCGCGCCTTCTCCTCGACGCAAAAATCCGCGGGATTCCACGGCTGAACGTCCTCGCTCTGTCTGCCATTTTTGTCGAGAAGCTGCTTGAAGTAGCCCTTGCGATGCACCAGCGAGAAGGCCACCAGGGGAATGCCCAGATCGGCCATGGAGCGCAGCGTGTCCCCGGCAAGAACGCCCAGGCCGCCGGAGTAGGTGTGCATGCCTGGATTGATCGCGATCTCCATTGAGAAGTACGCTACCAGGCCGGAGTTGGGATAGATTTCGTAAGAAAATGGCTCGGATGATGTGGCTTGCATGGCTTTCGTGTCTCCACGGCGCTCCAAACCTGAGAAGCGACGCACGGGGAATAAGATGCTTCATGGTCGGCCAGACGGGAGCGATCTTGCCTGGCCGTTATCGAGGCAAACTCCTATTGATTCTAACAAGAAAGGCTTCTGAGAACCGCCGGATTACCTTTGTTTATACGCAGAAATACATGCCGGATGAGTGTTACCAATGGGTTGAGGATGCGACCGAATTGTCCACGGTCATCATGAATCAACTGCGGTATTTTCCCATCACCTCATCGCCGCTCGCGATCAATCTCTCCCAGATGCGGTCCATCCACGCCTCGTGCTCGGGCTTCATCAGCACCGAGCGCAGGCACGTCACTGTCTCAGCGGCGATTACTGATTCAGATTCGGACACTGGCTCAAACCAAGCCAGCGGCAATTGCACCAGAGCCAGATGCAAATCCCGCGCGGCGCAAGCGGAAAAAATCTTTTGCGCCAACTCGGAAGATAGTTCCGGGGTCCCCATGGACAGGTCTTTGTCCGTGGGGTGGAGTTCCGGTGTCTTGGCGTTCATCTTCCACACCACAATATCGAGCTCCGGTGCTCCGGCTGCAAGCGGCTGAAAGCGCCCGGACTTATCCTGACGCAGCCGCCGGTCGAGATCCAGGGCGGCGGCGCGGCTGCGTGCGAGTCCACGGGCAAACTCGCCCCCCGGCACAAGCGGTAATAGTTGCTGCGTGGCCCACAAAGCCACTGCCGAGGCTCCGGCCCGCGAGCACTCCAGGCTGATCTCGCCTAGGTGTAACTGCTTGGAGGTGAAATAGGTGTAGGGCGAGTCGTGCTTGTAGAAGCGTCCCACCGATGTGTCACGAAAGAGCACGCAACCGCAGCCGTAAGGCTGAAGGCCGTGCTTGTGCGGGTCGATCACGATAGAGTCAGCCTGGTCGATGACCGCGTAGGCCCGCTGCGCCGGCTCGGCTAGAGAGATCAGCCGGAAGTAGCCGCCGTAGGCCGCGTCCACATGCACGCGAAAGTTGTAGCGCGAGCGCAACGCGAGAATCTCGTCCAGAGGGTCCACCGCGCCGATGGCTGTGGTGCCCAGCGTTACCACCACCGTTCCCACATCGCCTTTGCGCAGTTCAGCTTCCAGCGCCTCCAGACTCATGCGCCCGCGGCGGTCCGCCTCAATCGACGCATACTCCAGCTTCAGCACTGCGGAGATGCGCCGGTGAGTATAGTGCGCCTGCTCGGAGCCGACGATGCGCTTGGCTGGAGCAAGTTGTCCGGCCACCCACAGCGCCTCCAGGTTGGCCAGCGTGCCGCTGGAGGTCAGGTGGCCCAGGAATTCCGTCCAGCCGAAGATTCCGGCAATCCCTTGGACGGCCTCAATCTCCATCTCCGAACTGGCCCGGCCGCCATCGCGCGCGTGATTGTTGGGGTTGATGGTCATGGCCAGCGCATAAGCGGCCCGGGCTACAGGATGCGGCGGCTTGAGCATCTGGCCGGCATAGAGCGGATGAAAGAAGGGGTAGTTGTCGCCCATCCGGCGCGCCACATCTTCCAGTACCCGCGCTATCGCCGACGGATCGGCTGCGGACTCGAAGGCGGGCAAAGCCGCGAATTGCTTTTCCAGCAGTTCTGTTGCGCGGGACAACAGGCCGGGGACGGGATCTTGAGGCATGGTAACCTTTCGTGGTAACACAACCAGAGTACGACGTTAAGGCTTTCCAATTCAATAAGTTCCAAAATTGAAAACGTGAAAAGTGTATCGGAATGCAACATTTTTAGCACTTCTTTATGAAAAGGAATGCTACACTTCTTTCAGCGTTAGACCGAAGCGGGCGTGAGCAGCACTCGCCCTACCAGCAAGATTCTGCCAGTGGTCGCTCCGATTCATCCAGCGCAATTCAATTCAGGAAATACGAGCACTATGGAACAAGGTACTGTGAAGTGGTTCAACGACGCGAAGGGTTTTGGCTTTATTTCGCGTCAGAACGGCGAGGACGTCTTCGTGCACTACTCTGCAATCACCTCCAGTGGTTTCAAGAGCCTGCAGGAAGGTCAAGCCGTGCAATTCAACGTGGTGAAGGGGCCCAAGGGGTGGCAGGCTGCCGACGTGCAGCCGCTCTAAACCCACCGGCCAGATTCCGGCAGAATCTAGCAAACACAAGCGAGGGTTGGGAGCAATCCCATCCCTCGTTTGCTTTTTGCGCCGATCCTCTCCGATTGATTGAGGATTCCCCAAGGAAGGAATCGACTCACCGCATGAAACAAGGCACAGCGATCATCTTATGCGAGCCCATAGCCGTTTCATTGCAGGCCGGGCTTGCTCAGTTCAGCCGCCAGAACGCGGCGTTCAAAACGGCGGCAAAGGTGACCCAGGCCCAGTAGGGCGCCATCAGCCAAGCTGCCGCTGGCGAGACTCTGCTAAAAACCAGCGTCGTAACCCCGATAGCGGCCCACAGCACCACTACCTCGGCCAGCGCTGCCCCGATCGCGTGCTGGCGAAAGAAGATCAACGACCAGGCAAAGTTCAGAATTAGTTGGACGAGAAACAGGGCCAACCCCCAGGTGCGCATTGGCGAGGCGGCCGACTCCCACACCTGCCACGCGGCAATCGCCATCATTGCGTAGAGCAGCGTCCAGACCGGCCCGAAGACCCAGTCCGGAGGAGCGATGGCCGGCCTGGCCAGCGTGCGGTACCATCCCGGGACCGCGTTCGCCGTCCACATACCGCTCACGCCCGCGACCGCAAAACAAATTCCCATCCAGCAAATCAAAGAGATCCAGCGCATTTAGGCCTTCCTTGTCCCTCAAGAGAAAGGATTCCGCTTGAGGGACAAAGACTCGGCTAATTCCGTGGCCCTGTCGATTCCTTCTCCGCGCGCTCAGCCCTCCTCGACTAGAAGCGCCCGCGGCAACTATCCTGTAGTGTTGCAAGACTTTCTTTGAAGCCCATCCGAAAACAGGACGTTCACCACCATGAGCACACAGACCATCGCTGTACACCTGCCTGACGGAGCCATTCGTGAAGTGCCCGCCGGCACGACGCCTCTTGAGATTGCCAACTCGATTTCGCCGCGGTTGGCCGCGGCTTCCGTGGCGGCGCGCCTGACCCCTATTGGCGCTGCCACGAAGCAAAGCGCCGCCGCTGACGAGCACGCCTCTGAGGCGGCTATGTATTCCGCCGAGGATGCGGCCGGTCCGCGCCTGGTGGACCTGGCCACGCCTTTGACCGCCGACACGCGCCTAGAGTTGGTCAAGGAGAATGATCCTGACGCGCTCAAAGTGCTGCGCCACTCAGCCGCTCACGTGCTGGCCACGGCGGTGCTGGAACTGTTTCCCGAAACCAAACTGGGGCACGGTCCGGCTACCGACTCCGGCTTCTTCTACGATTTCCATCGCGAAAAGCCCTTCGTACCCGAGGAGCTGGCGCTGATTAACGCGAAGATGGCCGAAGTGATTGCGCGCGACGAGAAATTTGTCCGCGAATATGAGACTCGTGAGCAGGCATTGGCCGAGTTTGCGCGCGACGGCGACTTCATGAAGACTCACTTCGTGACCAAATTCACCGCGCCCGGCGACCAGGTCAGCTTTTATCGCAACGGCAATTTCATGGACTTTTGCCGTGGGCCTCACGTGCCATCGACCGGCCGCGTCAAGGCTGTCAAGGTGACCAATCTCGCCGGCGCTTACTGGCTGGGAGACGAAAAGAATCCGCAGTTGCAGCGCGTCTACGGCACCGCGTTCTTCTCGCAAAAAGAAATGGATGCCCACTTCGCGCGCCTGGAAGAAGCGGCCAAGCGCGACCATCGCCTGCTGGGCAAGCAACTGGACCTGTTCAGTATTCAGGAAGTGGCCGGCCCGGGGCTGATCTTCTGGCATCCCAAGGGCGGCATCGTGCGCAAGGTGATGGAAGACTGGATGCGCGAGGAATGTTTGCGCCGCGGCTACTCGATTGTTTTCACACCGCACGTGATGCGCCGCGAACTGTGGAAAATCAGCGGCCATGAGGGCTTTTACGCGGGCAATATGTACACGCCCATGGAGCTGGATGACGCCGAGTATCGGCTGAAGCCGATGAACTGCCCCGGCCACATTCTGATTTACAAGAACTCGCCGCGCAGTTATCGCGACCTGCCGGTTCGGCTGGCCGAGTTAGGCTGCGTCTACCGCTATGAACGCTCGGGAACAATGCACGGCCTGATGCGCGTGCGCGGCTTTACGCAGGACGACGCGCACATCTTCTGCACCCCCGGCCAGATTGAAGACGAAGTGGTGGCCTGCATCGACTTTACCGAGGCGGTCATGAAGACCTTCGGCTTTCCCGACTTCCAGGTTGAGCTTTCCACCTGGGACCCCAACGACCGCGCGCACTACGCCGGCTCCGACGAAAACTGGAACCTCGCCACCAGTTCTTTGATAAAGGCTCTTGACCGGAAAGGCATCGCTTACAAGACCATCCCCGGCGAGGCCGCCTTCTACGGCCCCAAGATCGACATCAAGCTTGTTGATGCAATCGGTCGCCTGTGGCAGCTTTCCACGGTGCAGTTTGACTTCAACCTGCCCGCCCGCTTCGAGCTGGAGTACGTGGGCGAGGACGGCGAGCGTCATCAGCCGGTGATGGTTCACCGCGCCATCTTCGGCTCCGTCGAGCGCTTCTTCGGCGTGCTCATCGAGCATTACGCAGGAGCCTTCCCGCTGTGGCTCGCGCCGGTGCAGATTGGCCTTGTCCCCATCAGCGAGCGGCACCACGCCTACGCGCAGAAGGTCGAGGCAGAACTGAAAGCAGCGGGCCTGCGCGTTGAGACCGACGACCGCAACGAGAAGATGAACGGCAAGATTCGCGACTTCGCCAACCAGAAGACGCCTTACATTCTCGTCTTCGGCGACAAGGAGCAGGAAGCCAACGCGGTCAGCGTCCGCACCCGCGGCAAAGGCGACCAGGGCTCCGTGCCGCTGGCGGAGTTTATCGCCAAGTGCAAGGCGCTGGTGGAGAAGCAATCGACGGAACTGTAGGCTCTGGCTGCGGGGCCCGCTCAGCCGGCTGGCTCCCTGAGGAATATCTCCACATAGTCCAGGTAGTTCTGGGCGTGTTCGAGGATTTTGGCGTGGTCGGCGTCGCTGAGCTCGCGGCGGAGCCGGGCGGGGACACCGGCCCAGAGCGTGCGTGGAGGGACATGCGTTCCCTCGGGAACCACGGCGCCGGCGGCGATGAGAGAACCCTCGCCGATGCGGCAGTTGTTCAGAACCACTGCACCGATGCCGATTAGAACCGCGTCCTCGACCACGCATCCGTGGACCGTGGCGTTGTGGCCAATGGTGACCCAGTCGCCCACAATCACCGGATAAAGGTTGCGCTGACCGTGAAGGACGGCGCAGTCCTGGACGTTGGAGTTGGAGCCGACGCGGATGGAGTGAACGTCGCCTCGCAGAACGGCGTTCATCCACACCGAGGAGCGCTCGCCGAGGGTTACGTCGCCGATAATCTGCGCCGAAGGGTCAACATAGCAACTAGCGGGGATCAGGGGCAGACGCCCCTGGTAGCTGCGGATCATGGCTTCAAGACCTCCTGGTCAAGTCTAAGGTATGTGCGCGGCAGGACAGGCGGCGCCGGCCCGCCGGATGCCGGATCATCCCGCCTGGGCTAAAAAGTCGTTCTAAATCGGAATCAGCGGGGCTATGGAGGGAAATTTGTGCGCAATATCACGCGGTTTCAGTAAAAATTACCAGGATTAGCCTCTCCGCTTGACCCGCGGTCCATTCTATCCAGTATCATTAGAGATGCCATATGGCGGGTTTGGAGGTGGGATTTTTTGGCAGAAGTTCGTGTTCAGGAAGGCGAACCCCTCGAGAACGCGCTTCGCCGGTTCAAGCGTAAGGTGCAGC